>Ga0102928_1000268_pt1 | contig 32584 bp, 20 predicted proteins | sample SalPonR1_B_D1_MG_FD_78504 | JGI IMG/M metagenome (GOLD analysis project Ga0102928, IMG submission 78504) | Salt pond soil microbial communities from South San Francisco under conditions of wetland restoration - Salt Pond MetaG R1_B_D1_MG | ecosystem: Environmental > Aquatic > Marine > Intertidal...
ACATTAGGTCTTAATGTTAAATTTTAATTTTAAAAAAATTATGAAAATGAAATCATATAAAATTATCTTATCACTTTTTGCAATCTGCATAGCGATTTCATGTAGTGATGAATTTGTTGAAGAAAATGCACCTTTTCAGGTCAATTCAGATAGCTTTTTCTTATCTGAAACCGACTACAATAATGCGTTGATTGGAGCTTATGACCTGTTGCAGGCCACCTATGTCAATGTTATTTTGGGTGAAATAGCTTCAGACAATACGCATGCAGGTGGTGAGAGTGCAACAGATGTTGTGGGATGGCAGCAAGTGGACAGAATGCAGCATACGCCTGTAAACGATAACCTGGACGATGTCTGGGATTTCAATTTTGCCGGGGTTTACAGAGCTTCTTACATTATTGAAAACGAAGCCAACGATGTTGAATTTGACGGCAAAGCCCAAATTATCGCTGAAGCCAGATTCTTAAGAGCGTATTTTAATTTTGAGCTGGTAAAATGGTTTGGGCCTATACCCATAAAACCTGATGGTCGTTTTGAATTGGGTGATGAATTATCATTACCGCGTTCGCCGGTAGAGGAGGTCTATACATTAATTGAAGATGACTTGCTAAAAGCCATTCCCGATTTAGCCGTTCAGGCACCAGAAGTCGGAAGGGCTCCAAAAGCTGCTGCACAAGCGCTTCTAGGAAAAGTTTACCTGTATCAGGATAAATTTGCAGAAAGTGCACAACAATTACAAGCCGTTATAGATTCTGGTCAATACCATTTATACGGCACTCGAGATGGTGAAGATTTTCTTAACTTATTTGAATTTTTTGTAGAAAATGGCCCAGAATCAGTTTTTGAAGTTCAATATTCAGGAGCTCAAGGCGCAGGATTTGGTTGTTTACAATGTAGTGAAGGTAATGTAGCTGTAGGATTTAGTGGTGTTCGTGGTTATAATGGGCCGGTATATGTTTCTGGTTTTGGATTTAACTTGCCCACACAGGAAACCGTTGATGCGTTTTCTGATGATGACCTTAGAAAAGAATTATCTATTTTAGACATCGAAGCCTGGAAAGCAGAATTTGAAGCTCAAGGACAGCCTGTTACTTATACAATTGGAAATCAAGATCCCGTCACAGGCCATACCGGTTTTTATAACAGGAAATATATTCCTAGAGAAAACGAAAGGGAACCGGACGGTAACCTTACCCACCCTAATAATTATAGAGCGATGAGATACGCTGACGTCTTGTTGATGGCAGCAGAAGCTTTAAACAGAGGTGGTATCAATGATGAGTTGGCAAGAGACTATTTAAACCAGGTGAGAGAAAGAGCTGGACTAGATCCTGTAACTTCTTCAGGAGCACAATTACTTAATGATATTTATTTAGACAGGAGGCTTGAACTTATGGGAGAAGGCCATCGTTTCTTTGACCTTGTAAGAACGGGTAGAGCAGCAGACGTAATTGATGGTTTCACCCCTAATAAAAATGAAGTATTTCCTGTGCCTTTTGAAGAAATTCAATTTTCTCAAGGCAACTGGGAGCAAAATCCAAATTATTAAAACCACAAAATGATGAAAATGAGATGTTATAAATTTTTAATGATTTTTCTAGCCATAGGTTTTATGGCTTGTGAAGACGACGACCAAGATCTTAGCGTAGCTCAAGTTCCTGTCCCTCAAAATATTGGTGTTGATTTTACTATAACGCAAGATAATTCCGGTTTAGTAACACTTTTACCTACTGGTGATGGCGCTAATTTCTTTAGTATAAATTTTGGTGACGAGTCAGACCCTGCTTCTGAGTTGTTGCCCGGTGATACGGTAGATCATGTATACGATGAAGGAACTTATCAGGTGGAAGTGACCGGTACAAATATTAAAGGTGAATCTACAACAATCACTCAGGAATTGGTAGTTTCATTCTTACCACCGGAAAACCTCGTGGTGACCATAGTTAAAGATCCAACAGATCCTTTAAAAATTTCGGTTACAGCCGAAGCCGATAATGCCGCTGCTTTTGAAGTATTGTTTGGAGATGAAGCTGATGGTGATGACCCAACACCGCTTATGATAGGTGAAACAATAGAGCACACTTACACAAGCGTTGGCATATTTACAGTTTCTGTTACCGCCTTAAGTGGTGGAGCAGCCACTACAACCTACACCGAAGATGTGGAGATTTTTGATCCCTTAGTGTTTCCCATAGATTTTGAATCGTCTACTGTAGATTATACCTTCTTCAACTTTGGAGGCGGAGAAGATGCAGGTGTGCCCATTATAAGCAACCCTGCACCAGACGTTGTAAATGATAGTCCAACGGTTGCAGAATATACTAAGCCAAATGGTTCCGAGCCTTGGGCAGGAACTTCTGTGACGCTTAACGAACCTATTGATTTTTCAACAACTACAACAGTTGCTATGGACATTTGGTCTCCGGCTGCAGGAACTCCAATCTTATTTAAAGTGGAAAACGCAGACGATAACACCTTATTTTCTGAAATTGAAGCCACAACAACTGTTTCTAATCAATGGGAAACTGTTGAATTTACATTACCTAATATTGATCAAGCCGTAGATTATAGTGTTATAGCAATTTTCTTTAACTTTAACACACCCGGAACCGGTGAAACCTATTATTTCGACAACTTAGAGACAACTCAACCGTTTGAAATTAATCTGCCATTAGACTTTGAAGGTAATCCCATTGCTTATCCGTTTGTTGACTTTGGTGATGCTGTTACATCAGTAATTGCAAATCCTGGCCCTGATGCTGAAAATTCAAGTGCACAAGTGGCATCTACTTTAAGACCCAGCGGAGCACCTAATTTTGCAGGAACCTTTATTGATTTAGAAAACCCGGTAGATTTCTCTGTCAGTACAGATGTTTCCCTTAAAGTATGGTCTCCGGTGCCAAATACTACCGTTACCATAAAATTTGAAGAAATTGGTAATGGTGGTAATTTTGTAGAACAATCTACAACAACCACCTTAGATTCTGCCTGGGAAACAGTAACCATAGATTTCTCCTCTTTTGGAAATTCACCTACTGTATTTCAAAGAATGGTGGTGTTCTTCAACTTAGGACAAAATGGTGCAGATAATACTTATTATTTTGACGATATTAATTATGGCAGCCTTGGTGTTCAGGATTTTGAAGGTACAGCTCCAGCTTTTACAGTCTTTGGTAATATAGAAGATACAGAAGTTGTGGCAAACCCTAATCCAACAGCTGTGAATACAACAGCTCAAGTGGCCAACCTTACAAAATCATCCGGTTCTGAGCCTTGGGCGGGCACGTTTTTTGAACTAGATGAACCTTTAGATTTAGATAATTTTCCAAACATTAGCGTAAAAACCCATGCCCCAACTTCAGGCATTACGGTCAAACTTAAAATAGAAGACCAAGCCGGAGATAATGGCGGGATAACTCATGAAGTAGATATTACCAACACGGTAGCTAATGACTGGGAAGAATTGGTCTATGACTTTACTGGTGCACCTGATGCAGATTATGTAAGAATTGTAATCTTCTTTGATTTTGGAACTCCCGGTGATGGCAGTGAATACTATTTTGATGAAATAAAACTTGTAAATTAATTACTATGAAATTGAGAACATATTTAATGGCTTTCTTGTGTATTGGCTTTTTTGCCTGTCAGGAAGACGATCAACAATTTGGTGAGCTTGTTGCGCCATCAAATTTGAATATAAATGTTAATATAGTTGGAGCAGATGCAGATAATCCTAATGGTGACGGTAGTGGTGTTGTAGAAATTAGTGCTACTGCTGATAATGCGATTTCTTACGCTTTTATATATGATGGAAACAAAAGAAATGCACCCTCTGGAAACACATCTTTTATCTTTTCTAACTTAGGGGTAAATACTTACACGGTTACAGCCGTAGCTTATGGTACAGGTGGAATATCAAGTTCAGAAACCATTGAATTTGATGTCTTGGCAACTTACGAACCACCTGTTGAATTGAAAACAAAACTTTACGGTTTTAATCCCGAAAATCCCGATGCTTCAACTTCTAAGACTTGGAGAATTAAAAATGAGGTACCTGGACATTTTGGCTTAGGACCGGTAGGGGGTGAAATTCCTTCTGAGTTCTTTGCAGTAGGTATAAATGAAAAATCAGAAGTTGGGATGTATGACGATAGATATATTTTTAATTCTGATGGGACATTTGAATTTATCACAAATATAAATACAGAAGATTCTTCTGGGACTGTATTTGGTCGTGTAAATCTTATTGATGAGTTAGGTGGCACTGGAAGTGGTATACCTAATGGAGCAGATATAGAAAATTATCCTTATGAAGATTTTCAGGAAAGCTGGCAATTAATTGCTCCTGGTGGTGTGGAAACCATAAGTTTGTCTGGAATAGGTTTTATAGGATACTACACAGGTGGCGATCATAATTATAAAATATTCGACAGGTCTGTACCTAATGAGTTATTGATAAGAACAACCGACGGCAACGGAGAGTTCGATTGGTGGTTTATTATAACATCCGAAGAGCCATAACAGCCTATATAACCAATTGAATATTTTGAATTATAAAGTGGAGGATTTTTTTAAATCCTCCTTTTGTATTTAAGCTAACTTTAGATTCCAAAAAAAAACATTACATTTGGTTAACAAAACTAAAGCTAATGATAGATAAGGATATCGTTCTAAACCGATTTATCAAATACATTAAAATAGATTCACAGAGTGATCCTCAGAGTAATTCAACACCCAGTACAAAAAAACAGTGGGATATAGCTAACCTACTCAAATCCGAATTAGAAAACATTGGTTTATCAGAGGTAAGTATAGATAAAAATGCATACGTTATGGCAACACTTCCCTCTAATGTTGGTAAAACTACTCCATGTATAGGTTTTGTTTCCCATTTTGATACCACTCCGGATTTTTCAGGTAAAAATATTAATCCGCAAATCCATGAAAATTATGATGGATCTGATATCGTGCTTAATAAAGAGAAAGATATAATTTTATCTCCGAATTATTTTGAAGACCTTAAAGCTTACAAAGGGCAAACCCTCATCACTACAGATGGCACCACGCTGCTAGCTGCTGACGATAAAGCAGGAATTACAGAAATCGTTACTGCTATGGAATATTTAGTAAATCACCCCGAAATTAAACACGGTAAAATAAGAATTTGCTTTACCCCAGACGAAGAGATTGGTCGCGGCGCCCACAAGTTTGATGTCAAAAAGTTTGGGGCAGAATGGGCTTATACGATGGACGGTAGCCAGGTTGGTGAGCTGGAGTATGAAAATTTCAATGCTGCATCTGCTGTCGTTTCTATTAATGGCAAAAGCGTTCACCCGGGTTATGCCAAAGGGAAAATGCTAAACAGTTTGCTGATTGCTCATAAATTTATCTCAAATTTGCCCGAGCATGAAGTGCCTGAAAAAACTGAAGATCGTGAGGGCTTTTTTCACTTAACGTCTTTTGAAGGAGACGTCTCTTCAAGCGCACTGCACTTTATCATTAGAGACCATGATCATCAGCTTTTTTTAGATCGAAAAAAGCATATGAAAAATATTACAAAAAAATTGAATACACAATATGGCCATGGTACTGTAAACCTGGACATAAAGGATCAATATTTTAATATGAAAGAAAAGATCACTCCAATGATGCATATTGTTGATATTGCAGAACAGGCTATGAAACAATGTGATATTACACCAATTATAAAACCTATTCGTGGTGGGACTGATGGATCACAGTTAAGTTATATGGGTTTACCCTGTCCTAATATTTTTGCCGGTGGTCATAATTTTCACGGGCCTTTTGAATATGTTCCCTTAGAAAGTATGCAAAAAGCAACAAAAGTGATTATAAAAATTGCCCAAATTACAGCGACAACCTATTCATAAATTAAAATGCAGCAATTAAAAAAAATCATTCTTTTTTCTGCATTAGCTATCTTCATAGCAACAGCTTTCAACAGTGCATATGCACAGGATATTCCACCTGTTTCAGTTTACACTTCAGATATTTATGGAGCCGATAACCAAAACTGGTCGGTTACGCAAACTAAAGACAGAACAATGTTTTTTGCCAATAGTAAAGGGCTGCTTAAATACGACGGTGAAAGATGGGAGCTTTTGGGCTCAATAAATAACACAATACTCAGGTCTGTGCACGCCAAAGGTAATGATGTTTACACTGGCGCTTATATGGAATTTGGTGTTTGGAGAAAAGATGAAAACAGCCAATACCAATACCATTCACTTTCAAAAGATTTAAGTCTTATTGAAGATGAGCAATTTTGGAATATCACAGCCTTTAATGATTACATTATATTTCAATCACTTGATGCTATATATATGTTTAATACTAAAAGCGAAAAGTTTGAAATATTTGCATCAGATACCGAGTATACAAAAATGCTGATAAAGGATAATGTTCTCTACTATCACGAAAAAGATAATGGGCTCTTTAAGCTAATTAATGGGGCAAAGGTTGCTGTTAATACAACAGATGTATTCAGGAATAGTGTTTTTATAAATATCTACTCTATAGACAACGTATTGTATGCCCAAACCCAGAATAATGGCATATTAAGCCTTGAAGATAATTCGGTTTTTAGACCAGATAATTTACAAGATCTTTTTTCAGAAATTTCTGTCTATAGCAGTTTACAAATTGGAAGTGACATCTATTTAGGTACTATTTCCAACGGTTTAATAAAACTATCTAACAATAAAATAGTTCAACAGCTCAATCAGGAAAATTCTTTGAGCAACAATACAGTCTTAAATTTGTTCAAAGACAATGCCGATAATATTTGGTTGTGTTTGGATAATGGGATTAATTCTGTAAATGTCAATTCACAGGTTTCGATATTCAATGATCAAAAAGGTAATCTTGGAACAATTTATGCATCTAAAAAATTTAAGGATAATCTTTATTTAGGAACAAATCAGGGCTTATTTATTTTTGATGAAGAAAAGGATGATTACGAACTGGTGAAAGGTACCAATGGACAGGTATGGACACTATTTAGCTTCGATAACACCTTGTTTTGCGGACACCATAATGGTACCTATATTATACGAGACAATAATGCAGAATTACTTGAAAATGCTGAAGGAACTTGGGTTTTTCAGGTGGTCGACTCCAATACTTTAATGACAGGAAACTATGAAGGCCTTCACCTTTATAAAAAGCGCAACAACACATGGGAGCATAGCAGAAAAATCAGTGGATTTGATATTTCGACCAAATATTTTGAATTTATAGACCCTCATACAATTTTAGTAAACCATGAATATAAAGGGGTTTACAAACTAAAAATCAATACAGACTATACCGAAATCACCTCTGTGATAAAAGATAATTCTGTAGATAAAGGACTGTATTCTTCAATTATAAAATTAAAGGCTAAGATCTTTTATGCATATGAAAAAGGTATTTTTTATTACGACAATGAAAACTCAAAATTTGTAAAAGACAGCATGCTTTCAGCGCTTTATATTCCAGATAACTACTCATCTGGAAGGATTGATAAAACTAGAGACGATAAAATATGGATTTTTAGCAAAACCGACATTACTTATGTTACCTTGGGTTCTGTAAAAAATGAATACTTTATTAAAAAAATACCCATCAATGCTGAACTTAGAAATCAAATATCCGGTTATGAAAATGTCAGTCTTATTGCATCAGACACCTACCTTATAGGCAGAAATAGCGGTTATATTAAAATAAGAAATCCTGAATCAATACAAACCACACCGGAAATATTTTTAAATAGCATTGATATATTTAATATCCATGATAAAAGAAAAAACCTATTACTTGATAAACAGGACACCAAAATTGATGCTAAGTTTAATAACGTATCTTTCAAGGTAAGTTCATATAATTATAACCCCCTTCTCAAAACAGAATACCAATATCAATTATTAGGATATGACAATGATTGGAGTGATTGGGATGAAGACGGTATAGCCATTTATAAAAATTTACCCTTTGGAAGTTACACATTTCAATCTAGAAGTAGAATAGGACAAACTGATGTAAGCGACATGGTTTCTTATCAATTTACTATAAACAGACCCTTCTATTTATCTAATCTCATGATAGTTGTTTATATTATTTTATTATTAGTCCTCGCCTTAGGTATACATTTCATTTACAAAAATAATTACAATAAGAAAAAACAAAAAATTGAGAAAGAATCTAAGCGAAAATTAGAAATCAACGAGTTAGAAAATCAAAAAGAAATAATGAGGATTAAAAACGAAAAGCTCAAATCTGAGGTTGAAAATAAAAATAGAGAATTGGCAATTTCTACAATGAGCATGGTAAAAAGAAATGAATTTTTGTCTCGAATTAAATCCGATTTAAAACCTTTACAAGCTCAAAATAAAGAGGTGAAAAACGTAATTAAAACCATAAATAAAAACCTGAATAATAAGGACGACTGGAAATTTTTTGAAGAAGCTTTTAATAATGCTGACAAAGATTTTTTCAAAAAACTAAAATCAAAACACCCTAAGTTAACCCCAAACGAATTAAAACTTTGTGCTTACCTAAGGTTAAATTTAACTTCAAAAGAAATCGCTCCTCTTTTTAATATTTCACCTAAAAGTGTAGAAATTAAACGATATCGATTGCGTAAAAAGATGAATTTAAAGAGAAATGAAAGCCTCACAAACTATATACTCTCTGTTTAGACCTCTATATTTAGCTATAATTACTTTACATAACCTATACATAAGATCAATTAAGCCTTTTGCTTAATATTTGCAAAGGTCTCAATATCAGCATAATAAATCTTTATTTAGTTTAATGCACATTTTTTTCGGGTTTGTTATATTGATGTTAAGCTATTTTTTTTGTTTTATTTAACGAAATCGTTTAAGTTTGAAATGCACAATACAAATATCTCATCTTATGAAAAAGATTTTTTTTCAGACCGTATTCTTTTTAACATGTTTTATGGCTTTTTCTCAATCTCAGGTTGTTGAAGTCGTAAACAAAGAGGGAGGACAGGTTCTTCAAGTAAACGGCAAAGATTTTATGGTAAATGGTATGAACTGGGATTATTTTCCCAGAGGAACAAATTACAATTATAGTTTATGGAATCAACCAGACGACATTGTTAAAGCAGCTCTGGACGCTGAAATGGGTTTGCTAAAAAATATGGGTGTCAATACTATTCGTCTCTACACAGGTATTCAACCTAAATGGATAAAGTACATTTACGAGAATTATGGCATATATACTATGTTAAATCACTCTTTTGGAAGATATGGTTTAACCTTAGATGGTGTATGGACTCCCGTTACAAAATATGACGACCCTGCAACAATGGAACTCCTACTTGAAGAAACCAGAGCCCTGGCAGAAAATTATAAAGGAACCCCCGGTTTACTTTTATACCTATTAGGAAATGAAAATAACTACGGTTTATTTTGGGCTGGTGCAGAAACTGAAGATTTTCCGGAAGGAGAAGAACAAAAACAAGCAGTTGGTGAGGCTAGAGGAAGGCCCATGTATAAGTTAATGAACAAAGCGGCAAAGATGATGAAAACAATTGATGGCAACGCTCCAGTTGCCATTTGTAATGGTGACGTATTATTTTTGGATATCATTGCAGAAGAATGCCCGGATGTAGACATCTATGGTACTAATATGTACAGAGGAAAATCTTTTGGTAATGCATTTGAAGTTATCAAGCAAGTGTATGGTAAACCGGTTTTGTTTACAGAATTTGGTGCCGATGCGTTTAATGCCATAGAAAATCAGGAAGATCAAAAATCACAAGCCTATTATATGGTAAACAACTGGAAAGACATTTATCAAAATGCAGCTGGTCTTGGGAAAGCCGGAAACTCTATTGGTGGTTTTACATTTCAATTTAGTGATGGATGGTGGAAATATGGCCAAACTAAAAATCTTGACGTACACGATAGTAACGCGTCTTGGTCAAATCCCGGCTATGGAAGAGACCATAAAGATGGCAGCAATAATATGAATGAAGAATGGTTTGGGGTGTGTGCAAAAGGACCAACCAACTCAAGAGGTTTGTACGAATTATACCCAAGAGCTGCATATTATGCTTTGAAAGAAGCTCATAAAGTAGACCCATATGCCGATGGCGTTGATGCAAAATTTGTAGACAATTACTTTAAAAACATATCTTTAATGGATGCAGTTTTAAAAGCAAGAGGAGATAAAGCTGCTATGAGCGGTGGAGACTCTGGTAAAATTGGTATTACAAGGCTTTCTGCACATTTATCTACGTTCTACACCGGTGGGAGTTTAATTACTACACCAGACAATCCAAATCCCAATGAAAATACTTTCCCAAACCAATTAGGATTCGATCAGATGCAGTCCTACTTTATAGGGGTTGGAGGAAAACCTGCACCAAATGTAAGTCTGGATGTACAATTTAACATTGTTGGCGATGTAGCTCAAAATCCAATTAACGAAATATTCTACGAAAACAGAAACCGTATTGTAACATTAGAGACTGATCAGGGCGAAGTTACATTAGAAGATGTAAACAGACTCAATCTTTATCAAGCCGAATTTGAATGGAAACACGACCTGTTCGACTTAAGAGGATTCTACAGAACAGGACATTACCACTGGGGTTATGAGGGTGACTTCTTTGGCCTTTATCCCGAAGCCAATTATGGGCCTAACTTAGATATCTATGGTGGTATTATTTCAGGCATTGAAATAGATGCTAAAGGAGATCTTGAAGGTTTAAAAGCTGCCATTGGCCCCCAGTTATGGTGGGGTGCTAACCCGACGATGTTATTTAAATATTCAAAACGAATAGGACATTGGGATGTGACAGGTATTTATCACAGAGATTTAGAAACAGAATTAGAATTTGATGAAAACGGACGTCGTGTGTTGGATCAAAATCAGGTACGAAGTGGTGTGATTCCACCCTGGCCAACAGAAAGAGCAACCCTTGCTTTGGAACGTGAATTTGGTAAATTTGGTTTAACCCTTGGTGGTATTTGGGGTGGTGCACCACTTAACGGCAGTACTTATCAAGATATCGACGATGCTGGAAATGTCGTTGTAGATAAAGTAAACTCTGATGATAACTGGGGTGGTAAAGCTAAAATTACATACGCCGGAGGAAAATTCAATTGGTATGCACAAGGTTCCGTTATGGGTCTTGTAGCCAATGGTGGGGCAGACCCAACATTGACCTTTACCGGATGGAAACTTAAAGATACTGGCAGTGGTAACCAAAGTAATTTCCTTACAGGTTTTACTTACAATGTTGGTAAATGGCAGATTGCACCTAACTTCTTATGGCAAAAACCTTTGGTAGACCCAATGCCTAATAATGGAGATGCTCCGGGACGCTTAAGAAACTTTATCGATGATCCTTTTGCCGTAAGATGGAACAGGGAAACAACAGCAGGCGAAATCTTATTTACATACGACCCAACACCAGGTACTTATATGTATAACTGGGATAATAATAAAGCTGAAGATGCCAAGTTTGCTATGAGCGCAGGCTTTGTATACAGACATTTACCCACAACCATGGATGCCCATATTGGTTTTCTAGATACGCGTGAATTTTTTGCCTTCGCAAATTCTGCCCCGGCCGAAGACTTATGGGAGGCTCACGCTAGAATGGTTTCAAAGATAAGTCCCGACCTGGGTATTGTAGGGACATTCTATTATGGAAATGGGCAAGCCCGAGGTGACTCCCAAAGGCTAGTTACCGATAGATTTGGAGCTAACATTAATGTGTTCTACAAAAAATTTATCATTAATGGAGAAGTCAAAGTAAACGATTGGGGACCATTTGACTATCATAAAGATTTTAACTTAACTTTCCCCTTGCAAACCATGCTAGACCTATCCACAACTTTAGGAAAACCCGAATGGTATATTTTGCCCACAACCCAAATTGGAGTTAGAGGAATCTGGAGATCATTAAATGAATTTTCACCCCGATACGCCCCAAACGCCACACCACTAGGATCTTTTAACGCAGACCCCATAGTGAGTCCGGTAGGATTTCCTAATGGATCTGAATGGGAAATCATGACATATATTAGATTTAACATTGGAAAATAACAAAAAAATGATAAACAATAGAATCACATATTTAAAAATTTTAGGACTTGTATTACTATCACCTATGGTATTTACAAGTTGTGAAAGAGACGTATCAGATGCAGCTGTACCGGCTACATTCCCTACGACAGCTGAAGTGTATACGGATAACCCGGTAGGATTGACCGATGAATTTTTTATTTCTTTCGATCCAGTTGGAGGGGCAAATCCTGAAGCTTTTGGAACAGATGATAATGAAGCTTACTTAGGATCATCATCGATTAGAATTGATGTTCCTGCACCTAACGACCCAGATGGTGCTTTTGTAGGCGGTATTTTTAAAGATAGAGGAGAAGGTAGAAATTTAACAGGTTATGATGCTTTAACTTTTTGGGTTAAAGGCTCTACAACTGCTACAGTTGGTACTTTTGGTTTTGGAACCGACTTTGAGACAAGCCCATTCCCTGTTGAAATAAGCGACATACAATTATCAACAGATTGGAGAAAGGTGACAATACCAATACCAAACTCAAGCAAGCTAACTCAGGAAAAGGGCTTATTCTTGTTTTCAGCAGGTTCATTTGATTTAGATATAACCCCAGATGATTCCGAAGATCCGGGAACGGTCGATCTCGGTTATACTTTTTGGATAGACGAGATAAAATTTGAAAATCTTGGTACAATTGGGCAATATAGACCCAGTATAGAAAATGGCGAAGAAATTCTTACAGAAGGATTTCTTGAGGTACCTATTCAGATAACAGATTTAGCTATGACTGCTAATTTAGAATCGGGTGAAGATGTCACGGTAAATGTTGCCCCTAGTTATTTTGAATTTGAATCATCAAACCCTGAGGTGGCAACAGTTGACGAAAATGGACTAATTTCAGTCATAGGAACAGGTGAAGTTATTATAACAGCTAGTATAAATGGTATAGCTGCTGAAGGCTCTATAAGTCTAAATGTAGAAGGTAGTTTTAACTTTGCACCTACACCTACTACACCTGCTGAAAATGTAGTTTCAATATTTAGTGACGCTTATCAGGATATTCCAGTATCAAGATACAATTCATTTTTTGAGCCATTTCAAGAAACCCTTGGAGGTGTTCAGTCTGTGGGTTCTGAAAACATCATCAGTTATACAGATTTAAACTTTGTGGGTATTGTTTTTAATGATGTTACCTTCCCGGCCCAGGCTGTTCAGCCTGTAAATGCTACGGATTTAACTCATCTACACATTGATGTTAACGTGCAAGAAGCTGTTCAGGACAGCGATAGATTACTCCTAGAATTAACAAACTATGGATCGCCTGAAACAGTTGGGTCTTACCTCATTAGTGGTTCAGAACTTTTAGAAGATAATTGGGTAAGTTTTGATATTCCTTTATCAGAATTTTCAGGACTCGGCGATAGGAATAGAATAGGACTATTACTCTTTAACTCTACCAATGCTTCTAACGTGTCAACTATATCAAATATATTCTTAGATAATATATATTTTTATACAGAGTAAGCTTTAACACCAGAATATGAAAACATTTAATTATAAAAATTCTTTTAAAATGAAATATATAGCAGCTTTTTTGATATGCTCTATTTGCCTTACAGGTTGTGACCTTGATGAAACTCAGGAAGTCGTTACCAAAAATAATCTTGTATGGGCAGATGAATTTGATGTAGACGGTCCACCAAATCCCCAAAATTGGAACTTTGAAATAGGCGATGGTTCAGCGCAAGGTATTCCCGGCTGGGGTAATAACGAACTTCAATATTACACAGACAGACCGGAAAACGTCAAAGTTGAAAATGGTGTTCTTAGTATAACTGCAAGACAGGAAACTTTTGAGGGCAGTAATTACACCTCAGCCAGACTTGTAACAAAAGGTTTATTTGAAAAGAAATATGGCCGCTTCGAGGCGCGTATCAAACTGCCTTATGGAAAAGGCTTTTGGCCGGCGTTTTGGATGCTGGGTGAAGATAGCGATGGTGAAGAATGGCCGCAAATCGGCGAAATAGATATCATGGAATACCTTGGTGATGAACCTACAACCTCGTTTGGAACAATACATGGTCCGGGTTATAGCGCGGGAGAATCTATCTCTAAAGACTACATACTTCAGAATAACCGTTTTGATAAAGAGTTTCACGTTTTTGGAATAGAATGGTCACCAAATCAAATTAACTGGTATGTGGATGATGTGTTATACTTAACCCTCACCCCGGAGGATGTTGATGAAGAAACAGATGGTGAAGGTGAGTGGGTGTTTAATGACAGACCGTTTTATATCATATTAAATGTGGCTGTTGGTGGTAATTTACCCGGCGCTCCAAATGACGAGACAGTCTTTCCGCAAAGTATGTTTGTCGATTACGTGAGAGTTTATGAATAATTAAAATCCTATACAATGAAATTAAAACAAAACTTAATACTTACTACATTATTTGTGTTCTCTTTGCTATTGTTGTCTTGTGAAGACAACGAAAGTGGACTTGATTTTGTAGGCTTTGAAGCCAGATTTGTAAGCGATATTAATAATAGAACCGTTACTTTCAACAATTTGTCTAATGAAGCCGTAAGCTTTTTATGGGATTTTGGAGATGGTACTAATTCTACGCTAAAAAACCCGGTTAAAACTTACGAAAACGACGGGACTTATAACGTAAGCCTTACTGCAACCAATGCTAATGGAGATCAAGATACATTTCAAGCAACTATTGAAGTTGAACTGATATTAATCGTTAATGGTGATTTTGAAAACGGCTCCGAGGGATGGATTCGAGGTGTAGATGATAACGCTCCAGCACCAGTAGTTACCGAAGATGGCAATTCATTTTATCAGGTCAATATTACTAATCCTGATCCTAATCAACCATTTCTTGTTAACTTAAGTCAAAAGTTATCTATCATGGAAGGACAAACCTACATTTTAACCTTTGATGCCTGGTCTGATACAAACAGAACCTTAATTGCTGGTATAGGATTAAGTGGTGGCGACTTTTCAAACGATACTGAAACAGTAAACCTTACTGACACTCAACAGCAATTTGAATTAACTTTGAACTCTGAAGGCTTTGGCGCTCCAGACGCCAGAGTATTATTTGATTCTAATGGTGATGCCGGTTTGGTACGGATTGATAATGTTTCCTTAGAACTCCAATAAATTGTCTTATAACAAAGAATTTACTTAGTTTTATCATCTTGTAAAACTGATTGTTAAATAAAATTCAAATTAAACGTGAGCACACACCAAAAACAACTGGAAATCGTAAAAATCAAGGGGGAAAAATTCCTTAAAATCTCTGATAGTAACCACCTGAGACCGTTCTTTATGAGTATTGTAAGTTCGTATAACCACTGGATGTTTTTATCCAGTAATGGAGGGCTGACTGCCGGAAGAAAAAATAAGGAATATGCCCTTTTTCCCTATTACACCGATGATAAAATTACAGAGTCTGCTGATATTACAGGCAGCAAAACTATACTTAAAGTCTTAGACAACCATACGAATCATTACTGGGAGCCGTTTGCCAAACGCTTTGCAGACCAATATAAGATTTCAAGAAACCTTTATAAAAACGTATGGGGTAATAAAGTCTTATTCGAAGAAATTAACCATGATTTAAGTTTAAAGTTTAGTTATAAATTTTCATCCGGGGATGATTTTGGTTTTATTAAAGAGGCTTCAATTTTAAATTTAGGCGAAAATGTCGTCAATCTCGAAATCCTAGATGGACTTCAAAATATACTGCCGGCAAGTGTTAACAGCGATTTACAATCAGGCCAGAGTAACCTTGTAGACGCCTACAAGCGAAATGAATTAGAAGTTGAATCCGGGCTTGGAATTTACGCCTTAAGTGCTGTTCCTGTCGATAAAGCTGAACCCAGCGAAGCCCTCAAAGCCAACGTGGCTTGGTCTCTTGGTGTAGAAAACCCAACATATCTTGTATCCTCTCTGCAGCTTGAAAACTTTAGAAACGGCGCAAAACTTAAACAAGAAGACGATGTTAAGGCTGAAAAAGGTGCATATTTTGTACATCAAAATTTAACCATCAATACCAAATCTTCTAGATCGTGGAAAATAATTTCAGACGTCAATTATGACCATTCTAAAGTTATCGCATTAATAGACCAAATCAATGCTGATAATAATTTAGACAACAGTATTAAAAAAGACATTGATACTGGAACACAAAAGCTATTCAATCTCAATGCCTCTGCCGATGGTTTGCAGTATTCTACCGATGAATTAAGAGATATTCGCCATTATTCCAATACCATGTATAATATTATGCGTGGTGGAATATTTGATGATAATTACGCCATAGAATTATGGGACTTTAAGAACTACCTGAGGAATGCTAACCACAAAGTGTTCAATGAGTTCTCTGAACACCTCCAACAACTGGGCGAGAAATTTTCTTTAGAAGATTTAAAGAGATTGGTTAATAAATTTAGCGACAAAGATTTTACAAGATTGGCGCTTGAATATTTACCATTAAAATTCAGTAGAAGACACGGTGACCCAAGCCGACCATGGAATCAGTTTTCAATTAATACCAAAGCAGAAGATGGTACTAAAATATTAGATTACGAAGGAAACTGGCGTGATATCTTTCAAAATTGGGAAGCCTTATCCTATTCTTATCCTGAATTTATAGAAAGTATGATCTATAAGTTTTTAAACGCCACTACATTTGATGGTTACAACCCTTACAGAGTCACAAAAGACGGCTTTGACTGGGAAATTATAGAACCCGATGATCCCTGGTCCTACATCGGATATTGGGGAGATCATCAAATTATCTACCTGCTAAAATTTTTAGAGGTATTAGAAAACTTAAAGCCTGGAAAACTGCCTACTTTATTTAAATCTGATGTTTTTGTTTACGCTAATGTACCGTATAGAATTAAATCCTATGCGGACACCTTAAAGGATCCAAAAGATACTATTGAATTTGATCACGACTTAGATAAAGACATAAGAATAAAAAGAAATAAAATTGGAGCAGATGGTGCACTTTTAGAAAATAGCAATGGTGAGGTTGTTCACGTTAATTTTATCGAAAAGATTTTGGCAACTACTCTAGCTAAAATCTCAAACTTTATACCAGAAGGTGGGATTTGGATGAACACGCAGCGTCCTGAATGGAACGATGCTAACAACGCTCTGGTTGGTAATGGGGTGTCTATGGTTACACTTTGCTATTTAAGAAGGTTTTTAGCGTTTTTTGATGAGGTGTTCGAAAACATTGATGATACTGAAGACTACCAGATCTCAAAAGAACTTTACAAAGTGTTTGAGGAAATGCACAAAACACTATCAAAGCATCAGGACATTCTAAAAGGTGAAATATCAGATCAAGACAGAAAAGCCATATTAGATGGGTTGGCCAAACCTGCAAGCGATTTCAGAATGCATGTTTACGACAAAGGCTTTCAAGGTGATAAAGTATCACTTAAGTCTGCGGATGTCAAATCATTTATAAAGTCTTCACTTAAATTTATGGAGCAATCTATTGATGCCAACAAACGAGAAGACAAACTTTACCATGCTTATAACCTCATGACGTTAGAGGATGATAATCGTATTTCTATATCTTATTTAGAAGAAATGCTGGAAGGTCAAGTTGCAGCCTTAAGCTCTAAACACCTCAGTTCTAAGGAGGCCATTGATTTACTAGATGCCTTAAAAAACAGTAAATTGTTTAGAGACGATCAATATAGCTATATGCTATACCCAAATAAGAGTTTAAAAGGATATCTTCAAAGAAATAATGTGCCGGAAGACTTGGTGAAATCTTCAGATTTACTTCAAAAGCTCGTCAAAGACAACAATACAGATATAATTGAAAAAGATGTCAAAGGGAATTACCATTTTAATAGGCATTTTAACAATAACAAAAATCTGCAAGTTGAATTAGACAATCTTAAAAACACTGCCTATGCAGACTTAGCCAAAAACGATTACCAAAAGGTCTTGAAAATTTATGAAGAAGTATTTAACCATAAAGCCTTTACAGGTAGATCAGGAACATTTTATGGTTACGAAGGTTTAGGTTCTATTTACTGGCACATGGTTTCTAAGTTACAGCTTGCGGTTTTAGAAACCTGTGTACAAGCTATAAATCGCCATGAAACTCCTCAAACTGTTGGAAAATTACTTGAACATTATTACGAAATAAACGAAGGAATAGGCGTTCATAAATCACCTCAACTTTATGGCGCCTTTTCTACTGATCCTTATTCGCATACCCCGTATTCAAAAGGTGCTCAACAGCCCGGAATGACGGGTCAAGTCAAAGAAGATATATTGAGTAGATTTGGAGAATTGGGTATTGTCATTCACCAGGGGAAATTGATTTTTAAACCAGACCTTTTGAGAAAAGATGAATATCTCAATACATCCAAAACAGTCAAATACGTAGATGTAAACCATAATAGTTACGATATTGAAATACCTGAAAACTCAATGTGTTTTACCATATGTCAGATTCCTGTAATCTATACCTTAGCCGATAAAAGCCATATGGAAATAGTTTATGAAAACGCTAAAGTTAAGAATGTTGATGGATTAGAAGTGCCTGAAACTGATAGTCAATCAATATTTAAACGAAAAGCTGAAGTCAAATACATTCATGCTTATGTTGACAAATCAATATTGAAATAAAAAAAATAGTCTCATGAAAAAAACAACCTACATAGCGATATTATGTTTTGCGGTATTACTTATTTCATGCGGAAAGCAACAAAAACAACAAAAAGAACAACAACAAATGGAGAACTCGAAAGTTTCTAAAAATCTTTCAGCAAAAGATATTTTAGGTAACCCTGACTATCAGGCTATTTCTTATGGCGGTTATAGGTTTAATACTAGAGATAAACAACCAAGTATTGAAGACCTGCAACAAGATCTAAAGATTATGCATGCCATGGGAATCCGTTTTTTAAGAACTTACAATGTCAGGCTTCCTCATGCCTCTAATGTTTTAAAAGCCATTAAACAACTAAAACAAGAAGACCCTTCATTTGAAATGTATGTTATGCTTGGAGCTTGGATTGACTGTAAAAATGCATGGACAGATAAGCCTGTAAATCACAACGAAGAAGCAGAATACAACGCAGACGAAATACAAAGGGCAGCAGACTTAGCAAACCAATACCCGGATATAGTTAAAGTAATTGCCGTCGGTAATGAAGCCATGGTAAAGTGGGCTGCGACATATTACGTTCAGCCAAATGTTATTCTGAAGTGGGTCAAATATTTGCAAAACCAAAAAAAATCTGGAAAGCTCAACAAAGACGTGTGGATTACCTGTTCAGACAATTTTGCGTCCTGGGGTGGTGGTGATAATATATACCACGTTCCAGATTTAGAAAAATTATACAAAGCGGTAGATTACGTGTCTATACATACCTATCCTATGCACGATACACATTACAATCCCATATTTTGGGGCATCATGCCAAAAGAAAAAAAGCTTAATAACACCAAAATTTTGCACCATGTTATGAAGCGATCATTAAACTATGCTGTCTCACAATATGACAGCGTAGTGAGTTATATGAATAGTATAGGCGTTAAAAAACCAGTCCATATTGGCGAAACTGGATGGGCTAGTGTGTCTAATGGCCAATATGGGGCTAAGGGCGCAAAAGCAACAGATGAATACAAACAAGCCTTATATTACAATATGATGCGTGATTGGTCTAACAAAAATAAAGTGTCTTGTTTCTATTTTGAAGCTTTTGATGAGCCCTGGAAAGATTACCACAATAAGTTAGGTTCAGAAAACCACTTTGGTCTATTTACTGTAGATGGTAAGGCTAAATATGTCCTGTGGGATGAAGTCGATAAAGGCACATTTAAAGGTTTAAAACGTGGGGATAACCCCATAACAAAAACCTATGACGGAAAACTCTCAGATTTACTTCTGGAAGTTGATATGCCTCCAATTAAAAAAGATATAATTTTAAATCACTGACTATGAAATATAAGATTATTGAAATAAAAAAAAGTTCAATTTTAGTAGGTTTATTTATCACTATGACAATGATAGCATGTAAGGATGTTAAAGAAGAGTCCAAAGAAATTACTCTTAAAAAAGGCTTTGAAGTCTATGAAACTTCTAGATCTGGAAACAAGTTAACTGCTCTGGATACCTTTGTAAAGCAAGACACTATTTCTAAGGTAAAAATTAACCCTTCAAAAACCTATCAGGAATTTACAGGTTTTGGAGGTGCTTTCACGGAATCTTCCGCTTATTTACTCAATCGTTTGAGCAAGAATAACCGAAAAAAAATTATAGATGCCTATTTTGGTCCCGATGGAGCAAGGTATTCCTTACAGAGAACACATATGAATTCCTGTGATTTTTCATTAGACCAATATTCTTATGCACCGGTTAAAGATGATATGACCTTAGAGAATTTCAGCGTAGCAGAAGATACAGCCGACCTCATTCCATTTATTAAAGATGCTATGAAAGCCTCAGAAGATGGATTTAAAATATTTGCGTCGCCATGGACAGCACCACCATGGATGAAAACCAATAACGATTGGGTAGGTGGTGAGCTAGATCCTAAGTATAATGATACTTGGGCATTGTTCTTCTCTAAATACGTTGATGCTTATAAAGAGCAAGGCATTGATATTTGGGGCTTCACAGTTGAAAATGAACCTTTAGGCAATGGAAATAACTGGGAAAGTATGCATTATACACCTAAGCAAATGACAGATTTTGTAGTTAATCATTTAGGGCCTCAATTGGAAAACGATGGCAAAGGGGATTTGGTCATTCTAGGATATGACCAAAACAGGTCTCACCTTAAAGAATGGGTAGATGAAATGTACAGAGATGAAACCTCAAAAAAATATTTTGATGGTACAGCTGTTCATTGGTACGATAGTACATTCAAAATTTATGGAGATGAATTAGAATATGCACATGATTTAGCTCCTGATAAATACCTTATAGAAACTGAAGGTTGTATAGACGCCCAAGTTCCTGTATGGAAAGATGATGACTGGTACTGGCGCAAAGAAGCAACAGACTGGGGATACACCTGGGCCAAAGAAGAAAACAAGCACCTTCATCCTAAATACAGCCCCGCATATAGATATGCCAGAGATATTATTGGAACCATGAACCACTGGGTTGATGGCTGGGTGGATTGGAATATGGTTTTAGACCGACAAGGTGGACCAAATTGGTTTGAAAACTGGTGTATTGCACCGGTAATTGTAGATCCAGATGCTGATGAGGTTTACTTTACGCCAATCTACTACGTGATGTCTCACTTTAGTAGATATGTCAGACCAGGGGCTAAAAGAATAGACCATGAATCATCTGATGAAGACCTGCAGGTTACAGCAGCTCAAAATCCGGATGACAGTATTGCTGTTGTAGTTTTTAATCCAACCATGGATGAAAAAGCATTTAATATAACACTTGGTGATAAAAGCCAGGATATAAGTATTAGCGCTCAAGCTATTCAAACGATAATGATAAAATAACTCTCATGTCTCAACCAGAAAAAGTAAGAAAAGGAAAAGTACCTGTAGGTCAAAAAGCAGCATTTGGTGCTGGCCATTTTATTCTTAATATTTTACCCGGTACGCTTGGTGTATTTATTCAATTTTTCCTTCTTACAGCCTGGGGTGTAGATCCTCTTTGGGCTGGTCTCTTAGGGGGGTTGCCAAGAATATTTGATTCTATTACAGACCCTATTATGGGTTTCATTACCGATAACACTAAATCTAGGTGGGGCAGAAGAAGACCATACATATTTTTTGGGGCAATTATAAGTGGTGTCATATTTTTCTTAATGTGGCAGTTAGATGACAATGCTTCAGAAACTTATATCATATGGCATGTCATGATTCTACAACTTTTATTCCTTATAGGTAACACAATGTTTGCTACTCCACTTGTGGGTTTAGGTTACGAAATGACCCCAGACTATAATGAGAGGACGAGACTAATGGCATTTTCTAATACTATGGGCCAAGTCGCTTGGATAATTGTACCATGGTTGTATGTGATTATTCCCGATTCAGAAACTTTTAATACCCAGACAGAGGGCGTGAGGACCATGGCCTTAATTGTTGGTGTAATGTGTATAGTTTTTGGAATATTACCAGCTTTATTTTGTAAAGGTATAGACGCCTCCGAAATTACAAATACCAAACCTATTAATTTCAAAACGCTGGCTTCAAACCTTAAGGATTTATTTAAAGGAATAATTCAAGTTACAAAGAATAAACCTTTTATGAAGTTATGTGGTGCGACGTTTCTAGTTTTTAATGGGTTTCAACTTGTTGCCGCATTTGGGGTATTCATTATTGTATTCTATATGTATAATGGAAGTTATGAATTGGCTGGAACTTGGCCGGCATGGTTCAACACCATCAACGCCGTAATAACAGCCTTTATTGTGATTCCTATTATATCAAAAATGGCCACTAAAATTGGAAAGCGAAATGCATTTCTCGTTTCCACATTTTTATCTATTTTGGGTTATGTGTTAAAATGGTGGGGTTTTGATGTAGAGCTAAACGAAAAATTCAACCAAACAGCTTTCGCAGACGCTTTAAATAATGGAGTAGCTTCAATCTTTAATGCTATAAACCCAACCTTAGATTCTATAGGTATGTCATGGTTTAGCATTGATGTCGGAGACGGCGTGCCATGGTTGATATTTTTGCCGATACCACTTTTTGCATTTGGTATGGGGGGATTATTCACCCTTATGATGTCAATGACAGCAGATGTTTGTGATTTAGACGAACTTGAAAATGGAATGCCAAGAAAAGAAGGAACCTTTGGGGCAATATATTGGTTAATGGTAAAAATCGGTCAATCTATAGCACTCGTTTTAGGTGGTGTAATTCTTAGTATAGTTGGTTTTGACCCGGATAGTACGTCACAAACCATAGAAACTATGAACAATCTCAGAATTGCTGATATTGTTGTTCCTGCCGGAACAGCTGCACTGGCTTTCTTTGTTATGTATAGCTATGATCTTGACGAAGAACGTGTAAATGAGATTGCTGCCGAATTGGAAAAGCGAAACGCACCCAAAAAAACCAATACACTTTATTATCAAAAATACAACCTTCTAGAATCGGGAAATATTGACATAAAACCGAACCCAAAGTATGATATCGACTTTTCACAAATGACAAATGCTGATATCAATAAATTATTTATGGAAACGCTTGAAAAAGGAATGCACGGCATGTGTTTTAGTCCTTACGAAGAAGGTCAAAACACTTCAGATATTCTTACTAAGGAACAAATTGAACGAAGATTCAATATCATTGAACCTTACACCGATTGGGTAAGAACATTCTCTTGTACAAGAGGTAATGAATACATTCCTAAAGTTGCTCAAAAATCAGGAAAGAAAAGTATGGTTGGAGCATCAATTGGTCCAGACAAGGAAAACAACGAAAGAGAAATTGCAAAAATTATAACCTTAGCTAACAGTGGAATTGTTGACATAGCAGCCGTTGGTAACGAAGTTTTACTTAGGGAAGAGTTAACAGTCGATGAAATAATTGATTATATAAAAAAGGTAAAAGCGGAACTACCCGATAGGATTCCCGTAGGATATGTAGACTCCTATTTCATATTTAGTCAATACCCACAGTTAATAGAAGCTTGTGATGTTATTTTAATCAATTGCTATCCATTCTGGGAAGGCTGCGCCATAGAGCATTCGCCTTCTTATTTGAGACATATGTATCATATGGTTAATGATATATCTGGGGAAAAGCCTGTTATAATAAGTGAAACCGGTTGGCCTAGTGAAGGTGAAGATGCAGATGAAGCCTCACCTTCTAAGTTCAATGCTATGAAATATTTTATAAATGTGAACAATTGGGCACAAAAAGAACACGTGAAAATGTTTTATTTCTCTTCTTTCGACGAACCTTGGAAAATACATCATGAAGGTGATGTTGGACAACGATGGGGAATTTGGGATAAACATGAAAAATTAAAATTAAAATAAAAAATTACCGTACCTTGATATCATAATTATTTTTCATTTTGATGTTAATGTATAATTACCTGAACTATTATTTTATAGTTAATAAACTCTTATCGGCATATAAATCTTAAATTTAACAATAAACAGTCAAATAGAATAACGAAATCATTTGCTGGTAGTTTACTAATGCGTAAAATTGCAAAAAATTATAAATTAAACACTTATGTCTTATAGAAAAGAACATCAACTCACGGCGGAGTACAAAAAATTCTTAGCCTCTTTGGATGAACATAATCATACAAAAGGATTGTCTTATGATGAACTGATAAAACTTTTTCGAAAAATTGTAAAAGGCGGTATGTCTGGACTTTGTTTTAGCATGTATGAAGATGGGCAACAGCCCGGGGATAACATCACTGAAGAACAGGTCATGAGAAGAATGAAAATTTTGCAACCCCACATAAAATGGATTAGGTCTTTCTCCTGTATTGAAGGAAACGAATTTGTTCCTAAAGTTGCTAAAAAATTAGGTATTAAGACCCTTGTTGGTGCATGGATTGGTGATGATAGAGAAAAAAATAGACAAGAAATAGATGCTTTGATAGAAATGGCAAACAATGGTCAGGTAGATATTGCCGCAGTTGGTAATGAAGTATTATACAGAAATGATATACCTCTCGAAGAGTTAAAAGAGCATATCCGTGAAGTGAGAGCAGCAGTTCCTGCTGAAATCCCGGTAAGTTATGTAGATGCATACTATGAGTTTGCAGTTCATCCAGATTTAACCGAGATGTGTGATGTTATTCTAACTAACTGCTATCCTTTCTGGGAAAGTTGTCACATCGATTATTCTTTAGCACATATGCAGCAAATGTATGGCCAGGTGTTAAGTGTAGCCAAAGGCAAAAAAGTTATCATTTCTGAAACCGGCTGGCCGAGTAAAGGTGAAAATCTTGGTGCAGCACAACCTTCAGATGAAAACTTTCTGAAATATTTCATCAATACACAGTTGTGGTGCCAAAAGGCAAATATTGATTGTTTCTACTTTTCTTCTTTTGATGAATCATGGAAAATTGGTGACGAAGGAGACGTTGGAGCTTACTGGGGACTGTGGGATAAGCATGAAAAACTCAAATATTAACTAAATCATGCATGATGTAGTCATCATGTATAGTTTATTTTAACACTATAACGATTGATTTTTTGTACATTAGCAAAATAAAATTATACATATACAATTTAAATTAAATTCAAAAATTATGAGAAAAATTACATTATTAAGTTTAGCCTTTTTATTGCCATTTGGCATTATGGCTCAAGAATTACCTCTAGATTTTGAGGTACCGGAAGATAATAACTGGAGTTCTTTTAATGGAGCGTCCGCAACTGTTGTTACAGACCCAACCGATGCTGCAAATCAAGTTTTAGAATTAACCAGTAATGGTGCTGACTTTGATGGAGCATCAATTAATATGGGGACTTACATCGATTTATCAGACGATTCCAGTAATACTATTACTATGGAATTTTGGACACCTGATGCTACTACAAGAACGCATTTATTGAAACTGGAGGGAGCAACTAACGGTCCTGCTGCAACAGAATTGTTTTTTGATACATCCACTTCAGGTTGGCAAACAATATCAATCGATTTTGGTCCAGGCCTTGCAGATGACTATACTATATTAACGCTTTTTGCTGATTCTGGAGTAGGAAATACTGCAACGGGAACATATTACATTGATGATATTGATGGCCCCAATGGTGCTGTAATTCCACAAGATCCCGAACCAGCAGGCCCTGCACCAGTACCTAATGTTCCAGATTCAGAAGTTTACAGTATCTATAATGATACCAATGGTTTTTCAACCAGTTTTCCAGTAGCATATACTTTTGGTACCCTTTCGGGTGAACCAGATTTAGACCCTTCAGCTACTGAAAATAAAGCCCTTAAATTTAATTTTGGTGTTGCAGGATGGGGGCAAGGTGAAGGTGGACCTGACGATGTATCTGCTTATGATTTTGTATCCTTTGATTACTGGGCTGGACCAAGTGTTGTAGGATTTGATTTTGTCTTGATTAGTAATGATGGTGGAGTCACCGAACATAAACTCCAGGTAAGTATTGATGAACCTATTGTAAATGGGGCATGGACTAAAATTCAAGTGCCAATGAGCTTCTTTACAAATTTAGGTTTTGCAGATACAGCTTTATTTCAATGGAAAGTAAGTCCACTAAATGATAGTGTTGATAACAGTGGTATAGTATACATAGATAATGTTCTCTTAACTCAAAATCAACTTTCTAACGAAAATTTTGAGGAAGTAAGTTTCAATGTTTATCCTAATCCTGCTGTCAATGCTTGGAATATCCAAACCAATAATGCCAATATAATTTCAGTTGATATTTTTAACACCTTAGGTAGATTAGTAAAGTCTGTTGAAGTAAACAATTCTGAAGCTAGAGTTGAAGTTGAAGCTAACGAATTATCGAGCGGAATTTATTTTGCTAGGATTAATACTCAGGGCGATAATGCTCAGACTATTAAATTAATTAAACAATAAATCTAATATTGTATGTTTTAAAAAGCCTGTGCTAGCACAGGCTTTTTTTATTAGTGAAACTCTCCCGAATTTATTCGAATGAACCTGCATGGCATGCTGACTTGACAGACCATCAGACTGTTTCAAAGTTGTTAGTTGAGCCTACATTGGGCTTGTCGAAATGAATTGATAGGGTGTTACTATCGAATGTAGATTAATTATTTGAAAAATAGTGTTGTATAATTAGGAATCAGGTCATTATATATTGAGTTTTTGAATTAGACCTTAAATGAATAATTACAAATAATTCATATACTGTATTTTAATCATATATTATTATTTGATGTTGCTCTGTACCTTCCCTGCCTGCGGTCTGTAAAATCGAGTCACTATGTATTATAGTTATACCACAAAGGAAACACTAAGAAAGTACAGATAACCAAAGAATTATATTTAATTTTAAAAAAAATTTCATCTGTTTTATTTTCTGAGTGCCTAAGTCAATTAAGTTTAAAGCATTACAATTAAAATGTTTAAACGGTTTTACGTTAAAAAAAAATATAACGAGGCTTGATTGTTCGATTATTAATAGCTTATCAAAATAAAACTGAATCAAGTTGTAAGTAACATCATCTTACATAAGTTATATTTAATGACTTGTTGTTCAATCATTATGTTAAAAAATATTTAGATTTGTAAAAAAAATTATGGAAGAATATTTGTTGCAATTCGAGGAGATTTTAATAAAATTCATCCCTAGGTTAGTAGGTGCAATTTTAGTTTTAATTATCGGTCTTTGGATTATAAGGCTTACCATGAATGCCATAAGGCGAACCTTTGATAGAAAAAAGATAGACCCTAGTCTTATACCTTTTTTATCCACTTTAATTTCAATCTTACTTAAAATAACTTTATTCATTTCAGTTATTGCGATGGTAGGCGTTAAAGCAACATCATTCCTTGCCATTATTGGTTCGGCCGGTCTTGCTATTGGTCTGGCCCTACAAGGCACCTTACAAAACTTTGCCGGTGGTGTTGTTTTATTGATACTAAGACCCTTTAGAGTAGGTGATGTCGTAGACGTACAAGGGTTTTTAGGGATTATTCAAGAAATTAGGATGTTTCATACCATCATTCATACCTTTGATAAAAAAGTAGTGTATTTACCTAATGGTGCAGTTGCCAACTCCAATATGACCAATCTTTCGCAACAGGAAGACCGAAGAAACGAATGGACCTTTGGCATTGCATATGGGGATAATGTAAAACAAGCTAAAGCTATAATTCAACAACTTATTGAAGATGACGATAGAATCATGACTGACCCTGAACCTTTTTTAGCTTTACATTCACTCGGTAACAGTTCAGTAAATATAGTTGTGAGGGCCTGGTCTAAGGCTGAAAATCTATGGCCGGTGTACTTTGATATGAACGAAAAAGTTTATACTACATTTGCCGAGCAAGGTATCAATATACCATTCCCACAAATGGATGTACATTTAAAAGATAAAACACTCAAATAAATTAAATAAATTTATCTTGAATTTTTATTAATAATTGTTAAATATATTTAAATTTGCATTTAAAACAGTAATCATTTAAAAACGTAAAAATGGAACAGTATTTAGATCAATTTATTGAACTTGTTGTGGCATATGCACCTAAAGTCTTAGGAGCACTTGTTACGCTTATCATTGGATTTTGGTTAGCCAAAATCATATCAAATAAAGCTAAAAAAGGGATGGAAAAAAAAGAAGTTGACCCTTCTCTTGTTCCCTTTTTAACCTCAATGATTCTTATTTTGATTAAAATATTGGTGCTTTTTAGTGCTGCTGCAATGTTTGGCCTAGAAGTGACTTCTTTTGTAGCTATTTTTGGTGCGCTAGCTTTCGCTGTTGGCTTAGCTTTACAGGGTCAACTAAGCCATATGGCTGCTGGAATTTTGATTTTGTTCTTTAAACCTTTTAAAGTTGGCGACTTCATAAAAACTAATGGCTATGCCGGAACTGTAAAAGAAATTCAGATTTTTGTTACCAAAATGACAACATTAGACAATAGAGTCATTATTGTACCCAATGGTGCTATTACAAGCAATCCTTTGGAAAATCTAACCGCAAACCCCATGCGTAAAGTCCCTATGACTTTTGGTATTGGTTATCCGGATGATATCGATAAAGCAAGAAGTGTAATCGAAAAAGTTGTGAAAGGCTGCGATAAAATCGACCATTCCCAACCCGTTGATATTCTCGTTAGCGAATTAGGCGACAGTTCTGTAAACTTTGCGGTTAGACCTTGGGCAAAAACTGAAAATTACTGGGCAGTTCATTTCTATATGCATGAACACATCAAAAAAGAATTTGATAAAGCAGGTGTTGGCATCCCATTCCCACAAATGGATGTGCATATGCATAAAACAGAAGCATAAACATAGATACAAATTAGTTTTAAATCAAAAATTCGGTTAAGCTCAAGCTATAACCGAATTTTTTTTGGCTAATACTGAAACTAAAACATAAGAAACGATAATAACAGGAATGCCTATAAATTGAAGTGCTACTAAACATAGTATTGAAAATAATAGAAACAAAAACACCACCTTATTCTCTTTAAAATCTAATGATTTCAACTTCAACGAAAACAATTCAACCTTCATATTCAATAAAACTACACTCACCAAACTTAATCCAATTAGAAAAGTATCATTTAAAATCAATTGGTTTAGCCATTTAATGTGTTCATACTTCAAAATAAAGACTAAGCTTAGTATCAAAATAGCATTAGCAGGTGTAGGTAATCCAATGAATTTATCAGATTGATTTTTATCAATATTGAATTCAGCCAGTCTGTATGCAGAACCCAGCGTAATGGCAAAGGCTATAAACGCAAACCATTCTGTCTTGTATTGCATAGAAATATTGAAATTATAGATGCCAATTTGATTTTGATTGATCAATTGAAAAACCACTAGTGCCGGCACTATGCCACTGGTGACTAAATCTGCCAAAGAGTCGAGCTGTTTGCCTAATTCACTATTAACTTTTAATATTCTTGCCGCTAATCCATCAAAAAAATCAAAGAAAATACCCAAGGCAGAACAATAGGCCGCAAAAATTAAGTCGCCTTTCATGGCAAAGAAGATGCCAATGCATCCCATAAGTAGATTCAATAAGGTTATAAAGTTAGGAATGAAGCCTTTTAGTGTGTTCAAAACAGTTTAATCTAAATTAAAAAACGAAAGCTAAGCAATATGATTTAACAAATTAAGTTTATACTAATGTAATTTTAAAGATATTTGCAAAAAATTTCAATACTGAAAAAAATAGTTATCATATCACTTCTTTTGAATATTTGTGTTTACGCTCAGACCAGAAAATATTCTAATGAATTTTTGAACATTGGGGTAGATGCCGCCGCGTTTGGGATGGCCAATGCAGTTACTGCAACATCAAATGACGTAAACTCTGTATACTGGAATCCAGCCGGTCTAACCAATCTTGAAGACTGGCAATTTTCTGCTATGCATGCCAGCTATTTTGCCAATATAGCCAATTACGATTACATTGCTGCTGCAAAGCCCCTTGATCGTAGAAGTGCAATTGGGTTTTCTATCATTAGATTTGGTGTAGATGATATCTTAAACACCACGCAATTGATAGATGCACAAGGTGATATTAATTACGATCGCATCAGTCTTTTCTCTACTGCAGATTATGCATTTACCTTAACTTATGCCAGAAGCTCTTTGATGAGTGGTTTCAGTTATGGTGTAAATGCTAAGGTCATTCGAAGGGTCATTGGTGAGTTTGCCAATGCCTGGGGCTTTGGGTTTGATGTAGGCATTCGTTATACCAAAAATAAATGGGAGTTTGGTGCTATGGCCAGAGATATTACGACGACATACAATACCTGGACAATAGATGAAGACGCCTTCGCAACAATTCAAAATGCGGTGCCGGGTCAAAATCAGGAGTTACCAGAAGATACAGAAATTACCTTACCTAAATTACAAATGGGTGTCGCTTATAATTTTGAAATCAATAGAGATATAGATTTGAAGTCGGCATTAAACTTCAATACCCGATTTGCACAAACCAACGATGTCTTTTCTAATGAAAACCTTAGTATTTCACCGGCCTTTGGCTTCGAAGCGGATTATATGGATATTGTTTATCTGAGAGGTGGTATGGGAAACTTTCAAAACGTAGAGCAGTTAGATGGTACCACAAATGTAGGGTTTCAACCTAACTTTGGGATCGGCTTTAAATATAAAGGTATTCAAATAGACTACGCATTTACCGATATTGGCGACCAATCAGTTGGACTCTATTCCAATATCTTTTCCATTAAAGTAGATTGGCAGATGTTCAGGCCTTAACTGAACCAACATCAAACCTCAATATTATTTTTTAAATGAAATTTAATTAAAATACAAAATTCTTTGAATTTATTATGCATGCATAATAAAATTTTCTTACATTTGAACGCATGAAACATGAAACTGTAGATTACCTTTTAAGATCGGCCTGGACAGCAATAGCAAAAATGTACGGTGAAGAAGCGGGTAAAAAGGACTCGACCATGGCTACAGGCTTTGCTCTGCTGAGTATTGATCCGGAAGAAGGTACGCCTTCTACGTCATTAGGGCCAAAAATGGGGATGGAAGCTACATCGCTTTCAAGGACATTGAAAATTATGGAAGAAAAAAATTTGATTATCAGAAAACCAAATCCGGTAGATGGGCGAAGCGTCCTGATATGTTTAACCGATTTTGGTGTGGAAATGCGGGAATATTCCAAAAGTGTTGTCCTCACGTTTGACCAAAAAATCAGAGAAAAAATAGGGGAGGAAGATTTGAAAACTTTTACAAATGTGGTCAAATCCATTACAGATTTAGTGAATAGTAAAAAAGTATATCAATAATAATTAGCCTTAAATAATTATGAAACGAAGAATTAAAAAAGTAGCCGTTGTTGGTTCGGGAATTATGGGGAGCGGTATCGCTTGCCATTTTGCCAATATCGGCGTTGAAGTGCTCTTGCTCGACATTGTCCCAAGGGAACTCAACGATAAAGAAAAACAACATGGCAAAACCCTAGAAGATAAAGTAGTGAGAAATCGTATCGTAAACGATGCACTACAATCCTCACTAAAATCTAATCCTTCTCCGATTTACAGTAAGGATTTTGCTAAACGCATTACTACCGGAAATGTTGAAGACGATATTGCCAAAGTAAAAGACGCCGACTGGATTATTGAAGTCGTTGTTGAGAGACTGGATATCAAACAGCAAGTGTTTGAAAATCTTGAAAAATATCGAACACCGGGCACTTTAATTTCTTCTAACACATCCGGGATTCCTATTCAGTTTATGACCAAAGGACGAAGCGATGATTTTAAAAAGCATTTTTGCGGAACACACTTTTTCAACCCGCCTCGATACCTCAAGCTTTTAGAAATTATACCCGGACCAGACACCAATCAGGATGTCCTGGATTTCTTAAATGAATACGGTGAAAAATTTCTTGGCAAAACAACAGTTATCGCTAAAGATACGCCCGCGTTTATTGGAAACAGAATAGGAATTTTCAGCATTATGAGTCTTTTCCACATGGTAAAAGATATGGACATGACGGTTGAAGACGTGGATAAATTGACCGGTCCCGTCATAGGCCGACCAAAATCAGCGACTTTCAGAACGGTTGACGTCGTAGGACTGGATACTCTAGTTCACGTAGCCAATGGGCTCTATGACAATGTTCCTAAAGATGAAAGACATGAGCTCTTCAAGCTGCCTGATTTTATAGAAAAAATGATGGAGAACAAATGGCTGGGAAGTAAGACCGGACAGGGCTTTTATAAAAAAATAAAACACAAGGATGGGTCTTCTGAAATTAAATCTTTAGACCTGAATACTTTAGCGTATAGAGATAAAAAGCGTGCTAAATTTTCAACTTTAGAAAAAACGAAATCGATTGAT
>Ga0102928_1000270_pt1 | contig 32553 bp, 28 predicted proteins | sample SalPonR1_B_D1_MG_FD_78504 | JGI IMG/M metagenome (GOLD analysis project Ga0102928, IMG submission 78504) | Salt pond soil microbial communities from South San Francisco under conditions of wetland restoration - Salt Pond MetaG R1_B_D1_MG | ecosystem: Environmental > Aquatic > Marine > Intertidal...
ACCAAATGAAATGAAAGAACTTGCCACGTACCCAAAATTAGCCCAGTAATGCACGTAATTATTTGTCGCTTGTTCTGCTTGGGTGTTATCACTTAAAGCCGCATAGTAACCAAAGTAAAATTGACCTTCAAATTTATCACTGCCATAATTTACGGTCAGATTGGGAACAATACCATCGCCTACAATACCTTCTTGAGCAGCACCACTGGAAAGTAAACTTCCAAAGGTAAAACCAAGTTGAGGATTAATGTCAAAATTGCCGACTGTCTTGTTATAGCCAATACCAAATTCTGTCCATTGCCCCCAACCGCTTCCGGTTCCGGCGCCCCATTGAATGCCATAGGCCGTAAAAGCATCAGTGTCTGATAATTCATACCCAATAGTCATCATGGGATTGAATCCAAAAAAAGCATCGTGGTTAAGGCTTAGGCCTGCACTAATTTTGTCTGTTGTGGTTTTGTCTTGAGCAAAAGCCGAAAAAACCAAAACCGATAAACACATAGTAAACGTAATTCTTTTCATAATTTAATATATTTTATGTTAAAAATCCAAAAATATACAAATTATAGAATTATAAATAAATTTATCTAAATGCTTATTTTTTGATATATTAATAGTCGAAAACGATTGAATGACATATCATTTTAACAGATATTAAAATTAAAATCTAATATATTAATTATTCAATATATTTTTTAAAATAAATTATACCTAAAGGCAACTCATGATTGAAAAAACTTATTAACAAAAACGTTTTCGATGGTAATTCAAGTATATTATTTTCAGTTGATATGTAATATTTTAACATTTTAAACCAATAAAGTCTAATTTAAACAGTTAAAAAATTAGCTATTGAAATATCTCAGCCTGTCTAAGTGCTTTTAAATCTTTTACTCCAAGCTGAACCATATTATTTTTTAAATCGTCTATTAATATATGGGCAATATGATCACCGCCAAGATTTCCTATGGCTGAAACACCATAAACAAATGGACGCCCGGCAAACACAAAATCAGCACCGAGGTACAGGGCTTTCATGGCGTCGAGTCCGGTTCTGATGCCGCTATCAAATATTACAGGGATACGTTCACTTACCTCTTTTACAATATCGGGCAAAGCTTCAATAGCGGTTGGTGCGCCATCAAACTGTCTTCCGCCATGATTGGAAACATAGATGCCGTCAAGTCCTATCTCTACAGCTTTTTTGGCATCATCAGGATGTAGAATACCTTTTAAAACTACCGGGCCATTCCATGCTTCCTTTAACTCTTCACAGTAGTTCCAATCTAGAGTCCCGCCCAAACGGTTCCCGACAAAGCCACTGGTAAATTTTAAATCTTTAGTCCCGGAATAATGTTCTACCGTACGCAACCTTGGCATTCCACGCTTCATGGTTTGCCAGCTCCATACCGGATGGGTAATGCCGTCCCAAATCAATTTTGGAGTAATTTTCGGTGGTATGCTCAATCCGGCCTTTTTAGAGCGTTCCCTTCGACTAGCCATGGGGACATCAGCCGTAATGATTAAGGTTGTAAATCCGGCATCCTGAGCGCGTTTCAGTAAAGAAGTTCTCACGTCAAGATCTTTTGGTGGATAAAGCTGAAACCACCCCATTTCCCCTACCAAGGGCCCAATTGTTTCGGGCGTTTCGGTAGCTACGGTGCTTAGACCAAATGGGATTTGAAGCCGTTTTGCTGTTTTTGCTAAATACTGTTCAACTTTTGGCCACATCAACCCCGTTAAACCAATAGGCGCAATGCCGATAGGCGCATTGTATGTTTTACCAAAGAGTTCAGTTGAAATATCAGCGTTTAATTCGCCTTGGCAATACCTTGGTAAAAAACGCAGATGCGGGAACGAGGCATCATTCTGTTTTAATAAAATTTCTTCACCTGTCCCTGAATCCAGATATTCCCAAGCCACACGAGGCATGCGTTTTTTAGCTTTTTGAGCAAGGTCAGAAATTCGAGGGTATTTATTTTGATAGGCGTTTAGCTTTGCTTTATAGTCCATAGCGTAAAAATACAATCTAGTTTGGTCATCTAAAAATGAATGCCTCAAATAATATCAGACCTAACTTTTATAGATCAGATTAAAAAACCTGATGTTTATGTTTTTGAAAGAATATGTTTTACATATACATTTCAAAATAAAAATTATTTAAAATCTGTAAATTATCTATCTTAAATTTTTTAATAACCTTGTAAAACACAATCCTGTATGCATTTGAGGCTTTCATACATTAAAATTTATTTATGAAAACAGTAAAAAAAATATTCAAATGGTTCATGTATATTTTACTCATACCTGTGAGTTATCTATTGGTATCACTGGTATTAAGTTGGATTACTGTAGACCAAATAAATTCAGCTTCAGATTTAAATCAAACCATTTATTTGAGCACCAATGGTGTACACCTTGATATCGTGTTACCAAAAAACGCCATAGAAGATGAACTCCTATCCGGGCTTAAGCATAACGTTTACGATCAATATTTAGCTTTCGGTTGGGGCGACGAAAATTTTTACCTCAACACACCAACCTGGGGCGATTTGACTTTCGCTAATGCCTTTAATGCAGTGTTTCTTAAGAGTACATCGTTAATGCACGTCACAAGATATTCAAATAAAAGCGTGAATTGGGTTGAAGTCAAACTTAGCCAAGAAGAATTTCAAAAACTGAACCACTACATTTTTAATACGTTTAAAACCGACCAAAATGGTCAAAAAATATGGCTAAGCCATCAAGGGTATACGCCTGAAGATGATTTTTATAAGGCTAAAGGAAGTTACTCGTTTTTTAAAACCTGCAACAGCTGGGTAAATACCGGATTTAAGCAAAGTGGATTAAAATCTTGTGTCTGGACGCCTTTTGATTTTGGCCTTTTAGATAAATATCGCTAACATGAGGGCAATTAAAACCGAATCATCTTCAATTCACTACTGTTGTTTGCAATCTAAACTTTTCAACTTGATAGCAATCATGATCTTCTCCTTATAAAGTATTAAGGTCATCAGGGTATATTTTTCTTGTAATCTGATGCTCTAAAAATACAACAGCTTAAGAATTTAAAGATGGCTTTCTCTTCAAAAAAAGTACATGATAAACCAGTTTATGATTGAAAGCTCATATTTTAATTAATTCATACAATGTATTTACCCAATTTTCTAAAATCTAGTATAAAAAGGAAATTCATCAATTGGAAGGATTGAAGCTCCGACATTCGAAGTAAATACACGTTCTCTGGAAGCTGAATTCTTATAAAATGGCATGGTATTAATTAGGGTATTTTGAATATACTCTTCATAAGATAAAAATGAGTCGTAATTCTCCGCCACAGCTTGTATTGGACTGAAATTCGCGTTATTAAACAAACTCCTGACATTATCCGGAATTATACCAGATGGTATCTGTGGAATTGATAACACATCAGAATTTCCATTAAAAATCATAGTGAGCCGAACATCTGGATTTTCTGGTGTGATTTGACCAGTAGATGGTGCATTAAATAAAGAGATTTTACCCACCTCAAAGTTTGGTAGACCTTGATAATTGACAACATTAGCATTTAAAGAAAAATTGATAGCCTGGTTTGGAATATTAACAGAAGACGGTGGCAGCCCCAAACCTTCTTGGTAATAAAAATCATTTACTTTTAAAGAATAGAAATATTTATAGAAAATATCCGGAAATGTATAATTATAATCGCCCAAAGTTAACGAGGATAAACCACCAAAATATACCTCATGCTGACTCATTACACTAAAAAGCGATTCATTTTCAAAACCATAAATTTTAAGGAAAGGATTATCTACTCCATTATAATCCATGTTAACAGTGTTAGTCATAACATTTTGGTTGCTAAAATCACTGGGAAGCAGTTCGCTTACGTTTTCTATATCCTGAATAAATGCCCACTGAGGTCCACCCGGAAAGTCACCTCTAATAAAAGTATTTGGTGTGTAAATATCATTTAGTGAACTGGTATATCTAAAACCACTCAGAGCATTGTTTGAGGTGACAAGCGAATATCCTAAACCAACGGCCTTCAAAGAGTTGGCACTAATATTTTCAAGTCCTAAGTTTACTGATTGTCCACTAATACTTCCAGGTCTCGGATTGAAAACAATTTGATCTCCAACAAAATTACTTTTCAAATTGTAATATGAATGAACTTTGTAAACAGTATCATCAAAAATGTCAAAAAAAGTTAAGATGTATTCTGTATCATTATCTGAAAAAGAAGCACAAAACGAAATAGACTCTTGTAAATGATCCTCATTATACATCTGCATATCAATATATTCTCCGTCAGCATTTGATAACATGACCACAAACTTAGCCGTATTTGGACGAACAAATTCATTAGGGATATTAAGAGCCACTAGTGTTGAACCAAGTGAAACAAAAATGAGGTCTTCAGAGACATTACCCAGGGCATCTTCCATAACCAATTTTAATTCAGTATCACCATTAGTGTAAAGTTGCGGATCTATGGTAAATGTTGGCTCATTTGTATTTGAAGCTTCGGAAATAAATTCATTATTAATGTAGAATTTTACGCTAACAACTTCAGACACATCATCCTGTATTATGGGACTGAAAGAAGTTAGGTCACATATGATATCATCAGGATTTAAATCAAACATTTGAATTTCTGGACCACTATTGTCTGTCAAAAATAAAACAGTGTTTTGTTGGCTATTGCCATTCACATCGATAACTTCTGCCTTAAAGCTATGTTCCCCGTCTTCTAAGTCGGAACCCGAAAGAATATATTCGTATGGTGGCGTTAAAAATTCAGAGACTTGCTCATTATCGACGTAAAAATGAACAACATCAATACCAACATCGGTTGTTAGGCTTACTGAAATAGTTTTTTCAGCAATAAGTTCACCGGGTTCTATATTGATGAGTATGTCCTGAGAGTTTATAGTTTCCTGAATCTCTGGTGAGTTCTCATCATCTGAACAGGAAATGCTTATTATAAACAAGCTGAATAAAATAAAAATTTGTCGCAAAATGTTTTTTTATTGCAAAGGTAAAACCAAATGTTATTTCAAAATATAAACTTCTAAATAAATTTCCAGAGTTTATCATAATAATAAGCAGTTATATCTAGTTTTATCAAGCAAGCGCTTATTAAAAATAAAGGTTGGTAAAATAAAATTATCGATTAAAAAACATACCTCTGTTCAAACTATCCACATCAAATTGAGGAAATAAAAAGGCATTCAGGCTAAAGTAATTACCCCTGAAAAGATATCCTAGCTTGTGAATACCATAAAATTATTATATTTTTAAAAAAATAATTTTGAATCCATGAATAAATTAAGCCTTCACTTTTCCTTATTTGCCTTTCTATCTATGCTTATGTGTCTGCCATCTGCAGCTCAAGATATTGATTTAGATAAATTAAAAGGCATTGATGTGCGCAGTATTGGCCCTGCTGGTATGAGTGGCCGAATAACAGCCATAGATGTGGTTCACGACAATCCACAGCTCATGTATGTGGGTTCAGCATCCGGCGGTCTCTGGAAATCTGAAAGCGGTGGCGTGGACTGGACACCTGTTTTTGATGATCAACAAATTCTGTCAATAGTTGCTGTTGCTATTCAGCAGGATAATCCAGATGTCATTTGGGTCGGTACCGGAGAGGGTAATCCCAGAAATAGTTCTAATGGTGGATATGGCTTATACAAATCTCTGGATGGTGGCAAAAGCTGGAAGCTGATGGGCTTAGAAAAGACACGAAATATTCACCGTATTCGTATTGATCCAAAAAATCCGAATAACGTTTATGTCGGTGCGATTGGTTCTCCCTGGGGTGAACATCCTGAAAGAGGAGTCTACAAAACCACTGATGGTGGGGAAACCTGGACTAAGAGTTTATTTGTAAACAATAAAACAGGCGTTGCAGAATTGATCATGGACCCCAATAATCCTAATAAATTATTTGCCGCCATGTGGGAGCACCGGAGAAAACCCTGGACGTTTACATCCGGCGGACCAGGCTCTGGATTATATATGACGATAGATGGTGGAAAAACCTGGAAAGAATTGACGCCGGATGATGGTTTACCCAAAGGCGATTTAGGGCGAATAGGTATAGCTATTTCAGCCGCAAATTCCAAAACAGTTTATGCCTTAATTGAATCCAAAAACAATGCCTTATATAAATCTGAAGATGGTGGTTACAGCTGGAATATGATTAATGACAACATGCGTGAAATTGGTAATCGCCCCTTTTATTATGCTGAAATACATGCAGACCCAAGCAATGAAAACAGAGTTTATTCTATCTTTACCTATGTTAATGTGAGTGAAGACGGTGGTAAATCCTTTACAGAATTAATGCCTGCTTACGGGACTGATGTTGGCGTTCATCCGGATCATCATGCCTGGTATATACATCCGGACAATCCTAATATGATGCTGGACGGCAATGATGGAGGACTTAACATCACTTATGATGGAGGCGAAACCTGGAGGTTTGTACAAAATTTACCTGTAGGCCAGTTCTATCATATTAATGTAGACAATGACTATCCTTATAATGTTTACGGTGGCATGCAAGACAATGGCAGTTGGTGTGGACCAGCTTATGTGTGGAAAGCTCAAGGCATAAGAAATTCTTATTTTCAAGAAATTGCTTTTGGAGATGGTTTTGATGTGGTTCCAGACCCGGATAATTCTAGATATGGCTTTGCACAGTCGCAACAGGGTTATGTAAGACGTTACGATAGAGAAACAGGAAATAGTCAAACCGTAAGACCAACCCATCCCGACAAAGATGTTTTATTAAGATTTAATTGGAATGCTGCCATTGCACAGAATCCTTTCAATAATAGCTCTGTTTATTTTGGTAGCCAGTTTGTACATAAAACGACAGACAAAGGACAAACCTGGGAAATTATTTCGCCAGACCTAACGACCAACAATCCTGAAAAACAAAAACAATTTGAAAGTGGTGGTTTAACTTATGATGCTACTGGAGCAGAAAACAATACGACCATAACCGCCATATCACCTTCACCTCTTGTAGAAGACGTGATATGGGTTGGAACCGATGATGGAAATATCCAAATCACTCAGGATGGTGGCGAAAGCTGGAATAAAGTAAGTACTAAAATCAAAGGCTTTCCCGAGGAATCTTGGGTAGCACAAATCCAGGCATCGACTTATAACCCAGGAGAAGCATTTGCCGTGGTTAACAATTACCGAAATTTCGATTTCAAGCCATATCTGTATCATACGACAAATTATGGTAAAAAATGGACCAATTTAACTGATAATGATGAAGTCTGGACCTACGCGCTAAGTGTGGTACAAGATCCTGAAGAGCCAAACTTAATATTCTTAGGCACAGATGGTGGATTATATTTCAGCATCAACAAAGGACAAAACTGGCAAAAATGGACTAATGATTATCCTAACACCCCCACCCGTGATTTGGTGATTCATCCCAGAGAACATGACTTGGTGATTGGAACCTTTGGCCGTGCCATCTACATCATGGATGACATCAGGCCTTTAAGAGAGTTAGCTGCAGAAGGTAAAGACATTTTAGACCAGCCACTAAGACTCTTCACGCCGCCAACAGCGTATCAGGCCGTCAACCAACAACCCAGTGGGACACGATTTGGTGCTAATGCGCTTTTTAATGGTGAGAACAGAAACGCCAATGCCATGATTTCTTACCTTATAAATAGACCAGAACAGGAACAAAAAGAAAAGGAAAATGATAATGATGAAGAAGAGAAAAATAATGATAATGAAGAAAAGGATGGCAAAGAAAAACCCTCTTACGATGAATTGGAGCTTAAGGTTTATGACATGGGCGGAGAATTAATTCGTACATTAAAGCAAAAGACACCAAAGGAAAGCGGCTTACATCGTATGTATTGGAGAATGGACGAAGCCGGACAAGGAGGCCCAACCCGAAGATTGATTAAAGAAGACGCAGATGAACGCGGTGGCGTTGATGTTTTACCAGGGAAATATAAGTTGGTGATGCATTATGGCGTACATAAAGATTCTACAATGATTGAAGTGAAGTTCGACCCGCGTTTAGAGTATAATTCAGGTGACTTAAAAGAAAGATACGATTTCCTGAAATCTATCGAAAATATGCAGGCCACTGCTTTCAAAGCCAGCCAGCGAATTGTAAACGCCAAAAAAACTGTTGATCATTACATGAAATGGATGAAGGAGAAAGACAACACTGCATTTAAAGATGACATTAAAGCCAGTAAGAAAATTAAAGACACTCTTGAAGTTTTGCTTGAACCTTTTGTCGGTGAAGATTTTAGTGATAAGCAAGGAATTATAAGGACACCTGTTCCAGACATAGGCGATAGAATTCGCAATGCTTCATATTACGCTTCGGCAAGTTTTAATAAACCCGGAGAAACTCAACTTCGCTTAAAACAACAAGCCGAAGAAGCCTTGAAACCGGCCATTGAGGCATTAAATAAGTTCTTTGTTGAAGAATGGAATGAATACCAGAAACGCATCAGTGCGCTAGACCTTTCACTCTTTGAAACTTATGAAAGTCTAGAAATCAAAAAATAAAATAGTTGTGTATTATGGTTTATGAATGCTATTTGACTTTTATTAAAACTAAGATTTGTATATATCATAAAAGCCTTTTACTCTTAATTTTACTGACTATAAATATAACAACATTAATCGGTCAACCTATCCAACAACAAGAAATGCAAAAACTCAGTCACTTTGCTGGTGATTGGGTGGGTATTTCCAAAGGCTATGAAAACGGAAAAGTCACCAGAGAAATACCGGCCTACGAAGAAATCAGTTACAAAGTGGACAAGCACATTCTTACCATCGACTTATATTCTGAAAACCTTAAACTGCATACCGTTATTTACTATGATGAAGAGGACAAAACGTACTATTACAATCCCTTTTATAAAACTGGAACCGCCAGGTATCCCGCAAAATTTCTAGATGGAAAACTAATAGTAACGCCTTCTGAAACCAAACGTTTTATATTTGAAATCACTGCTGATGGACAATTTCGAGAATACGGCGAAAACTTAGTAGATGGTAAATGGATCATGTGTTTTGAAGATGTTTTTGACAGGAATTGAAAACCTTTATCATAATGCAACTAAAAAACTCTTTGTCCTTTGTGCATTTGTGTTGAAATTTCATTTAGATTTATCAACATAAATCTTTCATCATGGCAAATAACAAACTCCCTGTCAACAAGCGCCATCCTAAAATTCAGATAATTACTCTTAGATTGTGTATATTTGATAATTGTCTAATTGTATATCATGAGAACTAAATGTTCATTACTATTATTATTTACTGTAGCTTTAATTCATGCTCAGAGTAATGACTTTTTTGATTATCAATGGAAATTAGATCAAATAGTAACATCAAATGAAACTTTTATTGCTGAACCCTTTCCAACTTATGCACCACCAGATCAAAGTGAAATTGAGCACATATATTTTGATGAATATATGGGGTATTATAGTTTTTTGTTTGGTTATCATGCTAATGGTGGTGGTTCTGTAGTTTTTGATGATAATAATTCTACTTTAATTGTTTCTAACTTTGCTAATCATTTTGGTGGTTATTCTTCAGCCGAACAGTTTTTTAGTGAAGAATTTATTATTGGCAGCAATACATACCCCAATCCTCAAAACCCATTTAGCTATCAATTTTATACTGAAAATAATATGATTTATCTTGAAATCACAAATGCAGAGGGAAGTATTGCTACTTTTTATGATTCGCAGTTAAGTGTCGATTTATTTTCAAAACTTCATATCAAGATATATCCGAATCCTGCTTCAGGATATATCAATATAGAAGCTGTCGACTTAATAATTAACCAGGTTCAAATTTATGACATCAATGGTAAGTTGGTTTCTGAGATTAAAACTGACAATAGTCCCAAAATCGATGTGACAAACTTATCATCAGGGATTTATTTTTTAAGAATTGAAACTGATGAAGGAAGCTTTTCAAAAAAAGTAATAATAAATTAAGATGGCAAACAACAAACTCCTCGTCAATGAGCGCCAGGCCGATTTAGGCCAGTTTATGGTCGGGCGTCTCCTCCCCTTTCGCGGTAAACGCCAGGTTGGTCCTTTTACCTTTATTGACCATATGGGCCCTGTAACCATTGAAAAGGACAGATATTTTGATGTAGATCAACATCCGCATATCGGTTTGAGTACGCTTACCTATCTGCTTAAAGGTCAGATTGAACACAGAGATAGCATGGGCAGTGTTCAGGTGATTTCAGCCGGTGATGTTGGTTTTATGACTGCCGGACACGGCGTCACCCATACCGAACGTACACCAAAAGACAAAAGAACCGGAGAAACCTTTGAAATGCATGGCTATCAAATTTGGGTGGCTTTGCCTCAGGACAAGGAAGATATGGAACCTAATTTTCAGTTTTACAAAAAATCTGAAATACCAGCCTGGACCCAAAATAACCTTCACATCAGACTTGTCGCCGGAAATGCTTTTGGAAAGTCAGCACCGCTTCAAGGGCATTCATCCTTATTTATGGTTGATATTCTGGCTAATAAAGAAACAACACTCGACCTCTCCAACCAACTCAAAGGCGAAGTAGCTTTCGTGATTGTAGAAGGCGAAATCACTGAAAAAAACCATAAAGTTGAAGCCGGGCAAATGTTGATCAGCAAAACCGATGAACACTGTAAAATATGCCTGGCCAAAGGCACAAGGGTTTTACTTTTTGGCGGAGAACCCCTTGACCGTGAACACTTTTTGTTGTGGAATTTCGTCTCCAGCGATAAAACCAAACTCAAACAAGCCAGTGAACGATGGCAAAACAAAGCATTTCCAAAAGTGCCTGGTGATGAGACTTACATTCCGATACCGGAGGTGTTTTTAAGGAAGTAACAAGCTTCTTTTTTAGATGACACAGATGTTGTAGTCACTGAGCCGAGCCGAAGTGAAGACTTTAGAGGTCTGGATGAATCACTATTTCATTTAAGCATTTTAAATATTTTATTTACAACACATTAATCTAAAAAATTTTTTTGTTTATCTATAAAGTTTTTAATTGTTATGCTGTCCAAATCTTTATGCCAAACACCAATATCCAGTATATTTTTAAACTGTGTTGGATTTTCCCTACCTAAATCTTTTTGCTTTTCTGCTTTCAATAATAGATTATTCAGGAATTTCATGTGCTTAGCAGAATGAGGTAAATTAGACTCAAAATTTTTAAAAGCCTCTTTTAGAATTTGGCCTTCACTGTATTTTGGTTGGGCGACTTGATGTATAAAGGCGATTGTCGGTGCAATATCAATAATCTCAGCATATTCAAAAACTTCGTTGTGCTTAACACCATCACCGATTATTAATAATTCAGTTTTACCAGACTTAGGGTCAAAGGGCGGATGCCATCCGGTATCAGCCTGACCGTGGTCTCCAAAAATAAAAATTGTGGTGTTTTTCATATAACCTTCATCTTTCAACCATTTAATAAAATTATTGATAAGTTCATCTGCCTTTTGGAGTTGATTGACATAAGGGGATTGAGAATGCCAGATATCTTCATACCAGACTTTATTTTCATTTACTTTTTCTTTGGATTTATAACCGGAAGAACCAGGCCCCTGAATATGAATACGAAGAAAAACGGGGTCTTCTTCCTTGATGATTTTTTTGGTAGTTTCAAAGACAAGTTCATCTTTAAAAATATCTTCAAAATTTTGCCTCAAATCAATGTAGGTATCAAAACCTCCTGAAATGTCTTTATATGCCCTGTCATTAACAATAAATGCTGTTTTTTGATTTTTAAAACTATGCTGTATCAAATGTTCTTTTAAATTATCACGACCTATAAAAACAGTTCCCGACATTAAAACCGGGTTTGGTAATGAACAACTCCAGGGATAGGCATCAGATTTTTCGGGATGAGCGGGTAATGGCAAATAAACTTCTTTGTAATACGTGCCCTCTTTTTTAAATTGACTGAGGTGATCTAAAGGAATACGATCTATGGCGCCGGAGGCAAGCCCATCTACGATAAGCATAATAGTTCTGGACGATTTAAGTTCTTGAGCTTTGATTGAAATCGATAATAACAATATCAAAATAACAAACAAAAACTGAATAAAATTATCGAACATTTTCATATTAAATATTTAAAATTAAGCATTTTCAAGTTGTTTCATATATCGATTAAATATAGTTAAACATATAATTTTAAGAAATAAATTTTAAAAATAAATTAGAATAAATTAGAATAAATTCAAAACTGTTTACAGGTTTATACCCATAAGGCTTCCAAAACCTATAAGGTCTTGATAACCACAAAACCATCATATATTTTTATAAACTTTATTTAATGATTTTATACACTTCATTTTAAGGTAATGCTTGTCTATGTTTTAGAGATTCCAAAATCTATACACTTAGAAACTATAAGGTTTTCGTAATCATTATCAGATAGTTAGATCAATTAAAAGATTATATAAATGACCAAAATCATATTTTAGTTACGACTCTTGTTTGTATTTTTGTGACAGCTTTTAGAAGCAATATATCAATCAAATTTTTTAATTATGGAAGTCAAAGCATTAAAAAACAAATCGAATACTAAAGATGTCAATGTTAGAGATTTTGTTTTTAACAACATTACACCTTACCACGGCAACAGCGATTTTCTTGTGGGTCCAACACCAAACACCACCGACCTTTGGAAAATCTGTACAGAAGCTATGGCCGAAGAACGTGCTAATCGTGGTGTCCGCTCATTAGATATCGATACCATTTCAACCATAGATGCTTTTGGTCCCGGATATATCGATAAGGACAAGGAAGTTATCGTCGGTTTGCAAACTGATGAATTGCTGAAACGTGCCATGAAACCATTCGGCGGCTTTAAAGTGGTGCAAAAAGCCTTACAAGAGCATGGCAAAGCACCCAACGACAAACTGACTGAACTTTTTAAAAATTACGTCAAAACCCATAACGATGGTGTTTTTGACGCTTACAATGCTGAAATACGAAAATACCGCTCATTAGGAATTCTCACAGGTCTTCCGGACAACTACGCCAGAGGTAGAATTATCGGCGATTACAGACGTATCGCCCTTTACGGCATCGACTTCCTTATCGAGCAAAAGAAAAAAGACCAGAGAGGCATCCGCGGACCAATGACTGATGAAGTTATTCGACTTCGAGAAGAGGTCTCAGAACAAATCAAAGCGCTTCAAGCCATGATCAATCTTGGCGAAAAATATGGTTTGGATTTATCCCGTCCAGCAGAGAATGCACAGGAAGCTGTTCAATGGACTTATATGGCTTATTTGGCCGCCGTTAAAGAACAGGATGGCGCCGCTATGTCTTTGGGTAATGTCTCCACTTTTCTTGACATTTATATTGAAAAAGACCTCAATGACGGCAAAATCACAGAGACTGAAGCTCAGGAATTTATCGATCAGTTTGTGATGAAATTGCGTATGGTGCGCCACTTAAGAATGAGTGCTTACGATGAAATTTTTGCCGGCGACCCTACCTGGGTGACCGAAGCTATTGGCGGGATGTTTAGCGATGGCAGAACAAAAGTGACTAAAACCTCCTACCGGTTCTTAAATACACTTTATAACCTTGGACCTTCACCTGAACCAAATATGACGGTACTTTGGTCTGCTGATTTACCGGAGAATTTTAAAAGTTTCTGTGCTAAAGTTGCTATAGAAACCTCTTCAATTCAATTTGAAAATGACACCTTAATGCGTAAATCAAGAGGCTCTGATGACTACGGCATAGCATGTTGTGTATCGCACCAGGATTTAGGAAAATCTATCCAGTTTTTTGGCGCGAGAACCAACTTAGCCAAAACCCTTCTTCTAGCCATTAATGGCGGACGATGCGAGTTGACTGGTAAGAAAATATTTGATGGAGTTCCGGAATACAAAGATGAATATCTGGACTATGATACGGTAATGACCAACTTTAAAATTGCCATGCAAGAAATTGCAAGAGTCTACAATGATACTATGAACATCATTCACTACATGCACGATAAGTATTACTACGAAAAAGCCCAGATGGCGCTTATAGATACCAATCCGAATGTAGACATAGCTTATGGTATTGCCGGATTATCTATCGTAGCGGATTCACTTTCTGCGATTAAGTATGCCAAAGTGAAACCTGTGAGAAACGAGGAAGGCTTAACCGTTGATTTTGAAATCGAAGGTGAATTCCCGAAATATGGTAACGATGATGACCGTGTTGACCATTTAGCCGCAAAAGCAGTTGCAGATTTCAATTACGAATTACAACAATTGCCGGTATATAAAAATGCAAAACCAACGCTTTCTGTTTTGACCATTACGTCAAATGTGGTTTATGGTAAGAAAACAGGTGCTACTCCCGATGGTAGAGCTTTAGGCATTCCTTTTGCACCAGGCGCTAACCCTATGCACGGGCGCGACGAAATGGGCGCTATTGCTTCGCTGAATTCAGTCGCCAAAATTGATTATGAAACCGCTCAGGATGGGATTTCAAATACATTTTCTATTGTGCCTAAATCTTTAGGAAATACATTAGACACCAGAATTGAAAACCTGACCAGTATTTTAGACGGGTATTTTCACCAAAATGCCATGCACGTTAACATCAATGTGCTGGACAAAGAAACCCTGCTGGATGCCATGGAAAGACCTGAGGAATACCCACAACTGACCATAAGAGTTTCCGGTTATGCGGTAAATTTCGTAAAACTGACCAGAGATCAGCAGCTTGAAGTGATTTCTCGTTCCTTCCATGAATCTATGTAATTATTTCTAAAAATATCCCATCTCGATTTATATTGAGATGGGATTATAATTTTTTGATATTATCAAATCTCAAGACAACATATTAAACGTTCATTCCTTAGAATCCTTTGGGACACATGACGGACCAGGGATTCGTTTTGTGGTATTTCTTCAAGGCTGTAAGCTAAAATGTCTGTATTGCCACAACCCTGACACGATAGCTATGGAAGGTGGTCGAGAGTACACTATTGATGAGCTTTTCGTAAAAGTTATGAAGGCAAAGCCCTATTTTGGCAAAAAAGGCGGTGTGACGGTTTCGGGTGGTGAGCCTTTGTTACAGGCTAAAGCCCTTTTACCTTTATTTAAAAAACTTAAAGCGGAAGGCATTCATACGGCAGTTGACACCAATGGCAGAATTTTAAATAATTTTGGAAAAGCACTAATGGATAAGTATACCGATTTGGTGATGCTTGACGTTAAGCACATGACCGAAGAAGGCTATCAACATATCACCGGTATGAAAAACAGCCAAACTACCTTTACATTTTCAGATTATCGTGAAAAATCCAGAAAACCCATGTGGCTGCGTTATGTGCTGATTCCCGGACTAACAGATCATCCGGAATTACTCCATAAACTTGGTGAGCATTTTAAGGACTACGAAAGCATTGAAAAATTAGAAATTCAGCCTTATCATAAATTGGGTGTGCATAAATGGGATGCTTTAGGCTGGGACTATGAGTTAAAAGATGCCAGAGAGAATACTGAGGCAGAGCTTAACAAAGCAAAGCAAATACTTGAACCCTATTTCAAAAGTATTTCTGTAAATTGAATATTTAGAACAAAAATAGAAAGACTATGAAAAACAGATGGATCATGATGCTGAGTGCTATTGGCATTCATATTTCAATAGGCTCAGTATATGCATTTTCCGTAATTACTGACCCTGTGAAGACTATTTTTGAAGTGGAATCCGCTACCATAAAATGGGCCTTTCAAATCACCATCCTAATCATGGGGTTCTCTGCAGCATTCTTAGGGGAATGGGTCAACAAGATAGGACCACGAAAAAGTACCACGCTTGCCGGTATTTGTTACGGAATTGGCATCATCGGGACTGGCTTTGCTATTCATGTAGAATCACTTGCTTTGTTTTTTATCAGTTATGGTGTTATTGCAGGTATTGGTCTTGGTATAGGATACATTACGCCTGTAAGCGTTTTAGTCAAATGGTTTCCAGACAAGCGGGGGCTTGCTGTAGGCGTTGTAATCATGGCGTTTGGCTTTGCGTCATTGGTTTTTGGGCCTTTGATGCAATATCTTTTTGAGCGCATGGCAATTTCTACAACGTTTTATATACTGGGTGGTATTTATACATTGCTCATCATGCTATCGGCTTCATATATTGAAAATCCACCGGAGAATTTTACCCCTAAAGGTTTTCAGCAAGATAATGCTTCTAAAAAAAGTTTTTCTATAAGTGAAATTACCGGAAAGCAAGCGTTAAAAAGTAACCGTTTTTATTTCATATGGTTTATGATGTTTATCAACATAAGCTGTGGTATTGCGCTTATATCAGAAGCCAGTCAGATTGCACAAATGCAGCTTGACTATACGCCAATGCAGGCGGCAGGTATTGTCGGATTAATCGGCGCTTTTAATGGTCTTGGTCGACTATTTTGGTCGGCATTTTCAGATTACTTCGGGAGACCACTTACTTTCGTTATATTTTTTGTCATAGAGATATTTGCTTTTTTCTTTTTGGCACAAATTGGGACAGCAGCCTTATTTATAGGCGTACTCATGCTCATTATTAGTGTTTTTGGAGGCGCTTTTGCCACCTTACCCGCCTTTTTAAGCGATTTGTTTGGCACCAAACAGTTGGGAACTATACTTGGTATGGTGTTGATTTCAAAAGGCTTTGCTGGAGTATTTGGCCCAAGTTTGTACAATTACATTATGGCAGAAACAGGCTCACTGGATATAACGTTAAAAGTATTTTCAGGGCTTTTTATTCTAGCTTTAATCCTCTCAATACTCATGAAACGCTCCTTCAGCAAAGCTTATAGAAGCCAACTGGAAACTGTTTCAGAATCTTAGGGTAAAAATTCATTCAGAATTCTTTAGGGTAGCTAATCCTGGAGACTTTTGCTCTGGCAATGGTATCTGTGGCTTTGGTAAAGTACCAGCTCAAAGCTACCGGAACCCGGTTTACAGTGATGTATTTATCAAAAAAGACAGTGGCCCCATCAAAAGGAATATCACTAATACCTGTCTTATACTCCACATGCTGAACTATATCGGTGAGCGAATGGGTGAATACCGTAAATGTTGAAGATGTTTTGGTGGACTCATAAACCGCCTGATTAAAATCTTCACTATCGGACGAGGTTTTGCTGAAATTATACTCTTGTAACCAAAATCCGATACAGTAAAGTTCAGCAAGGTGGTACAATTTTTTGTCGATTTCAGTGCTTAAATCACCACTTTCAATAATATGATCAATATCGGAATCTAAGAATCTCGCTTTAGACCCATCAGTTTTTAAAGTTACGGTTCCGTCAAAAAACATCTTATCTTTAACTGAAACCTCAAGGTTAAATTTCACCTGATTTTCTTTCTCAAATTTTGATGCATTATGCGCTCTTGCAATGTTTTGCAAATGTTTGAGGCTTTCGCTGGGTTGCTCGACAACGGGATTCTTATGGTCTACCTTAGTCTTCTCCGGATCAGATTTGCAGGAATACAAACTTAAGATACTTAAAATGATCAGGCTTTTCAGCACTTGGTTATTCATGGTTAAAAATTTTTATAAAAGTAGAGAATAACCGAAACTCTCCAAAATGAAGTGACTTAGTAATTTTAATTTTTAATATTATCAGTGCTGGATTAAACCTAAAGCAGTATTTTATTTTTATTTTTGAATAGGATTTAAAGTTAATAATGTATGCGTATAAAAGTAATCTTATTTGTTATTCTCTTAAACTATGGATTTTGTTTTTCACAATCTGAAAAGATAAACATCAAAACCAAACCCCTTAAGGAGGCTAACTATCTGAATGCAGATGATTTTTACCTTACCCATTACCTGTACATAGATATGTTTTTGAGAGAGAATTTGTTTCCCGAAGCTACAACAAGCGACGTCGCCGCTGTATTAAATGCTGTAAAAGCCTATGTGTCAGAAAATCAAAACTTAGACATTGAAATTGATACACCCGGTAAAAGAAATTATCTGATTAAAATTGCACTTTTAAAAAAAGAAGGAAAGGAGTTATTTATTGTATTTACCAACTGGGACGCTAAGGATAAACATTTTGAAAAGAAAATTGACATTGAGAACGATTCTTATACACGATGGTACTTTCTTAATGGTAACAAAATGACTTACCGCAAAGATACATCCGAACAATACGACCTTGCCGGCATGTCGAAATCAGACTTGGCTAATGCTTTTCTTTTTGACGAACTGGAAAGTAACGATGAAAAGGTCATCGAACTACTCCACGATTATTTGCAACAAGACAATTTAAGCCTTTCTGATCAACTGATGGCAAAATTGATTCAGCTGAAATACACTATTTTTAAGGGACATAAAGGTAAGGTTTCCGAACAAGTTGAATATTTAGATAAAACCTTTAAGAAAAACGCTTCAAAGGAAAGTTTAAGAAGACTTAAAATGGCTTACAACACCACAAAATTTCAAATCCAACTAATGGATATAATGGCGGAATAAATACCAGTTTGATTTTTGTTAAACATAAGTATAATCATATTTCCATACTTAAAAGAAAAAACCTAATTTTGGCAAAAATTTAAAACGTACTCTTCATATGTTGACAAGAAGACACATCAGAACCAAAGTTATACAGTGCGTTTATGCCACCAAACATAGCAATAAGGACAATTTAAAGAACCAGGAGGTTTTTCTCAATACAAGCATGCAAAACATGTTCGACTTATTTATAGTAAACCTCAATCTGCTTACCAGCATTCAAAAAAGAGCTAAGGAATTCTATAAGCAAAGTCAAAAAAAGCATTTAGCAACAGAAGAGGACATTACTCCAAACCTGAAATTTATCGACAATAAATTGATTAAAAAATTAATCAACTCCACTGTACTAGATAAAATCAATCATCAAAAGAAACTTAATATCTGGGCAATGGATGATGAATATCCTGCTTTGATTTGGGATGAGATAAAAAACAGTGAAATATATCAGGATTATCTTCGTAGTGATGACAATTCATTCCAAGCTGACAAATTTTTCTTAATTCAAATTTATAAAGAAATCATAGCACCAAACGAAAAGCTTTACGAGTATTTCGAAGATCATAAACTGACCTGGATAGATGACTTACCAATAGTCAATACGAATTTAGTCAGGTTTTTAAAGCATGTGCCTAAAAAAAGTAAAGAACTGCGGTTTCCGGATTTGTTTAAAAACGACGATGACCATGAGTTTGCAATAACCTTACTTCAAAAAACCTTACTTAACGAAGATGAATTTAGTGATGACATTGTGAAAAACACGCAAAACTGGGATAAAGATCGTATTGCAAGTTTAGACTATATTATGCTGGTGATGGCCTGCGCAGAATTGACCAGGTTTCCTAGTATTCCAGTAAAAGTAACTATAAATGAATATCTTGAAATAGCCAAAGATTACTCAACCCCTAAAAGCAGTAACTTTATAAATGGACTTTTAGATAAAATTGTAAAACAATACAAAACAGAAAATAGATTGAATAAAAGTGGTCGAGGCTTGATATAATGAATAAAATATAATACTTTTGAAAAAATTTTAAATTTAAATTAATAGATATGAGAAAGTTAATCGTATGTTTACTCGCTGTTTCTGCAATGTCATTTACATCTTGTAAAGAAAATGCAGCAGACAAAGTAAAAGCTGAAAATGTTGAGGCTGCATCACAAAGAGATGCACAAGAGGTGGTTTATCCAACTTTAGATTTTGACAAAAAAACTCATGATTTTGGAACAATTGATGAGGGTGATGTTGTTGAACACACATTTACATTTACAAACAATGGGAAAGCACCATTAGTAATTACTAATGCCAGAGGAAGTTGTGGCTGCACTGTTCCCACCTGGACAAAAAAACCAGTTGCACCGGGAGAATCAGGTGAAATGCTTGTAAAGTTTAATTCCAGAGGTAAGCGCAACCAGCAAAATAAAACGGTTACAGTTACTGCAAATACTGAATCTGGAAAAGAAAGATTACAAATCAAAGTTTTTGTAACGCCATCTGCTGATAGTAGTGGTAAAGCTAAGGCAGGTACTCCAGTAAAAGTAAAATAAATATAAATGGGAGATATAGGTAGTTTATTACCAATGTTGCTCATCTTTGTGGTCATTTTTTTCTTTATGATTAGGCCACAGATGAAGAAACAAAAACAGGAGAAAAAATTTAGTGAAGAATTAAAGAAAGGCGATAAAGTGGTTACCAAAAGTGGTTTGCATGGCAAAGTATTTGATTTTAGTGAAAAGTTAGATGCTGTCATTATAGAAACCGGCGCCGGTAAGATGACTTTTGACCGATCATCTATTTCTTTAGAATTATCTCAAAAACTAAATGCTCCGAAAGAAAATTCTAAAAAATAATTTATTAATCATACATCTAAAAGTCGAGTTTACGCTCGGCTTTTTTTGATTTAAAACCTAATGATATGTCTAAAATAACTGAATGTTTATGGTTTGGGTTATCAATTCTTGTACTTTCTGCCGGCTTACAAGCTCAGGAAGTCAAACCCAATAATCAAAATTTATTTGATGAATTTATGGATAGAACTGGAAATGCCTACCGTTCTGCGTCAGGAGTTCCGGGACCTGAATACTGGCAGAATCAAGCTAATTACGACATTAATGTTAGCCTAAACCCAGATACACATGTCATTGCCGGGCGTGTTGACATAGAATACATCAACAACAGTCCAATCGACTTAGAGTATGCCTGGCTATTCTTGGAACAGAATAGGTTTACACCAGAATCCAGAGGAACTTTAACCACACCTTTAAGTGGAAACCGCTATAGCGGTGATGTTGATGGGGGTTATAGATTAAATAATGTCGAAGCTAAAGTAGGAAATTCTATCAGCAAATCTTATATAGTTAACGACACCAGGATGCAAGTCTTTTTTGATAAACCGCTTAAAGCCAAAGGCGGAACTGCAAACATCAGTATGGATTTTGAATTTAAAATTCCGGTAAAAGGCATGGATAGAATGGGGAGGCTTGAAGTTGAAGACGGTGTGATTTATGCGCTGGCACAATGGTATCCTAAAATGGTCACTTTTGACGACATCAATGGTTGGAATGTTATGCCTTACTTGGGTGCAGGAGAGTTTTATTTAGAATATGGCGATTTTGAATATTCGGTAGAAGTGCCGCGGGAATACATTGTTTTAGGTTCAGGTGAGCTCCAAAACCCTAAAGATGTCTTAACAAAAACCCAACAAAAAAGAATAGAAAAAGCTAGAAAAAGTGATGAAACTGTTTTCATTATAAAACCGGATGAAGTTGGAGACTACAACAAAATTAGACCGGAAGGTGAAAGCTTTACCTGGGAATTTGAAATGAAAAATTCTCGTGATGTGGCATTTGCTGTTTCAGAAGCATTTATTTGGGATGCCGCCAAAATAGATTTGCCACAGGGCCAAAAAGCGCTGGCCCAGTCTGCCTATTCTAAAGAAAGTTTTGGCGGCAACGCCTGGGAACGCTCAACAGAATACACCAAAGCTTCCATAGAACATTATTCAGAAAAATGGTATCCCTACCCTTACAAAAATGCTATCAATATTGCTGCAGATGTAGGCGGCATGGAATATCCTGGTATTGTATTTTGTGGTTATAAATCTAAAGGTGCCGGTTTGTGGGGGGTGACAGATCATGAATTTGGACATATCTGGTTTCCTATGATTGTGGGCAGCAACGAAAGAAGACACGCCTGGATGGACGAAGGTTTCAATACATTTATAAACATCTATTCAACATTAGAATTTAATGATGGTGAGTACCCAAGCCGTATGTTAACTTCTAAGCAAATGGTTATTCCTTGGTTTAAAAGTCCAAATCGAGAAGCTATAAGTACGTTTCCAGATGTTGCTAAAACTCAGAATTTAGGTATAATTGCCTATTTTAAACCGGCATTAGGACTTTATATTTTGAGAGAATACATTCTAGGGCCGCAGCGATTCGATTTTGCATTTAAATCCTATATCAAAAACTGGGCTTATAAACATCCCACGCCTGCTGATTTTTTTAATATGATGGAAAACGCAGCTGGAGAAAATCTCAGTTGGTTTTTCAGGGCTTGGTTTTATACCAACGAAAATATCGATTTGGCGATAAACGAGGTTAAAAAAGTTGAACAAGGCTATACCATAAGCTTTGAAAATAAAGGCATGCCGATGCCGGTAGAGTATTCAGTTTACTATCAAGATGGCAGTAAAGATGAACTCAGGTTACCGGTTGAAGCTTGGCAAAAAGGGGATACATGGACGGCTGCCGTAACCACAGATAAAACGGTAAGTAAAGTTGTGATTGACCCTAATCGAATTCTTGTAGACATCAATCAAAATGATAACAGGTGGGAAAATAAAGATTCTGAAAAAGATTAGAAGAATAAATTGATCCATTTTATATCTTAGAATGACTTACTTATATTTGTCTAATGAGTGTACAAAATATTTTTTTAGTCTTTTTAGGTGGTGGTTTAGGAAGTGTACTGAGATTTTTGCTTTCAAAATGGTTAAACCCCCTGTTTACAACTGCTTTTTTAGGCACCTTTAGTGTAAATATAATGGGAAGTCTACTAATCGGTTTTTTCATCGCTTATGAACAAGAAGCAATTTTCAAGAAACCTATTGCATTATTCTTAATCACCGGTTTCTGTGGTGGATTTACAACATTCTCTGCTTTTACAGCAGAAAACTTACAACTTATCAAATCCAACCAATATTTTCAGGCGGTCACTTATATTTCCGGAAGTATAATTGTGGGGATATTTGCAGTCGTACTTGGTTTTTATTTAGCCAAGCAAATTTAACGCTAACCTATCATGATGAACATTGTATTTATAGAACCTTATCGAAATCAGTTACTTCCATTTACTTACACTAAACCGGTATCTGAGTTGCGCTGTGGCATTCTAAAGCTAAAAGACAAATGGATTAACTATTATCCTGATGCCCAATTCTCAAACCTTACTGAATATTACCTGAGTGAAATGTGGCCGTTACATTTGGAAGACGATAATTTTTTCATTAATGTTTCAGTATTTCCTGATCAAACTTTGGTGGAATCTATTATAGAACTCCAAACAGGTGAGGCACTAAAATATAAAGATGAAATTATAGCCTACCGCTCATCAAAACCGAAACAGTATTCAGATATAAAAAACTTAGAGCAGAAACCACTCATTCTAAAACATACCTGGGACATTTTTGCCCATAATCATGAGGCCATTCAATCAGATTTTGATGTTCTAACCTTAAATAAAACTTCTGAACCAATACCGGAACATGTACTGGCCATTAAGCCTGAACATATATTTATTGAAAAAGGGGCTAATCTCTTCAATGCTACACTCAATGCCAAAGATGGTCCGGTTTATATCGGTAAAGGTTCTGAAGTGATGGAATCAGTCAATATTCGCGGTCCATTTGCTCTATGTGATCATGCTATCTTAAAAATGGGAGCTAAAATCTACACCGGTACTACTATTGGTCCTTATTCCAAAGTTGGCGGCGAAGTGAATAACTCGGTTATTCAAGGCTATTCCAACAAAGGTCACGACGGTTTTTTAGGGAACTCGGTTATAGGCGAATGGTGTAATCTCGGCGCAGATACAAACACTTCAAACCTCAAAAATAATTATGCATCCGTAAAACTTTGGGATTATCAAAAAGGGGGGTTTAAATACACAGGATTACAGTTTTGCGGACTCATGATGGGTGATCATTCTAAATGTGGTATCAATACCATGTTTAACACCGGTACTGTGGTTGGTGTGAGTGCAAATATCTACGGGGCTGGTTTTCCAAGAAATTTTATCCCGAGTTTCAGTTGGGGTGGAAACAGCGGCTTTATTACTTATAAATTTAATAAAGCTATTGAAGTTGCTAAAGTTGTCATGAAACGAAGACAAAAAACCCTGAACGATAAGGATATCAGCATTCTCAATCAGGTATTTGAAGATACCAGGAATTTTAGGCAACGCTAACTAAGCTTTACAAAAAGGTAAACCCGAGAGTTAACATAAAGAAACCATTATCTAAATCTGCATTGTCCAGATTGTTTGATACATTAAAGATATACCTGGCGTCTGCTCTGAGGTTAAGGGGTAAACTTATCCCTAGACCACCAACTCCCGATAAATCGAAAGTGTCTGCTTCGAAAGCATCTAGGATAGAATCCGGAATGTTGTCTTCTACCAGAAAACCAAATTGCGGCCCAAAATGTAGATTTAAACTACCGATGATATCAAACTTTAACAATACCGGTACATTGATGTAATTTAAATCAAATTCAGAAAAATTAAAGCTTCCACCTTGCTGAGAATATAAAAGTTCTGTCTGAAAATAGAATTTTTTAAATTCCAAAGTGAGAAATAAACCTCCGACAAAGCCAATTTCATTATCCAATTGTTCAATATCTCCCAAAGTCGCAAAGTTTGCACCTAGTTTTGGCCCAAAATCTATTTTTTGGGCAAAGCCCGATTCAAAACTTAAAAATAAAAAAAGTATATAGGCCGTTTTTTTAAGTATCATATTAAGTTACATTTTGGTAAGGACTGACAAATGACTCTAATTTAGGTAATTTTCTGAGCTTTCTTTCTTGTTTGGTAAAACAAATATGTTGATTGTTGACCTCAATACTTTTTCTATAACCAAGGGCAAATAAAAATCGTTTTGGAATAAATTTAACAATGGGTCTTGGTATTACTAACGTATAAAAATTAGGTTTATTGACTCCCGGAAAAACTAAGAGTATATTTTCAAACCTTAGGTTTCTAAAAATTCTTGCAATCTTAAGTTTTATTTTACTTATTCTTTGAACATAGAAAAACCCATCTTCGCCTTTAGATTGATACAGTGGCATGAAAATTTGAAAGGATTTTGGTGCTATAATACTCCTCTCATTTAGTTTAGCAATGCGATCACCTTTTTTCAATTTTTGAAAGTTCAGGTAATTTCCTAACATCTCAAACCTATCATTGGGTTTGAGATCCTGCCTAAATATCATCTCAAAATACCGAGCTGCCTTAGATTTAAAATATGTTACAGATATTCCCATTTCTAACAACATTTCAGCAGAAACCATGCCAGTATGGTATAAAGCTTTGTAACAGAACACTTTTATCTCTTTAACCGAATTCTGGGAATAGTGCTCTCCACCTTCAAAAGCCATAGAAACATGACCTAAATCGTTTAGAAGGTTTAATAAAGAGCCCTCAATAAAAGATTCTACATTAAAAATTACCGGATAGCCTAAATTTCTAACAAAAGCCCGGTTGCTTAAGGCATCATTCATTATGATAAATGGTTTTGTAGGGCCGGAAGTAGTGTGTAAATCTATGCAATAGACATCAGATTTGGCAGCATTTAATATACCATATAGCATATTGTATATTTCAGTCATTTCATGGTATTCTGCAACATTACCCCCTTTTGTTGATTCTTGTAAATGAGATTTTGTCCAGATGCGATTTAAATCTTTATCAATATACCTGTGTTCCCTTAAATAAGCCTCTTGATTTCCAAAAATAGCGTATATGTTGCCTTGAATATGGTCTGAAAAATTTTCAATATGTTCAAAAAAAGATTGTAAAGCAACAAGTCCAGCTCTTTCATTACCATGAATACAACAAAAAAATACCAGAGTTGGTAAATCAGGATCTTTTTGGATAGAGGCTAGAAGCCGTTCAGGTTTAGTCATTTATTGAGAATTGTTTAAAATGATCTGAAGTTACAATGCCTACAAGTTTATCATCTGCAATTACAGGTAAAGCTTCAATCTCATATTTAGACATCATTTCTTGAGCCTTAATAAGCTCCACATCCGGACTGATGGTCTTTACATCACTTTGCATGATGGTTTTTACAGATTGAGATTGATTGCCACTTGATGAGGCGTCTTTCAGACTTTGCAAAGTTACAATTCCAGATAACTGATGCTCATTATTTTCTACTAAAATTTGACTGGTACTGTTCCATTCCATCAAATGTTTCAAAATAATAATAGGGTCATTTTCATGTACGACGACCAATTCTGTTGTCATCACATCGGCAACAATAAAATCTGAAATATGGCAGGGCTTTTTATTGATATTGATGTTTCTCCATTTATACACCGGCAAATCTTTGTTTTGATTTTTAAGCATTTGTTGCGTTAAGAAATAAGCCGTTCTTCTTTTCGTAAAGTGCTTTTTAAGCCTGTTGTAATTTTTACTCATCCATTCTGAACCGGTTTTATTTTTAAGTAATCGCATTTTCACTACACCAAGGTAAATTTCAATCTCTTCGTCGGCAATACCTATTGCTTTTAAGCCTTTTTCTGCCATAGGGAGCAACTCATTCAAAATCAATTTTTTTGCGGAAACCTTTTTATCAAACCAATCAAATTGAGTATTGGTGCCGTGCTTAGCTGCTTTGTAAAAGTTTTGTCTTGCAGATTTAAAGTTCATCAGATTTGGCAAGTCTTTATATTTTTGAGGCATTCCATTCATCACGCCTACCCAAAAGGCAATATTTGCTACCTCATCTATCAAAGATGGTCCGGTAGGAATATATCTATTTTCTATTCTAAGGTGTGGTTTCCCGTCACTAACGCCATAACATAACCTGTTCCACTTATAGATATTGCCATTATGCATGGCTAAAGCTTTAAGTTTTGGAGGTTTGCCCCGGCTTAAAGCTTCGGAAGATTCTTCTTCTACATCTGCTGTAATTAATAATGGATAGTGAGATACATCTGCTTTAAAGATTTCGGAAACACAATTGTGAACCCAATCGTGACCAAAAGTCACCCTTGGTCTTTGTTCTCGCAATAAATAGAGAGAATTCCTGGAATCTACTGTTTGTTGGAATAAAGCAATTCGCGTTTCTGACCATAGCTCTCTGCCTAAAAGTAAAGAAGAATTGGTACAGGCGGCTAATACTGGGCCTGAAATCATTTGAGCCCAATTGTATTTGTCTTTGTATTCGCCGGGTTTCAATTGTAAATGAATTTGAAAACTGGTGTTACAGCTTTCAGCAAGAATAGAATCTAACTTCATGATCATTTCGTCCACACCAGAGATTCTTATTTCAAAAGATTCCCCTTTGGTTTTTTTGAGAATTTCATTTAGAACTTGATAACGCTGGTATGGTGTTATATTTTTGATATTAAAATCTGCACGTTCAATAGTTGGTAAAATACCAGCCAAAGGAAAATGTACATTATAATCTTTTGACTTGTCTTGAAGGTGATTTAAATGTTGTTTGAGATTTTGATGTATTTTTTTGAATACACCTGTCTCAAGAACTTCCGGCTCAAGGTTTATTTCTAAATTAAATTGTGATAATTCGGTGACATACAAATCACTTTCAATATTGTCTAGGATCTCAAGAGCTTTACAGACGGGTTTCATCTTTTCGTCTACTATAGCTAACTCCTGCTCTGCCCCTATTCTGATTTTATCTTTTGGAAATAAATCATTTTTTAACATCACATCTAAAGTTTCAATGTCCTTTAAAAGATGGTACGTAAAGGCTTTTCTAGCTTTTATATCTACAGTTGAGTTGATGGCTTTTCCCGACATAATCTGAGCTTTTTGTAAAATACTAAACTAAAATATAAATTTTTATTAACATTTCAAGGCGTTTAGGTTTAGAAAGTTTTAGAAGGTCGCCTTTAAAATCTGAAAAACTGAGGGATGTTAGTATTTATGGCCGCAATACATTACTTGATAACTTAATAATTATAAAACTGAGGCTGTTTATGACTAGAATACAAAGCATCTGTTTTATTTTTGAAATTAAGCCGGTTTGCGAAAGTTGAACCCTGATAATGCAGACGATGAATATCAGTATTTTAAAATCCCAACAACATATCAGCGCTTAATACCTTATTTTTCATTGCCTCGTGTTGGGCTTAGCTTTTATACTTCTGCACAAACCAATCCATATATAGTTTGTATTTGGTTTGATTATTTTTATTAGTTCTGACAATAGTTTTAATCGATGTTTCCCGAATTCTACTTTTTATAGTGTCAAGTTGAGGTTTATTCAAATTTTTGTCGGCAATTAAATTAATTGACTTAGGCACTTGCTTACTATTATTATTAATTCATTTGCTCTGCGAACTTGGCGTCTTTGCGGTTATTTATCCCACCGCAGAGACGTAGTGATCGCAAAGATATATGGTTTTAATGCAAATAAACACATAAAGTATTGTAAATCATAATATTAAAAGTATTAGCTAAACAACTCAGTCGATAAATTAAATATTAAAGCAGGTTTTAGTTTTTCGCGTTTACTTTCCTTAAAATTTTTTACTTCATTATTTAAATCATTTAAGGCAGATGAAAAATCAGTTTTAACGATTAAATTATTGTACTTTGATCCTGCATAAATGTTAAAGGTTAACCTTTTTTGGATGCCTATATTATCAGTTCAGGCATTCGTTTTTTTTATTAGGTCTATTATTTTGTCTTTTTTAATTTGTTGAGGTAAAACAAATAATCCTCAATTTGAACAATACAGTATTGATAGTGTAGGATTCTATTTTCACTCATTTTTTTGTAATATTCTAGCTTATTTATAAAGAGTTCTTTTTCGTAAGCGCTGTTATTTTTTATTCCGTTACAAACCTTATTCAAGTTGTTTTTTAAATGTGTAGCGTAGTTATTCTGGAAATAGTTTCTTGATAATATGTCAAAATCCTGAATACTTTTATATGAGTCATATAAATCTGTTATACTTTCTTTTTTTTCAAAATCTTTGATCAACTTTATGTCATCTGTTTTAATTATATTTTTGATAGCTACATTCTCCAAATAAGGACCAACACCAACATTAAGAAGGTCTAATGACATATCACAGACTTTTTGGTAATCTTTATTTAGGTTTAATAGTAAAATTAGCGTGTCTATTTTTGCAATTTCAGATTGAATTTGAATACTTGAGGAATCAATTGACTTTTTGTTAGCTATCGCTTCCTGTTTTATTGCACCTAAACTTTGCTTGATTGTTCCATTCTTATCTGTAGTGCAGTTATTTAAGCTAAAAAGCAAAAAAATGCCAATGCTAACAATAATTATTTTTAAACTAATATATTCAGAATCCCCCAACATATTGAATTTATTTAAACTTATGATTTTTCTGCTAACCTGTACGAATAGATATTCGATATTTCAGGATAGGTTCCTTTACCCAAGCTGATATATGTCAACCCTTGCCTTACTCTTCGTTTTAGTTGATCTGAACCCATTCCTTCTTGTAGTAAATTTTCAACTTCCTTGATAAATGTTTCTGTACTTGCATCATATCCTTGCTTTGCATTCAGACAAGCTATGAATAATGCAAAATCTATCTCATTCCCAAAAAAAGAAACTTTTTTATTTAGAAGCTGTTCTCTTTGATTTTTAATAGCACTTATGTCTTGATTTCCGACCCATTCTATCAGTGGTTCTTGATATATTTTGACAATTGGTTCTTGATACCTCATAAAATAGGTCCAAAGAGAATCTAAGCGCTTTAAATGTGTTTTTTTGTTCTGTTTTATATCGTACTTCCATCCACCCCAATCTGATATATTTTTATTTGCCTCCAATTCTTCTTCATTTCCATGAGCAAAAATATTTTCGATAAAATGTTGATGCTCGGGTTTTGCAGATGCTTCTCTACCCTGCCAGCTTAGGATTCTTGCGTTTTGAATCCCTACATATAAACCAATCGTTTTTATATCAGATGTATAATCTATAATTAAACTAGTGTGTATCTCCTCGCCCTGGTCCTGAAAAGTATTGTTACTTTTTAAAAAAGTAATTAAACCTTTTTCTTCTTTAATTTCTTTTATACCATCCTTCCAATTCGAATCTAATTTTTCTCTGATATATTGATAAATCAGTTCATATTTACTAAGATCAACCTTATAGTTTATTTCATTTTCAAATGCTGTTTTGATGTCCTCTAAGGAAGATTGAAAATCTAATAGAAACTTTATTTGTGCCCTTCGATCAGGATTTGTTTCAAATTCTAATTCAGTTTTATAATCCATAATGGCGAATAATTCATCATCTTCATAGGCTTCATCCTCTGTTTTTAGAATATTTAAATTCATTGCAAGAAGTTTTCTTAACTGTTTAAGTTCTTTGTTGTTTAACCATGGATTAAAATTCTGCGGAATGCCATCATTTTCATCTAAGTCAAAATCTAAAAAACTATTCACAAAAGCAGCGTACCAGCGCTTTGCAACGAGCTTATTATCCTGTTGCATCGAAAGGGTTAGCATACGATATAGTAAATTAATAATGCTTAATTCTTTGGGTATACGCTGTTCTTTGGTTGGTAAGTTTAATCGAATTCTTTTCCAATATTCATCATTTACTTCGAACCATATTTTATTTTCACTTAAGTAAACACTGCCTTTTTCTGGTTCATCAACATAAGCAGGTATCCAGACCTGAGCATCTTTATCCAATTCAATAAAGTAAGCCTTATTTGCGGAGTAATCAATATGCTCTTTTATGGGTAGGGAATATAAAAAGTGGTTTTTAAGTAAAATATCTCGAACGCGAATTAACGTATTATTCGTATCAAATTTATATTGAAATTGATATAAGTTATATATTAAATCTCGTTTATCCAATTTTGATAAATCGGTATTATTGATAATAATAATACTGTCTTCAACAAGGTCTTCTATTTGGTGGTATGACATTTTTTTGTTATTTTTATATTGCCCAACGGTTAGGCTATACACAGTGGCATGCAAAAAAGCGCATTCGTTAGCTTTTCAAACGTAAAATTAGCAAAAAAAATGAACTTTTCATTTCAGCCCAAACCGGCGCTATTGCTTATAGCTATTGTTGCCAATCGTTTTTTCTTTTCTTATCAACCATTTTGAAACTCTGTCATAATTTGTGAGCAATATTATTCCGATTATAATATTTATTCCTGCGATGGTCCAATTAAAATAATCAGTCGGTTTTCCAAAGCCGAATTCTTCTATATAGTTCAGACCTTTCGTTGAAACTTGACTTTTAAATGCTAGGTATGTGTATTGTAAAAAATTGGGCAAATAATCAATTATTAAGAATCCACCGATAACAATGAGTGCGAATTTGAATATCTTTTCATTATTAAAGTTCCCAAACTCGATACGTTCATCGTCAAAGCCCTTGTCTATTTTTAAAAGGTCAATTATTCGATCTGTTTTTAAAATCAGAAGTATATAAATCAAAATTACAAATGCGGTCGCTCCAAAAATCCATAAGAGTATTATTGGTTCAAATTCAAATGTCACATAACCTATATTCGATGGTATATAACTAAAAACTGCTAAAATTAATGAGTATAGTCCGAAGAGCTTTATTATAATTCGGAAAAAGTCTCGTTTTGTCATCGATTTCGTTTTTTTTAAATGGTTGGCAACGGTCTGGCTATACACAGTGGCGTGCAAATAAGCACTGCCCTTTATTTTTCAATCGTAAAGTTAGCAAAAAATCCCAGACTTTTAGTTTCAACTCCTAAACCTCGCCATTGAAGATACATATTGTTGGCACAAGTATTTTCTACAAGTATTTATATTCGGTAATTTCCCATTCATACATTGGCCCAAACTCAGATAGTGATTTTGGCTTTTTCTTAAATTCAATAATTTTAGATTCTGATTCTTCTTCGGATATATTTCCTGTCTCAGAAGTCAGAGTGCCGTTAGTAAAGTCAAATTTATCATTTTCATAATTTCCACTTGCCGAATGAACTCCCATACTTTCAGCTCTGACAATTTCCATTTTGTTATTCTTGTATTTAAAAGTGTAAGATTGATTCGAACGAGTAAATTGATAATAAATACTTAATAAACCATTTTCAATTGATAATTCAGGTTCTATGTAAGGTTACATTCCACCTTCGTCCCCACGCGCAATGAATTCATTGTTTTGAATTTTCACTTTTTGTTTCCCATCTAGATTAAATAATACAAGAATTATCCTTGGTTTGTTCTTTAATAATTTACAATCTAAACATCTTTTTTCAGGAATACTATCTTTTGACTCAAGTATTAAAACCATATCATCTAAGTCGTCATCATCCAGGTCACCAGAAACCTTTTCTAAAAGTTTCCAGTCCGGATTTTGTTTAATTTCAGTTAAATGTTTTCCTACAAAATTTGGATATAGCGAATCTTTATTTTGAGAAAATCCTAAAATATAAAAACAAAGAAATAATATGATGAATCGTTTTTTCATATTTGTGCCAACGGATTGGTGTATGGTTAGTGGCGACTAAAAATTCCCAAACCTTTTTTATTCAGTCATAAAATTAGCAAATAAAACGGACTTATCGATTTAGCCAAAACCTCGCCATTAACTATACACCGTGTTGAACTAAACCTTCGGTAGCTTTTAATTTACAAAGATTTAATTACTTTGTAAAAGTAACCATTAAAATTATATATGATGAAAAAAAAGCGAACACAAGAACAACATTGTAAACCAGGCTAAATCTAAAGTACCCGGGTTTACCGAACTCTACA
>Ga0102928_1000274_pt1 | contig 32356 bp, 31 predicted proteins | sample SalPonR1_B_D1_MG_FD_78504 | JGI IMG/M metagenome (GOLD analysis project Ga0102928, IMG submission 78504) | Salt pond soil microbial communities from South San Francisco under conditions of wetland restoration - Salt Pond MetaG R1_B_D1_MG | ecosystem: Environmental > Aquatic > Marine > Intertidal...
AGAAGGTGTTCCCGATGGTGCCGGCCGGGGCCAGCAACGACGACCTCATCCTGCACCCCACCCAGTGCGACCGAGCAGTGAGCCTCCGCTCATGATCACCGCTGCATTCCCCGGCCACGCAGGCCGCGTGTTGCCGTTCGGCCGCTGGCGCTCCCTCACTCGCATCCCCGGAGAACTCTCATGACCACCATCAACCAGTACGGGGGGCACACCCTCAACCACCACATCCTCTCGGTGCTCGTGCAGAACCGGCCCGGTGTGCTCGCCAGGGTGGCCGGGCTGTTCGCCCGGCGGGGCTACAACATCTTCTCCCTCGCCGTCGCTCCCGCCGAGGACGACGGGATGAGTCGCATCACGATCGTCGTCGACGTCGAGTCCACCCCGCTCGAGCAGATCACCAAGCAGCTGTTCAAGCTGATCGACGTGGTGAAGATCTCCGAGCTCGACCCGCGCCGTTCCGTCGAGCGCGAGCTGTTGATCGCCACGGTGAAGGCGGCCGACGAACAGCGCGGCCACGTCGTCGAACTCGTCAACATCTTCGAGGGCAAGATCATCGCCGTCGCCGAGTCGGTGCTCACCGTCAGCCTCGAGGGACATCCCGACAAGCTCGACGACTTTGAGGATCTGCTCGCCGGATATGGCATCGTGGAGCTGCAGCGCACCGGTCGCGTGGCGTTGCCCAAACTCGATCGCGGTACGCGACTGCGCGCCGTGAACCCTGTTCCCACACCGAATTCTGGAAAGGCTGGCTGAGATGGCCGTCACCGTCTATTACGCAGAGGACGCGGATCCTTCGATCATCCGTGGCAAGAAGGTGGCCGTCGTCGGCTACGGCTCGCAGGGCCACGCCCATGCGCTGAACCTGAAGGAGTCGGGAGTCGACGTGGCTGTCGGGTTGCGTCCCGAGTCGTCGTCGGTGGCCAAGGCCGAAGCGGCCGGTCTGAACGTGATGACGGTGGCCGAGGCCGCTGCCTGGGCGGACGTGGTCATGCTGCTGGCGCCCGACACCGAGCAGAAGCGCATCTACGACGAGAACATTGCCGAGCACATGACCGACGGCAAGGCGCTGGCGTTCGCCCACGGGTTCAACATCCGTTTCGACCGCATCCAGCCGCCGCCCGGCGTCGACGTGATCATGATCGCACCCAAGGGTCCGGGCCACCTCGTTCGGCGCACCTACACCGAAGGTGGTGGCGTTCCGGCGCTCATCGCCGTGGCGCAGGACGCCACCGGCAACGCCCGTGCCGTGGCGATGTCGTACGCCGACGCCGTGGGCGGCACCCGCGCCGGCGTGATCGAGACCACCTTCGCCGAGGAGACCGAGACCGATCTGTTCGGGGAGCAGGCCGTGCTCTGTGGGGGGCTCACGCAGCTCGTCCGCGCCGGTTTCGAGACCCTCGTGGAGGCGGGCTATGCCCCGGAGATGGCGTACTTCGAGTGCCTGCACGAGGTGAAGCTGATCGTCGACCTGATGTACGAGGAGGGGATCGCCGGCATGCGCTACTCGATCTCCGACACGGCCGAGTACGGCGACCTCACCCGCGGCCCGCGCGTGGTCACCGACGACACCAAGGCCGAGATGAAGCGCATCCTCGGCGAGATCCAGTCGGGCGAGTTCGCTGCCGAGTGGATCGCCGAGTCCGAGGCCGGCCGGCCGAACTACACGCGGATGCAGGAGGAGGGCAAGGCCCACCCCATCGAGGACATCGGCGGCCAGCTCCGCGACATGATGCCCTTCATCCGTGCGGGCAAGCAGAAGGTCGCCGACGTCTCCGGCGGCTGACCCCGGCCCCGTCGTCCACCCCGTCGCGATGAGCGAAACCCCGCCATCCGGTGGTATCGCTCATCGCCTCGGTCGATTGCGCGGTTGCGATGAGCGAGACCCCACCAGCTGGTGGTTCTGCTCATCGCTCGATGCGATGCGCCGGGTGGTGCGGTGACCGCTGCGGCGTGGGCGTTGTTCGTCGTTGCCGCAGGTGCGAACTGGTGGAGCCGCTTCGGCGAACAGCGGCGCGTCGAGCTGTGGAGCAAGCCGCTCGCGCTCGCCGCTCTGATCGGTGTGGCGGCCACGATCGAGCCGTTCGACGACGCCGTCCGTGCGTGGTTCGTGCTCGGCCTGGTGCTGTCGCTCGCCGGCGACGTCTTCCTGCTCGACGGTGACCGCTGGTTCGTCGCCGGACTGGGGTCGTTCCTGCTCGCCCACGTGGCTTACACGGTCGGGTTCGTGGTCGCTCCCGACTGGTGGTGGACGGCGGCGCTGGTCGCCGTGGTGCCCGTGGCGGTGCTGGGCGCCACGCTGGGCCGGCGGATCGTGACCGGGGCGGCCGGCAGCTCCACCGTGCTGGGCCCGGCCGTGGTGGCCTATCTCCTGGCGATCTCGACGATGTTCGTCGCCGCAGCGGCCACGGGAAATCCCTGGGCGATCGCCGGTGCCGGTCTCTTCGTGGTGTCCGACACCGTGCTCGGGTGGCGCCAGTTCGTGGCGGAGGAGGGGTGGATGGGCCCGGCCGTGATGATCACCTACCACCTCGGCCAGGCAGGCCTCGTCGCCAGCCTCCTCTGACCAGGCGCAGGTACGTTTGCGTGACGGAATTGTCGGCCCCTCCCAAAATTCTCGTTACGCAAACGGGGGTCGGCTCCGGTCGGGGCGGGAAAGTCGACTTGTAGGGTCAGGATTCGGGGAGTAGCGTCGCACCACTATGAGCGAGCAGTGGGGTTTCGAGACCAAGCAGATCCATGTCGGCGGCGATCCCGACCCGACCACCGGTGCGCGGGCGGTGCCGATCTACCAGACGACGTCGTACGAGTTCCGCGACACCGACCACGCGTCCAACCTCTTCGCGCTGGCGGAGATCGGCAACATCTACACGCGCATCATGAACCCGACGCAGGGTGCGTTGGAGGCCCGCATCAACGCACTCGAAGGCGGGTGCACCACGGCCGTGGGCCTGCCGGGGGCGCTCGCCGTGGCGTCGGGCCAGTCGGCGGCCACGCTGGCGTTGATGACCCTGTGCGAGTCGGGGGACCACGTCGTGGCGTCACCGTCGCTCTACGGCGGCACCTACAACCTGCTGCACTACACGATGCCGAAGATGGGGGTGGAGGTCACGTTCGTCGACGATCCCGACGATCTCGACCAGTGGCGCAGCCAGATCCGTGACAACACCAAGGTGTTCTTCGGCGAGACGCTGGCCAACCCGCGCAACAACGTGTTCGACATCGACGGCGTCGCCGGAGTCGCCCACGAGCACGGCATCCCCCTGATGGTCGACAACACCGTGCCGACGCCGTACCTCATCCGCCCGCTGGAGTGGGGCGCCGACATCGTCGTGCACAGCCTCACCAAGTTCTGCGGCGGCCACGGTACCTCGATCGGCGGGGCCATCATCGACGGTGGCACGTTCGACTACGCCGCGTCGGGCCGCTTCCCCAACTTCACCGAGCCCGACCCGAGCTATCACGGCCTCGCCTACTTCCCGGCGCTCGGCCATGGTGCCTTCATCCTCAAGGCCCGTGTGCAGATGCTGCGCGACATGGGCATGGCGATCTCGCCGTTCAACGCGTTCTTGATCATCCAGGGCCTCGAGACGCTCAGCCTCCGCATGGAGCGCCACTTCGAGAACGCCCAGAAGGTGGCCGAATGGCTGCAGGGCCGCGACGAGGTCGAATCGGTCAGCTTCGCCGGCCTGCCGTCGAGCCCGTGGTACGAACGTGCCCAGCAGTACGGCCGGGGCAAGGGCGCCGGCTCGATCGTCGCCTTCGAGATCAAGGGAGGCGTCGACGCCGGCAAGGCGTTCGTCGAAGCCCTCGAGCTGCACAGCCACGTCGCCAACATCGGCGACGTGCGCAGCCTCGTGATCCACCCGGCGAGCACCACCCACAGCCAGCTCTCCGCCGAGGAGCAGGAGCACTCGGGTGTCACCGCCGGACTCGTGCGCCTGAGCGTCGGGCTGGAATCGATCGAGGACATCCTCGCTGATCTCGACGCCGGCTTCCGCGCCGCCAAGAGCTGAGCCGGGTCAGCCGTCGTCGGGTCGCTGGCGACGGAGGAACTCCTCGAACTCGTCGCCGAGGGCGTCGGCGGACGGGATCTCGGCCTCGGCGCGACGATCGAACTCGGCTTCGAGGAGCCGCACGTACATCTTCAGCTGTTCGTCGCTGTCGACGACCTCGTCGTGGACCTCTCGCCAACTCACGACCTGGTCGTGGAGGTCGGTGTCGTCCGGGACGTCGAGGACGTGGCTGAGGTGCCGCGTGAGCGCCGCCACGGCCATCGGGTGCTCGGCGTTCATCAGGTAGTGCGGCACCCCGACACGCAACGACACCGACGGGATGCGACGGGCCTCCAGCTCGGCGTGCAGCACACCCGCCACCCCGGTGACACCCTGGTACGACGGGGCGACGAGACCCAACCGGCGAGCCAGCTCCTCCGACGCCGTGCTGCCCGTCACCGGCGGCGTCCGCGTGTGCGGGATCGCCTCGGCGCCCGAGCCGACCGTGACGATCGCCTCGCACCCGAGGGCGGCGGACACGACCGTGACGGCATCGACGTAGGTCTTCCAGTGCAGGTGCGGCTCCACTCCGATCAGGCCGACCACGTCGCGATGACCGGGGTTGCGTTGGAGCACGAACTCGTTGGAGGGCCACACGATCTCGCGGACGTCGTCGTCGACCGTGACGTGTGGACGTTGCTGCGTGAAATCGTAGAACGGATCCGGATCGATCGATCCCACGACGACGGCGGTGTCGCCACCCGTGAATGCGGCGACGGCCTGGGTGGCAGCACCTGCGGCATCGAACCAGCCCTCGAGTGCCACGAGCATCACCGGACGGTCGAGGGTGCCGATGTCGCCCGTACTGAACTCGAGTACGTCCGTGGCGTTCACGCCCACAAGTGTGCCAGCACTTCGCGGCGAGACGTCAGACGCGCGGGTGTCGACCGGTGGATCAGGAAAGGGCGGCGACGACGTGGTCGACGCAGCGGGTGAGCGCTTCGACGTCGGCCGGGTCGATCGCCGGGAACATGCCGACCCGCAGCTGGTTGCGGCCGAGCTTGCGGTAGGCGTCGGTGTCGAGGATCCCGTTGGCGCGTAGGGCCGCGTTGACGTCGTTGGCGTCGATCCCGTCGTCGAGATCGATGGTGCCGACGACGTTCGAGCGATGGGCGGGGTCGGTCACGAACGGATCGGCCCAGTCGCGCCCGTCCGCCCATCCGTAGAGCGCGGCCGCCGACGTGGCGCTGCGGCCCGCGGCGAAGTCGAGGCCGCCGTGGTCGAGCATCCAGCCGAGCTGGGCGTCGAGCATCACGAGCGTGGCGACGGCGGGGGTGTTGTAGGTCTGGTCCTGCAACGAGTTGTCGAGAGCGATGCCGAGGTCGAGCGACGCCGGGCGCCACCGGTCGCCTGCGGCGATCGACCTGATCCGATCGAGCGCCGCCGGCGAGCAGGCGGCGAGCCACAGGCCACCGTCGGAGGCGAAGCACTTCTGCGGCGCGAAGTAGTACACGTCGACCTCGGACGGGTCCCATGGGAGCCCACCGGCCGCCGACGTGGCGTCGACGGCCACGAGCGCATCATCGGCTGCACCCACCGGCCGCCGGAGCTGCATCGCGACGCCCGTCGACGTCTCGTTGTGGGTGAGGGCGTAGAGGTCGATCCCGTCCTCGGCGACCGGGTCGGGATGGGTGCCCGGGTCGCTGCGGACGATCGCCGGCTCACCCAGATGGGGCGCAGCGGCGGCGGCCTCGGCGAACTTCGACGAGAACTCGCCGAACACGAGGTGCTGGCTGCGCTCGCGGATCAGGCCGAACGTGGCGACGTCCCAGAACACCGTGGAGCCACCGTTGCCGAGCACGATCTCCCACCCGTCGGGCAGCGAGAACAGCTCGGACAGCCCCGCCCGCACCGATCCGACCAGGTTCTTGACGGCGGGCTTGCGGTGCGACGTGCCGAGCACCGTGGCACCGGCGGCGACGAGGGCGTCGACCTGTTCGGGACGGACCTTCGAAGGCCCGCACCCGAAACGGCCGTCGCGGGGGAGGAGATCGGCGGGGATCGTGATGTCGGCGGGAGTCACGGCCCCAGCATGCCGTCGCTCGACCCTGTTCCCCGCATCGATTCAGGACCGGTCGAAACCGCCCTCGGCGTCGATCACCTGACCGCGGATCCACCCTCCGGCGTCGGAGACGAGGAACTCGACCAGATTCGCCACGTCGTCGGGCGTTCCCCAGCGACCGTCCGGGAAACGGGCGGCCACCGCAGCGTGGTCGGCGCCGTGTGCGTAGCCGGTGTCGACCGGACCCGGATTGATGCAGTTGGCGACGATCCGTGAGCTCGACAGCGAGCGGTCGAGCGTCGCCGTCATCTGGTGCAACGCGCCCTTCGACACGGCATAGGCCAGTTCGCCGTCCATGGGCCCGAGATGTTGACCGCTGGTGAACCAGAGCATCCGGCCGACGGGCGGATCACCCTCGGCCGCCGGGACGTGGCGCGCTGCGAATCGCTGGGCGAGCAGCAGGACGCTCCGCACGTTCACCGCCCAACACCGGTCGAGCTCGACGTGGTCGAGGTCCGCCAGCCCTCCACCGGAACTGCGCGCATGGGTGGCCACCACGATGTCGATCCGGCCGCGGGCCGACACGACCTCGTCGACGAGGAGGCCGGGCGAGTCGGGCTGCTCGAGGTCGTGGCGGTGGACCTCGAAGGGTGTGTCCGCTGCGGTGCCGGCGCCCCACGGCATGGCGTCGTCGTGGGGCGGCCAGCCGGTGGCGAACACGATTGCTCCCGCGTCGTGGAGGCGGCGTCCGACGGTGGCGGCGATCCCCGACTCCCGTGACAGCCCGGTGACGAGGGCGACCCGCCCCGTCAGTGCTCGGTGCATGGTGGGCACTCCCTTCGGGACGGGCGGGACGGGCAGGACGGGCGGGACGGACGACCTCGATGTGCCGTTGCCGGCACGGTAGTCCGCCGGGTTCGGCCTGCTCGGCCCGGTTCCGATCGTGCCCGCACACCCGAATCGGCACGGCACGGCGGATCCGGAACCGGTGTGGGGGCCCGTTCACCGGTGTGAGAGAGTTGTCGCCGTGAAACGCACCTCTCAACGACTCGCGGCGATCGCTCCGTCCGCCACCCTCGCCGTCGACGCCAAGGCCAAGGCGATGAAGGCAGCAGGCGAGAACGTGATCGGCTTCGGCGCCGGCGAGCCCGACTTCCCCACCCCCCAGCACATCGTCGACGCCGCCATCGCTGCGTGCGCCGACCCGAAGAACCACCGGTACTCGCCCGCCGGGGGCCTCCCCGAACTGAAAGAGGCCATCGCCGACAAGACCCGTCGCGACTCGGGGTTCGAGTGCTCGCCCGGCCAGGTGCTGGTCACCAACGGCGGCAAGCACGCCGTCTACACGGCCTTCGCCGCGCTGTGCGACCCCGGTGACGAGGTGATCTGCCCCGCCCCGTACTGGACCACCTATCCCGAGGCGATCACGCTGGCGGGTGGTGTGCCGGTGATCATCGACACCGATGCCGCGAGCGGTTTCCAGGTGAGCATCGAGCAGCTCGACGCAGCCTGCACCGACCGCACCAAGATCCTGCTGTTCGTGAGCCCCGACAACCCGTCGGGGTCGGTGTACCCACCCGACGCCGTCCGGGCGATCGGCGAGTGGGCAGTGGAGCGTGGCATCTGGGTGATCACCGACGAGATCTACGAACACCTCACCTATGGCGACCATCGGTTCGCCTCGATGCCCACCCTCGTGCCCGACCTGGCGAACCAGTGCATCGTGGTGAACGGCGTCGCCAAGACCTATGCGATGACCGGGTGGCGCGTCGGCTGGATGATCGGTCCCGACGACGTGATCAAGGCGTCGAGCAACTTCCAGAGCCACGCCACGTCGAACGTCGCCAACGTGTCGCAGCGCGCCGCGCTGGCTGCGGTGTCGGGCCCGCTCGACGCCGTGCACGAGATGCGAGCGGCGTTCGCCCGTCGTGCCCGCACGATGTTCGAGAAGTTGAACGGCATCGAGGGCGTCACATGTCTCGAGCCACAGGGCGCCTTCTACGCGTATCCCGACCTCACCGGTCTGCTCGGTCGCCCCATCGGTGGCGTCACGGCCACCGACACGCTCCAGCTCGCCGATCTCGTCCTCGACCAGGCCAAGGTGGCATTCGTGCCCGGGGAGGCGTTCGGTCTCGGCGGGTACGGGCGCTTCAGCTTCGCGTTGGGCGACGACGACCTCGCCGAGGGCATCGACCGTCTGGCCGCTCTCGTCAGCTGACTTCGCGCACTTCCGAGCCCGAGTCGTGCCGGGCCTCGTGCTCGATCGAGGGGTCGTCGACGGTCGCGAACCGGGTGGCCAGGAGGTCCACGGCGACCACGACGGCCGCGGCCACCGCGATCAGCAGCACCGGACCGACCACGTCGTCGCTCGGCATCGACAGCGTGGTGGTGTTGGTGCCGCCCGGCCACGGCCACAGCACGCGGGTCGAGCCCAGCATCAGGCCGACCATCGCCGCCAGCACCCAGCGGTGGTAGTGCTCGAGCAGCCAGTGCAGGAGCGTGGAGAACAGCGCCAGGCCGACGACGCAGCCCAGCACCAGCGCACCCAGCGATGCCACGTCCCGGTCGTTCACCGCCCCCAGCACCTCGGTGTACATCCCGAGCAGCACGAGCAGGAACGAACCCGACACGCCGGGCAGGATCATGGCGCAGATCGCCACCGCCCCCACCAGTGCGAACATCCACCACGGTTCGGTCACGACCTCGAGGGCGTCGTCGGCGACCTCGGTGTCGGACCGGAGACCGAGCAGCAGGAACATCACCGCACCGACGCCGACCATCAGCGCCGCCGAGATGCCGTCGATCCGGTCGAGCATCCGCATCGCCACCCAGATCGACCCGAGGATCAGGCCGAGGAAGATCGCCGACATGCGCACCGGCTGCTCGTGGAGCAACGTCTCGAGCACGGACGAGAGCGTCACGACGGCGGCGAGGATGCCGCCCAGCAGTGTCAGGAGCCAGACCCACCGGATGCGGCGCAGCGTGACGCCGAATTCGGCGACGTCACCGGTGACGAGCTGCTTGAGCCCGCGGGCGCCGAGCCGGACGTTGTCGATCAGCTCGTCGTAGATCCCGAGGACGAGGGCGACCGTGCCACCGGAGACACCCGGGACGATGTCGGCCGTGCCCATCGAGAAGCCGCGCACGATCTGGGCCAGGGGGGTCGGGATCCGCACGCCGTGAGGCTACCCACCTGCCCACCCCCGTCGACCGTCGGATGTGGTGGCGTGCCGCCGGGATCCGTCCCCACAGAGCTGCTCCCGGTCAGGCGGTCCACCACACGGCGTGGCGTGAGGCGAGACCGGTGACGACGACGAGCACGAGGCACTCGGCGACCTGTTCGACGGCGCCGAGGATGTCGCCACTCACGCCACCGAATGCGCGCTGCGCGAGCCAGGCGACCGCCGTGGCGCCACCGACGGCCGAGAGTGCCAGGGGTGCCGCCCACCAACCCGTGGCCAGTGCGGCGACAGCGATCCCGGCGGCGATCCCTGCCACCGTGCGCACACCACCCAGGGCCCGTGCATGATGGGCCCCCAGCCCGGCGCCGGGCGCAGGACGGGCGAACCCGGTCACGCCGACGGCCGCAGTCCGGCCCAGCGAGTGCGCCGCCACCGACCCGGCGACGGCGGCAGCCGGCCCGAGCGACGCCAGGCACACGATCCGCAGCACGATCGACGAGCTCAGCGCCGCCACGCCGAAGCTGCCGTGTCGCGAGTCCTTCAGGATCTCCCGCCGTTGCTCGGGTGACCAGCCACCCAGGGCGTCGGCGGTGTCGGCGAGGCCGTCCTCGTGGAACGCACCGGTCACGAGCACACCCACGATGACGGCCAGCGCAGCCGCCACGCTCGACGGGACGAGCTCCATCAGTCCGGCTGCCACGCCGCCGACGAGCACACCGATCAGGCCGCCGACCACCGGGAACCACGGTATGTACGTCCGGGGATCCGGTTCGGTCTGCAGCCGGATCGGCACCCGCGTGAGGAACTGCGCGGCACCGAGGAAGCCGGCGGTCACGAGCCCGGCCCACGACCCGACGGTGGGACGCTCGGCGGAGCCGCCGTCACGTGCCGAACCACTCGTCGAAGGTCGGCACCTCCGTGATGCCGGCGCAGGCCATCGCGATCAGCGGTACCGCCGCCATGGCGCCGGAGCCCTCACCGAGTCGCATGTCGAGATCGAGCAGCGGTGCCTTGCCGAGCCGCTCGAGCAGCCTGCGGTGGCCGGGTTCGGCCGAACAGTGCCCGACGGTGCAGTGGTCGAGGGCGGCCGAGTTGATCTCGTGCAGCGGCAACACGGCCGACGTGACGACGTAGCCGTCGAGGACCACGGGGATCGACCGGTGTCGGGCGGCGACCGTCGCCGCGGTGATCGCCGCGATCTCGGCGCCGCCGACCTCCCGCAGGATCTCGATCGGGTCGGTGATGCCGGCGATCCGCCGGACCGACTCCTGGACGGCGGAGCGCTTGCGGGCGAGGCTCTCGTCGTCGATCCCCGTGCCGCGTCCGACCCACGCCGCGGTCTCGCCGCCGGCCAGTGACGCGGCGATCGCCGCCGAGGCGGTGGTGTTGCCGATGCCCATCTCGCCCAGCACCAGCAGGTCGCAGTCGAGTGCGTCCACGGCATCGAATCCGGCGCGCACCACGGACTCGAACCGGTCGTGGTCCATCGCCGGCTCGAAGCGGATGTCGCCGGTCGGGCGCCCGACACCGACGTCGACGGCGCTCACCGTCGCCCCGGCGAGTTTGGCGAACGCAGTGATCGTGGAGCGGCCGTCCTGGTAGGCCGAGAACATCGCCTCGGTGATGCCGGTCGGATACGCCGAGACCTTCGTGGCGGCGGCCACGCCATGGTCGGCGGCGAAGATCAGACCTGCGGGACGCTCCACGCGTGGTGTCGCGGTGCGTTGCCACCCGGCCACCCAGGCGGCGATCTCGTCGAGCCAGCGCAGCGCCCGGCTGGGACGGAGGATGTGGGCCGCACGGTCGTGCACGGCGTCGCTGGCGTCGGCGTCGCACGTGGGCATGTCGCGCAGGCGGTCGTGCAGGAGGCTCATCGCTCGGGGATCATGTCAGGTCGCCGGCGAGATCCTGTGCCGACTCGAGTCGGATCGCTCGACCCGCGACCATCAGCAGGCTGCGGTCGGCGGCGTCTGCCCACCGCTGGTTCACCCGACCGAGGACATCGCGGTAGCGGCGACCGAGTTCGGTCTCGGGGTGCACGCCGAGACCCACCTCGTTGCTGATCGCCACGACCGGGGCGGGGCGGCGCGTGCAGGACTGCGCCACCTGCAGGGCGGCGTCCTCGATCTGTTGGTCGCTGCGGCCTGCCCACATCAGGTTCGAGACCCACAGCGTGAGGCAGTCGACGATGACGAGGTCGTCCGTCGCGCGCCGGTCGACGGCGGCCAACGCCTCTCCCAGGTCGACCGGCTCCTCGACGGTCGTCCACGTGGTGGGTCGCTCGTCGCGGTGGCGTCGGATGCGGTCGCGCATGTCGTCGTCGATCGGGGGTGCCGTCGCCACGTACGTGACGTCACCCGACCACGCCCGTCCGAGTTCGACGGCGAAGGCACTCTTGCCGCTGCGGGCGCCTCCGAGCAGCAACGTCGACGACATGGTGCTCGATCAGTAGTCGATGCCGCGCATGGCGCGGATGCCCTGCTGGTAGGCGTGCTTGACCTCGCGCATCTCGGTGACGGTGTCGGCGAGCCCGATCAGCTCGGGTGCCGCATCGCGGCCCGTGACGACGACGTTGACGTGTGACGGCCGGTCGCGGATCGCTTCGACGATCTCGGTGATCGGGATCCAGCCGAAGCTCGACAGGTAGGTGAGCTCGTCGAAGATCACCAGTTGGTGATCGCCGGCGTCCATGATCTCGACGGCCTTGGACCACCCCGCCCTCGCATGGGCGATGTCGTTGGTGAGGTCCTCGGAATCCCAGGTGAACCCGTCGCCGAACGCGTACCAGTCGACACCGAGTTGGCGGCCGACCTTCTCCTCACCGACCTTCCAGTCGCCGGACTTGATGAACTGCACGACGGCGACGTTCCATCCACGGGCGACGCCACGCACCATGATGCCGAACGCCGACGACGACTTGCCCTTGCCGTTGCCCGTGTTCACCACGACGAGCGAGTCGGCGCTGCGCAGACCGTCGGGCCGTGGGTCGTCGGTGGGTGCGGTGTTGGCGGCGGTGCTGTCGGAAGTCGTGGAATCGGCGTCGTTCGTCATGGGAAGCGGTCAGCGTACGCACCGGGCGCTACGGTGTCGAACTGTCGACGACGCAGCGAAGTTCGGTGAGAATCCGACGCTGTCCCGCAACGGTGATGTCGGTCCGGTGCCCTCGGGCGGCGGCCGATCAGCCCGGTCGCCTGCCCGCCGACGCGACATCATCCCTCGAGGCAAGGGACGGCTCGCCGGTCGGACGCTCCGACCCCGGGACCCAGCTTGTCCTCCAAACTCCTTGGAGGAACACATGACGACCATCCGGACCGGGCATCCGAGACCGGCTGTGCGGACGCTGTCCGTGCTCGCGGCGGCGGCCACGCTGGTGCTCGCTGCGTGCGGTAGCGACGACCGCGGTGCCGTCGCCGACACACCCGACGACACCACGGGTGCAGCGACGACCGAGGCTGCCATCACCGCGTCGCCCGGGACCGCAGCGCCCGAGACGACTGCGGAGAACTCGGACAGCGACACTCCCGCGCGAATCGTGTCGCTCAGCCCGACGCACACGGAGATCCTGTTCGCCATCGATGCCGGCGACCTGCTCGTGGCGGTGGACGAGTTCTCGAACCATCCGCCGCAGGCACTCGAGCTGCCCGACGAGCTGTCGGGCTTCGAGCCGAACGTGGAGGCGATCGCCGGCTACGAACCCGATCTCGTCGTGATCGGCGGCGATTTCACCGGGCTCGGCGAGCAGCTCGACGCGCTGGGCATCGCCTGGTGGGACGGCCCGGCGGCGATGACCATCGACGACACGTACCGACAGATCGAGGAACTGGGGGAGGTCACCGGCAACGAATCGGAGGCAGGAACCCTCGTGGCCGAGATGCAGTCGTCGATCGAGGAGATCGTGGCCGCCACGCCCGTGCCGGACGAGCCGCTGAGCTTCTACCACGAGCTCGACCCGACCTACTTCAGCGCCGATTCCACCACGTTCATCGGCGAGGTCTACTCGTTGCTGGGTCTGCAGAACATCGCCGACGGCGCCGAGGGCGATGCGGGTGGCTTCCCGCAACTCAACGCCGAGTTCATCGTGTCCGCCGATCCGGATCTCATCTTCCTCGCGGACACCAAGTGTTGCGGCGAGAGCGCTCAGACGGTCGCCGCCCGGCCCGGCTGGCAGGACATCACCGCCGTGGTGGACGGCAACGTGATCGAGATGGACGACGACGTGGCGTCCCGCTGGGGTCCGCGCATCGTCGACTACCTCGCCGACGTGTCCGACGCCGTGGCCGCGGCCCAGAGCTGACGACCGGCCCTGCCGATGACCCGCCTCGACGACGAACTCCACGTGACCGGCGCCGGAACGGGCGCGGGCGACGTGCCGAGGACGTCCACGACTCCGTCACCGGCGGGTGATCCCGCCGACGGCGCGTCGGAGGGCGCAGCCGGCGCGACGTCGGTGCTCGACGAGGCGGATCGGAGCGAACGGCGCCGCGACGTCAGATGGCTGGTGTCCGGACTCGCCTTCCTCGTCGGAGCCGTGGTCGTGGGAGCGTCCATCGGCCCGGCGGGTCCGGAGTGGTGGCGGGTGCCGCTGGCGCTGGTCGACCATCTGCCGCTGATCTCGCTCGACTCCGGGGTCAGCGAGGCCGAGTGGAACATCGTCTGGCAGATCCGCATGCCCCGCGTGGTGCTCGGCGGGTTGGTCGGGGCCGCACTGTCCGTGGCCGGCGCCGGTTACCAGGGTGTGTTCCGGAACCCGCTCGTGGATCCGTACCTGCTGGGCGCAGCGGCGGGAGCGGGCCTCGGTGCCACCTTGGTGCTCACGGTGGGCCGTGACGCCACGGTGGGCTGGCCGATCGACCCGGTGCAGACCGTGGCGTTCGTCTTCGCGCTGTGCACCGTGGCCGTCACCTACTTCGTCGGTGCCGCCTTCGGGGGCACCCGGTCCGGAGCCACGCTCGTGCTCGCCGGCGTGGCGGTCGTGTCGTTCGTGACGGCGGTGCAGACGTTCCTCCTGCAGCGCAACCTCGACGTCGTCCGCGAGGTGTTCCAGTGGATCCTCGGGCGGCTGTCGGGATCGACGTGGTCGGACGTGCGCGTGGTGACGCCCTACGTCCTGGTGGCGGTGGCCGTGCTGTTGCTCCATCGCCGGCATCTCGACGTGTTCCGCGTCGGCGACGAGGAGGCGGCCACCCTCGGCGTGTCGGTGCAGCGGACACGGCTCGTGATCGTGGTGGCGGCCACGTTGGGGACGGCCGCGGTGGTGTCGGTGAGCGGCCTGATCGGCTTCGTCGGCCTCGTCGTGCCGCACGCCATCCGACTGATGGCGGGAGCCACGTACCGGCGGGTGATCCCCCTCTCGATCCTGTTCGGTGGCGGCTTCCTGATCCTCGCCGACGTGCCCGGCCGGATGCTCACGAGCCCGGCCGAGACCCCCATCGGCGTCGTCACGGCGTTCATCGGTGCGCCGTTCTTCGTCTATCTCCTGCGCACCCGGAAGGTGGTGTGAGCGTGGCCGCGGTCGACCTGCAGGACGTGGCCGTCCGCTACGGCTCGCACCAGGCGCTCGAGCCCTACGTCGATCGCGTCGGGGCCGGGGAGTGGCTGGGCGTGATCGGGCCGAACGGTGCCGGCAAGTCGTCGCTGCTGAAGGCGGTGGCCGGTCTCGTGCCGTCGACGGGCGAGGTGACCGTCGGGGGCACGACACTGCGCGGTCTGCACAGCCGCAGACGCGCCACCCAGGTCGCCTACGTCGCGCAGGACCCGTTGATCCCCGACGACATGAGCGTGTTCGACTACGTGCTGCTGGGTCGCACGCCGTACGTCGGCTACTTCGGAGCGCCGACCGGGCACGACCGCGACGTGGCGTGTTCGGTGATCGACCGGTTGCGTCTCGGTGGGTTCGCCACACGGATGCTGGGGTCGCTCAGCGGTGGCGAGCGCCAACGCGTGGTGCTGGCGAGGGCCCTGGCGCAGGAGGCGCCGGTGCTGCTGCTCGACGAGCCGACCTCGGCGCTCGACATCGGGCATCAGCAACAGGCGCTCGAACTGGTGACCGAGCTGCGCGAACACCGCAGGATCACGGTGATCGCGGCGATGCACGACCTCACGCTCGCCGGCACCTACGCCGACCGGCTGGTGATGCTGGACGGCGGCCGGGTCGTGGCCGCCGGGGCGGCCCACGAGGTGCTCACCGCCGAGCGGCTCGGCGAGGTGTTCCACGTCTGCGTGTCGGTCGACGTCGATCCCGACGACGGCACCGTCATCGTCGTCCCCCGCCGCGGCTTCCCGGCCTGACGTCCGACTCGCCGCCGTCCGGCCCGGCCGAGGGCGGTACGGTGGACGACGTGAGTGAGTCCGCGTATCCGGTGTTCCCCGGTGTCGAACCGTTCGACGCGGTGCGGTCGCCCGACGACGAGCGGGTGCACCGCAAGCGCATGTGCGCGCTCGGCTACCGCATCTTCGGAGCCATGCGTTGGGGGCAGCTGGGTGACGGACACGTCTCCGCCCGCGATCCCGAGTTCACCGACCACTTCTGGTTGCTCGACTGGGGAGTCCCGTTCCACCGGGCGACGGTCGACCGGCTCGTCCTCGTCGGTCCGGACGGCCGGGTGAAGGACGCCGCCGGCACCGCCACGGGAGCGATCAACACCGCCGGCTACAACATCCACGCCCCGCTGCTGGCCGCCCGACCCGACGTGGTGAGCGCCGCCCACACCCACACCCAGTTCGGCACTCCGTGGTCGGCCAACGTGCAGCCGTTCCGGGCTCTCAGCCAGGAGTCGTGCGCGTTCGTCTTCGACCAGGCGCTCTTCGACGACGAGGAGGTCGAGGTGCTGTCGGTCGACGGCGGCAAGCGGATCGCCGAGGCGTTGGGCGACGCCAAGTTCTGCATCCTGCGCAACCACGGCCCGCTCACCGTGGGTGGATCGGTGGAGGAGGCCGTCGGCTGGTTCGTGATGAGTGAGCGCGTCGCCGAGGTGCACGTGAAGGCCCCGCACGGCGTGCCGATCTCCGACGAGGCGGCGGCGGTCGCTGCGGCCACGATGCAACAGCCCGACACGGGCTGGCGGGTCTTCCAGTGGTTGCTGCGCAGCGTGATCGACGACCCGTCGGTCGTCGACTGACGGCCGCTGGGCGCGGCGTTGCCGCTCAACCGAACACGATCACGCCCACCACGCCGAGCAGCACCAGCGCGCTGGCGACGTACTCGGCGCGGGTGTGTCGCTGGTGGAGCACCCAGGCCGAGATGGCGAACGCCATCACCAGCTCCACCTGGCCGAGGGTGCGGACCTTGGCCGCGTTGGCCAGCGTCACCGCCGTCGCCCACCCCGCCGACCCGCACAGGCTGAGCACGCCGACCGGGAGTGCGGCCCGCCATGCCCTGGCCACGTCCACGAGTTGACGGGTGCCGTCCGTGGCGAGTTGCGCACCGTTCAACGCGGTCTGGATGCCGAGCATCACCGTGAGCGTGAGGAGGGCTCGGTTCCACGTGCCGTCGTCGTCCAGCGACGTCGACGCCGCCCGGATCCCGACTGCGGCCACCGCGAAGAACGCACCGGCGAGCAGACCCATGAGGGCGGCGGGGTCCCGGGCGTCGGTCAGGACGTCGCCGAGTCCGGTGGGTGCGGCGAGCCAGGCCACCCCGATCATGCAGACGAGCGCGGCGATCCAGCCGAGCGGTGCCAGCGGTTCGCCGAGGGCGACGGCCGACACCACGGCGACGAGGATCACCTCCGTCTTCGCGTAGACGGTGCCGATGGCGAAGTCGCGGAGGTCGAAGGCGCGCAGCAGTGCGAGTGTGCCGAGGATCTGCGACACGCCGGCACCGGCGACGATCGGCCAGAAACGCAGCGGAATCCCCGGGACCGTCGCCCGGGCGAGACCGAACGTGACGACGCAGGCGACGACGGCGAGCGGGAACCCGTAGGCGTAGCGGACGAAGCCGGCGGCGTTCACCGACAGCACCGAGCGCAGGCGGTGCTGTCGCGAGGTGCGCAGGATCTGGAAGGTCGCCGCAGCGAGGGTGATGGGAATCCACATGACGTCTCATCATTCGGGACGATGCGTCCGTCAGATGAGAACGACCGTAGCGGACGGAGCGCTCGGGAGCGCTCAGGACCGGTCGGGCGTCGGTTCGTACCAGGTGTCGTCGTTCACGAGGATGTCGTCGGCGTCGGCCGGACCCCACGAGCCCCGGAAGTAGGGCACCACGAGGCCGGGGTCGTCGAGCGCCGGCTGCACCACCCGCCACGTGCCCTCCACGATGTCCTGGCGCGCGAAGCGGCGCAGCGAGCCCGCCAACGCGTCGCCCAGCAGCCGCTCGTAGGCGTCCTGGCGCTCACCGAGAGCGGCGGCGAAGTCGACGCCGACGTCGATCTCCTCGCTGTCGAGCTCGGGGCCCGGTGTCTTGGCCTGCAGGGCGAAGGTGACACCGTCGTGCTTGCCCAGGCGCAGCCGGATGAGGTTGCGTCCGGGAGGCGGCCCGCCCGACTCGTCGAAGAGCATGCGCGGCGGTTCGCGCAGCTCGATCACCGCTTCGGTGGCGTTCTGCGGCATCGCCTTGCCGAACCGCACGTACCACGGCACGCCCGCCCACCGCCACGAGTCGATCTCGAGGCGGGCGGCGGCGAAGGTCTCCACGTTCGAATCGGGATCCACCCCCTCCTCGTCGCGGTAGCCCACGTACTGCCCGCGCACCAGCGCAGCGGTGTCGATCGGCCGCATCGCCGCGATCACCTTCGCCTTCTCGTCCTGGAGGAAGCCGGCGTCGGCGCCGGCCGGTGGCTCCATCGCCAGCAGGGACACCACCTGGAGAAGGTGGTTCTGGAACACGTCGCGGATCGCTCCGACCGAGTCGTAGAACGATCCGCGGCCCTCCACGTCGAGCGTCTCCGACATCGTGATCTGCACGCTGCGCACGTAGTTGCGGTTCCACACCGGTTCGATGAGGGTGTTCGCGAAGCGGAACACCAGGAGATCCTCCACCGACTCCTTGCCGAGGTAGTGGTCGATCCGGAAGATGTGGTCCTCGGCGAAGATGGAGTGCAACGTCCGGTTGAGTTCGATCGCCGACTCGAGGTCGCGGCCGAACGGCTTCTCCACCACGATGCGGCCCCGCGTGTGCAGGTCCGCCGATTCGAGCTTGGTGGCGATGGCGGGGAACGCCGACGGAGGGATGGCCATGTAGAAGACGGCGACCACGGAGTTGGCGCGATCGAGCGTCGCTCGCAGTTCGTTCCAGGTGTCGGCCGACCCGTAGTCCCCCTGGATCAGATCGAGCCGGTGGCACAGAGCGTCGATCACCGACTCGTCGGCGTCGTCGACGTGCTCCTCGATCGACTCCCGCGCATGGCGGCGGAAGTCCTCGTCGGTCCAGTCGCTGCGGGCGACGCCGATCACCGGTACGTGGAGCGCTCCGGAACGTTCCAGCCGGTACAGCGACGGGAAGAGTTTGCGCTTCGCCAGGTCGCCGGTGGCGCCGAAGAGCACGAGCGCATCGGCCTCGGGCTGGACCGTCTGGATGCTGGCCGTGTCGACGTGGGGTGTGGCTGCCCCCGTGGTCATCCGGCCGTCGCTGCTCGTTTCCTCGAGGTCGCTGCTCGGGTCGCCGTTCGTCTCCGTGGCGTCGCTCATCGCGTCGACTCTTCCCGCTCGGCATGGCCCCCGAACCCGGCGCGCATCGCCGACAGCACCTGGTCGGCGACGTCGCTGCGACCCCTCGACGAGAACCGCTGGAAGAGCGCCGCCGACAGCACGGGGACGGGGACACCCTCGTCGACGGCAGCCGCCACCGTCCACCGGCCCTCTCCCGAGTCGCCCACGGTCCCCGAATAGGCGCTCAGCGCGGGATCGGCGTGGAATGCTTCGGCCGTGAGGTCGAGCAGCCACGAACTGATCACCGAGCCCCGACGCCACACCTCGGTGACCTTCGCGAGATCGAGGTCGTAACGGTAGTACTTCGCCGTGTCGAGCGGAGCGGTCTCGGCGTCGGCGTCGTGGTCAGTGGCTCCGATGTTCGCCTTGGCCAGCACGTTGATCCCTTCGGCGTAGGCGGCCATCAGGCCGTACTCGATGCCGTTGTGCACCATCTTCACGAAGTGTCCGGCCCCGCTGGGGCCACAGTGCAGCCACCCCTGTTCCTCGGGATCCGGCGGGCTGTCGAGAGGACGCCCCGGAGTGCGTTCGGCGGTGTCCACCCCGGGCGCCAGGGTCGAGAAGACCGGGGTGAGCCGCTCGACGGCGCCGCCGTCGCCGCCGATCATCAGGCAGTAGCCCCGCTCGAGCCCGTGCACGCCGCCGCTGACCCCGACGTCGAGGTAGTGGATGCCCGTCCCGGCCAGTGCCTCCGACCGGTCGACGTCGTGGTGATACCAGGAGTTGCCACCGTCGACGATGGTGTCGCCGGCCTCGAGCATCGGTGCGAGCCGGTCCACGGTGTCGCCGACGAACGCCGCCGGCACCATGATCCAGATCGAGCGGGGCGGCTCGAGTGCCGCCACCAGCTCGTCGAGAGCACGTGCCCCGGTGACGCCGAGTTCGGTCTCCAGCGCGACGATCGGCTTCTCGTCGACGTCGTGGACGACGCATCCGTGGCCCCCTGCATGCAGCCGTCTCACCATGTTGGCGCCCATCCGGCCGAGTCCGATCATTCCGAGTTGCATCGCAACAGGTTGCCATGTCGGGCGGTGACCGCGTCGCGGTGACGACGGTGTTCAGCGAGGCGTCACCCCTGTCGGCGGGTTAGCGTCGCGTCGTGTCAACCTTGTCCCTCGATGCGGCGCCCGACGACGTCGTCCGCGATGTCTCGCTCGCCGTCGACGCCCATCGGCGCCTGTTGTCGCATCTCGACCGGTTGGTCGCCGCCGACGTCCTCGACGTCACGGTCCCGTCCCGGCTGCCGGGTTGGACCGTCGGCCATGTGATCACCCACGTCACCCACAGCGGCGACGGCCACTCCCGGATGTTCGACGCCGCGGCAGCCGGCCGGGTGGGCGAGCAGTATCCGGGTGGCATCGACGTGCGCAACGCCGACATCGACGCCGGAGCCCCTCGCCCTGCGGCGGAACAGGTCGATGATCTACGGGCGTCGATCACCCGTCTCGAACAGCGCTGGGCGTCGTCGTCGTGGACGGGTCGTGGCGCTGCCGCGTTCGGTGAGGTCGACGTCTGCCACCTCCCGTTCCTGCGTGTGCGAGAGGTGGCGATCCACCACATCGACCTCGGTGTCGGCGTGGAGTTCCACGACCTGCCGGCGGAGTACCTGCGACTCGAACTGCGGCGGATGGAGATGCTGTGGCGGGCGCGCCAGCCCATGGGGCTCACGCCGCTTCCCGACGCGGCACTCGCCGCGGCACCGCCGGACCGGCTCGCCTGGCTGATGGGACGTGCCGACATCGAGGGTCTCGAACCGGCACGCATCTTCTGACGTCGATCCGCGGGGTCACTCTCCGGGACGGCGGTCCTCGGTGAGCTCGTCGAGGTTCTCCACGTCGCGGACCTCACGCAGGTAGTGGTCGAGATCGGGGATCTCGTCTTCGATGTGGCGTTCGAGCCGGAGCACCTGCCGCGCCCGCTCGGCGGGGTCGTCGGTGCGCTCGATGCCGGTCATCCGGTCGGCCAGGCCACGCCACTGTGTGGACGTCACCCCACCGAGGCCCAGCGGCGCCCGCAACGCCGGATCGCGCACCACCAGTGCGACGGCCGAGATCGTGACCACGTCGTAGATCGCAGCGGGAATCGCCCGGCCCGGCATCCGGCCGGGTTCGACGTCGACGAGCCGGTCGGCGACGGCCGAGACGACCCGTCCGGTCGCCGAGCGGAGCAGCGAGCCGGCTCCCGCAGCGGTGAGGCCGACGCTCACTCCGACACCGACGAGGGTTCCGAGCTTCCGGCGAGCCGCCTCGGCGGCGGCAGCAGCCACCACCAACTCGGCCTGTTCCGAGCGGGTGGCGTCACCCACGAGGTCGGCGAAGCGCGTCACCCGGGCGAGATGGGAACCGCGCACGATCTCCACACCCCGGGCGTCGACGACGGCGGTCGCATAGGCACCCGCGGCGATGCCGACCGACACCTGGGCCACCGGGTCGCGCAGGATCGCACCGAAGAGGTCGGTCACCTGCTCGTACGTGCCGAGCACCACTGTCTCGTCGTCGAGCACGACGAGCACCTCCGATCCTCCCTCGCGGCGGATGGCCGGAGCCAGGGTGTCGACGTAGCCGACCAGCGACGCGGCGACGCCCCGGGCCAGACCCGCCTGCATCCCGCCGTCGAGGGTGGTGCCGGTGAGCAGAGTCAGCTCGGCGAGGACGTGATAGCTGTCACGCCGCCGCGTCGGGTCGGCGACCACCGCATCGTGCAGGGCGGTGACGACGAACTCGCGGACCAGGTCGTCGTCGAGCAGCTCCCAGGTACCCAGGGCCGCCAACGTCCCGGGCACGAGCAGCACGTCGAGTGCCGCCCGGGGTGTGTCGAGCAGACCGGTCATCGCCGCTTCGACCGCCTCGAGGTGGTGTCGGGTGCCGAGTGCGCCGACCGGTTCGTCGGCGAGCAGTGCTCCGACGAGGGCCGCCACCGTGATGTGATCGGGGAAGTCGGCGAGGCTCGTCAGGAGTGCCAGGCTCGGCGTGATGCCGGCGAGCTCCAACAGCCGGTCGGCGACGGTGTCGCTGCGGTGCGCCCGCTCGGCCAGCTCGGTGGCCAACTGCTGGAGCTCGGTGTCGGTGGGCCGATCGGCCGGGTCGTGCGAGGTGAGGTCGTAGAGGACGAGGAGCAGGTCGTCGAGGAGCTGCCGGTCCTGTGCTCTGCGCTGCGGATCCGTCCGTCCCGAACGGCGTGGTCCGGAGCGCGCCGCAACCGGTCCGGTGGCGTTCCAGCCGAGCAGGGCCTGGCTGGCGATGATCTGTCCGAGCAACGGCATCCAGTGATCCTGCAGGTTCCGCCGCGTGAGCCTGACCGCATCGAGTGCGTCCTGCGCTGCCGGGTCGTCGGAAACGATCGACCAGAGCTGCTCGATGGCGTCGGACGTGGCGCGGGCGAGCCGGCGGATCCGTTCGAGGTCGTAGCCGGTCTCCATCGCAGCGGTGCCGTTCGTCGCCGTCAGCCGACGCGGCCGAACGGGTGGTGCACCGTCTGGAGCTGCTGGCGGGCGATCACGTCGAGTTCGTCGGCGCGCTGCTCGAACAACCAGGCCTGCCAGCGCAGGTCGTCGGCGGCCTGGTGGAGCTGGTGCACGTTGGTGGCGAGCAGGGTGCGGCACAACGTGGGTCGTAGGCCGCGCCAGGTGTCGTCGCCCGCGAGCTGTTCGAGGCGCATGACCGGACCCGCCTCGATGGTGGTGGCGAGGGCGCGGAGTTCGGCGGCTCGTCGGCGGAGTTGGTCGGCGCGTGCGGTCGAGTTCATCGCACCGCAGTGGGCGCCGATTCCCCCGAACCGGAAGCTGAGCGCCGTCACAGCATCGGGACCGGGACCGGCGTGGGGGTCAGGACGGGTGCTGGAGGTCGGCCAGTTCGACGGTGCGGTCGGCGACGGCGGCCGCCTCGTCGCGGTCGTGGGTGACGAGGACGGCGGTGGTGCCGGCCGAGCGCAGGATGTGGGCGAGGTCCACGGCCAGGCGATCGTGCAGTTCGCGATCGAGGCCGGTGAGCGGCTCGTCGAGCAGCACCACGGCCGGCACCGCGGCGAGTGTCCGGGCGAGAGCCACCCGCTTGGCCTCCCCACCCGAGAGACCGTCCACACTGCGATCGCCGAATCCGGCGAGACCGACCCGCTCCAGCCAGTCGTCGGCGCGCCGGCGCCGCTGCGCCCGTTCGACGCCGGTCATCTTCAGGCCGAACGCCACGTTGTCGGCCACGGATCGGTGGGGAAACAGCTGGTTGTCCTGGAACACCATGCCCACCCGCCGCTGGTGCGTCGGCACGTCGGTGACGTCTCGGTCGTCGATCCGCACCGACCCCGAGCGGGGGCGGACGATCCCGGCGATCACTCGCAGCAGGGTGCTCTTGCCGCTGCCGGAGGGTCCGAGCACGGCGGCGATCTCCCCCGACGCCATCGCCAGCGACACTCCGTCGAGGACCTCGACGCCGTCGAACGCCACGGCGACGTCGCGCACCTCCAGCGTGCTCACGAGCTGCCTCGATCGCGGCCCGCCGACGGTCCGCCCGCCTGCAGCCGGTCGGTGACGGCCACCGCCACGATGGTCGTCACGGCGAGCATCGTGGCCAGTGCGAAGCCCTGAGCCTGCAACAGCGACCCGGTCCGGCCCAGCAGTCGTTCGATGGCGATCGGCATCGTCTCGCCACCGGACCGCGACAGGAAGCTCGTCGCTCCGAACTCTCCCAGGGAGATCGCCGCTGCCAATCCCGCCCCGGCGGCGAGCGGCCGCCACAGGTACGGCACGACGGTCTCCCGCCAGGCGCGCACCGGCGGTGCACCCAGCGTGGCCGCGGCGGTCGTCAGGTCGGGGGCCACCGAACGCAGCACGCCGAGCGTGGCGCGCACCACGAACGGCACGGCGATCAGCGCATGACCCACCGGCACCAGCCACCACGACGCTCGCCAGTCGACCGGCGGCGCATCGAACGTGATCAGCATGCCGAACCCGATCGTGACCGCCGACGTGCCGAGCGGGAGCATCAGCCCGGCATCCAGCACTCGCCCGGCCCGTCCGGCCGCCGCGATCGCCAGGGTCGCCAGACCGCCGACGACCACGGCGAAGAGCGTCGCCCACACGGCGTTGACCAACGAGTTGGCGATCGCATTCCAGGGGTCGACACCGACGCGGATCCCGGGGCGGATCTCGGTGCGCCCGAGATCGGTCCAGGCGGTCGCCGACCATCCCGTCGGCGTGGAGAAGGACCGGACGACGAGGGCCACCAGCGGTGCCCCTGCCACCGCGAACGTGGCCGCCACCACCCCCGTGACCAGGCGACGTTCTCCTCGTCCCGTCGGTCGGCGCAGCGGCGACCGGAGCGTCAGCCCGAGCGCCCGGCTGTGCCGGCGCTGGGCGGTCGTCGACCACGCCAGGCCGGCGCCGAGCACGAGCAGCTGCAGCACCGTCAGCACGGCTGCCCCGCCGATGTCGCCGAGCTGCGTGGCCCGCCGCCAGATCTCCACCTCGACCGTGCGGGTGCCGGTGGCGCCGACCACCCGGATCACACCGAACGACGTGAACGAGAACAGGAACACCACGGTGGCGGCGGCGATGACCGAGGGACGGATCAACGGCAGCGAGATCTGGGTGAACACCTGCCACCGTGATGCACCCAGCGTGGCGGCTGCCGCCTCCATGTCGGTGGGGAGGTGCTCCCACATCGCGCCCACCAGGCGCACCACCACCGCCAGGTTGAACACGACGTGTGCGGCCACGATGGCGAACACCGTGCGGTCGAGCGACTCCGGCAGCAGGGCCAGGATCGCCGCACCCATCACCACCGTCGGCAACACGAACACCGCAGTGAGGAGGCCCACCAACAGTCGTCGGGTGCGGAAGTCGAACCGGGCGACGACGTAGGCGGGCGCCATGGCGATCAGCACGGTGGACACGGTGGAGACCACCGCCTGCCACGTGGTGAACCACACGACGTCCCAGGTGGCGTCACGGCCGAGGGTGGCGGAGATCGCCTCGCCCGAGAGTGCCTCGGCGAGCAGCGTGACGAACGGCCACAGGAAGAACACCGCCAGACCCGTGGCGGGTCCGACGGTGAGCGCCGCGACGAACCATCGCGGCAGCCGGTTCACCCGAGCACCAGCTCGGTCCATTCGTCGATCCAGGTCGACCGGTTCTCGTCGATCACGTCGGGGTCGAGGGTCCGGGGTTCGTCCGGGGCGACGGCGAAGTCCACGAACTCCTGGGGCAGGTCGACGCTCGAGTTCGCCGGGTAGACGAACAGGTTCAACGGCAGTTCCTGCTGGAACTCCTCGGAGATCAGGAAGTCGACGAGCTGCCGGGCCTCCTCGGGCGCATCCGTGCCGCGCAGGACGCCGGCGAACTCGACCTGGCGGAAGCAGGTGCTCTCCATCACACCGGTCGGCGCATCGTCGCGCGGCGGGTCGGCGAAGATGACCTCGGCGGGTGGGCTGGTGCCGTAGCTCACCACCATGGGGGTGGGTCCGCCGCCGGCCCAGGTGAACCGCTCGTAGTAGGCCTGGGTCCAGCTCTCCACCACCTCGACGCCGTTGTCGCCGAGCGCCTGCCAGTACTGCTGCCAGCCGTCGGCGCCGTACTCGTCGATCGTGGCGAGCAGGAAGGCGAGCCCGGGCGAGGACGTGGCCGGGTTCTGCACCACGAGCATCCCGGCATAGGCCGGGTCGACGAGGTCGTCGAACGACGTCGGCGGTTCGAGGCCACGCTCGTCGAACCACCCGATGTCGTAGTTGACGCACACGTCGCCGTAGTCGACCGGCGTGGCGTCCGCGTTCGGGACGAGGTCGGTCAGTTCGCTCGGGACGTTCCCGAGCCCTGCTGCCTCGTAGGGCTCGAAGATGTCCTCCTCGACGGCGCGGGACAAGAAGGTGTTGTCGATGCCCCACATCACGTCCCCCTCGGGGTTGCCGGCGGTGAGGGCAGCCTTGGCCAGCATCGTGCCGGTGTCGCCCGCGACCAGGATGTCCACGTCGATGCCGGTGTCGGCCGTGAACCGGCCGAGTGCCTCGTTGAGCGAGGTGTCGGCTTCGGGGAACGAGTCGTAGGTGACGAGGGTGACACCGGCCGCCGTTCGGTCGTCGCCGACCGTGTCGGGCGTCGTGTCGCCGGCGGTGGTGTCGCTGGTGGTGTCGGGGGCGGTCGTGATCTCCGGCGTCGGCGGTTCGCCGGTGGCGACGGAGCCGTCGCCACCTTCGTTCGTCGTCGTGTCGTCGCTTCCGCAGGCGGCGACCACGAGGGCCAGTACCGTGCCGGCGGCAAGGACGCGGAGTCGGTTGGTGGCGATCATGGTCAGCCCTCTTCTCTCTCGTTGCTGCGCCCGTCGGGGACGCGGGGATCGGCGCCGTCGGATCGCCGTCGGTCGGTGACGGCCTCCACCAGCGGGGCACCGAACGACTCCGCTGGTGCATCGAACACGGTGATCACACCCGACACGAGCGACACCTCGACGTCGACCGGAGCATCACCGGGCAGGACTTCGTTGCTCATCCCGAGGCCGACGAGCGGGTCGATGTCGACCTTGTCGAGCTCCCAGCGGGTACCGGTGATCGACACCTTCGTGCATGGCCCGTGCATCGCCAGCAGCGACAACGTCGAGCCGGGCAGGACACGCCAGGCGATGCTGCCGGGCCCGTGGACCACCCGCAGGTGGTGGCCGTCCCACCAGGCGTCGAGCTCGGGAACGCTGGTCAGCGAGGGTCCGCCGAGCGCGCCCAACCCGGCGACCGTGTGGTCGAGCCGGTCGCCGCCACCGACGAGCGTGATCCGATCGGGATCCATCCCCACCGCCAGATCCAGTGCGAGCTCGGTGTCGGTGCGGTCCTTGTCGGTGGGGTGGCGGCTGATGCTGGCGTGGCGAGCCGCCCAGGCGAGACCGTCGTCGGTGACCGAGTCGAGATCACCGACCAGGTGCGACGGCTCGAGGCCGGCGGCCAGAGCGTGGTCGAGGCCGCCGTCCACGGCGACGAGCACCGAGTCGTGCGGGATCTTGGCGACCAGGTCGGGGTCGAGGGGAGCGGCCCCGGTGATGATGACGATGTGTTCGTTCACGTTCCTCCGCCGGCATTATCCGGATCAGGTTCTCGGGTCGGTGACGGCGAATCACCCTCTCAGCCCGCCGTGCCAGCGAGCTCCCCGTGGGTCGACTCCACCGTACCGCATCCTGCCGCCCGGCACACCCTGGGCCCGATCGGCCGACGAGGGATCGTACGGGTCGGGATCACACGGGACCCTTTCCCCGGCCCGGTTCAGGCGAACGTGCGGATGCACAGGGCGACGGCCGACACGGCCAGCATCCCGACGATGGCGAGGTCGAATCCCCGCGACGACACCGAGCTGCGCAGGCGGGCCCCGAACCAAGTCGCCACCATCACGGGCACGCACGCCAGCAGCGTCGCCGCCACCCGGCCCGACAGCTCGCCGCTCGCCACGAGCACGACGAGCTGCGTGAGCCCGGTGATCAGGAACAGCGATGTGACCGACAGGATGTGGGCGCCACGGGCGAGTCGGTAGCTGTGGATCCAGGAACCGACCACCGGCCCGGAGATGCCGATGGCGCCCTGGAAGACTCCGGCCACTCCACCGACGAGCGGAGACCAGCGCCGTGACGCAGCCGGCCCGATCCGGAGGTCGGGACGGGCGAAGAACAACACCACGTAGCCCAGGATCGCGACGACGAGCGCGATCACGAGGGGTTCGTCCGGGACGTTCACGAACAGCAGGGTCCCGGCGACCGCTCCGACCACCCCGGTCGCGGCGAGGACGGGGAGGTCCCGCGTCTCGCCGACGCTGTCACGTTCACGGGCAGCGAGGGTGGCGTTCGCCAGCACGTTGGGGAAGGCGATCACCACCACGGCGGTCTCGACGTCGACGAACAGCGAGGTGATGGGAATGGCGATCAGCGGGAGTCCCATCCCGGTGACGGCCTTGGCGACGGCACCGATCACGACGGCGATCAACACGATCGCCAGTTCGGTGCCGCTCACCGACGCAGTCTGCCTGCACCGTTCCCGCGCTGTCACACTGGTGCCATGCGCATCGGGCTGTCCGCGTCCTCCACGTCGTCGTTGTCGTCGCGGCACGCCGCTCGCCATCTGCTCGATCGCGTCCGGGCAGCACGCAACGCCGGACTCGACACGCTCACGTTCGGCGACAGCCACAACCGGTCGGGTGCCCGGTACTTCCAGAACGTGCCGACGTTGGCCCGTTCGCTGGCCGAGTGGGATCCGCAGCGCCCGGCGGGCTGTCTGTTCCTCGTTCCGATGTGGAACCCGGTGCTGCTGGCGGAACAGGTGGGGACGCTGGCCGCGTTCCACCAGGGTCCGTTCATCGTGCAGACCGGTCTGGGCGGTGACGCAGCTGCGTTCGCCGCGTTCGGCGTGAGCGTCGAGCACCGGGGCCGCGCCCTGGAGGAGGCGGTCCGTGTCGTCGAGGCGCTCTTCGCCGGCGAGACGGTGTCGAGCCCGATGTTCGGCGTCGAGGGTGCGTCGTTCGAGCTGGTGCCGCCCGACGGCGTGGACTGGTGGGTCGGGGCGATGAACCCGGACGGCATCCGCCGGGCGGCGCGTCTCGGCGCTGCGTGGTACGCGGCGCACGCACCACTCGATGTGCTCCCGGGCCTGCTCGGGCGGTACCTCGACGCATGCGACGACGAGGACACCGCGCCGTTCGTCGCCGTGCGACGCGAGGCCGTGGTGCTGGAGGACGGTGAGCGGGCCCGCCGTCTGGCGGCCGAGGCGCTGGAGGCCGGCTACCGGGGGATGTCGCCGGAGATGGTGGTGGCGGGCACACCGGAGGACGTCGCCGCGCAGTTGGCGCCGCTGGACGACCTCGGGATCGACGAGGTGATGGTGCGCACGATGGGAATCTCTCCCGACGTGGATCTCGAGACCATCACGCTCGTCGGAGGTCTGCCACGATGAAGTCATGAGCGACACCTTCACCGCCCTCGTCCTGCGCGAGACCGACGACGGACACGTCGGCGCACTCGAGGAACTCACCGATGCCGACCTTCCCGACGGTGACGTCACCGTCGACGTCGACTACTCGTCGCTGAACTACAAGGACGGCCTCGCCCTGGCCGGGAAGAACCGCATCGTGCGGAGCTATCCCATGGTGCCGGGCATCGATCTCACCGGCACGGTGGTGGCCAGCGACTCGCCCGACTGGAAGGTCGGCGACGAGGTGATCTCCACGAGCTTCCAGGTGGGCGAGCGTTACTGGGGCGGGTATGCCCAGAAGCAGCGGGTGCGGTCCGAGTGGCTGGTGCGCCGCCCTCCGGGCATGTCGGCCAAGACGGCGATGGCGGTCGGCACGGCGGGTCTCACGGCCATGTTGTGCGTGATGGAGCTGGAAGACGCCGGCGTGCAGCCCGGTGACGGTCCGGTCGTGGTGACGGGCGCTGCCGGTGGAGTCGGCTCGACGGCGGTGGCCGTGCTGGCGAAGCTCGGCTACGAGGTCACGGCGGTGACGGGCCGTCCCGAGCAGCACGACTACCTGCGCGGTCTCGGTGCGTCGGCGTTCCTCACGCGGGCCGAGATGACCGAACCGCCGCGGCCGCTCGAGTCCGAGACGTGGGCGGGTGCGGTCGACACGGTCGGGTCGACGATGCTGGCCAAGGTGCTGGCACAGATGAAGTTCCGCTCCACCGTGGCCGCGTGCGGGCTGGCCGGCGGTGCCGACCTGCCGACCACGGTGATGCCGTTCATCATCCGCGCCGTCCGGTTGCAAGGGGTGGAGGCCGTGATGGCGCCGATTCCGCTGCGTGAAGCCGCCTGGGCCCGCATCTCCGTCGACCTGCCGGTCGATCTCGTGGAGGCGATGACCGAGGTGGTGCCGCTCAGCGAGCTGCTCGAGCGCGGCCCGTCGATCCTCGAGGGTCAGGTGCGCGGGCGCTGGGTGGTCGATCCCAACGCCTGACCGCCCGGTTCGCCACCGGTGTGCAGGCGCCCGGATGACAGGGTGATTCAGGCCGGTTCGAGAGGAGCGCGGTCGCGGTACTCGGCCCACTCCCACTCGCTGCCGTAGTCGTCGAGCAGGTCGAGGAACGGTCGGGGCGGCAGCGCTTCCGGGCCGACCACGCCGGGGCGGTGCCACACGCCGGTGGCGATCAGCTCGATCGCCACCGCCGGCATCACGGCCGTCTGCCACACCACGGCCTGGTGGCCGAACTCGCGCATCGACCAGGCGTTGTCGACGATGTGGTACAGGTACACCTCTCGCGGCCCGCCGTCCTTGCCGAGGCCCGTCACCCAGGTGCCGGCACACGTGCGACCCGTCATCTTCTCGCCGAGCGTCGCAGGGTCGGGCAGGATGGCAGCCACCACGTCACGCGGCGACACCTGGACACCGCGGACGTCGACCAGGTCGGTGGAGTGCAGGTCGAGCTTGCGCAGTGTCCTGAGGACGTCGATGAACTCCTCGCCCAGCCCGTACTTGAACGTCACCCGCTCGACGTCGATCCACCGCGGGATCAAGATCACCTCCTCGTGCTCCACGTTCACGCACTGCAGCGGCCCGATGCCCTCGGGGAACGTGAAGATCTCCGGCTCGCTGAACGGCTCGGTGGTGAACCACCCGCGCTCGCGCTCGTAGATCACCGGTGGGTTGAGGCACTCCTCGATGGTGGTCCAGATGGAGAACGTCGGGGCGAAGTCGTGGCCCTCCACGACCAGATCGGCGCCGTCGCGCACGCCGATCTCGTGGACCTCGCCGAACAGCTCCTCGGCGGCGTAGCGGGCGGCGACGTCGGAGAAACCCGGCTCCACCCCCATGCCGCACAACGCCATCAGCCCGCGGGCCTTCCAGGTCGGTGATTCGGCGAACTGGCCGTCTCCCAGCCGGATGCCCGTCTTCTCGTACGGGTGGGTGGGGTGCGGAACCGACAGGTTCATCGCCATGTCGACGTAGTGGCTGCCGGCAGCGAACGCACCGGCGAAGATCGGCGGGTTGAACCGGGGGTCGCAGGCGTTGAGGACGACGTCGGCCTGGACGGAGCGCGCCATGTCGGCGACGGACTGCTCGGACGACGCATCGATGTGGGCGGCCTCGATCCGCTGGCCCGCGACGGCTCGCCTGCCCCCGAGCGCACCCGCCACGGCGGCCTCCGCCTTGTCGGCGTCGATGTCGGCGACCGTGATGTGACGGTATGCCTCCCGCGTGGCGGCGATCGCCACGAACGCCGATCCGACCCCACCAGCACCCACCACCAAGACGCGCATGGCGGAACGATAATCGCACGGGAGCGGAGTGCGAGCGCTCCTGCGCAGGGGCGACGCGCGCCGGCAGCTGGATAGCGTCGTGGTGCATGGAGGAGTCGTCGCTGCGGTCGAAGTCGTTGTGGCTGGAACAGCTCGACGGGCCGCTCACGCCTCGGCCGTCACTCGACGGTGACACCGACGTCGACGTCGCCGTCGTCGGTGGCGGATACACCGGCTTGTGGGCGGCGCACGCACTCCTGCGAGCCGATCCGTCCATGCGGGTCGTGGTGATCGAACGGCACGTCGCCGGCTTCGGCGCGTCCGGCCGCAACGGAGGCTGGTGCGTCGGCGAACTCGCGGGCGAACTCCACGGAGCGGTCGAGCTCGGCGGCCACGACGGCGGTGTCCGGATGATGCGCGCCGTCATGGACACCGTCGACGAGATCGGACGGATCGTCGACAGCGAAGCGATCGACTGCGGTTTCGCGAAGGGCGGCGTGATCCGCCTCGCCCGGACCGTGCCGCAGCTCGAACGCCAGCGGGACGAGGTCGGGACCTACCGCATCCACGGATTCGGTGCCGACGACATCGACCTCCTCGACGCTGCCGAGGCGGCCGACCGTCTCGCGGCCACCGACGTCCTGGGCGGCATCCACTACGCCCACGGTGCCCGGGTCCAGCCGGCCCGCCTGGTCCGCGGGCTCGCCGGTGCCGTCGAGCGCCTCGGCGGGCGGATCGTGGAGGAGACCGACGTCACCGATGTCGTCGCGGGAACGTCCACGACCCGCCCGGCAGCGGTCACCGCCCGCGGCACCGTACGCGCCGACGTCGTCGTGCGCGCCACCGAGGGATACACCCGCGACCTGCCGGGTCACCGCCGCACCCTCGTGCCGCTGTACTCGCTGATGGTGGCCACCGAACCGCTTCCCGACGCGCTCTGGGACACCATCGGGCTCCGGGAGATGGAGACCTTCGCCGACGACCGGCGCATGGTGATCTACGGCCAGCGCACCGCGGACGGCCGGATCGCATTCGGCGGCCGGGGGGCGCCGTACCGGTTCGGGTCGGGCATCGATGCGGTCACCGAACAGCGATCGGACGTCCACGACACCATCGCCCGCACGCTCGTGGAGCTGCTACCGCAACTCGCTGACACGCCGATCACCCACCGGTGGGGTGGTGTCCTCGGCGTGCCGCGTGACTGGCGCCCCTCCGTGGGGCTCGACAGGGACACCGGGCTGGCATGGGCGGGCGGCTACGTGGGCGAAGGCGTGGCCGTGTCGAACCTG
>Ga0102928_1000275_pt1 | contig 32253 bp, 34 predicted proteins | sample SalPonR1_B_D1_MG_FD_78504 | JGI IMG/M metagenome (GOLD analysis project Ga0102928, IMG submission 78504) | Salt pond soil microbial communities from South San Francisco under conditions of wetland restoration - Salt Pond MetaG R1_B_D1_MG | ecosystem: Environmental > Aquatic > Marine > Intertidal...
AGCTCAACCCGCTATAGGATGAACTTTTCCCCTTCAGATTTGTCCCGTCTATTGACCAATGGGAGCCGCCTTCCTAACGTCCGCCCGTGAAAAAGGTCGGTAAATAGGCGTAATGAAACGTTCATCAGTCCTTTCCGAGGCGTTGTCCAGTACTCGTATTGGGAAGTATATGTAACCAGATCGTATGAGACCTGAGTTAAGGTTAAAATGAGGTGGTGTCTTAGTCACCACTTCACGTATAATATCATACTAATTCAATCTGCACCAAGGCCAAGTGACCTTGGAGAAAGAAGACGCCCCTTGCTGGAAAAGCTGGCGCAGAAGCTCAAGATATCGAGGTTCGGCATACGTGCGCCAACGCCAGACCCCTCGCGGCACGGCGTGGCGATCGCTGCGATCGTGCGAGATGAGACCGAACATATTGACGAATGGGCGCGCTTTCATCTCGCGGCTGGCGTACGGCACTTCGTGATTTATGATGATGGCAGTCGCGACGGGACCGCGGAAGTGCTGCGTGCCACACTTCCCGCTGATCGACTGACGATCATACCTTGGGCGCAGCGGTTGTCAGATGCCCGGCTGAGGCGAGAGATCCACAACCAGTTGCTGGCCTATGCCCATGCAGCGGGCAATTTCGGGGGCGCCTTTCGCTGGATGGGTTTCATCGATATCGACGAATTCCTGGTGCCTGCGGGGACAGATACGCTTGAGGCCGCCCTGGAGCCCCTCGACGATGTCCCCAACCTGTCGCTGCCGTGGCACATGTTTGGGTATTCCGGTCATGACACACCTCCGGCTGGCGGCGTGGTTTCCAACTACCTGATGCGCGCGCGCGATCCGATGGGGGATGCGCCAGGGCTACGGGCCTTCAAGATGCTGGTGGACCCCTGTCGCCTGACGTCGATGCGGATACATGCCATGCAGACGGACGACGACGAGCGCACTTGGAATACAGCCGGTCAACAAGCAACATTCGCCACGCGCGACCAAGCCAGTTTCTATTCCACGCAGGCCGTGCAGCTCAACCATTACTACACCCGATCGCGTGAAGAACTTGATACGAAGATCGCGCGCGGGCCGAACCTGCTCGCCAAGCGGCGCGATTACCGGCGCAAGGTGATGCGCACTGTCGCCAGCATCGAACAAGACCAGGTCGAGGACACCCGCGCCCGGGATTTTGCCAGAACTGCCGGGCTGATCGATGCTAAGACGCAGACCCGGACAAACTGACGGGTACCGTTGTTCACCCGCTATCCGGAGCCTGACAACGAAACGCGCCGCGCACACCACTGACACGTGCGCGGATGCCTCACTCGCGCCAGGCGTCGCGCACCCAGGGCGTTGGCCGGAGGTATCCTCTCAGATGGCGTGCAAGGCTGCCCCGCCGGTCACCGCGCAATCCCGCCTTAACATGCGCCCAGGGCGCGCGGACGGGCACATTCCCGAACCGGCGTCCGACAATGGCATCCGCGGGGTTCAACCCGCCCGGGAAGATCACGACACGTGCCTTCGGCGGCAATTTTGGGGGCAGGAAATAGTTGACCGGAAAAGTCCGCACGCAATGCCAGCGGAAGGTCGCGACCCAGCCTGATGGCCAGAAGGTCACCCCACCGGGCGCACGCCTCGTGACGAACCGTTGCTCGAAGACATAGGTTTCGGCGATTTTCTGCGGGTCTGCCAGAAACTCCTCACGGAGTGGCGCCAGCGCGCCGATCGGAAAGCGGAACAGCGAGGTCTGCCCCAGCCGCTCGAAAGGGGTATTCGCATTGCGGGTGAGAATCACGTCTTCGGGGTCACCATGGGTGAAGAACGGGTCGAGGGTGCCAGTTACCACCACGTCGAGATCCATGAAGAGCACGGGCCCGGACAACCCGCCCAGATCAAGCCGCCACAGCCGGGACTTCCCCCAGATCCCTTGGCGCGTGCGCGGCATTTCGCAGCCCAGATCAGGCAGCGGGATGACCTCGATCTCGGGGCGCAGGCCTTCCGCGGAGTCCGTGATGCAATAGAACCGGAAGGGCGGCGTGATATTGCGCGCCACCATCCCGTAGAGACGGTTGACATACTCCTGGCCGTATTTTTGCCCCCATCTTATGCAGATGATCTGCTTTGTCATGTGGCGTGATCTCGCGTGTTAATCTTGATCGGGTCCATATGTCGTAAGCTCCTCGGGAAATCTTGATAGATAACGTCGTGTCGTCGCGACCGACTGCGCGTGCTTGAGGAAAGCACGAACCGGTTTTTCAGGCCAAGCCATAGTTATAGGATCGACCGGAGCGATCGTATGTGGCTGATCCGGATAATATGCCTTCGTAAAATCATGGTATGCTTTACGAAAGCGTGCCGGAAGCGTGGAATTTCGGTCCCTCCAGGGCTTCCTTCCACCAATAAAATGGATCAGTCGCGGCTCTACCAAATCGGCAAAGAATCTTGTCGCGGCGGTATATTGCCAGTTCCATATTGGACTAATTTCCGTCCACGATTGATAAAATAAAATGTTCAAAATTGATTGGTCGTGGCGAATAAGCGCGTTTGGCGTATCCAACATCAATTTTTTTGATCGATTTATTATATCAGCGTCAAGAAATTTGTCGACGTCCAAAAGCAAAACTCCAGAGTTGAAGTAACCGCTCTTCTGAAGCTTCATCTTACGGAATTCATCGACCTGTCGGCGAGCGGTTCGCCATTGTTGATGATCCCTGACTGCCGCAATGGCAGCACCTGACAGGTTTAACTCAAACAATTGACTTAGCCTGGCATTCGGAATGATATCAACATCAAGGTAAAGAATCCGATCATAATGCTCTGAGAGTAGATTTGGCGCAAGGATTCGGAAGAAAGCCTCTAACCCATGCCGATCAATATTCGGGGCGTCGTCGAAAGGCGTGCGCGGCGGAACGCGAACTACACTTACACCCTGAAGCCCCAACATTCCAGGTATTGGAAGGTCATCTTGAGATAAAACTACGATATCGTAAACCTCTTCACCCTCCAATTTTCTAAGCGAGTCCGCCAGACAAAATGCATAAGGCGCGTAACCTGAATCGCATGCCATAACAACTGCGCACCGTGGTTCTTTCAGGTTAAGACTGTTATCAGCTTCGTGTGAGAGTGTCATTTCCAACCAGCCTCTTTCGCGACAGCTCTATCGAGAATCTCATCAAGCCGGCCGCTCGCAGTATCAACATGAAATCGACTCAGGTATTTTTTTTGAGCTCTGCATGCAAGTTTTCTTCTCTCAGCTGTATTAGACAAGAGCTTTCGTATCATTTTTGCAAGTTCTCCTATATCATCTTGCTCCACGATATAAGCATCCTCACCGGGCGTAAAGATAAACCGTGCGCCGACCGTGTCAGTCGTCACAATTGGAACGCCAGCGCACATCGCTTCTAGGTAGATATAACCAAATGGCTCAGCTCGGGATGGACATACAAAAATATCGATATTTTCAAAAAAATCAAATTTTTCAGAACTTGAAATCCAACCGGAAAAATTTACATCAATCTGCAATTTTGCCGCGAGTTCCTCTAGCGCGTGGCGGTCAGGGCCGTCCCCCCCCAATATCATTTGCACCGGAGCGTTGGTGGTATTCAAGATGTGACAGGCCTTCAGAAGATCTTCAAAACCCTTTCGTGGAACCAATCGTCCAAGGCTCCCAATCACTTGCGGAGTCCGTATTTTCGTGGCAGGAGGAAGAGGCATTCTATCCAAAAAATTCGGCAGGAGGAAAACACGATCCTGAGGCATACCCATATCATGGGCAACCTCTCCCATCTCATCTGAAGTTACAATTATTCCATCCGCCCCAAGCAGGCGCGACATGGTTCTGCGCCTTGTTTCGCCGGAGCGCGTCAGGACAGGTATATCGCCTTTCAGTGCTATAAGAGTGGGAGCCAGTCCTTTACTTGCGAAGGCAATAGCAATCTCAGCCTCAAAGTCTTTTGCGTGCTTTTTGATAATTCTAGACTGAAACCACGATAGTGGCCATGGCTTTCGCGGCCACGAAGTGATTACCAGTGTAATATCCATTTTTTGTAATTCAGAGACGTATGGGGAGCCTTTCAACACTACGGCAAGAACCTCATGCCCTGCTCGCAGTAGTGCTGAGGCATAAGGCACGACGCTTTGCTGAAGCCCGCCAACCCGACCACCCGTCATGACGAGCAGAACTTTCATGTATCTGCGCCTTCGGCTGAAAAACCTTTAATGATCTGACTATCACGCAACGCGTGACTGACAACCTCGTGTCCGGCGCGGGCAAACATCTGCCCGAGCACGCGGGTGGCGCACTTGTTGAATCCGACCGACACGACACGAGGCAAGGTCCGGTTTTGCGGCGCCTCTGGAAGGTGAGCCGAGTCTCGATCCGTCAGGGTGGGGCGGTTCGACCCTCTTCTCGAGCGGAAAAGACTGCGTTTGCCATGGTCGAGAGTAGGGAACGCGGGATACATCACTTCCCCAATCCGAGAGCACGTTGCGCTGACCGACCCCGCATCGCCTGGATCCGCCCGGCAATCCAGCCGTATGTTCGGGCCAGATCGAAGACGATGCAGCCCATGGTCGGCAGGAGGAGCACCGCCAGCCCGGCTGCGCTCAGCGTCTTGAGCGGAAGTGACAGCATACCCCGCCAGCGCGCGGATGGCTTGCTTTGCAGGCGACGCACAAAGTTCGTGTTGGACTGATCCCGTGCCCGACGGAACTGATAGCCGAATGTCAGGCGCTCGGGCGGGATGTCTTCGTAGACGTAGGCATCCTTGACCCAGGCAATTGGCAACTGCCGCGTTCGCACGTCGGCACAGAATTTCGTGTCCTCTCCGCCGGTATAACGCATGGTCTCGTCGAACCAGATGCCATGTTCGGAAAACAGACGCGTGTCGCCGAGCCAGTTGTTGGTGACGATCGTGACACCGGGCGCCCCGGTCAGGTTGCCACGGCGCGCTGCGCGATGCTCCTTTTTTAGGTAGCGGCGCTTCAGGCAGGTATACATCTTCCGCTGCGTCCAAGTCAGACCGTCCCGCATCGGCCGGATTGAGAGCGGACCCCCAAGGAGCAGGGCGTCGCTATTCCGATACCCATAAATCAGTCGTGCGAGCCACTCCGCATCGACCACTTCGTCGTCATCAACAAAGGCAAGCAGGTCGTCGCCGTTCCCAAGCGCCTCCTTGGCGGCCCGATTGCGAGCGAAAGGAATGCCGGGTTCTGTCTCGAGCACATGTTCGAATCGGGCGTTCGAGGTCGCCTTTGCGTTTTCGTTCACGGCCTCGCGGGACAGCGGAAGGTCATCGTTTTCCACGATCAGGAATCTTACGTCACAGTTTTCCGGTATGCGAAGACTTGCCAAGCTGGCGAGGAGTTCGCAAAGCATCTGGGGCCGCCGGCGCGTCAGCGCAGAGACGGTCACCTGGAGCCGGGAAGACCTTGGTGCTTGCGGCAAATGCATCATCCTGTTCTCTCGCTCACCCCGACTTTAATCCTGAATTCATTGCGAGTTGTCCAGTCGTGAGCAGTTCGTTTATGAGCCTCACGGGGCTGGCAGAGATCGCGTCACTGGAAAAGAAACGGAACTTGATGAGCGCATGGTAGATCAAGCACATGGAGGAGCAGAAGGGCTTCGTAAGGTGCCCCATTCGCAGAGGCGCGACTGCCAAAGGAACAATTCAAGGCACGTGGAAGGTAGGTGGAAGGCAAGGCTCAAAGCCCGTTTATATAGTTATTCTTAAATAATTGATTTTCTTGGCGATCCCGGGAGGACTCGAACCCCCAACCTGCTGATTAGAAGTCAGCTGCTCTATCCAGTTGAGCTACGGGACCGCTGCTGCTTTTTAGCGGGGGCTGATGCGGCTTCGCAAGCGCATTCAATGGTTGTCGGGGAAAGGTTTGGCGGCGGCGAGGGGCAGGGCGGTGAAAGCGAGGACGTCTGCGCCGGCGGGGCATACATAGACTGCCAGCGCGGCCGGCGACGGGGCGAAGACAGCAAAGCCGCTACCTGCTTGTCAGCGGCACCCCGACCAGGACCGTGAAGAGTGTTGACTGAACCAGGGTTGGTTGGTGCCCCGACCCGTCCGAGAGGCGGCCCCGTCGCACTTCGAGCACCCTGGTGGCGATGTCGTCCACGCCCTCGTCGTCAACCGCCTCGGCCGGCGGCATCCACGCGCGGAAGACCAGGTATCAGGGCGCCCGCCGGACGGTCAGTGCCCGGGCGGACCGGAGCCAGCGGTGGCGTCCGGCGATCCGGGCGGCGCCCTGTCAGTGGGTCCAGGCAGCGCGGCGATCGGTGGCGAAATTCTCACCGTATCCCTTGGGCCGGATGTTGGCGGCGCGCTTCTTGGGCTCGCGGACGATGGCGTCGATGCCATGCGTATCGGCATAGGCCAGGGCTTCGTCCTTGGTATCGAAGGTCAGACGCACCTGGCTCTGGGTGTCGTCGCTGCTGGTCCAACCCATAAGGGGATCGACCTCGCGTCGGGACGCGGGCGCATACTCCAGCACCCAGTGTTGGCTGCGGGCGTTGCCCGATTGCGTGGCGGTGCGTGCGGGCTGATAGATGCGTGCGCGCATGGAATATCCTCGATCAAAGACTGCGTTGTTATCCCTTATCCCTAAGGACGCGACAAGGGGAATGCCACGATCCCCATCGTCGCGGCAAGTGGCCGCAGGATATGACACGCGCCTTGCGACCCGGCAAACACATTATAGCTCTGTGATGTGACAAGCCCCGCTTCGAAGGAGGTCCCGATGCTTGACACCCTCACCGCCGAAACGCTGGCGCGGATGCAGTTTGCGTTCACCGTTTCGTTCCATATCATCTTCCCGGCCTTCTCGATCGGACTGGCCAGCTATCTTGCGGTACTCAACGCGCAGTGGCTGCGCACACGGGACCGGACGTATCTTCAGCTGTTCGACTACTGGAAGAAGATCTTCGCCGTCGCCTTCGGCATGGGCGTGGTGTCTGGCATCGTGATGTCCTACCAGTTCGGGACCAACTGGTCGGTGTTCTCGGACCGGGCGGGGCCGGTGATCGGGCCGCTGATGGCCTATGAGGTCCTGTCGGCCTTCTTCCTGGAGGCCGGGTTTCTTGGCATCATGCTGTTCGGCCGCGACAAGGTGGGCGAGAAGCTGCACATGTTTGCGACCGCCATGGTCGCCTTTGGCACGCTGCTGTCGGCGACCTGGATTCTGTCCGTGAACAGCTGGATGCAGACCCCGGCGGGCTATTCAATCAATCAAGCCGGGCAATTCGTCCCCGAAAACTGGTGGGAGATCGTCTTCAACCCGTCCTTCCCCTACCGCCTTCTGCACATGGTGCTGGCGGCCTACCTGACGACCGCGCTGGTCGTGGGCGGGGCCGCGGGCTGGCACATGCTGCGGGGCCGGGTCACCGCCGCCAGCCGCAAGATGTTCTCGATGGCCCTTTGGATGGTCGTCATCGTGGCGCCGCTGCAGATTGTTGCCGGCGACATTCACGGGCTGAACACGCTGGAACATCAGCCGGCCAAGGTAATGGCGATGGAGGGGCATTATGAGTCCCATCCCGACGGGGCGCCGTTGATCCTGTTCGGCATCCCCGACCCCGAGAACAAGGAGATCGACTACGCGCTCGAGATCCCCAAGCTGTCGTCGTTCATCCTCAAGCACCACTGGGACGCGCCCATGGCCGGGCTTGACACCATCCCCGATGACGAGGAGCCGCCCGTGGGAATCGTGTTTTGGTCCTTCCGTGTCATGGTCGCCCTCGGCTTTGCCATGCTGGGCCTCGGCGCCTGGAGCCTGTGGCGGCGCTGGCGCGGTGGGCTTTACGACAGCCGGTGGTTGCAGCGCGCCGCCGTCGCCATGGGGCCGGCCGGGTTCGTCGCCGTGCTGGCTGGTTGGGTGACGACCGAGGTCGGCCGCCAGCCGTTCACGGTCTACGGGCTGATGCGCACCTCCGAGTCCCTGGCCCCGGTCGAGGCGCCTGCCGTGGCGACGTCGCTGCTGGTCTTCATCGTTGTCTACTTCTTCATCTTCGGCGCGGGCACCTTCTACATCCTGCGCCTGATGACAAAGGCGCCAGGTGACACGGGGCCTGACCCGACCACCGAGGGCCCGCTGCGCACAAGCGGCATCACGCCGGCCGCGCAGGTCGACCCAGACGTCGTGCCCGGAAACTGAAAGGAGACTGAGCCATGTTCGATCTTGCAACGATCTGGGCGGGGATCATCGCCTTCGCCGTGCTCACCTACGTCATCCTCGACGGGTTCGACCTGGGCGTCGGCATCCTGTTTCCCTTCGCCCGCGACGAGAATGAGCGCGACGTCATGATGAATTCCGTCGCGCCGGTTTGGGACGGGAACGAAACCTGGCTGGTCATGGGCGGCGGCGGCCTGTTCGCGGTCTTCCCGCTGGCCTACGCGGTGGTGATGCCCGCGCTCTACATGCCGATCATCCTGATGCTGCTGGCGCTGGTCTTTCGCGGCGTGGCGTTCGAGTACCGCTGGCGGACGACACGCTGGCGCCGGGTCTGGGACGCGGCCTTCATCGGGGGATCAACGCTTGCCGCTTTCACCCAAGGCATCGCGCTGGGGGCGCTTGTGCAGGGGATCGAGGTCGCCGACCGGGCCTATGCGGGCGGCTCGTGGGACTGGCTGACGCCGTTTTCGCTGTTGACCGGCATGGCGCTGGTGGTCGGCTATGCCTTGCTGGGCGCGACCTGGCTGATCATGAAGACGGAGGGCAACCTGCAATCCGCCATGCGGCGTCGGGCAGGGCCGCTGGCGATGGGCACGCTTGGCCTGATCGGGTTGGTCAGCCTGCTGACCCCGTTTCAGGACCCCGTCTATTTCGACCGCTGGTTCAGGTTTCCGGCGGCCTTCTACTCGGCGCTGGTGCCGGTGATGCTCTTCGTCGCCGCGATGTACCTTTTCCGTGGCCTGGCGACAAACGGCGATCATGCGCCCTTTCTGGCCAGCCTCGCGCTCTTCGTGGTCAGTTTCGTCGGCATCGGTATCAGTTTCTACCCGATGATGGTGCCACCCGCGCTGACGATCGAGCAGGCCGCTGCCCCGGACTCGAGCCTCGCCTTCGCGCTGGTGGGCACGGTTGTCCTGGTGCCGATGATACTGGGCTATACCGCCTATGCCTATTGGGTCTTTCGCGGCAAGGTCGACCCGGACGCGGGGTATCACTGATGCGCCCGGGACTGCTCAAGCGCATGGCATGGTTTGTCGGCCTCTGGTTGGCATCGGTCACGGTTCTGGTCGTCCTGGCCTACGGTATCCGGCTGATGATCACCTGAGCGGGTTGAACCCGGCGGAAAAGGGATCAAGTCTGTCACAGCCCGCGAGGAGAGCCGCCCCATGCCCTACGCCCTGACCGACCGATCCGATCCCGAGACCTACCTCGCCAACCCGGCCGAGGACGTGCGCAGCCGCGAAAAGCTGGAGGGTGGAAAAACCTTCGTCATGCAGACGGAGTTCAGCGCGGCCGGGGATCAGCCCACGGCCATCGCGGAATTGTCGCAAGGCGTGGCCGAGGGTGAGCGCGACCAGGTTCTGCTCGGGGCAACCGGCACCGGCAAGACCTTCACGATGGGCCGGGTGATCGAGGAAACCCAGCGCCCGGCCATCATCCTGGCCCCGAACAAGACGCTGGCGGCGCAGCTTTACGGCGAGTTCAGGAACTTCTTTCCCGACAACGCGGTGGAGTATTTCGTCAGCTATTACGACTACTACCAGCCCGAGGCCTATGTGCCGCGGTCGGACACCTATATCGAGAAGGAAAGCCAGATCAACGAGCAGATCGACCGGATGCGCCACTCGGCCACCCGGGCGCTGCTGGAGCGTGATGACGTGATCATCATCGCTTCGGTCTCCTGCATCTACGGGATCGGGTCGGTCGAAACCTACGGGGCCATGACGCAGGACCTGAAGGTGGGGGGCGAATACGATCAGCGGCAGGTCATGGCCGACCTGATCGCCCAGCAATACAAGCGCAACGACCAGGCATTCCAGCGCGGGACCTTCCGGGTTCGCGGTGACAGCCTGGAGATCTTCCCCGCCCACCTGGAGGACCGCGCCTGGCGGCTGTCCTTCTTCGGCGAGGAACTGGAAACGATTACGGAATTCGATCCGCTGACGGGCGAAAAGACGGGCACTTTCGACAAGATCCGCGTCTACGCCAATTCGCACTACGTCACCCCCAAGCCGACGATGCAGCAGGCCGTCATCAGCATCAAGAAAGAGCTGCGCCAGCGGCTGGACCAGCTGGTGGGCGAGGGAAAGCTGCTGGAGGCGCAGCGGCTGGAACAGCGCACGAATTTCGACATCGAGATGCTGGAGGCCACGGGTGTCTGCAACGGGATCGAGAACTACTCGCGCTACCTGACGGGCCGCGCCCCGGGCGAGCCGCCGCCGACCCTGTTCGAGTTCATCCCAGACAATGCCATTGTCTTTGCCGATGAAAGCCACGTCTCGGTCCCGCAGATCGGCGGCATGTTCAAGGGCGACTACCGGCGCAAGTTCACGCTTGCCGAACATGGGTTCCGCCTGCCGTCATGCATGGACAACCGCCCGCTGAAATTCGAGGAATGGGACGCCATGCGCCCGCAATCGGTCTTTGTCTCGGCCACCCCCGCCAAGTGGGAGCTGGAACAGACCGGCGGCGTCTTTACCGAACAGGTCATCCGCCCCACCGGCCTGCTGGACCCCGAGGTCGAGATCCGCCCGGTGGAAACCCAGGTCGACGACCTGCTGGACGAGATCCGCCGCGTCGCCGCCAGTGGCTATCGCGTGCTGGCCACGACCCTGACGAAACGCATGGCCGAGGACCTGACCGAGTACCTGCACGAACAGGGCATCAAGGTCCGATACATGCATTCGGACATCGACACGATCGAGCGGATCGAGATCCTGCGCGACCTGCGACTTGGCGCTTTCGACGTGCTGGTGGGCATCAACCTGCTGCGCGAGGGGCTGGACATCCCCGAATGCGGGCTGGTGGCGATCCTCGATGCCGACAAGGAAGGCTTCCTGCGTTCGGAGACCTCGCTGATCCAGACCATCGGGCGCGCGGCGCGTAATTCCGAAGGCCGGGTCATCATGTATGCCGACCGGGTCACAGGCAGCATGGAACGGGCCATGGGCGAGACCAACCGCCGCCGGGACAAGCAGATCGCCTACAACACCGAACACGGCATCACCCCCGAGACGATACGCAAGAACGTCGAGGACATCATGCAGGGCCTCTACAAGGGCGACGTGGACATGAACCGCGTGACGGCCAAGGTGGACAAGCCCATGCACGGCGCCAACCTGGAGGCCCACCTCGACGGGTTGCGCGAGCAGATGCGCAAGGCAGCCGAGAACCTGGAATTCGAGGAAGCCGCTCGCCTGCGCGACGAGGTCAAGCGCCTTGAAGCGGTTGACCTGGCGGTGGCCGACGACCCCCTGGCCCGGCAACAGGCGGTCGAGAAGGCCGTGGACGAGGCCGCCAAGGCAGAGGGCCGGTCAACGGCCGGGCGGCCGGGGCAGCGTGGGGGAAATGCAGGACGGAAGGGCAAGAAGTGAGGCGCCGTTTCTACGCGTGAGCTTCACGTTCCTTCCTGGCGCAGACGCCCGCCAAATAGCAGGACCAGTCTACCCAGCAGACCTCGGCTGCTTCGGCCGTCCGTCCGGCATTCGACGGGGCTCACCGGAATAGAGAGTCTGTTATGCAGCAAAATCTCAACCCCGCCGCTCCGTACGGCGGGTCTGCAGGGGGCGGGTCAACGCGATTTCAACCCGAGTGTTTGGCCAATCGCCCGACGCCATGCGCAACACCTGCCATGCAGCATCGCGCCCCCCGGGGCCGCAAATGGCGCATGGGCTGTCGCGCATGATACCGCCGCCCCGGCTGCCCGGCGCTAGTTTTCCTCATCCCTTACCGTGATGGAGCCGCGCCATGCCCCATGTGCTGATTGTCGAAGGCAACACGCCGGAAACCGTCGCCCGCGGTCTGTCGGGCGCGCATGGCTTTGTCGAGACCTTCGCCGCCCTTGCCCCGAACATGACCACGTCGGTCGTCAATCCCTATGCCGCGCCGCTGTCTGCCATGGACCTGCTGGCCGATGGTATCGTCTTTACCGGATCGGGTGAGCCCTGGGCCGTCTCCGACCCCGAGGCGACACCGCTCTGGGCGGCGATGGAACGCGCCATGACCACTGGCAAACCGATCTGGGGCAGTTGCAACGGGATGCATCTTGCCGCCGTCATGCTGGGCGGTCGCCTGCGTGCCAATCCCAAAGGGCCGGAAGTGGGTATCGCCCGGAACATGGCCCTGACGGTCGAGGGGCGCGGCCACCCAATGATGGCGCAGCGCCCGGCCTCGTTCAGTGCGCCCTGCGTGCACCGTGACGAGGTCGCAGATTTGCCCCCCGGCGCCACGCTCATGGCGGGCAATGCGCATACCCCGGTGCAGGCCTTCGCCTTCGAAGCCGATGGGATCTGCATATGGGCGACGCAGTATCACCCCGAACTGTCGTTGGCCGCCTTGGGGGGCTACCTGACCGCTGCGGGCTCGATCTTTGCCTGTCACGCGGCGCTGGTCGCGGACCTGGCCTGTGCCGCGGAGGACCGCCTGACTGCGGCCCGGCTGGGCACCACGCCCGAGGCTCTGCAGACCCCTGCGCGGAGTGCGGAACTTCTGGCGTGGCTCGACCTCGTGACGGCCCGCGCGTCGGTGGGCCCGCACGGCGTAAGCCTGCCGCGTGGCCGCGTCATGACCTGATGTGACCATCCCCTTTCACCGGGCGCAACACTGGGCGCTTTTCCCCGGCGGGGGGATGCGCTACACCGCGCGGCAAGTGCCATCATGCCCCCGGGGACCCCATGAAATTCACGCTGTCCTGGTTGAAGGAACATCTCGAAACGACCGCCTCCGTCGCGGAGATATGCGCGGCGCTCACCGATCTCGGCCTCGAGGTCGAGGGGGTCGAGAACCCGGCCGAGCGGCTGGAGCCGTTTACTCTGGCCAAGGTCAAATCGGCCGAGCAGCACCCCGACGCCGACCGCCTGCGCGTTTGCATGGTGGACACCGACGAGGGCGAGCGGCAGATCATCTGCGGCGCCCCAAACGCCCGCGCGGGCATCACCGTCGTTCTGGCCAAGCCCGGCGACTACGTGCCCGGCATTGATACGACCCTGTCGGTGGGCAAGATCCGCGGTGTCGAAAGTCATGGCATGATGGCTTCGGAGCGCGAGTTGGAACTGTCTGACGAACACGACGGGATCATCGAATTGCCCTCGGGTGAGGTGGGCCAGAGATTCACCGATTGGCTGGCTGCGAACGCGCCGGAAAAGGTCGACCCGGTGATCGAGATCGCGATTACCCCGAACCGGCCGGACGCTCTGGGCGTGCACGGTATCGCGCGCGACCTGGCTGCGCGGGGACTGGGCACACTCAAGCCGCTGTCGGTCGACCCGGTTCCGGCCACTTTCCAATGCCCGGTATCGGTGTCCATCGACGCGGATACCCTGGATCAGGCCCCTGTCTTCTTCGGGCGCCTGATCCGGGGGGTGAAGAACGGCCCGAGCCCGGACTGGCTGCAACAGCGGCTCAAGGCAATCGGCTTGCGGCCGATTTCCTTTCTCGTGGATGTAACCAATTGGTTTACCTATGATCTGAACCGCCCGCTTCACGTCTTCGACGCCGACAAGATCACTGGCAGCACTCTGCGCCTTTACCGCGCCAAGGGGGGTGAGACCCTGACCGGCTTGGACGAGAAGGACTACACCTTCCCCGCGGGGGCGACCGTGATCGCCGATTCGCAAGGCCCCGAGAGCATTGCCGGGGTCATGGGCGGGCTGCGCACGGGCTGCACCGACGAGACGGTGAATGTCTTCGTCGAGGCGGCTTATTTCGACCCGATCGTCACCGCGCGCACCGGCCGCGCGCTGAAGATCAACTCGGACGCGCGCTATCGCTTCGAGCGCGGGATCGATCCGGACTTCACCCCCGAGGGTCTGGACCATGCCGTGCGCATGATCGTGGATCATGCCGGCGGCGAAGCCTCCGAGGTGGTGCAGGCGGGCGAGATTCCGGACATGGCGCGCGCTTACGCGCTGGACACGGACCGCTGTTCCTCGCTGGTGGGGATGGACATTCCCGCCGAGACCCAGCGCGAAACGCTCACGGCGCTGGGCTTCGTGCTTGAGGGAGACATGGCACATGTGCCCAGTTGGCGCCCGGACGTGCAGGGCGAGGCCGACCTGGTCGAGGAAGTGGCACGCATCGCGTCGCTGACGAAATTGCAGGGCACGCCGATGCCGCGTCCCCGCGCCGGGGTGCCCGCGCCGGTGCTGACGCCCATGCAGAAGCGCGAGCAGATGGCCCGCCGGACCACGGCGGCGCTGGGTTATAACGAATGCGTCACCTACAGCTTTATTGACAAGAAGGCGGCGACGCTGTTCGGCGGTGGCGATGCCGCGACGATGCTGGAAAACCCGATCTCTTCCGAAATGTCGCACATGCGCCCCGCTCTGCTGCCCGGGCTGTTGCAGGCCGCTGCCCGCAACCAGGCGCGCGGGATGCCCGACATGGCCCTGTTCGAGGTCGGCGATGCCTTTCACGGCGGCGAGCCGGGCGAGCAGAGAGTCCTCGTCACCGGCCTTCTGGTCGGGCGCACCACGCCCAAGGATGTGCACGGCGCCTCGCGCCCGGTGGACATCTACGACGTCAAGGCCGATGCCGAGGCGGTGTTGGCCGCCATGGGCGCGCCCGCCAAGGTGCAGGTCCTGCGCGGGGCCGAGGACTGGTGGCATCCGGGCAGGCACGGCAAGATCTGTCTTGGCCCGAAAAAGGTGCTGGGTGTCTTCGGCGAGATACATCCCAGGGTGCTGCGCGAATTGGACGTGAAAGGCCCTGCCATGGGCTTCACGCTCTGGCCCGATGAAATCCCGCTGCCGCGCAAGGCGGCCGCGAGCCGGGGTGCCCTTCATGTGCCGGACCTTCAGGCGGTCGAACGGGATTTCGCCTTCGTGGTGGAGGCCCATGTCGAGGCGCTGACCCTGGTGAATGCGGCGGCCGGGGCCGACAAGGCGTTGATCGAAAACGTGCGGGTCTTTGACGAATTCATCGGTGGGTCCCTGGGCGAGGGCAAGAAATCCCTCGCGATTACCGTGCGGATGCAGCCCAGCGAAAAGACCCTGACCGAAAAGGATATCGAGGCCGTCAGCGCCCGGATCGTCGAAAAGGTGCAAAAGGCCACGGGCGGCGAGCTGCGCGGCTAGACCCGCGCCAGCACCGCTGCCAAGTGGTCGAAGACCAGCCTTATGCGCGGGCTGTTGTGGATTTCCCGGTGGGTGACCAGCCAGACCGGGAAATCGACCTCCAGAAGGTCGGGAAGTACCGGTACGACGCGCGGCTCCTTCGCGGCGATGACGTCGTCCATGGGGCAGATCCCCATTCCATGACAGACCATTTCCCAGGCGACGATCCCGTTTTCCGAGTGCACGACGAAACTGTCCGGTGTGACCGGAACGCCCATCGCCCGGATATGGCCGCACATCAACGCTGGGTCGCCGAAGGCCACCCAGTCCAGCTTGGCCATGGCCTCGGGCGTTGTCGGGTGGCCGCGGCGGTCGAGGTAATCGGAGGCGGCATAGAACAGGCCGTGCGCCTCTCTGACCCGTCGCCCCACCAGGTTGGGCTGCTCGGGGCGGACATGGCGGATGGCGATATCGGCCTCGCGGCGCAGCAGGTCTGACAGCTGGTTCGTCGCGACCACCTCGATGGCCAGTTGCGGTGCAAGCCGGCGCAGATCCGCAACGACATCTGGCAGGATGTTGTGGGACAGGATATCGCTGGCCGAGATGCTGACCCGGCCCGAGACCTCGGATTGCCGGCCGATCGCGCTGAAGGCCAGCCGATCCGCCGCCGCACCCATCTCGCGGACATGGGCCAGAAGGTCCTTTCCGTTGCCCGTCAGGGCAAGGCCCCGACCTACCCGTTCGAACAGCAGCAGCGAGAGCTGATCCTCCAGTGCCGAAACCTGGCGGCTGAGCGTCGGCTGTGTCAGCCCCAGCGCCTTGGCTGCCCCCGAAAGCGAACCGGTCTCGGCCGTGGCGAGGAATGCGCGCAGATGGTTCCAGTCAAGGCGGGACAGGTAATCCATGCATTTCTGTATATATAGACTTCGAATTTCGTCAATTCCGGCGCAAGCTATTCGCCAGTATTGTGTTGGTAGAAGGAGAAACTGACATGACAGATACCGCGCGCTTCTGGGACCGCAGCGCCAAGAAATACGCCTCCGCGCCGATCAAGGACATACCGGCCTATGAATACACGCTGGACCGTACCCGGTCCTACCTGATGCCGACCGACCGTGTCCTCGAACTGGGCTGCGGCACCGGGTCGACCGGGCTGTTGCTGGCCGGTGCCGTGGCGCAATACCACGGCACCGACATCTCGCCGGAAATGATCCGCATCGCCCGGGACAAGGCCGCGGCGGAGGCCGTTGACAATATCACGTTCACCGCCGCAACCGCACAAGAGGGCATGGTCGCGGCGGGGCCGGTCGACGTGGTGCTGGCACTGAACCTTTTGCACCTGCTGCGCGATGTCGAAGACCTCTTCGACAGGATACACGCGGCCCTGCCGCCGGGCGGGTATTTCATCTCGAAGACGGTGTGCCTGGCCGAGCCCTCGATCGGGGTGCGCCGCTTCGCGTTTCGCGCCATGATCCCGCTGATGCGGCTGGTCCGTCTTGCGCCCTTTGTACGATCCTTCCGGTTCGACGGGCTGGAAAACTCCATCGAGGCCGCCGGCTTCGAGGTGATCGAGACAAGCACGGGCCCCGCGATGAGCCGCTACATCGTGGCACGCAAGCGCTGACGCTGTTAACACTCCCGGCAGATCACGAAGGGAGAACGATATGTTGAAAGTCTATCTGTCCGGGGAAATCCACACCGACTGGCGCGAACAGATCATCGACGGGGCCAAGGGGCTGGATGTCGCCTTTGACAGCCCTGTCACCGATCACGGCGCCTCGGATGACTGCGGTGTCGCGATCCTCGGTGCCGAGGACGACAAGTACTGGCACGATCACAAGGGCGCCATGGTAAACGCCATCCGCACCCGCAAGGGGATCGCCGATGCGGATGTGGTCGTCGTGCGTTTCGGCGAAAAATACAAACAGTGGAACGCTGCATTTGACGCGGGCCAGGCGGCAGCTTTGGGCAAGTCCCTGATCGTGCTGCAGCAGCCTGATCATGATCATGCCCTAAAGGAAGTGAATGCCGCCGCCCTTGCCGTGGCGCGCGAGCCGGCGCAGGTGGTGCAGATCCTGCGCTACGTCCTGACCGGGCAATTGCCCGGGTAGTCGCCAGCGGGCGCGGGGAACCGCGCCCGCGCGGACCTCAGCCGCCGATCTTGTCTTGCGTCTTCGTCTCGAAGTCGTTTGCGTCGTGGCGTTCGTGCAGTTGCATCGCGGGCTCGCCGAATGGGCGGTTGACCATGCGGCCTCGCTGTACTGCCGGCCGTGCGTCGATCCGCTTGGCCCAGCGCATCAGGTTCTCGTAGCTGGTGACGTCCAGGAACTCGGCGGCATCATACATCCGGCCAAGGGCCATCTGACCATACCAGGGCCAGATGGCCATGTCGGCGATGGTGTAGTCCTCGCCCGCGATGAAGGTTCTGTCGGCCAGTTCGCGGTCCAGAACGTCCAGCTGACGCTTGGTCTCCATCGCGAAGCGGTCGATGGGATACTGCATCTTCTCGGGCGCATATGCGTAGAAGTGGCCGAAGCCGCCGCCCAGGTAGGGCGCGCTGCCCATCTGCCACATCAGCCAGTTCATGACCGCGACCCGCGCCGGGCCGCTGGCGGGCAGGAAGGTGCCGAAGGTCTCGGCCAGGTGAACCAGGATCGAGCCGCTCTCGAACACGCGCAGCGGTTCGGGGCCGGTGCGGTCCACCAGCGCCGGGATCTTGGAATTCGGGTTGATGTCCACGAAGCCCGACCCGAACTGGTCGCCCTCGCCGATATTGATCAGCCAGGCATCGTATTCGGCACCGGCATGACCCGCGGCCAGCAGTTCCTCGAACATCACCGTGACTTTCACCCCGTTGGGCGTGGCCAGCGAATAGAGCTGGTAGGGATGCTTGCCGACCGGCAACTCCTTGTCGTGGGTGGGGCCGGCGATCGGGCGGTTTGTCTTGGAGAACTGTCCGCCATTCTCGCTCTCCCAGGTCCAGACCCGGGGCGGGGTGTAGGTGTCGGTCATCGGGGGCTCCTGTCAATTCCGTGCTACCGGGAAGGTAACCAGCCGTGACGCCTATACAAGGTTCACCCGCGCACAACCTTCTGTGGGGAAATGACATCAATCCCCAACGCCTTGCCCACCGCGTAGTAGGTCAGCTGACCCGCGTGAACGTTCAGCCCGTTCAGAAGATGCTCGTCCTCGGCGCAGGCTTGACGCCAGCCCTTGTCGGCCAGGGCCAGCATGAATGGCATGGTGGCATTGCCCAGCGCGATGGTCGAGGTGCGCGCCACCGCGCCGGGCATGTTTGCCACGCAGTAGTGCATGATGCCGTCGACCTCGTAGACCGGGTCGGCATGGGTGGTTGCATGCGAAGTCTCGAAACAGCCGCCCTGGTCGATGGCCACGTCCACCAGCGCGGCGCCGGGCTTCATGGTCGAGAGCTGTTCGCGGGTGACGAGCTTGGGTGCGGCGGCGCCGGGAATCAGCACCGCCCCGATCACCATGTCGGCCTCGGCCACCGCATCGGCGGTATTGCCCTTGGAGGCATAGGCGGTCTTGAATTCGCCGCGCAGGGTATCGTCGAGATAGCGCAGGCGGGGCAGGGACATGTCGAGGACTGTCACATCGGCGCCCATGCCCGCGGCGATCCGGGCGGCCTGGGTGCCGACCACACCGCCACCGATGACCGCAACGCGGGCCGGGGCGACGCCGGGCACGCCACCCAGCAACACGCCGCGCCCGCCATTGGCCTTCTGCAGGGTCCAGCTGCCCACCTGCGGGGCGAGCTTTCCGGCGACTTCGGACATGGGCGCCAGAAGGGGCAGGCCCCCGCTGCGGTCTGTCACGGTTTCATAGGCGATGGCGGTGCAGCCACTTTCCAGAAGGTCCCGGGTCTGGTCAGGGTCGGGGGCGAGGTGCAGGTAAGTGAAGAGCACCTGCCCCTCGCGCAGCCTCGCGCGTTCGTCGGACTGGGGTTCCTTGACCTTCACGATCATCTCGGCAGTCGCGAAGATCTCCTCGGCCGTATCGACAGTAAGGGCCCCGGCGGCGTGATAATCCGCGTCGGTGAAACCTGCGCCCAGCCCGGCCCCCGATTGCACGGTGACATCATGGCCATGGGCCACGGCCTCGCGCGCGGCGTTCGGGGTCAGGCCGACGCGAAACTCCTGCGGTTTGATCTCGGTGGGGCATCCGATGTGCATCGCGTTCCTCCTCTTTCGGTGATGCAGGATCGCGCCGATGCAATGCAAATGCTTGGGGATTTCTTTGCCATTCCCGCGTGAGGGCGATACATGATTGCGCGAACCGGTGCTTTTTCGGGAGAAATTCTCGCATGTCGCTCGACGAGACGGACCGCCGCCTTCTGAACGCCCTGCAACGCCGCGGGCGGCTGTCCAACACGGAACTCTCCGAGGCGGTGAACCTGTCCCCCTCGGCCTGCCATCGCAGGGTGCAGCGGCTTGAACGGGATGGCTATATCAGCGGTTACGTGGCGCTTCTGGACCCGGCCAAGGTCAACCGGCGGACCATCGTCTATGTCGAGATCACACTCTCGGCACAGGCGGACGACTTGCTCGATGCTTTCGAGAAGGCCGTCGCCCGCGTGCCGGAAGTTCTGGAATGCCACCTGATGGCAGGGTCGGCGGACTACCTGCTCAAGGTCGTGGCCGAGGATGCCGAGGATTTTGCAAGGTTGCACCGCCGTGCCCTGACCCGCCTGCCCGGCGTGCAGGGGATGCAGTCCTCCTTCGCCCTGCGCACGGTACGACAAACCACGGCGCTGCCGCTCTGACATGGACCATGTGAGGACCACCAAGCCGGTGCGCGACACCATTGAGCGCCTCGAGGCGCTGGGCGACGCGGACCCGATCACGCTGGGCATGATGCTGCACGCGTTCGGGCCGACCTCTTTCGTGCCCGCCCTGATGGTGCCTTCGCTCCTGGTGGTCTCGCCGCTGTCGGGCATACCTTTGTTCTCGACGATATGCGGGTTGTCCATCGCCTTGATTGCCATGCAGATGTTGTTCGCGCGGCGGTCGGTCTGGCTGCCCGAGGTGCTGTTGCGTCGCCACGTGCGCCGGTCACAGTTGCACGCGGCGCTGCAGCGGATGCACGGCTTGGCCGACCGGCTTGACCGTGTGTCGCGCGACAGGTTCCGGGTGCTGGTACAGCCACCCGGTGACCGTCTGCCAAAGGCCATGTGCGTGGTCTCGGGCGCGTCGATGCCGCTCTTGGAACTGGTGCCCTTTTCGTCGTCCATCCTCGGGATGGCGGTGCTGAGCTGTTCGGTGGCCTTCATCGCCCGCGACGGGCTGCTTGTCTTCGTGGGGGCAGGGTTCATGGCCATGGCCTCGGCGATCCCGATCTACGTGCTGACCAGTTTCGGGGGCTAGGACCGCCCGGCCGCGGCAAGACCGCCCGGCGGGTGGCGCCACGATGGCGGCAGCCTGCACCTGATACGACAAACCCCCGGGGCGGGGCCACGGGGGTCGTCATTTCCTCTCGGCACGGGCCGGGGGCTGCTTACAGCAGACCTTCGCGCTGGGCCTTCTTGCGCGCGAGCTTGCGCTGACGGCGAATCGCCTCGGCTTTCTGGCGTGCCTTTTTCTCGGACGGCTTCTCGAAGTGCTGACGCAGCTTCATTTCGCGGAAGACGCCTTCGCGCTGAAGTTTCTTCTTCAGGGCACGGAGAGCCTGATCGACGTTGTTGTCACGGACGCTTACCTGCATGTGGTTGTCACCACCTTTCTAGGGTTGGGGTTGCAAGGATTTGCAGGAAGTGGCCGGATAGCAAAGTCCCGCTACCTTGTCTAGGGTGGACGAGATTGAACAGGAGGCCCCCATGCACCATCCCGCGCCGGACGCCGAGACCATCAAGCTGCTGGAGTCCATCGTGCCTCATGTCGTCTTTGACGGCTGGAGCGAGCAGGCCTTTCGCGCCGCCTGTTCCGATGTCGACATACCGCTGGAAAAGGCCCGTCTGCTGTGCCCGCGCGGCGCGGTGGACCTGGCCGTCCTGTTCCACCGGGAGGGTGACCAGCGCATGGTCGAGATGCTGGACGCCGCCGACCTGATGCAGATGCGCTTTCGCGAAAAGGTCGCCCATGCGATCCGCCTGCGGCTGCAGGCCGCCGGCGACAAGGAGGCTGTGCGCCGCGGGACCGCGCTTTTCGCCCTGCCGCACATGGCGCCCGAGGGCTCGGGCCTGATCTGGGGCACCGCCGACGCGATCTGGACTGCGCTTGGCGACACCTCGGAGGATGCCAACTGGTATACCAAGCGCGCGACGCTCTCGGCCGTCTATGGGTCGGTGGTGCTGTTCTGGCTGGGCGACACCAGCCCCGATGACATGGATACCGATGCCTTCATCGATCGCCGGATCGAGGACGTGATGCGTTTCGAGAAGGTCAAGGCGACCATCAACGACAACCCACTGCTCAAGCCGCTGACCGTGCCGCTGGGCAAGCTGGCCACTCGGATCAGGGCACCGCGCCGTGCGCCCGATGACCTGCCAGGACGCTGGACCGAGCCTCGCTAGGCTTGTACCGGCAATTCCCTGCGGTAAGTCTGGGTCCAGTCAACAGGAGGCTCCATGCGCGTTGTCGAAATTCGTGAACCCGGCGGACCCGAAGTCCTGACACCAGCCAGCCGTGACGTGCCGCAGCCCGGCTTGGGGGAGGTTCGGATCAGGGTGGCCCATGCCGGGGTGAACCGCCCCGATGCGCTGCAGCGGGCGGGGCTTTACAATCCCCCGCCCGGCGCCTCGGACCTGCCGGGACTGGAGGCCGCGGGCGAGGTCAGCGCCATTGGCGCCGGCGTCACGGATTGGTCCGTGGGTGACAAGGTCTGCGCCCTGCTGCCCGGTGGCGGCTATGCCGAGGAGGTGGTTACGCCCGCCGCCCATTGCCTTCCGGTCCCGGATGGCATGTCGCTGAAACAGGCGGCCTGTCTGCCCGAAACCTTCTTTACCGTCTGGTCAAACGTGTTCGACCGCGGCGACCTGCAAGCCGGCGAGCGATTCCTGGTGCACGGCGGCACCTCCGGCATCGGCACCACGGCGATCCAGCTGGCCCATGTCATGGGCGCCCGCGTCTTTGCCACCGCGGGATCGGACGAAAAATGCCGCGCCTGTACCGATCTGGGCGCCGAGCGCGCGATCAACTATCGCTCCGAGGATTTCGTCGAAGTGCTCAAGGGCGAGGGCGGCGCCAACCTGATCCTCGACATGGTGGGCGGCGACTACCTGCCCCGCAACGTCAAGGCGCTCGCCGACGAGGGTCGGCTGGTGCAGATCGCCTTTCTTGAGGGTCCGAAGGTCGAATTGAACTTCGCTCAGGTCATGATGCGTCGGCTGACAATAACGGGATCGACCCTGCGCCCGCAGTCCGACCAGGCCAAGGCCGGGATCGCCCGCGCGCTGCGCCACCGTGTCTGGCCGTTGCTGGACAGTGGCCGCATCGCCCCGGTCATGGACCTCGAATTCCCGCTTGAAGAGGCCGCCGCCGCCCACGCTCGCATGGAAAGCAGCGCCCATATCGGCAAGATCGTCCTCAGGATCTGATCCGGATCGGGCCTTGCGACAGATCAAGGTGCGCCCCACGTGATCCCTTAGGCTGGGACAAAGCGGCGAAGGAGGATCACATGTCCGGATCGTTTGAAATTCTGTCCGGTTACCCGGACGACGTGCTGGCCATTGCCGCCCACGGGCGGATCGACGGTGATAGCTACGACACGACGCTTGAGCCCGCGCTGGAGGCGATGGTCGCGAAAGAAGGCAAGGCCAAGCTGTTCTACCTGCTGGGCGAGGACTTCGAGGGTTTTACCGCCGGGGCCGCCTGGGACGATGCGCGGCTGGGCCTGCAGCACCTGCACGATTTCGCGCGGATTGCCGTGGTGACCGATGTCGGCTGGATTCGCGGCGCGGTCAGTGTTTTCGGCCCGCTGGTGCGCGCGCCGGTCAGGGCCTTCCCTCTCGACCAGCAATCGGAGGCGGAAACATGGATTGCCAGCAACGCGCCACCTGAAGAGCCCTACAACGTAGATGCGACGGGCAGGGTGACGACGCCACGCTCCTAGCGGACCGGGGCGAACAGGGCGTCGTCCAGCGCGCAATCGCGCCGCACGTCCTTGCCACAGTCGCGAAAATCGAGATCGCGGGTCAGGCAGATTCGGGCTTCCTGGATTCGGCCAGACCGGCAGGTGATCGTGATCTGATCGGCGGACAGAGCCGGGTTGTCGCGCAGAAAGGCCTCTTCGACCACCGCGGCGGGCAGGCGGACAGGGTCTTGCAGGTCCCGGAAGACGGCTGGCCGGGTGACGTGGGCATAGGCTGTGGCTGAAAGGTCGTAATAGGTGTCGGCCGACAGGCCCGAACAGCGCCCGTGCTTGTTCCACTGGTGCCAAGCCGACCCGGCGGTCCCGAACAGCCAGGCTTGTGCGGCGGTGTCCGCCCGCGAGGGGTTGCGATGCCCCGTTGTGCAGTAATCCGGCCAGCCGCGTTCGTATTGCGGCCAGAGGCCGTGCAGCACCCAGCCGAAATCCGCCGCGGGCGCGCATTGCGGGGAATCCCGGTTTTCCCCCTCGAGCGCGCACCAGTTGGGCGACCAGCTCAGGGCCATTACATAATAGTCGAACTCGCCCGCGTTGCCCCCGGCGCGCAGTGGGCCGGAAACAATGAGAAGGACAAGGATCAGTCTCAGCATTTCGGGGCTTTCCATGTGGTCTTGCCACGACTATACAACGGCCGAGTTCCCCGAAAAAGAGAACCTGATCCGCAACACGGGTCGCCCCATCCGGGGCAGGGGAAAGATGTATTCGCGAAGGAGCCGAGAACATGGCTGACAAACCGATCATGGCCAAGGCAACCGCCGTCTGGCTGGTGGACAACACGACTATGACCTTCAAGCAGATTGCCGATTTCGTGGGCCTGCACGAGCTGGAGGTGCAGGGCATCGCGGACGGCGATGTGGCCGCCGGTGTCAAGGGCTTCGACCCCGTCTCGAACAACCAGTTGACCCAGGACGAGATCGACCGCGCCGAGGCGGATCCGCTGCACAAGCTCACGCTCAAGCACAACCCCGCCGCCGAGGGTGAGGAAAAGCGTCGCGGCCCGCGCTATACCCCGCTGTCCAAGCGCCAGGACCGACCCAACTCGATCCTCTGGCTGGTCAAGTTCCACCCCGAACTGACCGATGCGCAGATTTCCCGACTGGTGGGGACCACCAAGCCGACAATCCAGTCGATCCGCGAGCGGACGCACTGGAACATCTCGAACATGGAACCCATCGACCCGGTCGCGCTTGGCCTGTGCAAGCAGTCCGAGCTGGACGCCGCCGTCCAGAAGGCCAACGCCAAGCGCGCCCAGGACGGTGAGGTCATGTCGGATGACGAGCGCCGCAAACTGGTCTCGACCGAGCAGAGCCTTGCCGCCGATACCGAGCCGCGGATGCCCACGGCGATCGAAGGGCTGGAAACCTTCTCGTTGTCCAATGTCGATCACGAAGAGGACAAGGAGGAACCCACGCCCGACGCCGACAGCTTCTTCAACCTGCCCGACGATGACGGCGACGACGACGAGGACTGATCCCGCCCCTGCTGGGTGACCCGGCCCCCGGTCCGAACGGACCGGGGGTCTTTCTTTTGAGGATCTGTGCGGGCCGGTTGATGAGTCGCGGCGGACAGGAGGGCAGACGGCAGGTCCCGTCGCGGAGGTCACATAGAACGAAGATACCAATGACCAGTCGTTGCGATGAAGCTGGTCCCGAGACAGCTTCAGGCCTGCCGGATGGTGTGGGACATCTTTCGAAAACCGAAGGTCAGGATGTCGGATCTCTTGCCCAAAACCCCGGTGAATCCGACGATGCGCGCGCCGACATGATCAGGCTGAAAACCCGACGCCGGCCAGAAACAAGGCATGGTCGGAGTTGGTAGCGTCAGCTCTCGCTGAGCGCGACTTTCATGTCGCTGACCTCGTAGATGATCTCGCCATCAGCCTCGACGATTCCGTCGGCCACGCCCATGGTCAGGCGGCGGCTTTGCACGGCCTTGGTGAAATCCACCTTGTAGGTCAGCATCTTGCGGTCCGGGCGGACCATGCCCTTCAGCTTGACCTCGCCTACGCCCAAGGCATAACCGCGCCCCTGCCAACCGCGCCAGCCGAGGTTGAAGCCGGTCAGCTGCCACAGTCCGTCCAGCCCAAGGCAGCCGGGCATGATCGGGTTGCCGGGAAAGTGGCATTCGAAGAACCACAGATCGGGCGTGATGTCGAACTCCGCCACCACATGGCCCTTGCCGTGCAGCCCCTCGTCGCCGCTGATATCGGTGATCCGATCCATCATCAGCATGGGTGGCTCGGGCAATTGCGCGTTGCCGGGTCCGAACAATTCACCGCGAGCACACTTGAGAAGGTCATCGCGATCGAAGCTGCGCGGAAGGTCGGTCATTTTCTGGGGATCTCCTGGTCAGTGCTTGCCAAGGCGTCTAGCACCCGGACGTGCGCAAGGGCAAGTGCGGGGCCCGAGGGTGCTGACGCCCTGCCGAACAGTGCTTTACTATTGAAAACTGTTCGCAATCGGCCATATTAATCTTGGAAATGTAGGCGGGTTGCCCAATGACCGAGATGACAACAGAACGCACTAGCACCTGGCTGGCGGGCGCAGGCCTGCGCCCGACCCGGCAGCGACTTGCCTTGGCCGAGCTTCTTGTCGGCGACGGCAAGGATCGCCATGTTACGGCGGAAAGCCTGTTCGCCGATGTCGAGCGCGCGGGAGAGCGGGTGTCCCTTGCCACTGTCTACAACACGCTCAAGGCTTTTTGTGACGCGGGACTGTTGCGCGAGATCACGGTGGACGGGTCCAAGAGCTATTTTGACACGAACATGAGCGATCACCCGCATTTCTACTGGGAAGAGGACGGGCACCTGTCCGATGCTCCCTCGGCCGAACTGAGCATCGCCAGCCTGCCCGATGCGCCGGAAGGGGCTGAAATCGCCTCGGTCGATGTGGTGATCCGTTTGCGCAAGAGCTGAAGCTGCGGCTGTTCACCGGCCGTTAACCTTCCCGGCGGATGCTGGTGCCATGATCCAGCCGCCTGTTACCACCCCGTTCTTCACCCATTTCGCAGTGACCATGCGACTGGCAGATGCCACGTCGGACCTACTGGTTCGGCATATCAGCCTGCTGCGCGATTGTGTCGCGCTCGCGCGCCTTCGCACCGGGGCCGAGATCGACACCGCCACGGTCCTGCCCGCCGAGATGCATCTGCTCTGCCGCCTTTTGCCGGGCGAGGACCCGGGTCCGACCCTGCGCGCTATCCAGGTGGGATTTGCACGCCACGCGGGCGCAGATGGACCGGTCTGGGACCGTGAGATGACCTTGGCCGAGGTGCCTGCCGCGGCGCTTGCTGGTCGGCGGCGCTTCCTGCTGGGCGCCCCGGTGCGGGCGGGTCTGGTGCGTGATCCCGGCGACTGGCCCTACAGTTCTTTGCATCGCCGCGGGGCCTTGCGGGGCGATTGCGCCCCGGCCTGACCCTGGCCCGAGGTATCCGTCAAAACCACTGCCCCGGCTCCATCAGGCCAAGGTCCAGCAACTGCTGCGAATGCCATTCGAAAGGCACCGAATTGTGCCAGCGGAAAGTCTCGATGTCGAAGGTGCTGCCCGGGTTGCGCTTGAGCGCCTTGGCCGTGCGAAACGAACACACGGCTGCGGTAAGGTTGTGATGCCAAGGGCACGAGTAGGTGTTGTACTCGGGATCGTTGAATAGGTGGCCGGGCAGAAGCTCCAGCCCCGGCTTGTTTCGGAACAATGACACTCGGTCGATCCGGCGGCGCGGCTTGGGGATATGCTCCTCGAAGCGCCAGCGCAGCCCGCCGTAGAAATCCATCTGGCGGTCCAGGTCGTTGTTCCAGCGGTCCTTGCGCGACAATGCGTAATAGCCCGACTTGTCCAGGTGGGCATCCTCCAGAGAGACGGCGCCGGGGTGTTGGCCGAGGTCGCCGGCATAGAGGTCGATCACGTAGGTCAGGATCGTGTCGCGCCGCTCCTCGGTGTTGAAGGCGAGCATCTCGCTCACCGTGCGGCTTTCGCAGAAGGGATAGAAGAGGTATTCGGCGTTGTAGCAATAGTAGATCCAGATCGGTCCGGCCGCGCTGATCACCGCGTTGACCGCGCGTTCCAGCGCGCTTTCGTCGGAGGTCGCGTAGTCGATGCGATGAACCCGTTCGACGATATCCCCGGCCAGGGTGAAATGGGGCATGGCAAAAACCACCACCGCCTTGAACCCCGCATCAAGGTTGTGGCGGATCGTGCTGTCCAACTCGACCTCGTCCTCGGCCATGACGAGTGCCACCGGGCCTTTGGCCAGGGCCTGTCGCCCCTTGGAGATGAAGTCGGAAAGCGACGAATACCGCATATTGCCCATGGTCTTGCCCGATCGCGGTCAAACTCCGGCAAAACGCCTTTCATTGCAAGCGCCCCTTATGCGCGATATGACGCTCAACAAGATTGGTCCCATCCCTGAAAGTGCCTTTATGTCCGCGCCCAAGAAGCTCTTTATCAAGACCTATGGCTGCCAGATGAACGTCTACGACAGCGAGCGCATGGTCGAGGCGCTGGGCGGCAAGGGTTATGAGCAAACCCAAAGCCCCGACGACGCGGACATGATCCTGCTAAATACCTGCCATATAAGGGAAAAAGCGGCCGAGAAGGTCTATTCGGAGCTGGGCCGCTACAAGGGGCTCAAGTCGGAAAACCCGGACCTGAAGATCGGTGTTGCCGGCTGCGTTGCCCAGGCCGAGGGCGAAGAGATCATGCGTCGTCAGCCGATGGTCGACCTCGTGGTCGGTCCGCAGAGCTATCACCGCCTTCCGGCGATGGAAGAGGCCCTGGCGCAGGGCGGCAAGGCGCTCGATACGGACTTTCCCGAAGAGGACAAGTTCGAAGAGCTCAAGAGGCGCCCCAAAGCCGGGCGCGGCCCGACAGCCTTCCTGACTGTGCAGGAAGGTTGTGACAAGTTCTGCTCCTTCTGTGTTGTGCCCTATACCCGCGGCTCAGAGCTCAGCCGTCCCGCGGACCGGATCATCCGCGAAGCGCGGGATCTGGTCGAGGCCGGCGTGCGCGAGATCACACTGCTGGGCCAGAACGTGAACGCCTACAACGGACATGCCCAAGGCCTCGCCGGGCTGATATGGGAGCTGGACAAGATCGACAGGCTGGCCCGTATCCGGTTCACCACCAGCCATCCCAACGACATGGACGAGGCCCTGATCGAGGCCCATGGCACCTGCGACAAGCTGATGCCCTACCTGCATCTGCCCGTGCAGTCCGGCTCGGACCGTATTCTCAAGGCGATGAACCGCAAGCACACTGCCGGGGACTACCTGCGCCTGATCGAGCGCATACGCGCCGCGCGGCCCGATCTGCACCTGTCAGGCGATTTCATCGTCGGCTTCCCCGGTGAGACCGAACAGGATTTCGAAGACACAATGGAGATCACCCGTGCGGCGGGCTTCGGCACGGCGTTCTCGTTCAAGTATTCGCCGCGGCCCGGCACCCCCGCGGCCGAGAAGGCCGCGAAGATGGTCGATCCGGAGGTCGCCAGCGCACGGCTCCATCGTTTGCAGGAACGGATCACCGCGCAGCAGACCGCCCAGCAGGAAGCCATGGTGGGGCGCGAGGTTTCGGTCCTGTTCGAGAAGCCCGGCCGGATGGCAGGGCAGATGGTCGGCAAGTCGGAACACTTGCACGCCGTGCATGTCTCCGCCGATGATATTGTCCCGGGGCAGATCCGCCGGGTCAGGATCACGCAGAGCGCGCCGAATTCCCTGGCCGGCGAACTTGTGACCGCGCAAGAAGTGGTGCAACCGTGAATTGTGCCCGGGCCTTGTAAACCCATTCTTTGGGGAACAATGCGTGGCAAAATGGCGCTCTGTCGCGTAGGGCGACACGAAATCTGGACAAAACGCGTTTAAGTTTGACCAGATTGTGTCTTTTATTAGAAGATACCGTAACACGGCTGCAGTGCGTGCCGGGCCGCCGCGCGGTCTGCACAGGATTGAATTTCGGGGGATAGTGGAGTGGCAAGAATGATGACGAGAAACGCAAAGGCGATCCCGGCCGGGTTGGCTGCTGCTGCCCTTGCCGCCATGACGCTGGTGCAGCCCGCCGCCGCGCAGGACCAGGTCGTGGTGTCGGGCCAGGTCGAATGGGGTATTTTCGTCGACCGCGACGGCTGTATGCACTGGTGGGCGGACGGTGGGCTCGAGGGATACATGACCACCCGTTTCAACCCCGAAACCGGGCGCCCGCTGTGCCTTCAGAAAGAAAGCTGCCTGACCGAGTCGACGGACACGCTGATCCACACTGACAGCCATCATCTCAAGCCGGGTCAGCGAGAAGTGCTTGAACGGTTCTTCCGGTCCGAAGGCGCCTTTTCCTACGCCGTTTACGGACACACTGACGAGCGTGCCTCGGATGCCTACAACCAGGCCCTCTCGGAGCGTCGTGCCGGCACGGTCGCCTCGGTGGCGCGCTCGGTCGGGGCCTTCATCGAGGTCGAGGAAGGCTTCGGCGAGACGCGTCCGGTTGCCGCCGGACACAATGAGACCGCCTGGCGCCAGAACCGCCGGGTCGAGGTCGTCTGCTATCACATGCCGAGGTAAGTCATGCGTATCCATTTCATTCTATTGGCCTTGACGCCCGCTCTTGCTGCATGCGGGATGGGCCAGTCCACCACCGCAGACGGCACCCGTCTGCTGGCCCGGCCCACCGACAGCGCGGTCAACAACACCGACCTCCTGTCGGACCGGCCCATGTCCATTGCGATTGATCCGGACGGGTGCATGCACTGGTTTGGTGATGACGGTGCCGAAGGCTACGCCAATGCCCGTTACGACCCTGTCACCGGCAAGCCGGTTTGTACCGATCGGTTGCCCCCTGGGGCCGTGATCCGGGACCCGCAGAGGACAGGGTTCATCGACATCCTGCCCTGATCATTCGGGCCGGGCACTACCGGACAATACCAAGAAGGGGCGCGCGCGGCGGGATCGGCGCGCCCTTTTTCGTTTCAAACATGTGACATTGTGCCAAGGTCCCTTGCGCTGGCCGGCCCTGCTTGCCAACATCGGGGAAATACCGTTCAGGAGTCTTGCTTGGCCATATCCGCACCGCCCCCGTCCCAGCCCGCCGCAGACGCGTCAGAGGTGCTTGAATTTCCGGACAATTTCCTGCTCATCGACCTGTGCGGCGAACATGACAGGCACCTTGCGGACATCGAGGCGAAGACGGGCGTTCAGATCCTTCGGCGGGGCAACCAGTTGACGATTCACGGCGAAGCGTCGATGCGCCTTGCCGCCGCGGAAATCCTCACGTCGCTCTATGAGCGGCTGGAAGCCGGGCGACCTGTCGAAACCGCGGACATCGACCGAGAGATGCGCATGAGTGGGGCCGAGCGCGACACTGACCCCCGCAGGGGGGACCAGTTGGACCTGCTGCCCGACGCCCGGGTGGAAATCAAGACCCGCAAGAAGATCATCGAGCCGCGCACCGACGCCCAGAAAGCCTATGTCCGGTCCCTGTTCGAGAACGAACTGGCCTTCGGGATCGGTCCGGCAGGTACCGGCAAGACCTACCTTGCCGTTGCCGTGGGGGTGAACATGTTCATAGGCGGTCATGTGGACCGGCTGATACTGTCTCGCCCGGCCGTCGAGGCGGGCGAGAAGCTGGGCTACCTGCCCGGTGACATGAAGGACAAGGTCGACCCCTACATGCAGCCGCTTTATGACGCGCTGAACGATTTCCTGCCTGGCAAGCAGGTCTCCAAGCTGATCGAGGAAAAGAAGATCGAGATCGCGCCCCTTGCCTTCATGCGGGGGCGCACCCTGTCCAATGCCTTTGTCGTTCTGGACGAGGCGCAGAATGCCACGACCATGCAGATGAAGATGTTCCTGACCCGCCTGGGCGAGGGCAGCCGCATGGTTGTCACCGGGGACCGCAGCCAGGTGGACCTTCCGCGCGGCCAGCAATCGGGCCTGCATGACGCCGAACGGCTCCTGGGCCACATCGACAAGATTTCCTTCGACTATTTCACGGCCCGCGACGTGGTGCGCCACCCGCTCGTGGCCGCCATCATCGAGGCCTATGACGCCGACGCGGCGCGTTAGTACGGGCAGGATGGGGCCGCGTTCCGGAAGACGGGCATTCCCCGCGGATCTGAACCGGGATAAGAGGCCCCGATGACAACAGATTGCCTGATCGAGGCCCCGGCTTGGGCTGTCCTGGACCTAGCGCTGCTGGCGGAGCGGGCGGCGGGGGCGACGCTGGTGCACCTGGGCCATGACCCGGCCGCCTTCGAGATCGCGGTTCTTGCTTGCGACGACGCGCGCATCGCCGCGCTGAACGGTGATTACCGCGACAAGCCGCAGCCGACGAACGTGCTCAGCTGGCCCGGCGAGGACCGCGCCGCGCCCGAGGAGGGCGGCCGGCCCCTGCCGCCGCGGGAACCTGAGCTGGGCGATATCGCCATCGCCCACGAGACCTGCGCCCGTGAAGCCGCCGAACAGACCAAGCCATTGGCGGCGCATGTGACCCATCTGATCGTACATGCCACGCTGCACCTGTTGGGCTATGACCACGAGCGTGACGGGGATGCCACCCTCATGGAAGGATTGGAGGTGGAAATACTTGGCAAACTGGGTGTTCCTGACCCATATACGTGATGAGCGCTTCCCGGCCCGGCGTTTTCCAGGGGCCATCACCGGTAGGAGAAAATGGGCGACACCACCGACGGGTCTTCTAACGCGGCGCAAAGCGCGCCACCTGACACCAGCCAGCACCTTCAGCGCGGTTTCTTTGATCGCATCGTGGAGGCATTCAACCCTTCTGACATGTCCCAGACCCAAGCCAGCGAGGCCAACGGCAAGGCGGTGGCCTTGTCGCGTCCGGGTCTAGCCAACCTGCGGCGGATGCGGGTTGAGGACGTTATGATCCCGAAGGCCGAGATTGTCGCGGTGCCCCTGGACATCTCGAAGGAGGATCTGGTCAAGGTCTTC
>Ga0102928_1000276_pt1 | contig 32242 bp, 28 predicted proteins | sample SalPonR1_B_D1_MG_FD_78504 | JGI IMG/M metagenome (GOLD analysis project Ga0102928, IMG submission 78504) | Salt pond soil microbial communities from South San Francisco under conditions of wetland restoration - Salt Pond MetaG R1_B_D1_MG | ecosystem: Environmental > Aquatic > Marine > Intertidal...
AGCAAGGCGTAGGAGGCAATGTTGAACGGTACGCCGAGGAACAGATCCGCGCTGCGCTGGTAGAGCTGACAGGACAGCCTGCCGTCGGCGACATAGAACTGGAACAGGCAGTGACAGGGAGCGAGGGCCATGCGGCCTTCACGGACGTTGTCCCGGGGGCCGACGGATTCGTCCGGGAGTTCGGCCGGGTTCCAGGCGGAGACGATCAGGCGTCTTGAGTTCGGCTTGCTCCGGATCTGCTCTATCACCTGGCTGATCTGATCAATCGTCTCACCGTTCGGACACTGCCAGCTTCGCCACTGTTTGCCGTAGATCGGTCCGAGATCGCCGTTTTCCAATGCCCATTCGTTCCAGATGGAAACCTTGCGCTGTTTCAGCCAGTTGTTATCGGTCGAGCCGCGCAAAAACCACAGCAGTTCGAAGATGATACTCCGCAGGTGGATTTTCTTGGTGGTTACCAGCGGAAAGCCCTGCTGGAGATCAAACCGCAGTTGTCGGCCAAACACCGAGCGGGTGCCTACGCCGGTGCGGTCGCCTTTGTTGAAACCGTTGTCGACTACGTCCTGCATCAGGTCAAGATAGGCTTTCATTCGGCGTTTCTCCGATAGGCAATCAACATCAGCGCGGCGCCGGCCACGATCATCGGGAAGGATAACACCTGCCCCATGGTCAGCCAGTCAAAGGCAAGGTATCCAAGCTGTGCATCAGGCTGCCGGAAAAATTCCACCAGGAAGCGGAAGCTACCGTAGCCCAGCAGGAACAGACCGGACACGGCCATTCGGGGGCGCGGCTTTGCCGAGAACAGCCAGAGAATCACAAACAGTGCGACGCCTTCCAGGGCAAACTGATAGAGCTGGGATGGATGGCGGGCAAGGGAATCCGGTGCCGTGCGGAATACCATGCCCCAGGCTACATCCGTGGGCTTGCCCCAGAGTTCACCATTGATGAAGTTGCCAATCCGACCAGCACCCAGGCCGACCGGCACCAGCGGCGCAACGAAGTCGGCAAGCTGCCAGAAGCCACGCTCAATTTTTCGACCGTACCACCACATGGCGAAAATAACGCCCAGCAGGCCACCGTGGAACGCCATACCGCCTTCCCACACCCGGAACAGCCAGAGCGGGTCGGCAAGAAAGGCGTCAAAATTGTAAAACACCACGTAACCGAAGCGCCCACCCAGAATCACCCCCAGCGCCAGATAGAACAGCAGGTCGCCCATCTGAACTTCGGTAACCGGGGACCATGGCTTACGGGCCCTCAGCCTGCCCAGCCACCAGCCCGCCAGAAAACCCACCAGATAGGTCAACCCGTACCAGTGGATTTTCAGCGGCCCCAGGGATATGGCGACTGGATCAATCTGCGGGTGCTGCAACATCGATAACTCCAGAATCAGCAATAAAGAATCAGGTCAGAAAACGAATGCCCACGATAATCAGAAAAATGGCAAAAATCTTTTTCAGCAGACGGGCATCCAGCCGGTGTGCAAGATTCGCCCCGACCCGGGCAAAAAACACACTGGCGAGTACGATACCGGCAAATGCCGGCAGATAAACGAAGCCAACGCTCAGGTCTGGCAAATCGGGATGATTCCAGCCGGTGCCGATGTTGGTAAGCGCACCCGCCAGGGCAATGGGGAACCCGCAGGCGGCCGAAGTTCCTACCGCACTCTGCATCCGCAGGTTGCACCAGCTCAGAAAAGGCACAGTCAAGGTGCCACCGCCAATACCGAAAATGGCCGACGCCCCCCCGATGCCGGCACCGGCAGCAGTCAGTCCGGGCTTGCCAGGCACTTCGCGACCCGGTCTGGGATTGACCTCCAGCATCATTTTCAACGCCACCAGAATAACAAAAACGCCGATGAGCAGTTGCAGCGCGGCGCCGGAAAGCATTGACGCTGTGACAGCTCCGATCACCGCGCCGATTACAATGCCGACGACCATGGATCGCACAATATCCCAGCGAACCGCCTGGTGCAGGTGGTGTGAGCGGATCGAGCTGATGGAGGTGAATACAATGGTGGCCAGTGATGTTCCCACAGCCAGGTGGGCAGCAATCTCGGCACTGACGCCCTGAAGACCAAAACTGAAAATGAGCACCGGGACGATCACCAGCCCGCCACCGATACCAAAAAGACCGGCAATGGTTCCAGCGAAGGCGCCAAGGGCGAGGTAGAGCGCGATAAGGGGAATCAGCGTCATTTTTCAGGCCACACGCAGTCTATAACAGAGGCTGGTATAATACACACCGTTGCGCTTTTGTTCACTGGCCGGTTCAGTCAGCTTTTGACGGATCCTAGGAGCGGATTTTTATGTGCCTGATCGTTTTTTCTGTTAACCAGCACCCGCATTTTCCCCTGGTGGTGGCCGCCAACCGTGACGAATTTTTTCGGCGACCGACTGCAGCCATGGACTGGTGGCAAAGCGGGGTCGCCGGGGAGGAAGTTCTGGCCGGACGGGACCTGCTGTCTGGCGGCACCTGGCTGGCAGTCAGCGGTGATGGCGTGGTGTCTGCCGTGACCAATGTCAGAGAGAGCGGTGAGGCTGATGCCGCCAGATCGCGGGGAGAGCTGCCGTTACTGGCACAAAGACACCAACCTGAGGCACTGACCGGAATCCTGTTACCCGACCGTGACCATTACGCCGGCTTTAATCTGGTGCGCGTGGATTCCGGCGGCGGATGGTATTTCAGCAACCGCGATACCCACCCGGGCCGGCAGATTCACCGGGGTATTTTCGGCCTCAGCAATCATCTGCTGCAGACCCCCTGGCCCAAGTTGCTAAGGCTTCGTACTTCAGTCAGCGACCTGCTTCGCGACACGCCTGCCGGGCATGTGGACCAGTTGCACGAGACCCTGATCGGGCAGCTCCAGGACACCACGCCCGCCCCGGACCGGCAATTGCCAGACACCGGAGTCGGTATCGAAACCGAGCGCTTCCTGTCCTCCCCGTTTATCAACGGGGAAGAATACGGAACCCGGGCAACCACGATTGTCAGCGTAGGCCAGACCGGAGAAATTCTGGTCACCGAGCAGAGCTATGGCCCGAACGCCGAAAAATCGGAACGCCGGCAGTTTCGCTGGCAGCGAACCGGCTGAAGCTTTGATATAATTCGCCAAAATCCGCGAACAACCGGAGGCCCCGTATGGCCGCTGAAAAAAGTAGTTCGTCCCTTACCGACTTTGAAAAATCACTGGATGAACTGGAAAAGCTGGTCAATGATCTTGAACGGGGCGAGCTATCCCTTGAACAGTCTCTGACGGCCTTTGAGCGCGGCGTGAAACTGACCCGTGAGTGCCAGCAGGCTCTGAAAACCGCCGAGCAGCGGGTTGATCAACTGGTCGAAAACAGCGACGGAACACTGGAGACCAGGCCATTCACGCCTGACGACTCTGCCTGATGGATCCTGTTACCACCTTTCTTGAGCAATGCCGTACTGACGTTGATACCACGTTGGCCGCTCGTCTGGCGGTTTCGGAGGCTGGCTCGACCAGGCTTCTGGATGCCATGAAATACAGCGTTCTGGGCGGCGGCAAACGGGTTCGCCCGGCCCTGTGCCTAGCCGCCGCCGTAGCGGTGGGTCAGTCCGGGGAGGCGGCCATTGTGCCTGCCTGCGCCACCGAGCTGATCCACGCCTACTCGCTTATTCACGATGATCTGCCCGCCATGGATAACGACGAGTTGCGCCGCGGCAGACCGACGACCCACATTGCATTTGATGAAGCCACCGCGATTCTTGCCGGCGATGCACTGCAGACCCTGGCCTTTGACTGGCTTGCAGACGCGCCGATGGTGAACGACCAGACCCGGCTTGCCATGGTCCGGGAACTTGCAAAGGGCAGCGGGCATCTGGGCATGGTAGGCGGACAGGCCATCGATCTGGAATCGGTCGGCAAGCACCTGTCGATCGAGCACCTGGAATCCATGCACCGGCACAAAACCGGCGCGCTGATCGTGGCGGCGGTCCGGATCGGCGCCCTGACTGCGCCGGACCTGGATCCGGGGCAGATCAGCGCACTGACCGACTACGCCCGCACCCTGGGTCTGGCGTTTCAGGTGCAGGACGACCTGCTCGATATTGAGGGCGACACCACAGTCATCGGCAAACCCCAGGGATCGGATCAGGCGCGGGGCAAGCCCACCTACCCGTCATTGATGGGCGTTGAACAGGCCCGCCAGTATCTGGCCGGATTGCTCAGCAACGCCCTGACCAGCCTGGACTCCTTTGGCAGTGAGGCTGACACGCTGAGGGCAATGGCGGATTATGTGGTTGGCCGCACGTATTAAATGCGCGCCTTGATAGTCAGCCAGCCAGACGCGCACACTGTGAGGGACGGAAGATCGTCACGGGCATGAAATAATTACCCTCCATCCCTTATAATAGAAGTCAAATTCAGAAACATCCGACAAAGACACGAGTAGATGCACGAACCCTATACCTTCAAGGAAATCCCGTCCCGGCGGCCCAACACGCCTTTGCTGGACCGGATCGACACCCCGATCCAGCTCCGCGAGCTGCAAGCGGACCAGTTGACCCAACTGGCCCGGGAGTTGCGCGCGTACCTGCTCTGGACCGTCGGCCAGACCGGAGGTCATTTTGGCGCCGGGCTCGGTGTTCTGGAACTGACGGTGGCTCTGCACTATGTGTTCAATACGCCTGAAGACCGCCTGGTCTGGGACGTGGGCCATCAGGCCTATCCCCACAAGATTCTTACGGGTCGCCGCAACCGCATGGACAGCATCCGTCGCAAGGGTGGCCTGGCAGGTTTCCCCAAAAGAGCCGAAAGCGAATTCGACACCTTCGGCGTGGGTCATTCCAGCACCTCCATCAGCGCGGCACTGGGCATGGCGATTGCCTCCCGGATACAGAAAACCGGCCGTAAAAGCATTGCCGTGATTGGTGACGGCGCGATGACCGCCGGTATGGCGTTTGAGGCGCTTAATCATGCCGGACACCTGCACGCGGACATGCTGGTGATTCTCAATGACAACGATATGTCCATTTCCCGCAACGTGGGTGGCCTGAACAACTATTTTGCCAAACTGCTGGCCAGCCGCACCTACAACCAGGTCCGGGACAGCAGCAAGAAAGTGCTGCAGGGCACGCCCAACCTGATGGCGCTGGCGCGAAAAACCGAAGAACACTTCAAGGGCATGATCTCTCCGGGCACATTATTTGAAGAGCTGGGGTTTAACTACATCGGCCCCATTGACGGCCATGATTTGCCATTGCTGCTGGAAACCCTGGAGAACATCCGCGAACTGGACGGTCCCCAGTTCCTGCACGTGGTGACCACCAAAGGCAGGGGATTCGCCCCTGCAGAAGCGGACCCGATTGGTTACCATGCCATCAACAAGATTGAACCGGTGCCCCCTTCCCGGCCCGAGCCGGTCCAGCCGAAACCGTCAAAGCCCAAATATGCCAATGTTTTCGGGCAGTGGCTATGTGACGCAGCTGAAGCCGACGAGCGGGTTGTGGGCATCACTCCGGCCATGTGCGAAGGCTCGGACCTTCTGGCGTTCTCCCAGCGCTTCCCGGAGCGGTACTTCGACGTCGCCATTGCCGAGCAGCATTCGGTCACCCTGGCGGCCGGGCTGGCCTGCGATGGAGCCAAACCGGTTGTTGCGATCTACTCAACCTTTCTGCAGCGGGCCTACGATCAGCTGATCCACGATGTCGCAATCCAGAACCTGGATGTATTGTTTGCGATCGACCGGGCCGGACTGGTCGGTGAAGACGGCCCCACCCACGCAGGTGCTTTCGATATCACCTACCTGCGCTGCGTTCCCAATATGATCGTGATGACGCCCTCTGACGAGAACGAGACCCGGCAACTGCTTCACACCGGCATGCTGCATAGCGGCCCGGCTTCAGTCCGCTATCCCCGGGGGACTGGCCCGGGCGCAGAGATAAAGGCCGAACTGGCTGCTCTGCCCATTGGCAGGGGACGCCGGGTGAGAGAAGGCTCGGGCATTGCAATCCTGAATTTTGGTACACTGCTTGCGCCCGCATTGGAGGCGGCTGAAGCCCTGGGTGCAACGGTAACAGACATGCGCTTCGTCAAACCCCTGGATCAGGAGCTGATCCTCACGCTTGCCGAGGAACATGACCTTCTGGTCACGCTTGAAGAAAATGCAATAGCCGGCGGGGCTGGCAGTGCGGTTACCGAACTGCTCAATAGCCGGAACGTGTTGCAGCCCATACTGCAACTGGGCCTGCCTGATACCTTTGTTGACCACGGCAAGCACGCACAACTGCTGTCGGAGGTGGGCCTGGACGCGGAGGGCATTCTGCGGGCAATCGAAAAAAGGTGGGCGCTTACCAAGCCGACCGATCTTCTGGCTGCCGTAAAATAAGCCGCAGCCAGAGTGGCACCTGCGCCATCAGGACGCCGGACATCAGATAGTCAGGTCGTCGTCCTGATGGGTCTCGAACCAGTGCCCCAGCTTGCTCTGCTTGGTATTCAGATAATGCTCGTTGTGGGGGTTGCGCCCGACGTGCAGCGGCACTCGCTCCGCAATATCTATGCCCAGTGCTGTCAGGGCGTCCACCTTCCGCGGATTGTTGGTCATCAGCCTCAGACTGCTGATGCCCAGGTGGGACAACATGTCGCGGCACATCGCGTAATCCCGCAGATCTGCCGCAAAACCGAGTTGCTCGTTTGCCTCGACCGTATCTGCCCCCCGGTCCTGCAGGTTATAGGCGCGAATCTTGTTCAGCAGGCCTATACCACGTCCTTCCTGGCGCAGATACATCAGGATACCCCGACCCTCCCGGGCAATACTTCTCAACGCTTCCTCAAGCTGGTAGCCACAATCACAGCGCATACTGTAAAGCGCATCGCCCGTCAGACATTCAGAGTGTGTCCGGGCCAGCATGGGTTCCGGGCTGTCAAGCTCACCCAGGGTCAGGGCAATATGCTCTTTGCCGGTATCCGGCTCTTCAAAGCCATGCATGTCAAAAACACCAAACGGCGTTGGAAGACGGCAGGTCTCGACATAACGAACAGCCACACTATTTCCTCGTGGTTCGGTCAAACGGGCCGCGCATTCTATCACGGGGCCGTCTTGCTGGCGTAGTCTGGGCACTGACCTCTCCTGCTGAGTGGGTTACCGAGACAGTTACGCTGATCCTTCAGAAGCAGACCAGTGCCCACTGCGACCGCCTCTTTTCTCGAGCAGGCGAATACCATCAATGACCATGCCCCGATCAACCGCCTTGCACATATCGTAGAGCGTCAGTGCCGCCACGCTTACCGCCGTCAGCGCTTCCATTTCGACACCGGTCCGGCCGGAAAGCCGGCATCGGGACAGCACCGTGACACTCTGGCCGTCCGCCCCCGGGGTCAGCTCCACCTTTACCGACGAAAGATTGAGCGAATGGCAAAGCGGAATCAGATCGTGGGTCTTTTTGGCGGCCATAATGCCGGCAATCCTGGCGACAGCCAGCACATCACCCTTGGGGTGTTCACCCTCAATGATCATCGCCAGGGTCCGGGGTGCCATTCTTATCACGCCCTCGGCCCGGGCCTCGCGCTCGGTTACCGCTTTGTCGCCCACATCCACCATGCGGGCTTCGCCTTTGTCGTCCAGATGTGTCAGCTTACTCATGTCATTCTCCGAATTTCATTGTTTGGGCACGGCTGCAGGCCACCAGAAGCCGATACCCGCCACGCCCTGCGCCCCGGACGTTATCATGGCATGCTCGTCAGCCCTGCCCAGGCCGCCAAGACCATAAACCACGACCGGGGCAGTGGAAACCAGAGCACGAAATCTGTCACACCCCAGTGGCGCCGCACCGGGATGCGAATCCGTCAATTTCACCGGGCCCAGGGTGATAAAATCGGCTTCGAGCCGGATCGCGTGCTGAATTTCCTCGGCATTGTGGCAGGAAACAGCCAGCAGATAGCGGCCATCAATCGGGCGACGGCTGTAACGCCTGGCCTCGCGCCAGGGCATGTGCAGACCGGCCGCCTGCGGAAATTCGTGCAGCCATTGCAACGCGCCGTGAAGCATCCACTGTACGCCGGCGTTCCAGTCCGCCGGTCTGATCGCACCGGCCACCAGTTCATGGTAAGACTCCTGATCCAGCTCCGGGGCGCGCAGAAGGCACAGACTCAGATTGCTACCGGGCAATGAACGTTTCAGTCTTTGCAGGTAATCCTCAGGCCCCGAGGCCTTGCCGGTGATAGCGTAAGATCGTGGCAGGCGCAGTGCCCGAATGATCGGCCGGTTGGCGGCGGGGAAATCTTCGTCTGCAAGTACCAGCGGATTGCGCCATTCGACCTGCTGCCCCTCTTTACCTTCAGGCTCATCATAACGGCTGACGCCCTCCCAGACATCGAGAAACACGCATTTATCACCATAATCATGCCGGATACCGATCAATGGCATAAGTTCCGACACCGGGACACTGAGGCCGGTTTCTTCCCGGATTTCCCGCACCAATGCGTTCTGTACAGTCTCACCCGGTTCGACTTTGCCGCCGGGGAACTCCAGCAGTCCACCCTGATGGACATGATCCGGGCGGCGGGCAATCAGCACCCGGTCGCCCCGGCGGATCACACCCACTGCAACATGGACAAGGGGCTTACCGGCCATGCTCAGGTGCGATATTCCGCGTTAATGGTTACGTAGTCATGGGAAAGGTCGCAGGTCCAGACCCGCTCTGACACCTCACCCCGCCCGAGATCAATATGAATGGTGATTTCCTCCTGGTTCATCATGGCCTGGCCACGTTCCTCACTGTAGTCGTCGGCGCGGCCTCCATTGCGTACCAGACAAACGTCGCCGAGGAAGATGGCCAGCGCCTGCAGGTCCAGTCCCTCGACACCCGCGCGCCCGACAGCGGCCAGGATGCGCCCCCAGTTAGGGTCAGAGGCGAAAAGGGCCGTCTTGACCAGGGGTGAATGGGCTACGGTAAAGGCAACATCCAGGGCTTCCTGAACGGATGCGGCCCGGCTGACCTCGATGGTGACAAACTTGGTAGCGCCCTCGCCGTCACGAACGATGGCGTGGGCCAGTTCCAGATACACCTCCTGCAATGCCGTTTTCAGGTCGTCGGCAAACGGGCTGTCTGCGTCAATTTCCGGCCCGCCATACTGGCCCGTTGCCATCAGCATACAGGCATCGTTGGTGGAGGTGTCACCGTCGATGGTGATGCGGTTGAAAGACCGCTCGCCGAGCTCGGCCGACCACTGGGATAACAGCTCCGGCGCCAGTTTTGCGTCAGTGGCGATGAAGCCGAGCATGGTGGCCATATTGGGACGGATCATGCCTGCACCTTTACTGATTCCGGAAATGTTCACCCGATGCTCGCCCAGATGCAGCTGCCTTGACGCCCCCTTGGCACGGGTATCGGTGGTCATGATGCCGGCGGCGGCGTCTGCCCAGCGGTTCTCGGCGGTGCCTGCCAGAAGCGCCGGCAAAGCGTCGATGATCCTGCCCGCGGGCAGCGGCTCGCCGATGACACCGGTGGAAAAAGGCAGTACGGCCTGTAGTTCGACCCCGGCGTTTTCGGCCAGCGCGGCACAGCAGGCGACAGCGTCTCTCATCCCGGGCTCGCCGGTCCCGGCGTTGGCATTTCCGGTATTGATCAGCAGGAAGCGGGGCTCCGCGGCCTGCAGGTGTCTGCGGCAGAGTTGCACAGGTGCCGCGCAGAACTGGTTCGTCGTAAAGATGCCGGCAACGCGGCTGCCGGGAGCCAGCTCGATAACCACCAGATCCTTGCGGCCCGGCTTTTTAATGCCGGCGCTGACAATGCCGGTTTTCACACCCTTGACCGGAAAAAACTGAGGTAAGGTTCCGGGGCCGACGGCCATGATCATTCTCCTGTACTTGTAAAACGGCACAAAATGAAAAACCCGCAGCCTGAAAAGATCAGATGCGGGCCATTGATTCAGTGTGTCCCAAGCTCATCCTGTGCGGTCAGCTCATCCCGGGGTCAGCTGACCTTGCCATGACACTGCTTGTATTTCTTTCCGGACCCACAGGGACAGGGCTCATTCCGCCCTATCTTGCGACCTTCCCGGACAAAGGTATCGGGCGTGCCCTGGGGCTGCGGCGCTGAGCCGTCCTGCCCGCTCTCTGCGGCTTTTTCAGCAGCGGCGCTGGTTTCATCATGGCGCAGCTTCGCCCGCGCCAGTTCGCGCTCCAGCTCTTCCTTGCGGCGACGCTCAACTTCTTCCATTTCTTCGCGGCTCTGCACCTTCACCCGGGAAATTACCCTTATCACGTCCCGCTTCATGGTATCGAGCATGGTCTCGAACAGGTTGAAAGCCTCGCGCTTGTACTCCTGCTTGGGGTTCTTCTGGGCATAGCCCCGCAGGTGGATACCCCGGCGCAGATGGTCCATGTTCGACAAATGCTCTTTCCAGAGAGTATCGAGAACCTGGAGGAAAACCTGCTTCTCGAACTTACGCATCGGCTCGGAACCGGCGAGTTCCTCCTTGGCCTCGTAGTCTGCGACAACCGCATCCAGAATCCGCTCACGCAGACTTTCCTCGTAGAGCTTTGAGTCTTCATCCAGCCATTGCTGGACTGGCAGATCAATCCCCAGCTCGGACTGAAGCTGGGCCTCCAGGCCCGGGACATCCCATTGCTCAGGCATACTCTGGGGCGGAATAAAGTCGCTGACAAGCTGGTCTACGACATCCTCGCGGATAGTTTTCACCATGTCGGAAATGTCTTCAGACCCCATGACTTCATTGCGCTGATCATAGATAACGGAGCGCTGGTCATTGGCCACATCGTCATATTCCAGCAGCGTTTTCCGCATATCAAAGTTGCGGCCTTCGACCTTACGCTGGGATTTTTCAATGGCGTTGGTCACCATCCGGTGCTCTATGGCCTCGCCCTGTTTCATGCCCATCGCCTGCATCAGGCTCTTGACGCGATCCGGCGCAAAGATCCGCATAAGATTATCTTCCAGCGACAGGAAGAATCTTGAGGAACCGGGATCACCCTGGCGACCCGCCCGTCCACGCAGCTGGTTATCGATGCGCCGCGATTCGTGGCGCTCGGTGCCGATAATATGCAGACCACCGGCCTCCAGAACCTGATTGTGGCGCTCGGTCCATTCAGCCTTGATGCGGGCAACCTCTTCTTCGGAGGGGTTCTCCATGGCCGCCACTTCAAATTCCCAGTTGCCGCCCAGCACAATATCGGTACCACGACCAGCCATATTGGTGGCGATCGTAACAGCACCGGGGCGACCAGCCTGGGCAATGATCTGGGCTTCGCTTTCGTGCTGTTTGGCGTTAAGAATCTTGTGTTCAATCCGGGCCTTTTTCAGCAGCATCGACAGCAGCTCAGACGCTTCGATGGACGCTGTACCGACGAGAATCGGGCGTCCTTCTGCCGTAACATCCTTGATCTCATCGATGATCGCGTGGAACTTTTCTTCCTGGGTCAGATAGATCAGGTCGTTGTAATCGATTCGCTGGATCGGCTTGTTGGGCGGGATGACAACCACGTCCAGACCGTAGATCTGGCGGAATTCAAAGGCCTCGGTATCGGCTGTACCGGTCATGCCGGCAAGCTTGTCATAAAGCCGGAAGTAATTCTGGAAGGTTGTGGATGCCAGAGTCTGGCTTTCGGCCTGAATGCGCACACCTTCTTTGGCCTCAATGGCCTGATGCAGACCTTCGCTCCAGCGCCGTCCCGGCATGGTTCGACCGGTGTGCTCGTCAACAATGACTATCTGGTCGCCCTGAATGATGTAGTCAACGTCTTTCTGGAACAGGTGATGGGCGCGAAGTGCCGAGTGCACATGATGCAGCAGACTGAGGTTGGCGGCCGAGTAAAGACTTTCATCCTCACGCAGCAGTTCCATCCCGCGCAGCAGCTCTTCCACGCGCTCGTGGCCCGCTTCCGTGAGCTCAACCTGACGGGTTTTCTCGTCGATCGTGAAATCGCCCTCCGGGTCGCCTTCGTCCTCCGCACTCACCTCGCCTTTTTTAAGCCTGGGCACCAGTTCGTTGATGGCCCGGTAAAGCTTGGAGCTGTCCTCCGCGGCGCCGGAAATGATCAGCGGTGTGCGCGCTTCGTCGATCAGGATGGAATCCACTTCGTCAACAATGGCGAAATGCAGGCTGCGCTGGACCTTGTCTTCCGTGCTGAACGCCATGTTGTCGCGCAGATAGTCAAAACCGAATTCGTTGTTGGTACCGTAGACAACGTCAGCCTGATAAGCGGTGCGTTTTTCTTCCTGCGGCTGACCTGCGACAACCACGCCTACCTGCAGTCCCAGAAACCTGTACAGCTTGCCCATCCACTCTGCGTCGCGACGGGCCAGATAGTCATTGACCGTGACCAGATGAACGCCTTTTCCGGTCAGCGCGTTGAGATAGACTGCGAGAGTGGCCACCAGGGTTTTACCCTCACCGGTTTTCATCTCGGCGATGCGCCCCTCATGCAGGGTAATGCCCCCGACCATCTGCACATCGTAGTGGCGCATGCCCATCACCCGGCGGCTGCCCTCTCTGGCGGTAGCAAACGCCTCCGGCAACAGCTGATCAAGCGTCTCTCCTTCCTCATAGCGACGGCGGAATTCAGCAGACTTTCCTTGCAGTTCGGTGTCGGACAGGTTCCCATAGTCTTCTTCAAGTTCATTAATGCGCAAGACCGTTTTGCGCATACGCTTGATTTCTCGGGCGTTCTTGCTGCCAAACATCTTTGTTGCAAGCTTCGTGAACATAGACCACTGCTTCTTTGATTAATCGGAGGAAGCGGCATTCTAACCTTATTTCACAGGAGTTCAAAAGATAGGACTCAAACAAGCCCTGATGGACCCAACGCTCTGAGAAAGGGGAATGCCGCGGGGCACTGTGGCCCCGGCAGAAATCGACGGATCAGCGGCTGGCGCGGCTGATGTAGGTTTCTGGATTCTTAGACTTGCCGTTTTGCAGTACTTCGAAATGCACGTGAGGTCCGGTCGAGCGACCGGTACTTCCCATGGCGGCAAGTACCTGACCTTTCTGTACCACCTCACCTACCTTTGTTTTCACCGTCTTGGCATGAGCATAGCGGGTAACAAGGCCGTCACCGTGCTCCACTTCGACCAGATTGCCATAACCGTAACGTTCGCCGGCAAAGGTCACCACTCCGGCGGCCACGGAAATAATGTCGCTGCCTTCCCTGCCGGCCAGATCAACGCCATTGTGCCAGGTACGTTTGCCCGTGAAAGGATCGGATCTGTAGCCATACTTTGATGACAGCCAACCCCAGGTGATGGGACGGCCTTCCACGTAACGCTCATGTTCAAGTTTCTTCTGGGACGACACGATATCCAGCATGCGCAGTTGGTGTTCGCGATCCTCGATGCGCTGGGCCAGGGAATCAATCATGTCAGTCAGCTGGGGCGCGGTGAACGAGTCACCATTCAAGTCGTCCTCGGGTCCGCCCACTGCCGCAGGCTGACTGAAGTCGAATTCATCACTGGCAACCACACCGGTCTCGACGAAACGCTGACCCAGTGCGTCGAGGCGCAGCAGGCGCCCCTGCATCTCTCCGAGGCGGAGGGTCAGGGCATCAACCTGCTGACGCACGTTCTGGCGGACCTGTGCAAGTTCCGCTTTCTGGTCGTCAAGCCTCGCCTGCCAGTGAGCGGCGAGCTCTGATTCCGAAGGCTCCTGTACCTGAACCTCACTCAGGGCCATCCGGTACCCTGACCAGACGGAAACTGCCAGCAGTCCGAGCACGAGAAATCCGAGACCTGCTGCCAGCGGCAGATTAAGGTGAAGTGTGCGGGATTTTCCGTGGTTCTTGCCAACCAGAATGATATTCATAGAACCGTCTGATGTCATTGGGAGCGCAACCTTTTCCTGCAGTGTTGCACCCTGAGTTATCTGACCGGCCCCGCCAGGGTATCCGGTACCGGATTGCGGAGATCCTCTCCGACGACTCGATCCCGGGCAGTTATGACCGTGTCCGAAATCGCGTGCGCCATCCTTTGCAACGACTGCATCAGATTGAAGTAGCAGCCGCCCGTAGACAGACCCACGCCGGACAATGTAGAACAAGTGTAATACAGGACACGCTGTTTCACCGTGACCGAGTGTAACCAATCGTAACCCCTGACGTCGAGCTTTACTGATTGATATGAAAAAGAAGAACGACCTGCAACTCACTCCCGACAGCTTCGGCCGGGCCTCGGCGCTGCGCCAGCTGATCGCAAAAGCGGACAAGCATGCGGAAGCAGAACAGCAGGTTATAGCCGCAATGCCGGACAGCCTGGCACAGGGAAGCCGGTTTGTAAGCTGCAATGAGGGCGAGCTCATAATTGCCACGGATACTGCTGCAAAAGCTACCCAGATCCGGTTCCGCCAGCACGATATTATGACAGCAGTCCGGGAATACGAGCTTTTCCGCTTTGTCTGGAAACTGAAAGTAAAGGTGCGGCCAGTGCGTCATGGCGAGCGGCCTTACCGTAGAACCAGGCCCCTCAGCAATGAAAATGCCCGGCTCCTCAGAGAGGAAGCCGGGCATACGAAGGATCAGCAGCTACGCGAGATTCTCGAAAAACTCGCAAGCCACGTCAGGGACTAAAGCATCCGGCTTCAGCCCGCCGCCAGCACAGGTTTCATATAGGAAATAGGGGCTGCAGCCTCGTCGTCAAAGGTCACTACTTCCCACGCATCCTCTTCGGCCCTGAGCTTACGTAGCAGCTTGTTATTAAGGTCGTGGCCGGACTTGATGCCACGGAATTCGCCGATCAGACTGTTGCCCAACTGGTAGAGGTCGCCAATGGCGTCCAGTACCTTGTGCTTGACGAATTCATCCTCATAGCGAAGACCATCCTCATTGAGGATCTTGTAGTCGTCAACCACGATGGCGTTATCCACACTACCACCAAGCGCCAGGTTCATGGCGCGCAACTGTTCAATATCACGCATGAAGCCGAAGGTGCGGGCCCGGCTGACCTCTTTCACGAAGGACGTACTTGAAAAGTCCACTGTTGCGGTCTGCGCGCGACCTTTGAAGACCGGATGGTCGAAATCAATGCCAAAGCTCACCTTGAAACCCTCGAAGGGCAACAGCGTAGCCACTTTGCCACCTTCTTCCACCGTGACTTCCCGCTTGATGCGGATAAACTTCTTGGCCGCCTCCTGCTCAGCGATACCCGCTGACTGGAGAAGGAACACAAACGGCCCTGCAGAGCCATCCATAATGGGCACTTCCGCGGCGCTCAGTTCCACGTAGCAGTTGTCAATTCCGAGACCAGCCATAGCGGACAACAAATGCTCCACTGTCGCCACCCGGACACCGTCTTTCAACAAGGTCGTTGAAAGCATGGTTTCACCCACGTTTTCCGCCCGCGCCTGGATCTCGACCACAGGGTCCAGATCAGTCCGGCGAAAGACAATTCCGGTCTCTGCGGGCGCGGGTTTCAGGGTCAAATAGACTTTCTCACCCGAGTGAAGGCCGACACCTGTCGCGCGGATGGTGTTCTTGAGTGTCCGTTGTCTGATCATTGATAAATTTTTCCGTCACAAATAAGTGATAAAATCTGGGGCAAAAATCTGCCCGGATAATATCAGAAAGCCAAACTGAATACCATTTAACCAATTTCTTGCACACTATTGGCGCAGGCACTTGCCCGCTGGCCGTTCGCTTGCATACGTCATGCAGGTCAACCGGATTCACTCTGTCTACGATTGCAAGAGTCTATCAATCGGCCTGGCGACGGAGGAATGCGGGAATATCGAGATAGTCGACTCCCTGCTCCTCATTGTCTTTACTGTGATCAATCGCAACATTACCGCGAGCGACGGCGCGACGGCGCAGCACTGCCGGGCGGTCCAGCTGGTTATAATCCGTTGTGCCATCCAGGGTGCGGGAGTTGTCCACCACTTTGGTCGGCTTCTCACGATCACCCCCAAGGCCAGTGGCAACAACCGTCACTTTCAGCTCATCGGTCATTTCCGGATCAATAACGGTTCCTACAACCACGGTGGCAGAGTCGGACGCAAATTCCCGCACAATGTCACCCACCTCGGAGAATTCGCCCAGGTTGAGATCCATGCCAGCGGTAATATTCACCAGAATACCCTTGGCGCCCTGCAGGTTGATATCTTCCAGCAGCGGGCTGCGAACAGCGGCTTCTGCGGCTTCCCGGGCGCGGTTTTCACCAGTGGCGCGGGCGGTACCCATCATGGCGTTGCCCATCTCGGACATCACGGTTTTCACGTCGGCAAAGTCGACGTTGATCATGCCGTTGCGGGTAATCAGATCAGCAATACCCTGAACGGCGCCGAGCAGGACGTCGTTGGCAGAGCCGAAAGCATCCAGCAGACTGGTCTTCTTGCCCATGACCGCAAGCAGCTTCTCGTTGGGAATGGTGATCAGCGAGTCGACGGTTTCCTCGAGTTCCCGCAGACCCGCTTCCGCCACGCTCATACGCTTGCCGCCTTCAAACATGAACGGCTTGGTAACCACGGCCACGGTCAGGATGCCCATTTCGCGCGCCACTTCAGCGACCACAGGCGCGGCACCGGTGCCGGTTCCGCCACCCATGCCAGCGGTTATGAACACCATGTCGGCACCCTTGAGCGCCTCTGCAATTCGGTCGCGATCTTCCAGGGCGGACTGGCGTCCCACTTCCGGATTGGCGCCAGCGCCAAGACCCTTGGTGATATTGCCACCAAGCTGAATGATCTGGCGGGCATCAAGGTCCGTCAACGCCTGGGCGTCGGTGTTGGCGCAGATAAAATCCACGCCCTCGATTTCGCTGTTGAGCATGTGACGAACGGCATTGCCGCCGCCACCGCCAACTCCCACTACCTTAATGACAGCGCTCTGCTGGACATTATCGACGAGTTCAAACATTTCCCTGCTCCTTACATACTGTTTATCGACTTTGTTTAAAGCCGACATTCGAGATTTTGATTTTCGCGAACCTTCGTTTATTGCTTCATGGTCAACCGTCAGAAATGACCGGCAAACCAACTCTTCATGCGTTCAAACAATGAAGGCGCGTCCTCGCCTTTCATTGCCGGCGCCCTGCCATGATCCATCTGGCGGAAGCCATGGATCAGCAACCCGACGCCGGTAGCGTAAATCGGATTGTTGACCACTTCCGTCATACCGGAGACCGCCTGCGGACAGGCCAGTCTTACCGGCATATGGAAGATTTCCTCGGCCAGCTCCACCACACCTTCCATGGTGGAGGAACCGCCCGTAATCACGACGCCAGCCGGGATCAGATCTTCGAATCCCGAGCGGCGCAATTCTGACTGGACCAGCGTAAACAGTTCTTCGTAGCGGGGTTCGACCACCTCGGCCAGGGCCTGGCGGGAAAGATCCCGTGGTGCCCGGTCGCCGACGCTGGGCACCTTGATGGTTTCGTCTGCTCCGGCCAGTTGAGTCAGTGCGCAGGCGTACTTGATCTTGATCTCTTCAGCGTTCTGGGTCGGCGTGCGCAGCGCCATGGCAATGTCGTTGGTGACCTGATCACCGGCAATCGGTATCACCGCGGTATGGCGGATCGCGCCTCCGGTAAACACCGCAATGTCGGTGGTGCCACCGCCGATATCCACCACGCAGACGCCCAGCTCTTTTTCGTCTTCTGTCAGGATGGCGTGGCTGGAAGCCAGTTGCTCCAGAATGATGTCGTCCACTTCCAGGCCGCAGCGCCTGACACATTTCTCGATGTTCTGGGCAGCATTTACCGCACAGGTCACCAGGTGCACCTTGGCTGCCAGGCGCACACCGGACATGCCCATCGGCTCCTTGATGCCCTCCTGGCTATCAATGACGAACTCCTGGGGCAGAATATGCAGAATCTTCTGATCCGCCGGAATCGCGACGGCCTGGGCCGCATCAATGACCCGGTCGATGTCCGCCTGGGTGACTTCCCGGTCACGGATCGCGACTATGCCGTGAGAGTTCAGACTCTTGATATGGCTGCCGGCAATACCTGCGTATACCGAGTGGATCCGGCAACCCGCCATCAGCTCGGCCTCTTCCACCGCTCGCTGGATGGCCTGGACCGTGGTCTCGATATTCACCACGACACCGCGCTTGAGTCCGCGGGAAGGGTTCGAGCCGATACCCACCACTTCGATGGTCCCGTCCATTTTTCGTTTGCCGACAATCGCAACCACTTTTGAAGTTCCGATGTCGAGGCCGACAATCATGTTTTCCGTTTCACCCGATGACATGCGTACCACCAAACCGTAGGTCTGAATTTATCGTTTTCATGTGTTTTTCCCGGAATCCGCTACCGCTGCATCCGACTTCCATTTCACCGCCACACCATTGCTATAGCGGGCGTCCACACGTTTCACTTCACTTGCCCGCGATACCAGCCGCCGCTGGTACACGGTGACAAACCGCTCAAAGCGCTCGCTCACCTGATCCCGACCCAGCACCACTTCAATGCCGTTAGCCAGCGTCAGGGTCCAGGCACCGCGCTGTTCCAGGCTGAGCCCGGCAAAACCCAGACCATGCTCGGTCAGGGTCCCGGACATGCTGCGGGCCATCCGGATCACGTCCATTACCCGGTCATCCGGCCCCGACAGCAGCGGCAGCCTGCCCGCAACTTCCGGATTCGGTGGCGCAAACACTTCGCCAGAGCGGCTGACCAGACGACCGTCGCTCCAGTAAGCCAGGGGCTTCTTCTCCCTGACTTCGATAGCCAGACGGTCCGGCCAGACGCGTTTTACCGCCGCTGATTCAACCCAGGGGCGCTGCTCAAGTCCGGCTTTGACATCGGACAAATCGGTGGCGAAGAAACTGCGCCCGACCCATTGCCCGGCACTGCGTTCCAGCGCGACCCGGCTTTCACCGACCAGATCACCGGTAATATCTATCGCCATCACCTGACGGTCCATCGTGGCCAGTACCTGGCCCGTTCCCCAGGGCACCAGAGCCGCAAGCAACACAATGCCCGCACCGATGACCACCTGACCCCAGGGCACCGTGGCCAGGACCGCAACCAGCAGGCGGAAACGGCCCGGCTCCGTCTCCAGGGGGGTGGCATTCCGCCGTCCTGGCGGGTCCGAAGGCACCGGTCGGCTCCTGATGAGTATCTGGTCAAACATCCTGTTGCTCCCGCAGATCTGCTTTGTCGAGAGTGTCTTCGAGAATCCGTACCACAAGTTCTTCAAAACTGATGCCCGCCGCCCTGGCCGCCATTGGCACCAGACTGTGATCGGTCATGCCGGGAACGGTGTTCACCTCCAGCAACCAGAACTCGCCGGCGCTGTCCTGCATGATGTCGACCCGGCCCCAGGTCCGGCAGCCCAGCACCCGGAACGCCTCAAGTGAGAGCTGCTGAAGGCGGAGCTCGGATTCCGGATCAAGGCCGCAGGGAATCTGATAGCGCGTGTCGTCCGTCAGGTACTTGGCTTCATAGTCGTAAAACACATGGTCGGTGCTGAGGCCGATAGCCGGCAGCGCTTCGTCCTGTAGCAGACTGACCGTAAATTCCGGACCTTCGATCCACTCTTCCACCAATACCAGTGGGTCCAGAGCAGCTGCCTGCTGATAAGCGGAGACGAGCTCATCACGGTCTTTGACTTTGCAGATGCCGATGCTTGAGCCTTCATGGGAAGGTTTGACACTCAGTGGCGGCCGCAAGGTCAGCAAGATCCGGTCAGCGTCCGCTTCGGCAGCCATTACGCTGAATCTGGGTGTCGGCAGGTTGCAGCCCTCCAGCACATACTTGGTGCGCAGTTTGTCCATGGCCAGGGCCGAGGCCATCATCTCGCTGCCGGTAAAGGGAATGCCCGCCTGGGAGAGGATTGCCTGAATGGTTCCGTCCTCGCCACCACGACCATGCAACGCGATAAACACGCGATCAAATTCCGGGGCGTCGACGGTTCTGAGCAGGCAGCCCCGGACATCAACGGCGTAGGCATCGACACCTGCAGCCAGCAGTGCCGACAGCACTGCCTGACCGCTTTTCAGGGACACCGCCCGCTCAGCCGAATTACCGCCCATAAACACAGCTACCCGGCCGAGGGCGCTGACCGTTGCCGGGTCGGCCTGATAAGCCGGAATATCGATGCGCAGGGAATCACTCATCTGAAATCACCCCCGCTGCGCCAAGCCTGGTGGCGACACCACCAATATCACCTGCGCCCTGGGTAATCAGCAGGTCACCGTCGTGCAGGACGTTGCCCAGCAGGTGCTCGATTTCGCTGTTGTCTTCAACGAAGATGGGCTCCAGATTACCGCGCTGACGGATACTGCGGCACAGAGCACGGCTGTCCGCGCCGGGAATGGCCGCCTCACCGGCCGCGTAGACCTCCATCAGAAGCAGAACATCCACTTCCGACAGCACCCGGACAAAGTCTTCATACAGATCCCGGGTCCTGGAGAAACGATGGGGCTGATACAGCATCACCAGCCGACGACCCGGCCAGGCATCCCGGGCGGCGCGGATAATGGCCTGGACTTCCGTGGGGTGATGGCCATAGTCGTCCACCAGGGTGATGGTGCCTTTACGGGTCTGGTAATCCCCATACACCTGAAACCGGCGGCCCACGCCGGCAAATCCGGCAAGACCCCGGCAAATGGCATCATCATCCACGCCCTCATCGGTGGCCACGGCGATTGCCGCCACGGCGTTCAGAACGTTGTGACGGCCGGGCATTTTGAGCTCGACTTTCAGATCGCTGCGATCGCCGGGACGACGGACCATAAACCGGGTACGCAAGCCGTCGGAAACGATGTCTTCAGCGCGGTAGTCGGCCTCCGGACTATCAATCCCGTAGGTGATGATGGCGCGGGATATCCGCGGAATGATTTCCCGCACATAGTCGTCATCCACACACATCACTGCCACGCCGTAAAAGGGCAGGTTGTGGAGGAAATCCAGAAACGTCTGCTTCAGGCGACCCACATCCCCACCGTAGGTATCCATGTGGTCGGCTTCGATATTGGTGACAACCGAAATGACGGGAGTCAGGTGCAGGAAGGAGGCGTCACTTTCATCGGCCTCTGCCACCAGATACCGGGAACCACCGAGCTGGGCATTGGTGCCCGCACTGTTGAGCTTGCCGCCAATAACAAAGGTGGGATCAAGGCCGGCCTCGCCAAGTATTGACGCGATCAGGCTGGTGGTTGTGGTTTTGCCATGGGTACCCGCAACCGCAATACCGTGGCGGTAACGCATGATTTCCGCCAGCATTTCCGCCCTGGGTACGATGGGCACCCGGCGGCTTCTGGCCGCCGACACTTCCGGGTTTTCGCTGCTGACCGCAGAGGACACCACGACCACGTCTGCTGTCGCACTGTTGTCTTCGCGATGCCCGATAAACACAGTTACACCCATGGCTTTGAGGCGGTCGGTGACCACGCCTTCGCGAATGTCCGAACCGGATACGTCGTAGCCCTGGTTTTTCAGTACTTCGGCAATACCACTCATGCCCGCGCCGCCGATGCCGACGAAATGAATATTCCGTATCCGGCGCATCTCTGGCACCTGGTACACCAGCGGTGGATTCGTGTGCTCAGTCATTGGCAGCCTCCAGACAGTAATTCACAACTCGCTCCGTCGCATCCGGGCGAGCCAGCGATTTCGCCGCTGTCGCCATTTCGAGAATCCGCTCCCGGTCCTGCGCCAGTTCCGCCAATGTCTGCGCCAGCGACTCTGCTGTCAGCCCCGGCTGGGGAACCAGAATGGCACCGCCAGCTTTCACCATCTGCCGGGCATTCGCAGTCTGATGGTCATCAACGGCATGGGGGAAGGGCACCAGAATCGCGCCCATACCCGCAACGCAAAGCTCTGATACCGTTAGCGCACCCGACCGGCACAGCACCAGGTCAGCCCACCCATAGGCCTCTGCCATATCCCTGATAAAGGGCTGCACACTGGCTTCGACCCGATGATCGCCATAAGCGGCCTGCGCAGCATCGAGGTGCTTTTCACCGCATTGATGCCGAACCTCCGGCCTGCGCTCTTCCGGCATCAGGGCCAGTGCTTCCGGGACAACCTCATTGAAAATCCGGGCGCCCAGACTGCCCCCGACTACCAGTAACCGCAGCGCGCCCGAGCGGCCTGCCAGCCGATCCTCCGGGGGTGGCAAAACGGTCAGATCCTGGCGCACCGGGTTGCCGGTACAGCGGGTCACCACGTTCTGGCCAAAACTGCCGGGGAATGCCTCCAGCACGGTATCGGCGAAACGCACGAGCAGGCGGTTGGTCATCCCGGCAACCGCGTTCTGCTCATGGATAACCAGCGGCGTTCTGGTCAGCCAGGCGGCAATGCCGCCAGGTCCGGTAACGAAGCCGCCCATGCCAACCACGCAATGGGGCCGGATCCGGCGCATTTCAGTGAACGCCTGTCCCAGCGCCCGCATCAGCCGGAAGGGTGCCAGCAGCAAGGCCAGTCTGCCCTTGCCCCGCAACCCGGAAACCTTGATAAGCGAGAGCGGTATATCGGTATCAGCGATCAGGCGCGCTTCCATGCCTCCGGCTGATCCCAGCCAGTAAATTTCGTGACCTTTGCCCTGCAGCAGGCGGGCAGTTGCCAGTGCCGGGAATACGTGGCCACCGGTTCCACCAGCCATCATCAGGAAGCGCCTGGCTTCATTCATAACAGGCACCTCCGCGTTTTTTCAGGGCGGATTCCGGCGATTTCGCGGTCCTTTCCCGGTCCGTCCGCTCCATGTCGACGCGGATGAGCACACCGATACTCACGGCGGTAATCAGCAGGCTGGAGCCGCCATAGCTCACCAGCGGCAGGGTCAGGCCCTTGGTTGGCAGCAGTCCGGTGCTGACCGACATATTGATGCTGGCCTGAAGCCCGATCAGCAGAGTGATACCGTAGGAAAAACAGGCAGCAAAGGGCATGTCCGCTTTTTCCGCCTTGCGGGCGATTACCAGACCGGAAACCACCAGTACCGTGAACAGGCCGAGCACAATAAGCGATCCCAGCAGACCGAATTCTTCAGCGATGATGGCAAAGATAAAGTCGGTGTGGGCTTCCGGCAGATAGAACAGTTTCTGAACGGAGTTACCGAGGCCGGTACCGGCCCAGTCACCGCGTCCGAACGCAATCAGGGACTGGGTCAGCTGATAGCCGGAATCGAACTGGTCTTTCCAGGGGTCGAGGTAGCTGACCACGCGCTTGAGTCGGTAGGGCTGGGTAAGAATCAGAACCGACCCCAACACGACCAGTATGCCAATCAGCGGCATAAAGCGGCTGAGGCGGACACCACTGAGAAAAATCATTCCGGCCGCGGCAGCCACCAATACTACCGTAGCGCCAAAATCAGGCTCGATAACCAGCAGCACCGAGGCCAGCCCAAGCACCACTACGGGTTTGAGAAATCCGAGCCAGGTATTGAGCAGTTCTTCCCGGCGGCGCACCACATATCCGGCGAGATAGGCAATCAGGCAAAGCTTGGCAATCTCGGACACCTGCACATTGAACAGGCCGAAAGGAATCCAGCGGGTAGAGCCGTTGACGGTATGGCCCAGGGGCGTCAGCACCAGCACCAGCGACAGCATGCCAATACCCAACAGCAGCCAGCCGCTGCGCTCCCACCATGAAATCGGCACATTCACCGCGACCAGCGCAAATACGCAACCGAGACCGGCAAAAATCAGCTGCCGGATCACATAATGGTAGCCATTACCCATGGTTTCGGCCGCAATATCCATGGACGCCGAAGAAATCATTACAATGCCCACCACCAGCAGGGCGGCCGAACTGATGATCAGTAACGGCAACGGCCGCAGGTCACTGAAACGGGTGTTGTGGTGGTTGAGGGTCATATCCGCACTCATACCAGTGCCCCCTCTTCCAACTGCCCGACCAGGCTGCGGAACTGATCACCGCGATCCTTATAATCGCGGAACATGTCAAAACTTGCGCAGGCCGGAGATAGCAGAACGCGATCCCCTGCGACGGCGACGCTGGCGGCTTTTTTTACCGCATCGGCCAGCGAGTCTTCCAGGTGAACCACGCCTGAATCGCCCAGGACGTCGACCAGGCGACCGGCATCCGTGCCAATCAGGATCACCGCGCGGCAATGCTCGGCCACCGGTGCTTTCAAGGGTGAGAAATCCGCGCCCTTGCCGTCGCCACCGGCGATCAACACAATCCTGCCACCGGCAGGCACCAGACTTTCGATGGCGGCCGCGGTAGCGCCCACATTGGTGCCCTTGGAATCATTGATGTAATCGACCTCAGCCACCCGGCGAACCCACTCGCAACGGTGGGGCAGCCCTTTAAAGTTCCGGGCCGTTTCCAGCATCAGGTCCATTGGCAGGCCGGCGGCGTGGCCGAGAGCGAGCGCTGCCATCACATTGCTGATGTTGTGGTGTCCCAGCAGGCCAAGTTCGTCTGCGAGAATCAGATTGTCGAATCCGAAGGTGATCCAGGTGCCATGCTCGTCGTCCCGGGTGCTGAATGTCTCCGGATTGACCCGATGGAAACCGAAACAAAGGAACCGGAGGGTATCCCGGGCCATGGGGGTACTCAGGGCATCGTCCAGGTTAACGATGGCGTTCTGACAACCGTTGAAAATCCGCTGTTTTGCCCGGAAATAATCCATCTTGGTGGCGTAGCGGTCCCTATGGTCATCGGACAGATTCAGCACCGTTGCCGCCATTGCATTGAGTTCATGGGTCGTTTCAAGCTGGAAGCTGGAAAGTTCCAGGACATAGAGTTCTGCACCCTGGCCCAGCAGATCCAGCGCGGGCGTGCCGATATTGCCACCCACCGCAACTTTCAGGCCTGCGGCTTTTGCCATTTCCCCAACCAGCGTGGTCACCGTAGTTTTGCCATTGGATCCGGTGATGGCGATAATCGGCGCATCAGCCGCTTCGGCAAACAGATCAATATCACCGCGGATCAAGGCGCCTTTCTCAACCGCCCTGCGAATCGCGGGCTCGGCCACCGGGACGCCGGGGCTGACCACCAGTTCATTGAAACCGGCGAAGGTGTCCGGATCGAAGTCGCCAAGATAAACCGGCACTTGCGGATACTGCTCACGCAACTGTGCCAGCCCCGGTGGCTCTGGCCGGCTGTCTGCCACGGCCGGCTCACGGCCTTTTTCGCACAGATAGCGGACACATGAGAGCCCGGTATTACCGAGCCCCACTACCAGTGTCCGACGATCTGAAGCGATCACACCCATGGCGATTGCGTTCCCCTATCTGAGTTTCAGGCTGGCAAGACCGACCAGCACGAGCACAACGGTGATAACCCAGAAGCGCACGATCACGCGCGGTTCCGGCCATCCTTTCAGTTCAAAATGGTGATGCAGCGGTGCCATCCGGAAAATGCGCCGGCCGGTGAGCCGGAACGATGCCACCTGCAGGATCACGGAAACGGTTTCCATAACAAAAACACCACCCATGATAAACAGCACGATCTCCTGCCGGACAATGACCGCCACAATCCCCAGCGCTGCGCCAAGCGCCAGGGCGCCCACATCGCCCATGAAAACCTGGGCCGGGTAGGTGTTGAACCAGAGAAAGCCAAGCCCGGCGCCCACCAGCGCGCCACAGAACACGATCAGCTCGCCGGTTCCCGGTAAATGCGGGATCAGCAGATAGTTGGCAAACTCTGAGTGGCCGGACGCATAGGCAAAAATACCGAGGGCCGCCGCCACCATCACGGTTGGCATGATGGCCAGGCCATCCAGACCATCGGTCAGATTGACAGCATTGCTGCTGCCGACAATCACGAAGTAGCTGAGCAGAACAAACAGCACCGGGCCCAGAGTCAGCGATACCTCTTTAAAGAAAGGCACGTAAAGCGACGTCTCCTGTGGCAGCACCGAACTCGAGAACAGGGCGATGGCGGCCCCTGCACCGATCACCGATTGCCAGAAATACTTCCAGCGGGCCGGCAACCCGCGGGGGTTACGCTCCACCACTTTGCGATAGTCATCAACCCAGCCAATGGCACCAAACAACAGGGTCACCAGAATCGTTATCCACACATACCGGTTCGCCAGATCCGCCCACAAGAGTGTACTGACACCCACCGCCACCAGAATGAGCGCACCACCCATAGTGGGTGTACCGGCCTTGCTCAGGTGCGTCTGCGGGCCATCGTCACGAACCGACTGACCGATCTGGTACTGACTGAGTTTGCGAATCATTAACGGTCCGATCACAAGCGAGATCAACAGCGCCGTCAGTACCCCGAAAATGCCTCTCAGAGTCAGGTACTGAAAAACCGTCAGCGCCGAGAAATATTGTGATAGAACCTCTGTCAGCCAGAGCAGCATGTGTTATCCACCTTTTGTTTTATTCCCTCTACCACTCGGTCCATGGCAGCACTGCGCGAGCCTTTGACCAGCACCGTCTGGGAACCAGCACTGCTTTCAAACAGACGAGACACAGCCTCATCATGGCTGGAACACACCTCGGTGGCGGCGCCATACCCCTCCACGTAACCTTCACACCCACTGCCCACGACCAGCAGCCTGTCAACACCCCGGGCGCGGGCAAACCTGCCGATATCGCGGTGCATCTCTGTGTGATCTTCACCCAGTTCTGCCATCGCGCCCAGAACAGCCGAGCGAGTTCCCGGGTAGCCAGCAAGAACCTCAATGGCTGCTTTCATGGAGGCCGGATTGGCGTTGTAACTGTCATCAATCACCGTCCACCGGGAGGTCAGTTTCAGGGCCTGCAAACGACCCTTGAACGCCTGCAGGCCGGCAAGCCCCCGCGCAATTGCGTCATCGGTGGCACCAACGGTCTGGGCGGCAGCAATGGCCATCAGGGCATTGGTAATGTTGTGCTCACCCTGAAGTGACAAACGGATATCGCACTGCCAGCCGTTAGGCCCCTGCGCCGTAAAACGCATTTCCGGACCATCCACCTGAACGTCAGCAGACCGGTAGTCTGCGCCGCGCCGACCCTGACCACTGACGGATTTCACACTGCGTTGCCCGGCACGCTGGTGCCAGGCATCAAAGGCCGGGTCGTCCATGTTCAGGACCGCTACACCGTTGGCAGGGAGACCGTCGATAATCTCGCCCTTGGCCCGGATGATATTCTGGTAACTGCCAAACCCTTCAAGATGGGCCTGGCCGGCGTTAGTGAGAATGGCAACATCGGGCCTGACGATTGCCACTGTATGCGCAATCTCACCCAGAGCGCTGGCGCCAAGCTCTATCGCCGCGTATCTGTGCTCCGGAGCAAGGCGGAAAAGCGTAAGCGGCACGCCTATGTGGTTATTGAGATTGCCCTCGGTTGCAAGGGTATTACCCATCCGTCCGAGAATGGCCGCCACCATTTCCCGCACGGTGGTTTTCCCACTGCTTCCGGTGACCGCCACGACACGGGCCTTGCTGAGGTTACGGTTGGCGGCCGCGATGGCTGCCAGTGCCGCGATGGTGTCTGTTACCACCAACTGGGGCAGTTGAACGGTGTTATCGGCATGATCAACAACCGCCGCCACAGCGCCGGCCTGGCGGGCGGACTCAATAAACCGGTGGCCGTCAAAGTTGTCACCACGGATCGCCACAAACAGATCGCCCGGGCCAATATTCCGTGTATCGGTGGACACATTGGCAAACCGGATATCGTCCTGCCAGGCGCCGCAGGGCCGACCTTCAACCCACTCAAGAGCCTGCCTGAGAGTGAATGGAGACATCATGATGCGGCGCCTCCGTTCAGCGAAAGCAGATGAAGAACCTGCCCGGCATCACTGAATGGCAGGCGCTGGCCCGCTGTTTCCTGCCAGGATTCATGGCCCTTGCCGGCGATCAACACGATATCTCCGGGCTCCGCGGCCGCAATTGCCTGGCGAATTGCCTCAGCACGGTCGTGAATAACAGTCACCTTCTCCGGTGCCGCGAAACCTGCAAGAATCTGGTCGGTAATGGCTGCCGGGTCCTCGCTGCGCGGATTGTCATCAGTGACGAACACCAGGTCGGCGCCGCGCTCGGCTTCAGCGGCCATTGCCGGGCGCTTGCCGGTATCACGGTCACCGCCACAACCAAACACGCAGATCAACCGGCCGCTGACATGGGGCCGCAAAGCCGCCAGTGCGTTTTCGAGGGCGTCCGCGGTATGGGCGTAATCCACAATCACACGCACCCCGTTGCCACCGGTAAACGGCTCCAGCCTGCCGGGCGGCGGCACCAGACGTTTCACTGCCAGCTGAACCCTCTCAACAGGCACGCCCAGGCTCAGAACTGCCGCCATGGATGCCAGCAGATTGCTGACATTAAAGCTGCCCATAATCGAGGCAGAAATATCAAAAGCGCCCCACAGGCCATCCACCGATGCAGAGAACCCATCATTGGTCTGGCTGATCCCGGTCAGCCAGAGCTCGGTTTGTGCCTCGTGAAGGCTGAAACGCACCCGATCACACTTGCCGTCCAGCTGTTCATAAAGCTGGCGGCCAAAAGGGTCATCAAAATTGATGACCGCGAAGTGAAGCTCTTCACGCTCAAACAGTCGCGCCTTGGCGGCCCCGTAGGCTGCCATTGAGCCGTGGTAATCGAGATGGTCCCGGGTCAGATTGGTAAACACGGCACCGGTCATGTTCAGACCATCGACCCGCCCCTGGTCAAGAGCATGGGATGAAACTTCCATGGCCGCCGCGCGGCCGCCCTGGGCAATAATGTCCGACAACACGCGGTTGACCTGGACCACATCCGGGGTGGTGTGTGACGCCTCCTGCATGGCATCCGGCATGCCATAACCGAGAGTTCCGATGACGCCACAGGGAGTGCCGGTCTCCTGAAACAAGCTGGCGATATAGTGTGATACCGAGGTTTTGCCATTGGTGCCTGTGACGCCGATCAGCCGCAGCCGCTGGGACGGATGTTCGTAAAAACGATCAGCAATCATGCCCAGCCGGGCCTTCAGATTTTCCACCGGAACCAGCAGCGCGCCTGCCCTTTCGTAGCATTCACCGGCCTGGCCGGTTTCCAGCAGAATCGCGGCCGCACCAGCGGCGATTGCCTCGCCCACATACTGGTCTGCCGGGGTCCGGCTGCCCGCCAGCGCGAGGAAGGCATCACCGGCAGAGACCTTGCGACTGTCCGTGGCCAGGCCATGAATGGTCACATCAAACACTGAGGGCACGGCGGCCACGCCCTCGAGCAGACTCCGGAGTGATGACATGCACATGCCCCTAACCCCGCTCACTGGATACCGGTTCAGACGCTTTGGTCTGCCCCAGTTCCAGTTCCGGCTTGACGTTCAGCAACCTGAGCGCACCCCCCATCACCCGCGCAAATACCGGCGCGGCCACTTCACCGCCGTAGTATTCACCGGACTGGGGTGCGTCTACAGCCACCACGGTTACAATTCTTGGATCGTCTATCGGCGCCATGCCGGCAAAGATTGCCTTGTACTGGCTGTCTTCATAACCATCTTTGCCGACCAGATGCACCGTGCCGGTTTTCCCGCCGGCAGAATAGAAACCCGGCTGGGCTCGTTTGCCGGTACCGTTCTCGACCACTTCCCGCAACATCTGGCGAACATCGAATGTCACCTGCTCTGACAGCACACGCTGCCCCACCGGCTTTGCCTGCACTTTCAGGAGGCTCAACGGATAACGAATGCCACCATTGGCAAGCACCATATAGGCCTGCGCCAGTTGCAGAGCATTCACGCTCATACCATAACCGTAAGACAGCGTGGCCTCTTCGACCGGACGCCATTTCGGGGGAGCGGCAAGCACACCAACCGCCTCGCCCGGAAAGCCAATACCCGTAGGCTGGCCGAAACCGAGCCGGGCATAGAGATCCCGAATGACATCGCCACCAATGTCGGTCGCGATTTTGCTGATACCAACATTACTGGATTTGGCAATCACGTCCGTCAGACTGATGACACCGTAATTACGGTGGTCGCGAATGGTGAACCTCCCGAAACGCCGAAAACCGGGGTCGGTATCGATCGTGTTGGTCGCCTTGAACCTCCCCGACTCAAGAGCGGCGGCCATCGACAGCGGCTTCATGGTCGAGCCCGGTTCGAACAGGTCGGTAATCGCCTTGTTACGGAGGCGGTCGGGGCTCAACTGACTGCGGTCGTTGGGGTTATATGAGCCCTGATTCACCATCGCCAGAACCTCTCCGGAGTCGACATCCAGCATCACCAGCGTTCCGCCCCTGGCGTTGTGGGCGCTGACGACCGCTTTCAGTTCCCGATAGGCCAGATACTGCAGGCGAAGATCAATACTCAGTGCCAGGCTTTTCCCGGGCCGGGCATTGCGAATCAGCGTAAGGTCTTTGATGACCCGACCGCGGTTATCCTTCAGTACCCGCTTCTTGCCGCGCTCGCCGCTCAGCCAGTCGTTATACGCAAGCTCAATGCCTTCCTGGCCGAATTCATCAATGTTGGTAAAGCCCACCACATGGGAGGTCACCTCGCCGGCCGGATAGTAACGACGATACTCCTGGCGGCTGTAGATTCCCGGAGTGCCCAAAGCCATAACCTCCCGGGCCAGTTCCGGCTGGATCTTGCGGCGCAGATAGAGAAACTCCCTGCTTGCATATTTGCGCAACCGGGCCCGCAACTCGCCCTCGCGGAGCCCCAACTGTCTGGCAACCGCTGTCAGCCTGGGGTCACCTGCATCGGTTTCAGAAGGATTGATCCACAGCGTCTGTACCGGAGTACTCACTGCCAGCGATTCGCCGTAACGATCGGTGACCACACCGCGGTGAGCGTCAATCTGCTCCACCCGAATGGTCCGCACGTCGCCCTGCTGGCGGAGAAACTCCTGATCCACCACATGGAGATCAAGCAGGCGCCACGCCAGCGCCGCAACCACCATCAGGAACACGCCCAGAACTGTGCCGTATCGCCAGGCCTTGAGCCCCGCGACCAGTCTCTGGCCCATTGTTGCATTCCCGGAATCCGACACTGATCTCACCTTCGGGCTGATTGTTTTGCTATCTGGAAACGACAATCGGAGCCATTACCGGCACTAACACGACATCTTCTTTGCCTGGTACAGACATGCCGAATCGTTCAGAGGCCAACCGCTCTACCCGTCCGTGGGCGCTCAGCGCGCTCTGTTCCAGCAGCAACTGGCTCCATTCCCGCTGATATCCATCCCGCTCGGCCTGCAACTGAGACAGAGTGTTGAACAGCTCGCGGTTTTCGTGGGCACTGACCACCACGCCAAGCGACGAAATCAACAGCAGCGCCAACAACACGACCGAAATAACGGCCTGGGGCTGTCGCAGCGCAACAAACACCTGGCGGGACAAACGTACTGCCGTCGACAGGCCATCCCTGACCCGTTGCCTGTTCAGGCCGGATGCTTTGGTTCCGGTTCTCGGTTCTATTGCTACGGCGCCCATGCTAGTTGCTCCTCTGGCTTCCGTCTGAGTCGGAAACGCGCTCGAGTACCCGCATAACGGCACTCCGGGCTCGCACATTGTCATTCACTTCCTGCTCGTCCGCTTTCAGCGCCTTGCGCACAAGCCGAAACCCGGATGCCTCCTGTTCCGCAGTAACCGGTACACCTTTCGGCAACCGCGGACCACGGGCCAGGTCTCTCATAAAGCGCTTTACCAGCCGGTCTTCCAGGGAATGAAAGCTGATCACTACCAGCCGGCCGCCGGGCAGGAGTCGTTTGGCACCTGCTGCAAGCCCCGCCTCCAGATCTTCCAGTTCCCGGTTGATGAAGATCCGGACCGCCTGGAAAGTTCGTGTTGCGGGATGCTTGTGTTTTTCTTTTCTGGGAACGGCCCCTGCAACCAGCTCGGCAAGCTCAAAAGTCGTCTGCAGCGCTTTTTCTTTGCGGCGCTCCACGATCCGCCGGGCAATCCGGCGTGAAAACCGTTCGTCGCCGTAACGGAAAATCACATTGGCGATTTCCTGCTCGTCCGCTTCCGCCAGCCATTGCGCGGCACTGGGCGGCTGCTCCGGATTCATTCGCATATCCAGGGGGCCATTGCGCATAAAACTGAAACCCCGCTCTGCGTCATCCAGTTGCGGCGAGGACACGCCCAGGTCAAGCAATATCCCGTGGACCAGAGACCAGCCCTGCTGATCAATGGCCTGGCCGAGCTCGGCAAAAGAACCGTGAAAAACGCGAAAACGCCCGTCCTCTTCCGACAGACTGTGCGCCGACTCGATAGCCTGGGGATCCTTGTCAATGCCCAGCAGGGCGCCGGCCGAATCAAGATGGGCAAGAATCAGGCGGCTGTGGCCGCCGCGACCAAAAGTGCCATCGACGTAACGACCAGCGGAATCACTGACCAACAGCTCTACGGCGGAATCGAGCAGAACAGAGCGGTGGCGGTAATGTTCCGCCGAGCCCTCTCTGCGCTCGACCGTCATAGCGACAGGGCCTCCATCTCTGG
>Ga0102928_1000277_pt1 | contig 32236 bp, 27 predicted proteins | sample SalPonR1_B_D1_MG_FD_78504 | JGI IMG/M metagenome (GOLD analysis project Ga0102928, IMG submission 78504) | Salt pond soil microbial communities from South San Francisco under conditions of wetland restoration - Salt Pond MetaG R1_B_D1_MG | ecosystem: Environmental > Aquatic > Marine > Intertidal...
CGATGCGATGCGATGCGATGCGATGCGATGCGATGCGATGAGCACCGCAACCCGACGGACCGGCTGCCGTGTCGTGGACCGGGGTGGCGCCTCGTCAGGACACGGCGACGGCGCAGCTGATGCGCATCATCTGGTCGACTCCGGCCTTGAGCTCCTCGTCGCTGATGCGGACGGTGTCGCCGCTCTCGCCGAGCAGGTCGCTGACCGTCATGATCGCCAGCGCCTCGATGCCCTTCACTGCGGCGATCGTGTACATCATCGCCGCCTCCATCTCCACACCGATGTGCCCGAGGCGCTTCCAGCGGGCGAAGGTGTCCGGGTCGGGGTCGTAGAACAGGCCGGACGTCACGATCGGGCCCACGTGCACGGCGCCGGCCGTGCCCTCCCGGCTGAGGTGCGCCGCGGTCTCGGCCAGCGAGAACGTGGCCGACGGGGCGTATCCCTCCATCGCCGCGTAGCGCAGTGGTGTCTGATCGTCGGAGGAGGCGGCCACCCCGATCACGGTGTCGCCCATCGCCATGGCGTCGCCGAGGCCGCCGCAGGTGCCGACGCGCACGAGCCGGGTGGCGCCCAGCATGATCAGCTCCTCGAACACGATGCCCGCACTGGGGCAGCCCATCCCGGTGGACTGCACGCTGATCGGCCTGCCGTCGAACGTCCCGGTGTAGCCGAGCATCCCGCGCTCGGCGTTCACCTGGCGGAAGCCGGGGTCGAAGAACGTCTCGGCGATGTACTGGGCGCGGACGGGATCTCCGGGGCAGAGGACGTTCGGGGCGTAGTCGCCCTCGTCGGCACGCAGGTGGATCGGCATGCAGCCGAGCGTATTCGACCCACTCCTCCGAAAATTGCCTCGATCCGAGCGCCAGGCGCTACGAACCGGGCATTTTTCGGATGCGGGACCGGCCGGAGTGGCGGCTCGAACCCCGTGCTACTTGAGGAACCTGCTCGTCGTGTTGTCGGCAAGCACCTTGCCTCCGGTCTGGCAGGTGGGGCAGTAGTTCACCGTGTAGCCCGAGTACTCCACGGCTCGGACGACGTCGCCGCACACCGGGCACGGATCGCCGGTCCGGCTGTGCATCGCGCTGGGCCGATCCTTCGACGAACTCATGTCGCCACGTGTGCGCTCGAACGCCAGGCTCTCGGCGACGCACGTGTGGATGGCCTCGGCGACCACGGCGGCCCCCTCGGGCCCGAGCCGCTTCGTGGTCGCGAAGGGCGAGATGCGTGCCCGGTGACAGATCTCGTTGGCCAGCCGTCGCCCGATGCCCGCCACCATCCGCTGATCGCGCAGGAAGCTGTGGACGCGCATCGAGTTGGCGGCGAACAGCCCGGCGAGTTCGTCGGAGGTGATCGTCGCCGCCTCCGGGCCGAGCTTGTCGAGTGGGGGAGTGGTGAGGACGTCGGCCGTGGGGACGCACCACACACCCGCCCGGCGCTCCTTGCCCTGCTCGGTGAGCAGGAGCGCCGTCGGTTCGTCGGTGTCGTCGGTCGGTTCGAAGGTCAGGCGCGCTTGCCCGCCACGGGGCTTCGCCGACAACGCCTTGCCGGGCTTCGGGGTCTCGGGCACCAGCCGGCCCCCCTGCATGAGGTGCACCACGAACGTGACCGGCTCGAAGGTGACCAGCAGGTACTTGCCGCGTCGACCGACCTCGATCAGCGGTCGGCCGAACGCCTCCGACGGCGGTGGCACGGCAGTCTTCAGTGCGGTGAAGTTGAACGGGGTGAAACCCGTGAGCACCCGGCCGGCGAACCGCTCGGACAGGCGCTCGGCGTGCGCCTCGATCTCGGGCATCTCCGGCACGGCTCAGGCCCTCCCGGTCACTCGTAGGTCGTGCGCTCCCGCACGGAGGAGAACACGGCGTCGAGGGCGCCGAACACCGGCTGCGACGCCATCAGCTTCTGCTGGTCGCCGAACAACCGGATCCGGCCGCCGATGAAGGCCTCCTGGGCGTTCAGTTCGCCGGTGGCCACCGCCACGGCCGTGTCCCAGTCCTGCTCCATCTTCACGTCCTCGGGGTCGGCGGGGCCGGCACCGAACGTTGCGGTGCCGTCGCCCACGGTGAGGTGATAGGTGACGTCGCCCTCGGGACCGTTGCTCACCACCTGGGTGATGCCGATCCGATGGTGTTCGGCGACCTCGCGCATCTGCTCGCTCTCGGCGACCTCGGCGGAGAGTGCGGCGATCCAGTCGAGACTGAGGTATCGGATCATGGGTCCGTAGTCTGCCTGATCGTGGTGAGCTTCGGGCCCTTCACGGACGTCGACGACCTCCGGCATCCCGGCACGGTGGAGGAGTGGGTGTTCGCTGCGTGGACGGCCGGCGGGGATCTCGGCGTGTTGTCGGGGCACCGCATCGTCGGCCGGCGTGCGTGGTACTGGGCGGCACTGGCCAGGAGAGGGCACCCGCTGCTCCACATCACCGACTTCGAGGTGCCGGTGCGCGCCGACCCGTTCATCGTGAAGGGCGAGGCGCTGTGGGCCGAACACACCTGTGACGCACCGATGGAGCAGTGGTCGATCGGTAACGAGACCTACGCCTCGGCGATCGAGGACACCGACGACGCGCTCGGACTCGGGTACGGCACCCCGACCCCGATCGCCTTCGACCTCGAGTGGTACGCCACGGCCCCACCGGAGCCGCTGCAATCGCTGTGGCCATCCCCGAAAAATGCCCGGTCCGTAGCGCCTGGCGCTACGAACGAGGCAGATTTCGGGACGCGACCTGTCGGGTACGAGCAGGCGGGGGTGGTGCACGGAGCGGTGGAGATCCTGAACGAGTCCACGGTGGAGCTCGCCGAGGTGCCGGCGCACCGGTGGCACCGATGGAGCGCGGGCACCTTCGGGCCACTGACACTGCCGGAGGCGGTGGCCCACACCGGGGTGCGGGCACCGTTCACGTTCCCCGACGGCAGCGTCAGCGACCTCGTGGTCACCTCCGGGGGCTGGGCCCGGCGAGCTGATCGTCGGCGGGCCTGACGTCTGCGTCGTCGCCGGGTCGAACCGCCGGGATGCGACGCGGCCGCCGGCGGGCGATCAACCACACCACACCGAGCACCACCACGGCGAGAGCCAGGAACGGTGCTGCCACGGCCAGCACCAGTCCGACGGCGAACAGCACACCCACGAAGGCGTCCCAGCCGCTGCGGAAGGCATCGGCGATGCCGTCGTCGTCGGCGATCACGGGTTCGCCGGTCACCGACGCGGGAGCCCGGTAGACCAGGTCGATCGTGAGCGTCGACAGTTCGACCCGCTGTTCCACGTTGCGCTGGCTGGCCAGCAACCGCTCGAGGGCGATCGTGTGTTCCGTGATGACCGACTGGATCGTCACGATGTCCTGGAACTCGGTGGCCTCGGCGAGGAGCGCCTCGAACTGGGCGATCGTCTGCTCCTCCACGCGGATGCGGATGTCGAGATCGACCAGTTGCTCGGTGACGTCCTCCGACTGCTGGGTGCGGCCGATGAGTGCGCCCGCGGTGCCGTCGAGGTCGGCGATCAGCGGGTCGAGGTCGACCGGGGGCACCTTCACCACGATGCGGCCGCTGCCGTCGATGCTGCGGTCGTCGCGCTCGTTTCCGATGTCGACCTGGGCATCGAAGACGGTGGCGTTGTTGCGGCGAACCACCTCGAGGGTGTCGTCGACGGCCCGGCGGATGTCCGGTGTGCCGATGGTGACGCCCGCTTCGACGGCGACGGCCCTCCCGATGCCGTCGAGGTTCAGCGGCGCCGACGGAGCCTGCGAGCCGCCGGTCGCCAGCCCGGGTGCCGCAGCCGTCGCATCGGCGGCCTCGCTTTCGCCGGCGGCCCGGTCGTCGGACGACGCACCGTCGCCGGCGCGGGCCTCGCCGTCGTTGCCGTCGGCGACCATCTCGGCCGGCATCTCCGACGGCATCTCGGTGTCGGCCGTGTCCGTCGCGCTGTCACCCGAGTCGTCGTCGGCCCCGCAGGCCGACACCCCCAGTGCCACGAGAACGGCCAGTGCTGCTGTGTGTCTGATGTGTCTCCCCATGCATCTTCGACGCCGCCAGCACCGCTCCGGTTCCCTCCGACCCGATCCATCCTCCTCCATCTCCTCACGTTTGCGTTGCAGAATTGTCGGGACGCCCCAACGAAAACGTCACGCAAACGATGAGGGTCAGTCAGCCAGTCAGTCAGTCGGTGGGGGCGAAGGGGCTGCCGGCGTTGCCGCTCGTGAGGTCACCGAGGGTGAGCGACTCGTAGGCGATCTCGGGATGGGCGCGCACCGCCTCGTCGAGCTTGCGGGCATCGTCGCCCACGAGGATCCGCCAACGACCCTCACGGACTGCGTCGAGGATCTCCGTGGCCGCCTCGGCCGCCGACATCGGCGCCTGGTCGCGGAACATCGACGACATCAGCTGCACCATCTCGGCCGTCTCCATGTCGAGCTCGTTGGCGCCGTGCCGCAGCGAGTTCTCCACGATCGACGTGCCGATGTGGCCCGGCATCACCACCGACACCTTCACGTGCGGTGCGTTCACCCGCAGGTCGGTGATGAGCGCCTCGCTGAACCCCTTCACGGCGAACTTCGCCGCCGAGTAGGCGGTGTGCGGCCGGTCGGGGCCCATGCTCGCCCAGAACCCGTTCACGCTGGAGGTGTTGACGATGTGGCCCTCGTCGCTGGCCATGAGCAGCGGCATGAAGGCGCGGACGCCGAAGTACACGCCACCCCAGCAGATCGCGAACGTGCGGTCCCAGGCCTCGCGTGAGTCCGCGATCACCGATCCTCCACCGCCGATGCCGGCGTTGTTGAACAACAGGTTGACGTGGTCGGTCTGATGACGGATGACCACCTCGTCGCGGAACGCGAGCACGGCGTCCTCGTCGGCGACGTCGCAGGTGTGGCACGTCACCACGACGTCGTCGGGGGCATCGGCGAGGGCCAGCCGCCGCGTCTCCTCCATCTCCTCCACCGACAGGTCACACATCGCGACATGGGCTCCCTCCGCCGCGAGCTGCCGGACGAGCTCGCGCCCCATTCCGCTCGCTCCACCCGTGACGACGGCGACCCTGCCCGTGAGATCCTGCATCCGGCGATGCTTCCACACCGTCCTGCACCCGACCGGACCGGGACGCTCGAGCCGGTCGTCCGAAGCCGGCCGTGGGCCCGCCGGGCCGGCGGCGGGAACGCGCCGGCAGCGACGGACGGGAGCCGGGCGGCGATCGACCAAGGTCCCTTGTGGGGCGGACGCCGAGAGACGAAGATGAGCCAATGGAGACGCTCGTCCTCGGACACCCCAGCGCCGAACGGGCGCGCGTCGAAGCGGCACTGACCGGCGCCGGCCACATCGTCAGCGCCTGTCACGACGGGCGCTGGGCGTGCTCGGGCATGACGGGTGACTGCCCGATCGATGCCACCGCCGTCGACGTCGCCGTCGCCGTCGCCGAGCCCGGTGACCGTTTCGACACCCAGGGCATCGCCTGCGCGTTCCGCGCCCGGATTCCGATCGTCGCCGTCGGCGCCGCGGTCGACGACCCGGCGCTCGACTATGCCAGCGCCAGCGTGCCCGGCCCCGACGGGTCGATGCTCACCGCGGTGCAGGCGTCGGCATCGGACGCCAGCGGCCACCAGGCCGTGATCGAACGAGCGCTCGCCGAACACCTGCGCCCGGACGAGCGCGTCACCGTCCACGTCCAGCGCTCGTCACGACGTCTCGAGGTGCAACTCACCGCCGATCTCGACCCGTCACGAGCCGCAGCACTCGCCGATGTCGCCCGCAACGCAGCACGCAGCCACGACACCAACGTGAGCGTGATCGACGTCAGCGTGCAGCATCGCTGACGCTCCGCGTCTCACCGCTGCCGGGCTGGGAGAATCGGGAGCGTGGCGTACTCGGGCATCACCAACGACGACATCCTCGACGACTTCGCAGCGAGCCGTCGGCCACGCGCCTACCCGGAGGTCGTCGTGGAGATGGGGCTGCGGGTGGCCGACCGGTCGAGCGGCTTCGTCGGAGTGGTCGTGCGGTGGAACGCCGAGGGTGTCACGCTGCAGAACGACGAACAGTACGTTCGGCACTTCACCTGGAAGTCGGGCGGATTCGTGGCCGACGGCGGGTTCGTCACCCTGGTGCGCCCGGCCGCGTCGGCGACGGCGACACAGCGGACGACTGCGTCCGGCTCGATCGCCGGTGACGGTCGGGCACGCGTCGCCGCCGCGAGCAGGATCTGGGTGGAGGGCCGGCACGACGCCGAACTCCTCGAACACGTGTGGGGAGACGACCTCCGGGAACTCGGCATCGTCGTGGAGCCGTTGCACGGCGCCGACGATCTCGCCGGCAGGGTCGCCGTTTTCGGTCCGGCGCCGTCTCGTCGACTGGGCGTGCTGCTCGACCACCTCGTGGCCGGATCGAAGGAGTCGCGCATCGCCGAGACGGTCCGCGACCCGAACGTGTTGATCACCGGCCACCCGTTCGTCGACGTGTGGGCCGGGGTTCGCCCGAAGGTTCTCGGCCTCGACGCGTGGCCGGACGTGCCGAAGTCCGACGTGCCCTGGAAGGAGGGCCTCTGCGCAGCACTCGGTGTGCCCTTCGACGGGTTCTGGCCCCGCCTGCGCAACCAGGTGCACAGCTTCGCCGACCTCCGCCCCGAACTCGTCGGCGCCGTCGAACGACTCATCGACTTCGTCAGCGAGTGACGGAACAGCGAGTGACGGAACGCCGAAGGCGTTCCGTCACTCGCCAGTGCCCAGTGAGGAAGCGAGGGGTTCGTCAGCGCGTCGGGCGCGCGGGGGCGCCAGCGAACGGGTGGCGCCGGCGTTCGGCCGAGGACCGGCCGCAGGCCGCAGCCTCGGACGAGCGGCGGGGACAGGACCCGTGAGCGGAACGAAGATCAGACGAAAGCGCTGGCGAACACCAGGCTGACGATCGTCATCACCTTGATCAGGATGTTCATCGCCGGCCCGGAGGTGTCCTTGAACGGGTCGCCCACGGTGTCGCCGACGACGGCCGCCTTGTGCGGGTCGCTGCCCTTGCCGCCGTGGTGGCCGGCCTCGATGTACTTCTTGGCGTTGTCCCAGGCGCCGCCCGAGTTGGCCATGAAGATGGCGAGGGCGAAGCCGGTCACGAGGGCACCGGCGAGCAGGCCGCCGAGCGCATCGACGCTCACGAACCCGACGACCAGCGGCGCCACCACGGCCAGCGAACCGGGGACGATCATCTCCCGCAGCGACGCCTCGGTGGAGATCTCGACGCAACGTGCCGAGTCGGGCACCACGCCCGGTTCGCCTTCGCGCAGGCCCGGGATCTCGCGGAACTGGCGGCGCACCTCCTCGATCATCTTCTGCGCTGCGCGACCGACGGCGTCGATCGTGAGTGCGGCGAAGAGGAACGGCAGGCCGGCACCGATGAACAGGCCGATGAAGACCTCCACGTCGCCGACGTTCAAGTTGAGGACCTCGCCGGCGTCGGCGAGCGCGAACTCGAAGCTCTTGAACAGCGCCAGGGCGGTGAGGGCTGCGGAGCCCACGGCGAAGCCCTTGGCCACAGCGGCCGTGGTGTTGCCGAGGGAGTCGAGGGCGTCGGTCACTTCACGCACCGACGGATCGAGCTCGGCCATCTCGGCGATGCCGCCGGCGTTGTCGGCGATGGGGCCGTAGGCGTCGACCGACACCACCACGCCGAGCGTGGCGAGCATCCCGATGGCCGCGACGGCGATGCCGTAGATGCCACCGAAGTCGTCGGCGGTGTCGATGAAGGTGATCTGACCACCCCAGTAGGCGATGCCGACGCCCAGGAGGATGAGTGCCACCGAGGCGAACACCGAGATCATGCCCGTGCTGATGCCACCGAGGATGGTGGTGGCCGGACCGGTCTCACTCTGTCCGGCGATCTTCTTCACGGGGGCGTAGTGGTCGGACGTGAAGTACTCGGCCGTCTTGCCGAGCCCCCAGCCCACGAACAGGCCGCCGATCACGGAGACCGCCAGGCCGATCGGCTGGTCGAACAGGGCGTCGTCGGAGAACATCAGGTACGCGACGCCCACGGTGGCCAGCACCGTGATCGCCATGGCCACGTTCGTGCCGCGGTGCAGTGCACTGCTGAGAGCCTTCGAGTCGGTGGAGTCACCGGCGCGGACCAGGAACGATCCGAGGATCGACGCCAGCATGCCGACGAAGGCGATGGCGATCGGGAACATCAGCAGCTCGACGGCACCCTCGATGCCGGCCTGCTCGGCGGTGAGGCCGAGGGCGAAGGCGGTGAGGGAGATCGGTGCGATGATCGACCCGGCGTACGACTCGAACAGGTCGGCACCCATGCCGGCCACGTCGCCCACGTTGTCGCCCACGTTGTCGGCGATGGTGGCGGGGTTGCGGGGGTCGTCCTCGGGGATGCCGGCCTCGACCTTGCCGACGAGGTCGGCGCCGACGTCGGCTGCCTTGGTGTAGATGCCTCCGCCCACACGGGAGAACAGTGCGATCGTGGACGCACCGAGGCCATAGGCGGTGACGATCTCGAATGCGTCGTCGACCTCGAACCACGTGACGAACACGAGGTAGGTGAGCATCAGGCCACCCAGTGCCAGGCCGGCGACCGAGAAGCCCATCACGGCGCCACCGCGGAACGCCACGGGCAGCGCCTTGGCAGGTCCGTGCTTGGCCGCTTCGGTGGTGCGAGCGTTGGCCATCGTGGCCACGGTCATGCCCGCGTAGCCGGCGGCAGCCGACAGCACGGCACCCAACGCATAGCTCACTGCAGCCAGCGGAGCGATCACCACGGCGAGCAGCACGGCCAGCACCACGGCGAACACGGCGACCCACTGGTACTCCTTGCGGAGGAACGCCCGGGCACCCTTCTGGATCTCGCCCATCAGGAAGACCATCCGGTCGTCGCCGGGTGACTCCTTCTCGACGGCCTTGTAGTAGTAGAACGCGAGCGCCAGGGCGGCAAGGGCCGACGCTGCTGCGAGATAAGGGACGACGTCCACGGGCTTCTGGCCTCCTGAGGGCGATACGGCAAACGATCTCGTTCGGTGGTTCCGACGAGACCGGACCATGATGGTCGGCGGGCAGGTTAGATCCCAAGACGGCGAATGTGCACTCTTTGATGTGACCGAGGCGACATTGACGAGCCGCGACGACGATTGAGTGCCGCACGTGACGATCGGAGTAACTTCGAGCCAATGGCACAGACCTTGAACCGCGGGCCCGTCTCGGGCACCGCCGCCACACCGCCGTCGAAGAAGAAGAAGAAGCCGTTCCTGGTCGACTTCTACTCCACGGCCGTGGGCAAGAAGTACGTGATGGCCATCACCGGCATCATCGGGATCGGCTTCGTGGTCGTCCACATGATCGGCAACCTGAAGATGTACCTCGGCGTCGTCGAGGAGAACGGTGAGCTGATCTACGACATCGACGTGTACGGCGAGTTCCTGCGGGATCTGCTCGTGCCCATCTTCCCCCGCACGGTGTTCCTGTGGCTCCTGCGGTTCGTCCTGATCGGTGCCGTGCTCTTGCACGTCCACGCCGCCTACGGCCTCACCGTGCTCAACCGCCGGGCCCGGCCGGTGAAGTACCAGACGCCCCGCGACTACCAGGTGGCCAACTTCGCCAGCCGCACGATGCGGTGGACGGGGATCATCGTCGCCCTGTTCATCCTGTTCCACCTCGCCGACTTCACGTGGGGGTGGTTCAACCCCGACTTCGTCCGTGGGGCGGCGTATCGCAACATCGACGCCTCGCTGTCGAGGGTCCCGGTCGCCGCGCTGTACATCGTCGCCAACATCGCTCTCGGCATCCACCTGTTCCACGGCACCTGGTCGTTGTTCCAGTCGATGGGATGGAACAACCCCCGTTTCAACAACTGGCGTCGCTATCTCGCCACCGGCGTGGCGACGATCATCGTCGTGGGCAACGTCTCGTTCCCCGTCGCCGTGCTCGCCGGTGTGGTCGAGTTCGACCCCGACGCCGTCACCCACGTCCCAGGAACCGCCATCGAAGGAGAACTCGAAGAATGAGCATCACCCTCGACCCCAAGGTCCCCGAGGGGCCACTCGCCGACAAGTGGCAGCACTTCATCGCCAACGAGAAGCTCGTCAACCCGGCGAACAAGCGCAAGTTCAAGATCATCGTGGTCGGCTCGGGTCTGGCCGGGGCGTCGGCCTCGGCCACCCTCGGCGAACTCGGCTACGAGGTGGAGCTGTTCACGTTCCACGACTCGCCACGCCGCGCCCACTCGATCGCCGCCCAGGGCGGCATCAACGCGGCGAAGAACTACCAGGGCGACGGCGACAGCATCCATCGCCTGTTCTACGACACCGTCAAGGGTGGGGACTTCCGCTCGCGGGAGGCCAACGTCCACCGTCTCGCCGAGGTCTCGGTCGACATCATCGACCAGATGGTCGCCCAGGGTGTGCCCTTCGCCCGTGAGTACGGCGGCCTGCTCGACAACCGCAGCTTCGGTGGGGCGCAGGTGAGCCGCACGTTCTACGCCCGCGGCCAGACCGGCCAGCAGTTGCTGCTCGGTGCGTACCAGCAGTTGTCCCGCCAGATCGGCCTCGGCAACGTGAAGCTCTGGAACCGGATGGAGATGGTCGACGTCGTCAACATCGACGGCCGGTGCGCGGGCATCGTGTGCCGCGACCTGATGACCGGCGAGTTCTCCTCGCACTCCGCCCATGCCGTGGTGCTGGCCACCGGCGGCTACGGCAACGTCTTCTTCCTGTCCACCAACGCCATGTCGTGCAACGTCACGGGTGCCTGGCGGGCACATCGCCGGGGGGCGGCCTTCGCCAACCCGTGTTTCACGCAGATCCACCCCACGTGCATCCCCCAGGCCGACGAGTTCCAGTCGAAGCTCACGCTGATGTCCGAGTCGCTTCGCAACGACGGCCGGATCTGGGTGCCCACGAGTGCCGACGAGACCCGACCCGCCGCACAGATCCCCGAGGACGAACGCGACTACTACCTGGAGCGGATCTACCCGAGCTTCGGCAACCTGGCACCGCGCGACGTGTCGTCGCGTGCCGCCAAGCGGATGGTCGACGCCGGTCAGGGCGTGGGCCCGCTGAAGAACGGGGTGTACCTCGACTTCTCCGACGCCATCGGGCGCCTCGGCGAGGACACCATCCGGGAGCGTTACGGGAACCTGTTCGACATGTACGAGCGCATCACGGGCGAGAACCCGTACGAGGTGCCGATGCGGATCTACCCCGCCAGCCACTACACGATGGGCGGTCTCTGGGTGGACTACGAGTTGATGACCACCGTGCCCGGCCTCTACGCCGCCGGCGAGGCCAACTTCTCCGATCACGGCGCCAATCGTCTCGGTGCGTCGGCGCTCATGCAGGGTCTGTCCGACGGCTACTTCGTGCTGCCGTACACGATCTCGCAGTACCTGTCCGACTGGCTCAACAAGCCGATCCCCGACGCCACCCACGAGGAGTTCGCCAAGGTGGAGGCCGAGGCCCGCGACCGCTTCAAGCAGTACATGGCGGTCGGCGGCACCCGCAGCCCCGACTACTTCCACCGCGAGCTCGGCAAGATCATCTGGGACTACTGCGGCATGGACCGCAACGCCACCGGTCTCGAGAAGGCGTTGTCGGAGATCCCGGCGCTGCACGAGGAGTTCAAGAAGGACCTGAAGGTCACCGGCAGCGACACCAGCATCAACCAGACGCTGGAGAAGGCCGGGCGTGTCGACGACTTCTTCGAGCTCGGCATGCTGATGTGCCACGACGCACTCAACCGCGAGGAGAGTTGCGGCGGGCACTTCCGGTCCGAGCACCAGACCGAGGAGGGCGAGGCGCTGCGCAACGACGACGACTTCGCCTACGTCAGCGCATGGGAGTGGAGCGGCGACATGGCCGCTCCGATCGAGCACAAGGAGCAGCTCGAGTACGAAGTCGTCAAGTTCCAGACACGGAGTTACAAGTGACCACCCTCACCAACCTCACCCTCAAGATCTGGCGCCAGGACGGCCCCGACGGCCAGGGCCGCTTCGAGACCCACCAGATCCCCGAGATCAGCGACGAGGCGTCGTTGCTGGAGATGCTCGACATCCTCAACGAGCGGTTGATCGACGAAGACAAGGAAGCCATCGTCTTCGATCACGACTGTCGCGAGGGCATCTGCGGCACGTGTTCGTTGATGATCGACGGCCGGGCGCACGGCCCCCAGCGCGGCACCGCCACCTGCCAGGTGCACATGCGAGTGTTCGAGAGCGGCGACGAGATCGTGCTCGAACCGTGGCGGGCGAACGCCTTCCCGGTCATCAAGGACCTCATGGTCGATCGATCGCCGTTCGACCGGATCATGGAGGCCGGTGGCTACATCACCGCCCCGACCGGCGGTGCTCCCGATGCCAACCTGATCCCGATCCCCAAGCCGGTGGCCGACGCTGCGATGGACGCCGCGGCGTGCATCGGCTGCGGCGCCTGCGTGGCGGCGTGCCCCAACGGTGCAGCGAGCCTGTTCACCTCGGCGAAGATCGCCCACCTCAACCTGCTGCCGCAGGGGCAGGCCGAGCGGTACAAGCGCACGTCGGCGATGGTCGACAAGATGGACGAGTACTTCGGTTCGTGCACGAACCACGGTGAGTGCGAAGCGGCGTGTCCGAAGGAGATCTCCATCGACAACATCGCGGTGATGAACGCCGACTACCTGAAGTCGAAGTTCAAGAACCGCAAGGCGCTGTCTCGCCGCTGACACCGACGCGACGACGGATCCGTCGCCGACAGAACCCTTTGCGCATCGTGGTAGGGACGCCTAACATATCGGCGTGTCGATCATCGAGAACCATGGGACACCCCTCGTCGCGCCGGCCCGGTTCGTCGATGTCATCCGCAGCCATCCGGATCACGCGCCTGCGCTGATCGCCGGGGATCGGGCGGTCTCCTACGGCGAGCTGGCCGATCGGATCCGACACCGCATCGGCGAACTGGCACTGTCCGAGCGGTCGATGGTGGTGCTGTCGGGCACCAACTCGGCGGAGTTCGTGGTCACCTACCTCGCCCTGCTCGACGCCGGGCACGTGCCGTTGCTGGCCGCCCGGGGCGCTCCGGCGGCGCAGCTCACGGCGGTGTGGTCGCCCGCAGCGACGGTGCACGTCGACGGCGACGACCTCGAGATCACGCACCGGATGGCCGACGACGACGCCGGCCTCGGCCCGTCGCTGCACCCCGACCTGGCGCTGTTGCTGAGCACGTCGGGGTCCACGGGCAGCCCCAAGCTGGTGCGGTTGTCGCAGCGCAACCTCGTGTCCAATGCCGCCAGCATCGTCGCCTACCTGCAGCTCACGGCCGGCGACCGCGGCATCACGACGCTGCCGCTGCACTACTGCTACGGGCTCTCGGTGCTGCACTCGCACCTCCTCGCCGGCGCGAGCGTCGTGCTCACCGACGCCTCCGTCGTCGACCCCTGCTTCCGGCGGGCCCTCGCCGACCACGGCGTCACCAACGTCGCCGGTGTCCCGCACACGTACCACATGCTCGACCAGTCCGGCGCCGACGCCCTCGAGGTGCCGTCGCTGCGGCTCCTCACGCAGGCAGGCGGGCGCATGGCCCCGGAGGACGTCGCCCGATGGGTGGACCGTTCGGCCGGACGAGGCGTCGATTTCTACGTGATGTACGGCCAGACGGAGGCGACCGCGCGCATGGCGTACCTTCCCCCCGACCTCGCCGCTCACCGTCCCGGCACGATCGGCCGGGCGATCCCCGGCGGCACGCTGCGCCTCGAGCCCGTCGCCGAGGTGGGGTCCGACGACGACGGGCGCGATGCCGACGGTGGACGGTGCGGTGTCGAGCCGGGAGAGGTCGGCGAGCTGGTGTACTCCGGTGACAACGTGATGATGGGCTACGCCACCGAGCCGGCCGACCTGTCCCGTGGCCACGACCTGACCGAACTCCGAACCGGCGACCTCGCCCGCTTCCACACCGACGACGAGGTGTACGAGATCGTCGGCCGCCGGGCACGCTTCGTGAAGCCGTTCGGGCTGCGCATCGACCTCGACGAGCTCGAGCGGCGCCTCGTCGACCGTCTGGCCGGAACCGACGGCGACATCGTCGCCGTGGCCGGTGACGACTCGATCATCGCGGTGGCTGCGCCGTCCGCCGAGGACGCCGCTGTCGTCGACGCCGTCACCGACCTCACCGGACTGCCGGCGTCGCGGGTCGTCGTCGATCGTCGGCCGGCTGTCTCGCGGCTGGCGTCCGGAAAGGTCGACTACGCCGCACTGCTCGACGCAGCGACCGAGCAGGCCGGGTCGGGAGACGACACCACGAAGGACGAGCACGTCGACACCTCCACACGGATCCGACGCATCTACGCCGTGGTGCTCGGTCGTCACGACGTGTCGGCCGACGACACGTTCGTGTCGCTCGGCGGTGACTCGCTCAGCTACGTCGAGTGCTCGATCCGTCTCGAACAGGTACTCGGCGACGTCCCGGCCGACTGGCACCTCACCCCGATCTGCGAACTCGCCACGGTGCAGCACCGCCGCCGGTGGCTTCCGCGCGTCGACACCACGCTCGTGCTCCGGGCACTGGCGATCTGTCTCATCGTCGGCACCCACATGCGTGTGTGGTTCTTCCCCGGTGGAGCACACCTGCTGCTCGCCGTGGTGGGCTACAACCTCGCCCGCTTCGTCGCCCCGATCGAGTCCACCCGTGAGCGCGTGGTGGCCGGTCTGCGCACCGCGGCGCGCGCGGCCGTGCCGGCGATGCTGTGGGCCGGTGCCGGTGTGCTCCTGTTCGGCGCCTACTCCCTCGGCACCGTCGCGCTCGTGAACAACTACGTCGGTCCGGCCTCCCATGCCGACGACCACTGGCACTTCTGGTTCATCGAGGTGTTCGTGCACCTCGTGCTGCTCACCACCCTGCTGCTGGCGATCCCGGTGGTGCGTCGCACCGAACGACGCTGGCCCTACGTGTTCCCGCTCGGCCTGCTCGGCGTGACGTTGGTGCTGCGGATGGAGTGGGCCTGGATGGACGACTGGTACAACATCCGCTACCGCACCCACGCGATCGCGTGGTTCTTCGTGCTCGGCTGGCTCGTCCGGCAGTCCACGACACTCCCGCAGCGGCTGCTCACCACTGCCTTGTGCCTCACCGTCGTGCCCGGATTCTTCCAGTACGCACCCCGCGAGTGGTTCATCGCCGGTGCGCTGGTGGTGCTGTTGTGGGTGCGCGAGGTGCCCGTCCCGCGACCGCTCGTGCAGCCCATCGCACTGCTCGCCGCAGCGAGCCTGTGGATCTACATCACCCACTTCACGTTCTGGCCACTGCTCACCGACGTGTTCGTCCGTGAGGTGGCCTACGTCCTCACCATCGTGTCGGGTGTGGCGGTGTGGGCCGCCGTCCGCGTCGCCGCCACCCGCTGGCGCTCCGGACGAGCCGTGGCTCCTGCGGTGACCTGAGGGACGCGATCCGGTCCCCGAGCCGGCCGAACGCCGGTGGGCCCGTCGACGAGGGTCAGCCCGCCGAGTCGGACCCGATCAGTGCGGCGATGGCGTCGTCGGCGGCGTCGTCGAACGGCTGGAGCACCACGTCGATCAGTCCGCTGTCGACGTCGTTCTTCAACTGGTCTGCGTCGCCGACGGACAGCGCCGTGACGGCGATGTGCGCCGCCCCCCAGCGTCGCAGGGCGTGGGCGAGCGAGCGGTTCGTGTCGAGGCGGGCGATCGTGGAGACCACCCATTTCGCCTCGGTGATCGGCACCGTCCCCGGGAACTCCGGATCGTCCGCGTCACCGAAGCGCATCGTCACCCGGTCGAGCAGCAGCGGATCGTCGAAGTCGAGCCGTCCGTACGGATCCCAGTCGATGACGAGGACGCGGTGGCCGGCTTCGGCCAGGTGCCTCACGAGATGACGGCCGAAGCGGCCGTATCCGTACACGATCGTGTCGACCGGTTCCGTCACCGGTTCCTGATGGGTCACGAGCCGTTTGCGTTCGAACACGCCGAGCAGGGGGCGCAGCCGGTTGTACAGCTCGTGGGAGTAGATGATCATGTACGTCGACAGTCCGATCGTGATGAGCCCGACCAGCGTCACCAGTCCCACGGCGTCGTTGTCGACGTGCCCGAGTTCGAGGCCCAGGGCGATGAGGATCAGGGAGAACTCGCTGATCTGGGCGACGGCGAGGCCGGAGAGGAACGAGACGCGGCTGGGGTACCGCATGACTCCCATGATCACCATCACGATGATCGGATTGCCGATGAGCACGAACAGGGACAGCACGATGGCCGCCGGCACCTGGGCGCCGATCGCCGAGAAGTCGAGCTGGGAGCCGAGTTCGATGAAGAAGAACAGCAGGAGGAAGTCCCGCAGGCCCGACAACGAGGAGGCGATCGCTTCACGGTAGGGCGTGGAGGCGAGGGCGAAGCCGGCCAGGAAGGCACCCACCTCGACCGAGAAGCCGAGCGATGCACTGAGCGCCGCCACCGACACCGCCCACGCCACCGCACACACGATCAGCAGCTCCTGCGACGACGCCACCAGCGGCAGCACGCGCGGCATCACGAAGGTGATCACCACCCAGGTTCCACCGACCAGCCCGACAGCGCTCAACGCGATGCGCAGCAGCTGGGCGCCGAGGCTGCCGTCGTCGTCGCTTCCGACCGAGGTGAGCACGATCATCGTGAGCACCACCACGATGTCCTGCACGATCAGGAAGCCGAGCGCGATCCGGCCGTGGAGCTTCTCGAGCTCGCGCTTGTCGGACAGCAGTTTGACGATGATGATCGTCGAGGAGAAGGTCAGGGCGACGGCGACGTACGCAGCGACGGTCGCCGACATGCCGAGCAGCAGGGCCAGTCCGAATCCGGCCAACGACGTGAACGTCACCTGTCCGAGGCCCGTGGCGACGGCGACCTTGCCGCTCGATCTCACCAGGTGGATGTCGAGCTTGAGACCCACCAGGAAGAGCAGGACGGCGATGCCGATCTCGGCGAACAGCTCGATCGGTTCGCTGTCGTTCACCCATCCGAGCGCCGAGGGCCCCACCACGATGCCGACGGCGATGAAGGCGACGATCAGTGGTTGTCGCGCCCGGTGGGCGACGAACGCCGCCGCCGCGGCGATGGCGAGCACGAGCGCCGTCGTCGTGAACGAGTCACCGACGGCGGCGATCATCCGAGCAGGTGGTGGACGAGCTTCGTCATCGAGCCGGGCCGACCGACCAGTACCAACCGGTCGCCCGGCTGACACGGCCGCTCGGGGTCGTCCTCGATGAGGTCGGACGTGTCGTCGCGGATCACGGCGATCACTCGCGCCTGTTCGGGATCGGGCACGTCGAGCTCGTCCAGACGCAGACCGACGGCGTTCGCCCCGGCGGGGAGAGCGACCGTGCGAAGGTTCGCGGCATTCACGGGAACGGCGTCGTCCTGTTCGACCACGAACCGGATGCCCGACAGCAGCGCCGCGACGGTCGTCGATTCCACGCCGGTCATGTCGACCGTCACGGTCGGGTCGTCGTCCTCCGGCGACGTCACCACGAGCTGCCGACCGGCCGCACCGGGGTTGGCGACGACGGTGAGCACGCTCCCGCTCCCGAGCGTGACGGTCCAGACCCGCCCGCTGCCCGGGAACGGGTGCTCTCGGACGTGGACTTCGTGCTCCGGTGAATGCGAGGACATGGCGGTACGCCCCTTCACGATGTGATGTCTGATGACCTGTCGGAAAGCCTAGTGACGCCCGCTCCGCCCGGCCCGGGCCGTCGGCGGTCGCCGCGAGGACGAGGACGTACTGCGGGAGTCAGCCGGTGGTGACGCGGGCCCGGTAGCTGCTGTGGCAGGACCGGCCACCGGCGGTGAGGTGGAGGACGAGTTCCATCTCGCCCGCCTCGCCGGCCTCCCAGCGGTCGAGCCGCAAGCGGCCCACCTTGACCACGTCGTCGGCCGGTACCTCGCCTCCGAAGCGCCAGCGGCGCTCGCCGCCCGGCCAGGAGGCCACGGCGTCGACCACGGCGAAGTCGAGCGGTTCACGCAGGTCGTTCACGACGTGCACGTCGATGTCGAGGCGCGACCCCGACTCGACGAACTGCGGGAGACGGTCGGCCACCACGAGCACGGGCGCACAGGCCGCTCGGACCGCACCGGCGGCGGGCTTCTCCCGACGCTCGTGGTCCGACACGCTGGCCGAGATCGCCGGCGCGGCGTCGACCAGCGTGGAGAACGAGAAGCCGCCGGTCGGGCGGTACTTGAGCCGCCGCAACGTCTCGATCTGCGTGCGCAGCACGTACGCCTGGTAGTGCTGCGTCGTCGCCCGCCACTCCTCGAACGAGGCGAACTCGGTCGGCGGGAACCAGCGCTCGAACAGGCCGCGCTGGTACCCGAGCCGCTCGGCGACCGCGTCCCAGTCGAGATGCGGCCACACGTGGGTGCGGAGCTGATCGTCGAGCACGTCGTCCGACGGCGAGTCGGCGCCGAACTCGCTGACGAAGCGCACCATCCGGGGGATGCGTGCAGCGAACGTGGCGAGGTCGTCGGCTTCCCCACGGCGCCAGCCGAACCACAGATGGCTGTCGGTGCCGTCGAGCTGGGGAAGGTGGGGGAGCACACCGGAGTGGGCGGTCACGTGCCGGGTGCTGTCGGCGCGTTCGAACGCCCGCTTCACCCACCGGTCGAGCACCGTCTTGTTCCACGACGGCAGCTGGCGGCGTGCCAGCCGCCCGGCCCGCCGCCAACCCCCGCCGTCGAGCGCCGCGTCGCCCGCTTCGGGGTCGACATGGGCGTTCCACCACGCGATCGACGGGTGGTGCCCGAGTGCGTCGACGGCGGTACGGGCCTGTTCGACCGCCTGGGCACGGGTGGATCGGGCATGCACCCAGGCGAGCGGGAAGTCCTGCAGCACCATCAGACCCAGTTCGTCGGCGGCGTCGTAGATCTCACGCGGGGCGATGTGGGCATGGACCCGGACTGCGTCGAGCCCGAGGTCGACGGCCAATTCGAGGTCGGCGTGCGCCGACGCCTCGGTCACCTCGGACAGTGACGGCCGGGTCGGGTCGAGATTGGCCCCTTTCAGGAACAGCCGCTCACCGTTGACCGAGCAGATCCAGTTGTCCCAGGTCACCTGGCGCAGGCCGGTGCGTCGCCGCCGCCGGTCGCTGCACTCGCCGTCGACGACGACCTCGACCTCGACGTCGACGAGGCGCTGTTCGCCGAGCGCCCGCGGCCACCACAGCGGCGGATCGACGACGTCGAGATTCCACTCGAGTTCGTTGGCGCCGGTGGCCAGGGCATGCGACTGCTCGTCGCGCAGGTCGCCGTCGACCCGGGTGCGGACGGTCACCGACCGCATCTCGTCGGTGTCGAGCCGCGCCGCCAGCCGGAGGTGCGCTCGCCGTTCGTCGGCGTCCCGGCACAGCACCCGGAGCCGATCGAGGCGGACCGGACCGGTGTCGTACACGTGGACGGGTCTCCACAGACCGCCGGGGCTGCCCAGCTGGCGGACCCCCTGCGGAGGCTGGAGGATGCCCGTGATGTTCCGCCGGTCGTACGGGGTCGCCTGCGGCGAACAGGTCACCTCCACGGCGAGCACGTGGTCGTCCCCGAGCCGTGTGAGCGCAGTGACGTCGAAGCTGTGAGGAGCGAAGTAGCCCTCCGGATCCCCCAGATAGGCACCGTCGAGCCACACGTCGGCCTGGTACATGATCCCGTCGAGCGTGACCCACCGTCGACGGCCGTCGGCCGGCGGATCGAGCCGGAACCGGCGGCGATACATCAGCGGGCCCTCGGTGGCGGCGAACTCGGCGACGTCCTGCCAGCGCCCGGGCACCGCGACCGGCGTCCACGACGCATCGTCGGTGTCGAGTTCGATGCCGTGACGACGGATGTCGTCGTTGGCCTCGACCGCCACCCACCCCCCGTTCAGTTCCATCGCTGCCGAGCGTACCGACGTGCTCGTTTCGAAACCCGGGGCTCGCATGTTCAGCCGGCGACGCATCGGGCTAGTTTCGGTCCATGGCAGCCTCGTCGACCACCGACCGCCCCGACACGCTGGGAGCGCTGCGTGCCTCCGGCTGGGTCTCCCGGCCGGTGAAGCAGGAGGTGCGCGAGCACGCGATCGAACGCGTCGCGGCCGGCGAGCCGTTGTTCGCCGGTGTGTCGGGATACGAGAACACGGTGATGCCGCAGCTGGAGAACGCTCTGCTCGCCGGTCACGACGTGATCTTCCTCGGCGAGCGTGGCCAGGCCAAGACCCGCATGATCCGGTCGCTGACCGGTCTGCTCGACGAGTGGATGCCGATCGTCGCCGGGAGCGAGATCAACGACGACCCGTACGCCCCGGTTTCGCGGCACGCCCGTGACCTGATCGACGAACTCGGCGACGACACGCCCATCCACTGGGTGCACCGCAGCGAACGGTTCGGGGAGAAGCTCGCCACGCCCGACACCTCGATCGCCGACCTCATCGGTGAGGTCGATCCCATCAAGGTCGCCGAGGGCCGGTACCTGTCGGACGAGCTCACCCTGCACTACGGGCTCGTGCCGCGCACCAACCGCGGGATCTTCGCCATCAACGAACTCCCGGATCTCGCCGAACGCATCCAGGTCGGCATGCTCAACGTGCTCGAGGAGCGTGACGTCCAGATCCGCGGCTACAAGATCCGTCTGCCGCTCGACGTGATGCTGCTCGCTTCGGCGAACCCCGAGGACTACACCAACCGGGGACGCATCATCACCCCGTTGAAGGACCGCTTCGGCAGCCAGATCCGCACGCACTACCCGCTCGAGGTGCACACCGAGGTCGACATCATGCGCCAGGAGGCCGTGCCGCTCGAGGTGGCCACCGCCGAGGGGCAGGTGCAGGTGGCGGTCCCCGAGTACCTGGCCGACGTCGTGGCCACGTTCAGTCATCTCGCCCGGTCGAGCAATCACGTCAACCAGCGCAGCGGCGTGTCGGTGCGGCTCAGCGTCGCCAACTACGAGGCCCTCGCCGCCAACGCCCTGCGCCGTGGGCTGCGGGCCGGGGAGCGGGCGATCGTGGCCCGCGTCGACGATCTCGACGCACTGGCGCCCAGTTCGATGGGCAAGATCGAGATCGAGTCGCTGGAGGAGGGCCGCGAGGGGGCGATCATGGAGAACCTGATCCGCGGGGCCGTGCTCACCGTGTTCAAGGACACCGTGCCGCCCGAACAGACCCGAAGCGTGGTCGACGCCTTCGAGGAGGGGGCGGTGGCCCACACCGGCCAGGGCATCACCAGCGACGAGCTGGCCCGGCTGGTCGACGAGGTGCCGGCACTGCGGCCGCCCGTGGCGGCGCTCACCGGCGGCGACGAATCGCCTGCAGCGGTGGGTGCGGCGGTCGAGTTCGTGCTCGAGGGCCTCCACCTCAGCAAGCGTCTGAACAAGGACGCCAGCGCCGACAGCGCCACCTACCGCGGCCGCACCTGACGGGCTGAGGCGGCGTTCGTCCGGGGTCTGACCCCTGACGAACGGATCAGGCGGGAAGGTACGCGGCGGCGACGGCGGTCGTCGACCGGTCGCGATCGAGGATGCCGATCGTCGATTCGGGCCCGGCGATGGCCGGCTCGAGAAAACACGAGTGCAGGTCGACGCCGTCGTCGACGGCCTCGTCGAGCACGGCGACCAGCCGCTCGACGATCCGGCCGGCGACCGTTCCCTCGACCGAGCCGGTGTCGAAACCGGCCACCGTGACCGGGACGTCGAGCGCATCGGCGTGTTCGCGCAGGCGTCGACCCCAACGGCCGGCGTCCGCATCGAGCGCGGCGTCGGGTGTGACGTCGCGTTCGTCCTCCTCGGGGTCGTCGTGCTCGGCGCCGAGCCGAACGCCGAGCAGGTCGCAGCGACCCTCCACCAGATCGATCGATGCGACGTCGCCGAGCGACGCCACCACCGGTGCTCCGCCGCCGCCGAGGATGCCCCAGGTGTCGCTCCACGGCGCCCGGAGTGCGTCGGCGGGGATCGACGCGAACGGGATCCATCCCTGGGCGAGGTCGCCGAAGGTCTCGGCGGCCTGCTCCACCCACCTCGGCCACCACCTGGCCAGGGCGTCGACGTCGTCGAAGCCGCCCTCGTTGTCGAACCAGCGCGGCACCGACCCGTCGTGGAGCGTGATCCACGTGCGGAGGTCGATCGCTCCGGCAGCCTGGAGGATCTGGGTGAACCGCTCCGACCAGTCGCCGTCGAGGGTGCCCGGCTTGGGTTGCAGCCGTGCCCAGTCGAGCGTGATCCGCAGATCGGTGATGCCGATGTCCTGGAGCAGGGCGAGGTCGTCCGGCCAGCGCCGGTAGAAGCCGTTGCCCGCCGTGGGGCCCGTGTCGGCGTTGTCGGCGAACCCGAGCGAGGCGGCGGTGGTCAGGGCGGCGCCCCGGCGAAAGGTCATGATGGTGCGCGGTCTTTCGGAGAGAAGGGCGGTCGTACCGGGGACGTTCTCAGATGAACGGGGTGCGCGTCCAGAGATCGGACGAGTCGAGTCCCACCGATTCGGGCACGCCGGTCAGCTCGACCACGTCGATCGGGCCGGGAAAGCCGCGCAGTTCGACCTCGCCGTACGGCGTGGCGTGGACGCCTTCGGGCAGGCGTTCGATCTGCATCGTGGGCATCAGCACCTCGACGCCGCGGGCGCGGTCGCACAGGCGAGCGGCGAGATTCACGGCCGACCCGATGTAGTCGTCACCTTCGAAGAGCAGGGCATGACCGGTGGCGAGACCGGCGCGGATCGTGAGCGGTGCGCACACGTCGGTTGCACGTTGCTGCAGGTCGAGGACGAACTCGACGGCATCGCGCTGTTCGACGGCCACGATCATGCAGCCGTCACCGAGCCACTTGGCGATGCGGACCCCGCGCTCGGAGGCCACGGTTCGCACGATGCCGCGGAAGGTTCCGAGCACACGACCGGCGGCGTCGTCGCCGAAGGCAGCGGTGTAGTTCGTGAAGCCGGACAGGTCGACGAAGACGAACGTGCGGGGGACACGCATGGGGGCTCATGTTATTGGCTCCGCCCTGCGAACCCTGTCTCATCTCCACTAGGTTCCGTACATGGCGAACCGATTCACGTACTCCCGCTGGGACGGTACCCAGACCGGTTTCGAGTTCGACGCCGATGCGGCCTTCGACGACCTCACCGACGAGCTGCTGTACCACGGCGACGTCAACGCCGCGCTGCGACGGATGATGCAGGAGGGTCTGCGCGATCAGAACGGCGAGCAGATGCAGGGCCTGCGCGATCTGCTGGAGCAGTTGCGTCAGGAGCGCCAGCAGCGGCTCGAGAACTCCGATCTCGGTGGCGTCTACGACGAGATCAAGGCCGAGATCGACGACATCGTCGACGAGGAGCGCCACGCGATCGACAACGCCCGCCGTGACGCACTGAACTCCGGCGACGAGCGGCGCGCCGAGACCGCCCAGGCGGCCGCCGACGAACGCAACATGCGTCTCGACCTGATGCCCGACGACCTCGCCGGCAAGGTCCGCGAACTCGACTCCTACAACTTCGAGTCCAAGGAGGCGAGCCAGCGCTTCGAGCAGCTGATGGACAAGCTGCGCGAGCAGTTGACGCAGCAGATGGTCGACCAGATGTCGGGTGCGATGGAGAACATGACCTCCGAGGACATGGCCCGCATGAAGGACATGATGGCGGCGCTCAACGAGATGCTGGAGAAGCACCAGCGCGGCGAGGATCCGGGGTTCGACGAGTTCATGGAGGAGTACGGCGACTTCTTCCCCGAGAACCCGCAGAACGTGGAGGAGCTGCTCGAGCAGATGGCCCGGCGGATGGCCGCGATGCAGGCGATGATGAACTCGATGACGCCCGAGCAGCGAGCGCAGCTCCAGCAGTTGTCCGACCAGCTGATGCAGGACATGGACCTCCAGTGGCAGATGCAGCAACTGGCGGGGAACCTGCAGCAGATGTTCCCCCAGCTCAACTGGAACGAGAGCTACGACTTCGAGGGGCAGGACCCGATGGGGTTCCAGCAGGCCATGCAGGCCATGCAGGACATGGGCGACCTCGACCAGCTCGAGAACCTCCTCCGGAACGCGTCGAGCCCGGGCGCGCTGGCCGAGGCCGACATGGACCGTGTTCGCGACCTGATGGGTGACGACGCGGCCAAGTCACTCGAGCGTCTGGCGGAACTCACGCGGATGCTCGAGGAGGCGGGGCTCATCGAGCAGAAGGAGGGCCGCCTCGAACTCACCCCCAAGGGTCTGCGCAAGATCGGGTCGAACGCGTTGCGCGATCTGTTCTCGAAACTGGCCAGGGACAAGATCGGCCAGCACGAGACGAGCAATCTCGGTCAGGGCCACGAGCGCACCTACGACACGAAGGCCTACGAGTACGGCGACCCGTTCCAGCTCGACCTCAACCGGACGATCCGCAACGCGCTGCGCCGTACGGGCGGCGGTACGCCCGTCGAGCTGCAGCCCGACGACTTCGAGATCGAACGGACCGAGCACCTCACCCGCTCGTCGACGGTCCTGATGCTCGACCTGTCGCTCTCGATGCCGATGCGCGACAACTTCCTGCCGGCCAAGAAGGTGGCGATGGCGTTGCACAGCCTGATCACGTCGCAGTTCCCGCGTGACTACCTGGGCATCGTCGGGTTCTCCGAGACGGCGCGGGTCCTCACCGCCGAGCAGTTGCCCGAGGTGTCGTGGGACTTCGTGTACGGCACCAACATGCACCACGGCTTCACGTTGGCCCGGCAGCTGCTGGCCCGTGAGTCGGGCACCAAGCAGATCATCATGATCACCGACGGTGAGCCGACGGCGCACATCATGGACAACGGCATGCCGTTCTTCAACTATCCACCGGTGCGCGAGACCGTCGAGGCCACGCTGCGTGAGGTCGTGCGCTGCACCAAGGAGCAGATCCGGATCAACACCTTCGGGCTGGGCGCCGACGGGTCGTTGCGGGCGTTCATCGAGCAGATGACCCAGATCAACCGGGGCCGGGCCTTCTTCACCACGCCCGAGCACCTCGGCGACTACGTCCTCGTCGACTTCATGGAGGGCAAGCGAGCCATCGCCGGGCGCGGTCGACGCGCCGGCTGAGCACCGATCGGATCTCCCGTCGGTTCGTGTGCCGACAGCGGTGACGGACTCCCCTCGACACCATGATTCGCGCGCTGCGCGCGTGATCCGGAAGGTCCCCCCTTGCCAAATCGCCATGTGCTATGGCAGAATGACATCACTGTAATTACGACGCTGTTCGGAGCACACCGACACCGCCGATGGGGGACGTTCACACCGGAAACGGCAGGAGCGTGACTCGACGGAGGTCAGGGTGCGTCGCAGTCGACTGATTGCCCACCGATCCGAGTTCCGGGCCTGCAGGAGGTCCTTTGCACATGCAGTTCATCACCACCACCAGCATCACCGTCAGTGCCACACCGGTCGAACCCGACCCGGACTGGCACGACCAGGCCAACTGCCTCGGTGTCGACCCCGATTTGTTCTTCCCCGAACGTGGCGCGTCCACACGCGAGGCCAAGGAGGTGTGCCGCGGGTGTGAAGTCCGCCACGACTGCCTCGAGTTCGCCCTGCAGAACGGTGAGAAGTTCGGCATCTGGGGTGGGTTGTCCGAGCGTGAGCGGCGCCGGATCCGACGTCAGCGTGCGCAGGTCGCACGCAGCAGCGTCGGCGCCTGAGCGCACCGTCCGATCGGCGAAACTTCGCGGATCCGCCCGCGCACCGTCGCCAGGTTCGTGTAGCGTGATCTCCATGACGTTCGGTGGCCCGGAGATGATCATCGTGCTGGTCCTGGTTCTCGTGCTCTTCGGCGGTTCGCAGCTTCCGAAGCTGGCACGCAACCTGGGCAAGGCACAGAAGGAATTCAAGGACGGCATCTCCGACGCCGACGCCGACGGCAAGGGTGAAGGCGACGCCGGGTCCTCTTCGCCGAAGTCCGAGGACTCCTCCACCAGCTGAGGACTCCGACGTTGCGTCCGGTGTCAGACACCAGATGCAACACCGGCTGACCTGCTCGCGTCGGCTGCCCGGATCGCCCGGAACACACGCCCGCCGTTGCGGCGGTGCGCGTCGTGCGGGCCGTGGCTCAGTACGTCGCGTCGGCCGCCAGTTCGGCGTCGAGCCGGCGCTGCTTGAGGATGCGACGGCGTTCACGTTCGCTGCAGCCGCCCCACACGCCGTGGTCGATGCGCTCGTCGAGAGCGAACTCGAGACACGTCGACTTCACCGGGCAGTCCTTGCAGATCTTGCGGGCGCGGTCGACACCGACGCCGTCGCTCGGGAAGAACGTGGCGGGCGGATGCAGGCGACAGTTGCCGTCGGCCATCCACGCCGTGATCGAGTCGGGGTCGTGCGGAGCGGTGCCCAGTTCCACCGGACGTTCGTCGACGGCGTCGGCGGTGCGGGTGGTGGGCTGGGTGCGCTTGCGGGGGATCATCGGCGGGGTCCTTTCGGCGGCGTCGTGTGAGGTCGCGGTCGGTCTGGCGATCGGTCTGTGGCCGATCCGTAGGTGATGAGACGTTCCGCGTGGCGCCATCGTTCCCACTCGGGCGGAGTTCTCACCCAGTTCTTGCATTCCGGGTCGTCGTCGGTCGGTCGGTCGGGCAGCGACGGTGAGGCCGCCGTTGCCATGCTGACAGCAAACTGTAACGCGTCCGTAATGTCAAGCGGGGGATTCCCGCAGATCGAGCTTCCCGGTAGCATCAGCGGCCATGACCGACGTCGCCGAAGCCCAGCCACCCCAGGCCCATGCACGCATCGTGTACAACGGGCCCGTGGCGCCGCACTGGGAGGTCTACGGCGACTGGGGGGACCGCCAACTGCTCGACGAGTTCCGCGCCCGCGTGCTCGCTCGTCTGGTGCTGCTCCCACGTGACGATCCGCAGTTCCGTCGCAACCGCGAGCGGATCGTGCGCGACGCCGAGCGGTCACTCATCACGCTCGAGTGGGATCTCGGGTACCCCGACGAGTCGTCCTGACCGGCACCGGTGGCACCTCGATGTTCGACGATCGCTTCCTCAACCGTGAGCTGAGCTGGCTGTCGTTCAACGAGCGGGTGCTCGCACTGGCATCCGAGCCGGGCATCCCCCTGCTCGAGCGGGCCAAGTTCTGCGCCATCGCCTGCACCAACCTCGACGAGTTCTTCCAGGTCCGCGTCGCGGCGCTCAAGGACCAGGTGGAAGCCGGCATCGACCGGCCGACGCCCGACGGGCGCACCCCGGTGCAGCAGCTCGACGCCATCGGCGAACGGGTGTTGTCGTTCGTCACCGAACTCGACGCCACCTTCGTCGACCGCCTCGTGCCCGAACTGCGCGCCGCCGGCGTCGACATCATCTCCTGGGACGACACCACCACCGACGAACGCAAAGAACTCGACGGGTGGTTCGAGGAGCGGGTGTTCCCCGTGCTGACCCCGTTGGCCGTCGATCCGGGACATCCGTTCCCGTACATCTCCGATCTCGCTCTGTCACTCGCCGTCAACGTCTCCGATCCCGAGACCGGTGACCGTCGGTTCGCCCGGCTCAAGGTGCCCCGCCTCTTCCCACGGCTGGTGGAGGTGTCGCCCGGCCGGTTCCTGCCGGTGGAGCAGCTGATCGCTGCCCGTCTCGACCGGCTGTTCGTGGGCATGATCATCGAGGACTGGGCACCGTTCCGGGTCAGCCGCAACGCCGACCTCACCCTCGAGGAGGAAGAGGCCGACGACCTGCTCGAAGCCGTCGAGATGGAGTTGCGCCGCCGCCGCTTCAACAAGGCGGTCCGCCTCGAGGTGTCCGACGACATCGGCGGCGAGGTGCTCGAGCTGCTCGTCCGCGAACTCGAGCTCACCATGGACGACGTCACGTTCCACCGGTCGCCGCTCGACCTCAGCTGCCTGTGGGAGCTGCACGACCTCGAACGGCCCGACCTCAAGGACGAGGCATGGCCTCCGGTCACCGCCGGCCGGATCGCCGCCGCCGACGAGTCCGACCGGCCGATCTTCGACGTGATCCGGCACCGCGCCGTGATGCTGCACCACCCCTACGAGAGTTTCTCGAGCAGCGTGGAGGAGTTCATCTCCCAGGCGGCCGACGACTCGCGTGTGCAGTCGATCAAGATGACCCTGTACCGCGCCGGCGGCGACAGTTCCGTGATCCGCAGCCTCATGCGTGCCGCCGACCGCGGCGTGCAGGTGGCGGTGCTCGTGGAGCTGAAGGCCCGTTTCGACGAGGCCAACAACGTGCAGTGGGCCAAGCAGCTCGAGCGCTCGGGCGTGCACGTGGTGTACGGCATGGTCGGCCTGAAGACCCACAGCAAGGTGGCGCTCGTCGTGCGCGACGACGGCGACCAGCTGCGCCGGTACGTGCACATCGGAACCGGCAACTACAACGCCAAGACCGCCAAGATCTACGAGGACATCGGTGTGCTCACCTGCGCCCCCGACCTCGGCGCCGACGCCGCCCAGCTGTTCAACCACCTCACCGGCTACAGCCGCTCGGAGGACTACCGCAACTTCCTGGTCGCCCCGCGCGACCTCCGGCGCCAGCTCGTGGACCTGATCGAGCACGAGGCGTCGTTCGGCGCCGACGGCCACGTCACGTTCAAGTGCAACTCGATCGCCGACGACGACATGATCGAGGCGCTGTACGCGGCGAGTGCGGCCGGCACGCGTGTCGACATGGTGGTGCGCGGCATCTGCTGTCTGCGCGCCGGAGTCCCCGGCATGTCCGACAACATCCGGGTGCGCAGCATCCTCGGCCGGTACCTCGAACACAGCCGGATCTACCGCTTCGCCCACGGCAACCTGGTGCACGGAGAACGGCTCCCCGACGCCACCTCCGATGCGGTCCACCTGATCGGCTCGGCCGACCTCATGCCGCGCAACCTCAACCGGCGGGTGGAGGTGGTGGTGCCGATCGAGCACGCCCGGCACACCGCCGCACTCGACCAGGCGCTGGCGTTCTCGCTGGCCGACGACATCGTGGCCTGGGAGCTGCAGCCCGACGACACGTGGGAGCGCATCGGTCCCACGAACGCGTTCGAGCCGCATTCGCAGGAGCGGATGTACCGCTGGATGGTCGACCAGCAGCTCGCCGGTCGGCAGTGAATCGCCTGCTCTGAAGCCCTGTTCGGCGATGTTCGCCGCCGTGTCGACACCTGTTCACCTGTCGTTCACCCGAGGCCCCGGTTCCGTTCACCCGGGCCGCGTAGCTTGCCGTCCGGACATCACCGAGCGGTGGTGTTCGTGAACACCGGCTGAACGGCGACCGCCGCTCGGCTGCAACGACAACACAGACCCCCACTGAACGGAGTTGGAAGCGTGAACACTCCCAAGCGCCGCATCCTTGCCGGTGCCCTTGCATTCACCCTCGTCGCCGCCGCATGCGGCGACGACGACGACACGACCGAGGACACCGAGGCGCCTGCCGGGACCGAAGCCCCGGCCGACACGGAGGCCCCCGCCGACACTGAGGCCACCCCCGAGACCACCGAGGGCGAAGCGGCCGCCGAACTGAGCGGCACGCTCATCGGCGCCGGTGCTTCGTCGCAGGCAGCGGCGATGCAGGGCTGGCAGGCCGGTTTCCAGAACGCGAACCCTGACGTCACCGTCGAGTACGACCCGATCGGGTCGGGCGGCGGCCGCGAGACCTTCCTCGCCGGCGGCACCGACTTCGCCGGCTCCGACGCGGCGCTCGACGATGAGGAATTCCAGCAGTCGATCGACACCTGCGCCGGTGACCAGGGAGCGATCAACCTGCCCCACTACATCTCGCCGATCGCACTGCCGTACAACCTTCCCTCGATCGAGGGGGAGACGCTGAACCTCACCGCCGAGGCGATCGCCGGCATCTTCGCCAACGAGATCACCAACTGGAACGATCCGATCATCGCCGAGTCGAACCCCGACCTCGAGCTGCCGGACCTGACGATCAACCCGGTCCACCGCTCCGACGACTCGGGCACGACCGAGAACTTCACCGACTACATGAGCCAGACCGCTCCCGACATCTGGACCTTCGGCGCCATCGAGCCCTGGGACACCGAAGGCCCGGGCGGCGGCGAGGGTGCCCCGCAGACCTCCGGCGTCGTCGCCGCGGTCAACGCCGGTGAAGGCTCGATCGGCTACGCCGACGCCAGCCAGATCGGCGACCTCCCGGCCGCCGCCGTCGGCGTCGCCGGCGAGTTCGTGGAGTTCTCACCCGAAGCTGCCGGCCGCATCGTCGACTCCTCCGAGCGCACCGGTGGCCAGAGCGAGTTCGACTTCGCCATCGACGTGAACCGCAACCCGGACTCGGCCGACACGTACCCGATCGCACTGGTGTCGTACCACATCGTGTGCCTGGCATACGACGATCAGGAGACCGTCGACCTCGTCAAGGCGTTCATGACCTACGTCGGCTCCGAGGACGGCCAGGCGGCATCGGCCGAGTCGGCCGGTTCGGCGCCGATCTCCGACGACGTGCGTCAGGAGATCCTGGTTTCCCTGGACCAGATCTCGGTCGCATCCTGACCCTGTTCCCCCTTGGATGAGGCCGGTTCCGGGCCTGCCCTGGATGATCTAGGGTCGGGCCCGGAGCCGGGTTCGTCATCGGCGTCGCCATCCGCTGCGTCACCACGGACCATCGAGCCGTCCGAGCACACCACATTCCGCCCGATTCACCCGCCCGCCCTGTCCGCAGGGCACGGAGGACTTCCCTTGACCATCACGGAAACGCCGCCCGGTTCGTCACCGGCCGCGAACACCCCAGTTTCGGAACAGACCAGCAAGCTCGGCGACCGGATCTTCGGTGGTCTCTCACTCGGCGCCGGGGTGCTCATCCTGGTGACGTTGGCGGCTGTGGCGTTGTTCCTCCTCACGGAGGGGTGGGCGGCGTTCACGGCCGATTCGTCGGAGTTCAGCGACGAGCAGGGCGTCTTCGAGTACGTGGGGCCGCTGCTGTTCGGCACCGTGTGGGCCGCGATCCTCGCACTCCTGCTGGCCATGCCGCTCGCCGTCGGCGTGGCGCTCTTCATCAGCCACTACGCCCCCAAGCGTCTCGCCCAGACGCTCGGCTACTTCGTCGATCTGCTGGCGGCGATTCCGAGCGTCGTGTTCGGCCTGTGGGGCATCGCCGTGCTCGCCCCCATCCTGTCGCGCTCGGTGTTCCCGTGGCTCGAGGACAACCTCGGCTTCATCCCGTTGTTCGAGGGACCGGCGTCCACCAGCGGACGAACCATGATGACTGCCGCGGTCGTGCTGGCCGTGATGATCCTGCCCATCATCACGGCGATCTCCCGGGAGGTCTTCCTCCAGACCCCGAGACTCCACGAGGAGGCATCGCTGGCACTCGGCGCCACCAAGTGGGAGATGATCCGTCAAGCGGTGATCCCGTACGGGCGCAGCGGCGTGATCTCCGGTGCCATGCTCGGCCTCGGCCGGGCGCTGGGTGAGACGATGGCCGTGGCGATGATCCTCTCACCCGCCGACATCTTCTCGTTCAACATCATCTCCAACCAGAACCCCAACACCATCGCCGCGAACATCGCCCTCAAGTTTCCCGAATCGGCTGGTCTGGACGTCAACCGGTTGATCGCCACCGGGCTCGTGCTGTTCGCACTCACCTTCCTCGTCAATGCGTTGGCCCGCCGGATCGCCAACGCCGGATTCTCCGGAGCCGCAGGATGACGATCACCGACAACCGTCCCACTGCGCCGAGCGGCCCCGAACAGCGATCGTCGCTCGAGAACCGGAAGTTCGATCGCAGGAGTCAGCTCCTCGTCTTCGCCGCCGCACTGGGCGTCGGGGCGCTCACGTGGCTTCCCGGTGGTGAGATCAACTGGGCCCGCTGGGTGGTCGTCACGGTGATCGTGTACTGCCTCGGCGTCTACGTTGCCGCGCGCGCCATCGAGGGACCTCGTGCAGGGGTCGACAAGGTGATGGAGGCGCTCGTCACGAGCGCCTTCGCACTGGTCGCCGCACCGCTCGTGTCGCTGGTGTACACGGTGATCAGTGAAGGCGTGAGGCGATTCGACAGTGAGTTCTTCACGTCGACGATGCGCGGTGTCGTCGGCGAGGGCGGCGGTGCGTACCACGCCATCGTGGGCACGTTGATCGTCACCGGCCTCGCCACACTCATGTCCGTGCCGTTCGGGCTGTTCACGGCGATCTACCTCGCCGAGTACGGGCACGGCACCAAGCTGGCCAAGTCGATCCAGTCGATGGTCGACGTGATGACCGGTATCCCGTCGATCGTCGCCGGACTGTTCGCCTATGCGTTCTTCGAGTTGCTCTTCGGACCCGGCACCCGATCGGGTCTCGCAGGCGCCGTGGCGCTCACGGTGCTCATGGCTCCGGTCGTGGTGCGATCGGCGGAGGAGATGCTCAAGCTCGTTCCGGACGA
>Ga0102928_1000284_pt1 | contig 31796 bp, 27 predicted proteins | sample SalPonR1_B_D1_MG_FD_78504 | JGI IMG/M metagenome (GOLD analysis project Ga0102928, IMG submission 78504) | Salt pond soil microbial communities from South San Francisco under conditions of wetland restoration - Salt Pond MetaG R1_B_D1_MG | ecosystem: Environmental > Aquatic > Marine > Intertidal...
CGATCCACTGGTGGACCTGTTGTTGCGCCAGCAGCAGTGCAGGGTAGCTATGATCGGACAGGATAACCGCTGAAGGCATCTAAGCGGGAAGCCCCCCTCAAAACAAGGTATCCCTGAGGACCGAGGTAGACCACCTCGTCGATAGGCCGGAGATGTAAGCGCTGCAAGGCGTTCAGTTGACCGGTACTAATTGTCCGATAGGCTTGATTTGATCCAGTAGAAGCAAGGTTCGTCCTGCTCCTACGGTTCAGAAGTCAGTTTACTCGACTTGGACTATGTTTCTTTCTCGGTCTGGTGGTCATAGCACGAGCAAAACACCTGGATCCATTCCGAACCCAGCCGTTAAGTGCCGTCGCGCTGATGGTACTGCGTCTTAAGACGTGGGAGAGTAAGTCGCTGCCAGACCTAGTAAGAAACATAGTGAGTATCTCTCGACGGTGCTACGCTCCCATCATCTCCGCCACGGTAGCTGATCTCGTTCCATAAAGGGCGTGGAGACGTCACCGTTGGACAATTCGTCTCGCAGTCGAGATCTTGAAACTTTCCCAATATCCGTTTGTCCATGTGTATCTTGGTACGATGTATGCGGTCTGTGTCCCCAACCGTTTTTACTCGTTCTCTGGAAGCCGTAGCGATTAACCCCGGACATTGTCTGACTTCCTGTCGGCATAGCCCCTGAAACGCGCCGGATTTTTCTGGACCTGAAGTGTCCCGTGCATGCGGTGCCATGTCCGATCTTTTCCGATCTGAGCAGTAGCCTTCTAAGCCTCTGCTGACCAAATGCTCCCTATGGGTCCAGGTCAGCGGCGATTGTCCAACCCGTCGACCCGTTCGAATTTGGCTCTTCCACCGCGTCGAAGCTATCCACGGGCTGCTATGGCCCATGACTTCTGCCCTGAACGAGATGCCAGTCGGATTTAATCAAACCGGCGCTGATTTACCTGCCCTGTCCTTGGAATATACAAAAACGGCCACGTCTCACTTGAGAGCACAGTGCTTGATTTGGCCATTGCCGCGCCTCTGAAGTGAAGCCGAAATCAAGGCGATCAAGCCACTGAAACCAAATGTCGTTTTCAGGTTAAGCAGACTTCACATCGCAAAATCATGAAATGGTGGAGCCGAGGGGAATCGAACCCCTGACCTCGTCATTGCGAACGACGCGCTCTCCCGACTGAGCTACGGCCCCACGATCCCCATCCTGTTTGCCTCCGCGCCGATCCGCTGTCAAGCCAGCGCATCGCGCAGGTTCTCATAGCCCAGACGGTAGGCCTTGCCGAAACCGCCGTTGAGGATCGCGAATTTGGGGACAAGGCGCAAAAGGTTGAAGTCAGCGAAGTCGTAGTAGAACTGTGCCTTGGGGCGGACCGCCAGCCAGGCCTCCTTGAGCGCGGCCTTGTCAGCCGCTTCGGCCCGGACTTGCAGGGTCAGCCGCGGGTGAGTCAGCGGATCGCCCCCGGGCCGCGGTTCGCCCACCAGCACAGAAGCCACCGGGGTGACACGTAGCGCCTCCGCATGGTGTGACAGCTCGGAGACCAGCGTATGCGGCTGCCCCGACAGAACGGCAAAAGCGATGCGTGACACCACGGGCGCCCCCGAGTCAGGGTCGAGCACGCCAAGGGCGGCGTGGCGCGCGCTTGTCAGCAGATCGCGGGTCAGCGCGATGGCCTCGACATCCACGGTGCGAAATGGGTCCTTCGCGGGCACGGTACAGACTCCTTGTTCGGTCGCGGCACCCCTTCGGGCTATCTGAACCCTAGCCGCCATCCGCCGCTGGCCCAACAATCCATTGAGTGTGCCGCCAAGCCGGGATAGCGTCTTTGGAACGTGCAAGTCACAATCACGGGGGATCCATGGCGAAAACAGTCGAAGACCTGGTCAAGGCGGCCCGCGCCGAGGTGCCCGCGATCTCGCCAGCCGAGGCCAAGCGCTTGCACGGCGATGACGGGGCCGTGTTCCTGGACGTGCGGGAACCGGTCGAGGTGGCCGCGGGCAAGGTCAAGGGCGCCATCGCGATCCCGCGCGGGGTTCTGGAATTCCAGGTCGGCTCGGCCGAGAACCGGCCCGAGGCCCTGTCCGAGGACAAGACGGTCGTCGTCTATTGCGCTGGCGGCGGGCGCGCTGCCTTGGCGGGGCAGACCCTGCGGGCCATGGGCTTCGAGGACGTCCGTAATCTGGGCGGCTACAAGGACTGGGTTGAGGCCGACGGCAAAACCGAGCGTGACATCTGATCCGGATCAAAGCGCGCCTTCGCGTTTCGGTGCACCCTGTGCCGGCAAGAGGAGGAATGCAATGTACAGCCACATCCTGATTCCCGTCGCCTTTGACGGTGAGCATCCGACAAAACCGGCCGAGCAGATTGCCCACGCTCTTTCGGCGCCGGGCGCCCGCGTGACGTTTCTGCACGTGATGGAGGAACTGCCAGCTTACGCGGTGAATTACATCCCGGAGGGGTATGACAAGGAGACTCGCGCCGCCGTGCAGGCGCAGCTTGATGGCAAGGCCAAGAATTTCACCACGGGCGAAGCGCTGGTGATCCATGGTCGTTCGGGCCGCACCATCGTGGACTGGGCCAAGGACCACGGGGTGGACCTGATCGTCATCGATTCGCACCGCCCCGGCCTTGCTGATTATTTTCTGGGCTCGACCGCGGCGCGGGTGGTGCGCCACGCGCAATGCGCGGTGCATGTTCTGCGCTGACGCAATTTCAGAACTCGATCCAGCTTTCGACGAACAACCCGGTGCCCCGGTCGCCGGTCAGGGCGTGGCTGACCCCGGCGTTCAGCCGCAGACTGTCGCTGATCCGGTAGATCACCGACGGCAGGATCTTGGCGTAGGAGTCGCCGGTATGGCCCCGCCCGGACTGAAGCTGCAACATCGCCGACCAGACTGGGCTGATGTGGTAGCCACCGGTGAGATCCAGCTTGGCCTCGATGTCGCCATCGGCCATGTCAGCCATCACGCGGCCTTCGATCGTGACCCAACCCGTGTCGGAGCCTTGCCCCCAGGCCAGACCGAGCGAGGCCAGCCGGTTTACCCGGGTCGTCTCGGCACCGTCAACGTCATACTGGATACTGTCGAATTCGCGTATCGCCAGACCACCCGAAACCGTGGCAACGCCCCAGCGATCAGGCAGCGGAAGCGAACGAAAAATCTGCGCTTCGCCGGTGCGGGCGCTGTTCTGGGGTCCGGCATGGGCGGCAAAGGCCAGTGTCGTTCGCGCGTTGAGGCCCCACTCCAGGTAAAGTCGAGGGTCCCGGCCCACGGGGCTCCACGCACCCTCTGACAGGGCAAGGTTGGCTCCGAACGACAGGAAAACGGCCCCATCCTCGCGCAGCCAGGCCCCGGCGTGGAGGGGCGCGGCCAGGGTCAAACTCAGCAGACAACATGAGACCACGCGAACCATAGGTTGAACTTATATTCACTGTTCGCGTCTGGCCAGAATTCATTGACCTGCCGTTTCCCGTCGGGTGTAGTCATGGCAAGGAGGAGGCCCATGACAAGGATCGAGAAAGGAAATCCCTGCCAGACCGTTATCACGACCTTCGAGGTCAATCCGGCGACTTGCGACGATGTGCTGGAGTTGCTGCGCGCGGCATATTCAGAGGTCATATCAAGGCAGCCGGGCTTCATCTCGGCGGGCCTGCACGTCAACGATGCCCAGACCCGCATCGCCAATTATTCGCAGTGGACGCGGCGCGAGGACTATCAGGCCATGCTGCGCACCGTGGAGATGCGCCGCCGCAATCGCGAGATCAACCAACTCACCAAGGGCTTCGAGCCCGTAATGTATGACGTCTTGGAGGTATACTGATGCGCTTTCTGATCGCCCTTTTGCTGATGGCCGGCATGGCCCAAGCCGACCCTGTGGGGATCACCCCCGATACCATGTCGGTGACGGTCGACACCCCCGACGGCCCGGTCGAGATCGGCCGGGTTCAGGACAATGACAATCGCGTCGGTGCCGAATGGACCCTGACCTCGCGGCCCTGTCCGAACTTCTGCATCCAGCCCATCGTGCCCGCTCCGGGTGTAACGCCCATCGGCGAATTGGAACTGATGGAGTTTCTGCAAGACCCCGAGGCTGTCGTGATCGACGGCCGTATCCGGCCCCAGTTCGAGCAGGGCACGATACCCGGCGCGGTCTCGGTGCCCTACAACGAGGCAGCGGACCGGCTTGGCGAATTGGGCTGTACGGTTGATTTCGAGGGGTTCGAGTGCCCCGCCGAGGTGCCGCGTGTCGCGCTTTTCTGCAACGGCCCGTGGTGTGGTCAATCCCCCACCGCGGCCCGGCGCATGATCGAGGCGGGTTTCCCGGCAGACAAGATCCATTACTACCGCGGCGGGATGCAGAACTGGCAAATGCTGGGCCTGACGGTGGTCCCGGGCAGCTAGCGCCTGGCCCTAGTCCGGGATGGTCTTGCCCGGGTTGAGGATTCCCTGGGGATCAAGCGCCTGCTTGATTCGCCGCATCATGGCCAGCGCGGTCGGGTCCTTGCGGCGCCGCATGGTGGCCAGCTTCGACTGGCCAACGCCATGCTCGGCTGAAAAGGCCCCGCCAAGCTCGGTCACGACGTCCTCGATGATGGTGACGATCGAGTCTTTCAGGGCTGGAGAGTCATCACTCGGGTAGACGCTGTAATGCACGTTCCCATCGCCCAAATGGGCGATGTAGAAGGGCTCGGCCGCGGGGTCCTGCGCTGTTACGCGGGCATCGGCCATCTCCAGAAAGCGCGGCACAAGGTCCAGCGGAACAGCGATATCGGTGTCAATGACCGGCTTGCGCCAGAAGGTGAGTTCGGCGGCGGCCTCGCGGCGGGCCCAGATCTCGGCCCGCTGGGCCTCGGACTGGGCAACGGTGGCATCCAGAAGCTTCCCGGTATCCAGCAGAGCGCCCAGCTCTTGCTCCAGCAGGGCCGTTATCGGCGTCTTGCCGTCGGCGGCGGGGGTAGCGTCGCGCTCGGCCGTCGCGCCGAGTTCGACCAGGATATTCACGTCGTGCATTTCGTTGAATGGAGGCTTGGCGCCTGCGACCCGGTCCAGGTGAGTCTGGATATAGACGCGCGGCATGTATTCGAAGGCCTCCACCGCGCCCCCCGAGACATCGTTGAGCCGGTTGAGCAGGTCCAGCGCATCGGGCAACGCGGGCACGGCGACCATGGCCGTGGCATGGGCACGGGGTTTCCGCGAAAGCTTGAGCACAGCCGCAGTGATCACTCCCAACTGACCCTCGGCCCCGATGAGAAGGTTGCGCAGGTCGAGGCCGGAATTGTCCTTGTGAACCGCGCTCATCAGGTTGACCACGCGTCCATCGGCCAGCACCGCTTCGAGCCCCAGGCACAGGTCCCGTGCATTGCCGTAGCGCAGCACGTTGGAGCCGCCGGCGTTGGTCGACAGCACGCCGCCGATCATGGCCGAGCCGCGCGCGCCGAAGGTCAGTGGAAAGATAAGGCCCTGCGCCTCGGCGGCCTCTTGCAGGCTGGACAGGATCACCCCGGCTTCGACGGTGGCGGTCCGTGCGCGTGGATTGACCTCGCGGATCGCGGACATGCGGTCCAGCGAGAGCAGCACGCCGCCGGTGGTATGGGCCCCACCCACCAGCCCGGTATTGCCTGACACGGGCGTCACCGAAAGCCGCAATTCCGAGGCCTTGCGCAGGATCGCCGCGACCTGCGCGGTATCGGCCGGGCGCAGAACCACGCCCGGTGCGCCGATATAGGCGCCAGTCCAGTCCTGCGCCCACCTGGCCGTGTCTGCGCCGATCATGGCGTGGTCGGCCCCGACAATTTCCGTGAACGCACGCAGCGATGTCATGGCACGCCTCCCCCGGCGAAACAGTGCCGCAAAGCGATTCCCGAGAAAAGGGAAAGTGATGGTAGCGTGGGGCGGACTTGAACCGCCGACCCCAGCATTATGAGTGCTGTGCTCTAACCGGCTGAGCTACCACGCCATCACCGGCGTTCGGATACTCGCGGCTTGGGGGGCTGTCAAACCGTTTCTGCACTCACATGGTGGGGCTTGCCGCTTTTCGCCCCCTTGTTCACCTGCCCGTTCTTGACGATGCTGCCGCGACGCGCAGGAGGCAGGGCTATGGCGGAAACGGCGAACGGGGCCTGGGAATTCTGGATTGACCGTGGCGGCACCTTTACCGACATCGTAGCCCGTGCGCCGGATGGCGGGCTGCTCTCGCACAAGCTTCTGTCAGAGAACCCTGAACGCTACCGCGATGCGGCCGTGCAGGGCATTCGCGACCTTATGGGCACCGAAGCCCCGGAACCCGGCTCGATCAGGTCGGTCAAGATGGGAACCACGGTTGCGACCAACGCGCTGCTTGAGCGCAAGGGCGAACCCACGCTCTTGTTGATGACACGGGGCTTCGGTGACCTGCTGCGGATCGGCTACCAGGCCCGACCGGACCTTTTTGCCCTGAATGTGCGGCGGCCCGAACCGCTTTTCGACCGGGTGGCCGAGGTGACCGAACGGCTGGACGCCGCGGGCAAGGTTCTGATCCCCATGGATGAAGAGCGATTACGCCCCGTGCTCGAACAGGCCCGCACCGCGGGTTTCAAGGCCGTCGCCATTGCGTTCCTGCATGCCTATCTCAACCCTGTGCACGAAGAGCGCGCCGCCGAAATCGCGCGGGAGTTGGGCTTCACGCAGGTCAGCACTTCACACGGGGTGTCCGGCCTGGCCAAACTGGTCGGGCGCGGGGATACCACGGTGGTCGATGCCTACCTTTCGCCCATCCTGCGGCGCTACGTGCACGAGGTCGCCGATGCGCTGGACGTGGGCCGTGTGACGGGTCAACTGCTGTTCATGCAGTCCAGCGGCGGGTTGACTGACGCGATGCGGTTCCAGGGCAAGGACGCGATCCTGTCCGGGCCCGCGGGCGGTATCGTCGGCATGGTCAAGACCGGCGAAGCGGCGGGCCATGACCGCCTGATCGGCTTTGACATGGGCGGCACCTCGACGGATGTGAGCCACTATGCCGGCGATTTCGAGCGCAGTTTCGAAACCGAGGTCGCGGGCGTGCGGATGCGCGCGCCCATGATGGACATCCACACCGTTGCAGCCGGAGGCGGGTCGATATGCACTTTCCGCGATGGCCGCTTCCAGGTGGGGCCCGAAAGTGCTGGGTCCGATCCGGGCCCGGCCTGCTATCGTCGGGGCGGACCGCTGACCGTAACCGACTGCAACGTCATGCTTGGAAAACTGGACCCGGACCATTTTCCATGCGTTTTTGGCCCGGACGGCGATCAGCCACTGGACGCCGACGTGGTGCGAGAGAAGTTCCAAGCCCTGGCGGAAGAGGTTGCAAAAGCAACCGACGAGACCGCCCGCACGCCAGAGGACATGGCCGAGGGGTTCCTGCGCATCGCCGTGGACAACATGGCGGGCGCGATCAAGAAGATATCGGTCCAGCGCGGCCATGACGTGACCGGCTATACCCTGCAGTGCTTTGGCGGGGCTGGCGGGCAGCATGCCTGCCTTGTCGCCGATGCGCTGGGTATGGGGCGGGTACTGATCCACCCCTTTGCCGGGGTGCTTTCAGCCTTTGGAATGGGGCTGGCCGAACTGCGCGAGATGGTCGAGGAACAGCATGACGCGCCCTTGGCCGAAGTCGCGGCCGCGCAAGCGCGGGTTGACACGCTGACCGCGCAGGCCCGGTCAGCGCTGGTGGCCCAGGGCGTGACCGGTGCGATCGAGACCCGGGCGCAGGCGCATTTGCGTTACGACGGGTCGCACCAGACGCTGGCCGTGGATTTCAGTCCGCCCGAGCGGATGCAGGCGGAGTTCGAGGCCGCTCATGCCGCCCGTTTCGGTTTCACCAGCCCGGACCGGGCCATTCTCTTCGAGATGCTCAGCGTCGAGGCGATCAGCGACACGGGCGAGATACCCGAACGCATCGGCGCCGAGGCCGACCCGGCAAAGCCCATCGACAGCGCGCCCCTCCATACGGGCGGCACGCGACGGGACGCGCCGATATACCAGCGCGCGGACCTGGCCGAAAGGCAGGTCGTGACAGGCCCCGCGATCGTCCTCGAGCCGACCGGTACCAACATGGTAGAGCCGGGCTGGTCCGCCACTGTCGATGCGATGGGCAACCTCGTCCTGTCGCGCGACGGGTCCAGAGACCGAAGCCTCCCCGCCATGACCGAGGCCGACCCGGTGGTGATGGAGGTGATGTCCAACCTTTTCATGAACGTGGCCGAGCAGATGGGCGCAACGCTCGCCAATACATCCCGGTCGGTGAACATCAAGGAACGCTTCGACTTTTCCTGCGCGATCTTCGACGCAAAAGGCGACCTGGTGGCGAATGCACCGCATGTGCCGGTGCATCTTGGGTCCATGTCCGACAGCATCAAGACGGTGATGCGGCTGAACCCGGAGGTGGCGGACGGCGACGCCTTCATGCTCAATTCGCCTTATCGAGGCGGCACGCACCTGCCGGATGTCACGGTGGTCACGCCGGTCTTCGTGGATGGCAGGCCGACATTCTGGCTGGGGTCGCGCGGCCACCACGCCGACATCGGCGGACGTACCCCAGGATCGGCCCCACCCGACAGCACCCATATCGACGACGAGGGTGTTCTGATTGACAACGTCAAGCTTGTTGGCGCGGGCCAGTTCCGTGAAGACGACGCGCGTCGGGTCCTGGCTTCTGGCCGCTTCCCCTGCCGCAATCCGGACCAGAACATCGCCGACCTCAAGGCGCAGGTGGCCGCCAATGCGACCGGGCGTCGGGAGTTGCTGCGGGTCTGTGAAAAACAAGGGGTCGATGTGGTCACCGCCTACATGGGCCACGTCCAGCGAAACGCCGAAGAAAGCGTGCGCCGCGTGATCGACGGCTTGCCCGTTGGACGGTTCAGCTACCCCATGGATAACGGGCAGCGGATCGAGGTGTCGGTTTCCGTTGACCGTGATGCGCGCGAGGCCACGGTGGACTTTACCGGGACCAGCGCCCAGCACCCGGGCAACTACAACGCCCCCTTTGCGGTTTGCCGTGCGGTGGTCCTCTACGTTTTCCGAACCCTCGTCGGCTCGGACATCCCGCTCAACGAAGGCTGCCTCGCGCCGCTGAACATCATCGCGCCCGAGGGCTGCATGCTGAACCCGCGTTACCCGGCGGCGGTGATCGCGGGCAATACCGAGGTCTCCCAGGCGGCCTGCAACGCGCTTTACGGTGCGCTGGGCGTGATCGCGGGCAGTCAGGCGACCATGAACAATTTCGTCTGGGGCAATGACGTTTTCCAGAACTATGAGACCATCGCGGGCGGCACCGGTGCAGGGCCGGGCTTCGACGGCTGCGACGCGGTGCAAAGCCACATGACCAACACGCGTATGACCGATCCGGAGGTGCTGGAAAAACGCTTTCCCGTGCGGCTGGAGGAGTTCTCGATCCGGTCCGGTTCGGGCGGCGCGGGACAGTATCGCGGCGGGCATGGCGTGGTGCGTCGGCTTCGGTTCCTGACGGATGCAACCGTCACCACCCTGTCCTCCCATCGCCGCATTCCGCCATTCGGGGCGCAGGGTGGCGATCCCGGCCAGACGGGACGCAATTGGGTGGAATTGCCCGATGGCCGTCGCGTGGAACTTGACGGCGATGACGAGATCGACCTCGTCGCAGGATCGGCCTTTGTCATGGAAACGCCGGGCGGCGGCGGCTGGGGTGCTAGCTGAAGCGCCACTCGGTGATCTGGGTCGAGGGTTCGCCGGGGTGTAACGAGATATCCGGAAACCCCGGGCAATTGGGGGCGTCAGGCCAGCCCTGCGCCTCGATCGCCAGCCCGTGATGAAGCGGGGCCATGTCGCGGTGATCAAAGACCTGCAGGCCCGGCTCGGTGGTGGCCATGACCATCCGCCTACCCGATTCACCCGTCAGCCACAGGATATCCCGCAACTCGGTCCGCGCGCGGGATAGGCAGAAATTGTGGTCCAGATCGGGTGCGCCCGGCGTGAAGGGCTTGCCGTTGCGGAAATCGAACGCGCCGCCTGCCACGGGCCGGATCACCCCCGTTGGTAGCGTGTCACCATCCACGGGCAGGTAGTGATCTGCGGCGATGCGCAGCACATGCCCGGCCACGCTGTCGCTGCCGTCCATGTTCCAGTATCCGTGATGGGCCACGTTTATCAGCGTCTCGGAATCTGTCTCGGCGGTTACGGTCAGGCGCAGGGTGCCGGGCGCGGTGATCTCGTAGCGCGCCCTGATGACACGATTTCCTGGCATGCCGCCCTCTCCATCAGGCAAATTAACAGACAGAATGACCCGATCATCTGCTGATTCATCAACGTTCCATATCTTGGCATGTAGTCCCTTTGACCCGCCATGCAGCAGCGTCTTGCCGTTCTCGTTCTTTTCGAAATGAAAAGGTCGGCCGCCGATGCGTGCCGTCGCATCGCGCAGCCGGTTGGCCACCGGCCCGACCAGCGCGCCGAAATAGCCATGGGCGCCTTCGTAGTCCGCCAGGTTCTCACGTCCCAGGACAAGGCTGTGGTCCATTCCGTCGAGCCGCAGATCCTGAAGGATGCCGCCCCGGGTCAGGACCGTGGCCGAGAGGCCCTCCATGTTCAGATCAATGGCGTGGACGGTCTCTCCGTCGCTCGTGGTTCCAAACTCGCGCATTGTGTCCTCCTTCAGAGAATGACCTGGTGTTCTTCCTGACCCGTCGTCTCGACCGGGGACGAGAACGTCTTTCCATGGTCCGGGGCCGTGTCGGCCAGCCCCTCGGCAGCCGAGGTGCAGAACAGTGTCCGCAGTTGCGGCCCGCCAAAGGCCGGGCAGCTCGTTTGCGTAGCGGGAAAATCCACAGCGCCCAGGAAGCTGGCATTCGGTGCGTAACAGGCCACGCGCCCGGCCCCCCATTGCGCGTTCCAGAAATTACCATGGGCGTCGATCACGGCTCCGTCCGGATTCAGATCCTCCGGCCTCAGGTTGAGCCAGATCTCGGGGTCACCCTCGGGCCAGCCATCCCGATCGGACAACCGCTGGCGCATGATCTGTCGTTTTGGCGTGTCGGTGAAATGGACGTGGGCGCCATCAGGGCTGAAACAGATCGCATTGGGGATGGTGATGCCGCGGTAAAGCTCGCGCAGCTCGCCCCCGTAGTAGCGATAGATCGCACCTGCGCCGGGTTCGGCATTGATCCCCATCGTGCCGATCCAGAATCCGCCGAACGGATCCGCGCGTCCATCATTGGAACGTGTGACCGGGTTGTCTGCCTCGAGCGCGACCACGTCGTCGCGCGCACCGGTGACCAGGTCGAAGAGAAACAGCCCCCCGGAGTCGGCGACCATAAGCCTGTCGTTGTCGACCCAGCCCGCCGCTGACACGTGGTCGTCGAACTGCCAATGCCGCCCCTTGCGATGCAGCCGTTTACCAAGAATGTCGAACCAGTAAAGCTCTTGTCGTTTCGGGTGCCAAAGCGGGCCTTCGCCCAGGATGCATCGGGTGGCGTCGTGGATCATGGCGGGCCTTGCTGAAATACGTTTGCGCTAACGCTAGCGCTTTCCGTAGTAGAGGCCAACCACATGTTCGGCCTCGGCGAAGAAGAGCCAGCGCGATGCGAAGACACCGGCCAGGTGCAGCAACACCGCGACGGCCGCCAGAAGATGGCTGAACCCGGCCAGCAGGAGTCCGACGGGCAGGATGAACCCGGAGACCAGCGCGATGGCCCGCAGGGTTGTGCTGTGCTTGCGCCCGACCACGTGCACGAATTCACGCAGCAAGTAGTTGGTGCCGGTATGAGGCGGCTCGAAACTGCGCACCGCGCCCCGGTCGCCCAGGCCGGTGGCGGTTGACAGCGTCGTGCCAGACCCGGCCAAGGCCTTGTCCCCGATGACCCAATGCGCGAACTGCGCCGCGCCCGCGAGGGCCAGAAGCCAGATCGCGATCGAAACCTCCCCGGCCAGCAGGGCCCCGCCCGACAGGCTGAAGCTCAGGAACAACGCCGGGGTCGTGGGGCTGTGCCAGCGTGGGACCGTGCGCATCTGCGCGTAGATCATCGAAGTCGTGAAGACCGTGAACAGGCTCAGCGCGCCGCCGAGATAGCCCAGCACCGCCCAGCGATTTCCCAAGAAAACCAGCCCGGCACCATAGAGCGCCATCACGAGAAGCGCCGCGACCGAGGCCCAGGCCTCGCGGCTGAGCCAGCTTGTCCGCCACTGGGTAAAGGCCTTGAGCGCGCGTTCCGGGTGGCCCAGGTGAAAGGTCGATGCCAAGAGCCCGCCAACCGCCAGCAGATAGGCAATCGTGAAGAACACGAAAGCGACCCAGCCGGTTGGGACCAGCACGCCCATGCCAATCCAGAACAAAAGCCCGAAGCCGAGGCCCGAGAGCGCGGTAAACAGGATGACCGACGGCGCGGGATGCATCAGGCGCCCCCGACCTTGGAAAGAGCCTTGTCCAGCCAGCCGACGAAACCGCGGGCATCCTCGGCCACCGGTTTCAAGGCAGGGGGCTGCATCTCGACGTCGCGCGCGCGGGGGGGCAGATACTTGTTGACCGGCCTGGTGCCCTGTTCCGGCATCAGGTCCATTCCGCCCCGCTCAGCCGTTAGCTTGCTGACGTTGGACTCCGGGTCCGCAAAGTCCCCGAAATGCCGCGCGCCGGCCGGGCAGGTGCGCACGCAGGCCGGTTCGCGGTCTTCTTCCGGCAGGTTCTCGTTGTAGATCCGATCGACGCAAAGGGTGCATTTCTTCATCACGCCCGCCGTCGGGTCCATTTCCCGCGCGCCGTAGGGACAGGCCCAGGCGCAGAGCCCGCAGCCAATGCAATCCTGTTCATTGACAAGAACGATGCCGTCCTCGCTGCGCTTGTAGCTGGCGCCGGTGGGACAGACGGTGACACAGGGCGCGTCTTCGCAGTGCAGGCAGGACTTGGGGAAATGCACCAGCTGAGCAGGGCCGTCGTTGGGCTGGATCTCGTAACTGTGCACCCGGTTGAGGTAGGTGCCCGAGGGGTCGGCGCCAAATGCATCGGTGTCGGCCAGCGGCGCACCGTAGTTTTCCGTGTTCCAGCCTTTGCAGGAGATCACGCAGGCATGGCAGCCCACGCAGGTGTCCAGGTCGATGACAAGGCCGAGTTTGCGGTCGGTGGACGTGGGCAAATTGGTCATAAAACACCGTATGGGTTTGGTGTGGGTCTGGTACGGGCCTGGTATGGGTCGGATGTGGCTGCCTTTGATCGATTTTGTCTAAGGCTTTCTATTTCGTGGAAAAAGTTTGGGTTAGAAGCGAGCGACCCTCCGGGCGGAGTTTTGGGGGTCAGAAGAAGCAAGGGCGTGGCGCGTGAGATCGGTTCTTCAGAGTCGCGGTCCCATGTTGCGACGAACCAGATGAAGGAGCCGACCATCAGGGCGATGAAGGCGAAAATGAGCAGGAGGGTGCGGGTCATTACAGCTCTCCCGTGTCGCGGAGCGCGAAATAGTGAATAAAGGTGTCGGACACCGAAGGCATGATGACCCCAACGCCTTCGGCGGTTTGGGCGAGTGCAGAGCGCGCACCGCACCACCCGCTTGTGGATGGTGTTGGCAGAACAGCGTCATGGGGCCAGGTCTCGGACGCCGCCCTGATAATGATACGCTCGGCAGCTGTGCGGGGCATCAAGGGAAACCAATCCGTGTCCGTTGACCACATACAAAGACCCACAGATTTATCATAAGTGGCGACGAAATCGGCTGCATGGGTGAGGCGTGCGTCGTTCGGCAGTTCGACAACGTAAGTGCCTGTGGCGTTGAGATCAGCTGTCAGGACCGTGCCTTGCGGCACTGTATTTGTGTAGTTCTGAAGTTTCTGCAAGGCGTCTTGCGAGGCTTGTAGCTGCATTTCCTCAAAAGTTGGATCAGATTGAGCAAGCGCTGGGAACGCGCTAAGGCAGGCCAAGAGGGCAGCGGTGCGGGTCATTTGCCGACCTTCCATGCCAGTTGTGACGGACCTTGGGGGACGGGGGCCTTTTGCGCCGGTGTGGCAGGCCGGGTTTCGGCAGGCGCTGCGGATTTTTCGATTTTGACGCGCAGGTCGAACCATGCGGCCTGACCTGTGACGGGGTCGGAGTTGGACCAGCGCATGCCGTCGCCTTTTTCTGGCAGAAGCTCGTGGATGAGGTGGTTGAGAAGGAAGCCTTTGGTGGCCTCTGGCGCGTCGTCTGACAGCGCCCAAGCGCCTTTGCGCTTGCCGATGGCGTTCCAGGTCCACACTGTGTTCTCGTTCAGCGCCGCCATGTGGGCCACGGGTACGGTGATCGAACCGGTGGGCGAGGTGACGATGGCCCAGTCACCCTCGGAAAATCCGTGATCCGTCCAGATCCTTGTCGGTACATAGAGTGGGTTTTGTCCGTGAATTTGACGCAACCAGGCGTTTTGAGACCCCCAGCTGTGATACATTGCCATGGGTCGTTGCGTCAGAGCGTGGAGCGGGTAGCCTGCGGCGGCTTCGTTCCCCAGCGGCTCGAACCAGAAGGGCAGCGGGTCCATGTGGGTTTGCAGCCGGGCGCGCAGATGTTCGGGCGGCTGATGCGTGCCCTTGCCCTCGGCGGCCATCTGCATCCGGCGCAACGGTTCGGAGTAGAGCGAGAACACGTAGGGCTGCGGGCTGTCGTAGAATCCCATCTGCACCGCCCAGTCCTGATAAGCCATGTTGAACGGCTTGTAATAGGCTGCGCCCGCGGGCAGATGCTCCATCCAGAAGCCGCCGTTGCGGATATAGCTGTCTAGTTGGCCTGCGTTGGGCTCACCTCGCCCGTGTTGCAGGCCGCTTTCCCCCATGCGCCAGCCGGCCAGCGGGCCGATGCCCGGACGGCGGATATGGTTGGTCATGTAGTCGGCATAATCAGCGTATTTCGGGGTACCGTCCGCGTTGACGAAACCGGGCAGGTCCAGCCGCGCGCCAAGGTCGCACAGGACCGATTGAAAGGCGCGCACATCGCGGTCGGGCTCCACCACCGGCCAGCGGATCGCGTCGGCAACCGCGTCGGCCTCGCAGATGGGGCGATCCAGCAGGGAAATGCAATCGTGCCGTTCCAGGTAGGTCGTGTCGGGCAACACCAGGTCCGCATAGGCCACCATCTCCGAACTGTAGGCGTCGGAATAGATGATCCGCGGGATGACATAGTCGCCGTTTTCGTCCGTGTCCGTCAGCATGTTCATGGTCTGACGTGTGTTCATGGACGAATTCCACGACATGTTCGCCATGTAGAGGAACAGCGTGTCGATCTTGTAGGGATCGCCCGCATGGGCGTTCGAGATGACCATGTGCATCATCCCGTGCGCAGAGAGCGGGTTGTCCCAGGAAAAGGCCTTGTCGATGCGGGCCGGGCCACCGGCCTCGGTCAGGCACAGGTCTTCGGGCCCCTGTGGATACCCCAGGTGCGGGCCGTCCAGCGCCGCACCCGGCGTGACCTTGCAATGCGGTTTCGGGTGCGCCGTGTGTGGCTTGGGATAGGGCGGCTTGAACCGCATCCCGCCGGGCGTCTCGACCGAACCCAGCAGGATCTGCAACGTGTGCAGGGCGCGGGCGGTCTGGAACCCGTTGGAATGGGCCGAGATGCCCCGCATGGCATGCATCGAGACGGGCCGCCCGATCATCTTGTCGTGCTTGACCCCACGGAAATCCGTCCATTCCCGGTCGAGTTCGATCGCCTCGTCAAAGGCCACCCGCGCCAGTTCGGCCGCGAGGGCGCGGATGCGCGCTGCGCTGATGCCGGTCCGTTCAGCCGCCGCCTCGGGCGCCCATTGCTGATCTAGGAACCTGTCGGCCATGACATGGAAAACGGGACGGTGCGTAACACCGGCGTGGCGGTGGGTCGCGCTCAGGTCCGGCTGCACGCCTTGCCCGTTCCACGGCGCAAGCTGGCCCGTGCGGCGGTCGATCACCTGCGGCTGGCCGTCGCTGTCCTTGAGCAACAAACCGGGGCTGTCGGATTTCGGGTCGCCGTCGATCAGGCAGGCGGCATTGGTGAATTGCGCCAGGTAGTCGAGGTCGACCTTGCCCGCCTTCATCAGTTCGTGGATCAGTGCCATGATCAGCAGGCCGTCGGTGCCCGGGGTGATCCCGAACCAGTCATCGGCCACCGCGTTGTAACCGGACCGGATCGGGTTCACGCCAATCATCCTGGCGCCGCGTTCCTTGATCTTGCCGATGCCCATCTTGATGGGGTTGCTGTCGTGGTCTTCGGCCACGCCGAACAACAGGAAAAGCTTGGTATGGTCCCAGTCGGGCTGGCCGAATTCCCAGAACGCACCGCCCATCGTGTATATACCCGCAGCGGCCATGTTGACGGAACAAAAGCCGCCGTGGGCCGCGTAGTTGGGCGTACCAAAGGATTGCGCCCAAAGCCCGGTAAAGCTCTGCGACTGGTCGCGGCCGGTAAAGAAGGCCAGTTTCTCCGGGGACTGTTCGCGCAGGGGTTTCAGCCATCCCGTGGCCATCTCCAGCGCCTCGTCCCAGCTGATTTCCTCGAATTCGCCGGACCCCCGTGGGCCGACACGTTTCAGGGGCGCGCGCAGCCGTGACGGCGCGTTCACCTGCATGATCCCGGCGCTGCCCTTGGCGCAGAGAACGCCCCGGTTCACCGGGTGGTCGCGATTGCCCTCGATATAGGCGACCTTGCCGCCCTTCATGTGCACGTTGATCCCGCACCGGCAGGCGCACATGTAACAGGTGGTCTTGCGCACCTCGTCAGAGACGTGCGGCGACGTGTCCAGATCCGGTTGGTCCTTTGCCATCCCTCAGAATCCTCCCTGCATCAATTGTATAACAATTGACCCGGATGGCCATAGGCCCCACTTGATCGAGCGCACATGGATTTGCGGGACGATGCGTTCGATTTCAGCCTGCCTTGCCCATCACGGCCAGCGCGTCGCGGGCGATCTGACGTTCTTCCTCCGCCGCGATGACATGAACGGGCAGGGGCCCCAGCCAGGCCAGGCGGTCCATGATCCGCTGACGGATGTCGGCGGAGTTCTCGCCGATCCCGCCGGTGAAGGCCACCGCGTCAACCCCGCCCATGTCGGCGATCAGGGCGCCGGCCTGGTGGGTGGTGGACCAGACGAAATGATCGACGGCAAAGCGCGCGGCCGCGGATTCATGCGCTAGAAGCCCGCGCATGTCGGACGTGCCACCAAGCGCCAAAAGCCCGCTGTCCTTGTTGAGCAGATGGCCGGCCGCCTCGATCCCGATTTCCTCTGCAAGCCGCAGCACGGCCATGCCGTCGATATCGCCCGATCGTGTGGCCATTGTGGGGCCGGAGAGCGGCGAATAGCCCATGGAGGTTGCGACCGAGCGTCCGTTGCGGATGGCACAAAGGCTGACACCCGCGCCCAGATGCAGCGCCAGCAGGCGGTCGGGCAGGTCCTTGCCGAACTGCACGACCATGCCCGCATAAGACAGCCCGTGGAACCCGTAGCGGCGCAGCCCCTTGGCGCGCCAGGTCTCCGGTATGGCATAGGTTGTAGCAAGGTCCGGCTGGCCCGCGTGAAAGGCCGTGTCGAAACTGGCGTATTGCGGCAGGCCCGGCAGGGCGTCCGCGACGGCGCGGATACCGGCCAGCGCCGGTGGGTTGTGCAGCGGGGCCAACTGCACATTGGCCTCGATCGCGGCGAGGGCGTTCTTGTCCAGGCGGGTCGGCCCGGTCAATGCCGTGCCGCCATGGACGACACGATGGGCGGCGGCGGTGATTTCGTCCATGGGAATCCCATGAGTCTGAAGCGCGTTCAGGATGGCAGCGATTCCCTCCGCATGTGACGCGATATGCAGTTCCCTTTCCGCCCCACCGAGAGAGAGTTTCGCCGGACCGCCGATGCCGGTCACGGCGCCTTGCAGCGCCTCCGTCAGGTCGGCGCGAAAGAGCGACAGCCTGATCGACGACGACCCGGTATTGAGAACGAGCAGCATCACTGGGCCGCGGCCACGATCATGCCCAGCGCCGCCGAAGCCAGCCGGGCGGGCGCGGCCTGGCTACGCGAGGTCAGCAGGATCGGAACCTTGGCCCCCATCACCAGCCCGCCCGCGCAACAGCCCATGCCCAGTACCATCAGCTTGAAGATGGCGTTGCCGGTGGTGATGTTCGGGGTCACGATGATATCCGCGTCACCCGCGACGGGGCTGTCATAGCCCTTGATCCGGGCGGCTTCCTTCGAGAGGATCAGGTCCATCGCCATGGGTCCGGCTACATCCGCATCGGGCAGGTGATCCCGTGCCCAGGTGGCGATGGCGGCGCTTTCCATGGTGTTCTGCACCGAAGGGATCGGGTCCTCGGTCGGCGCCAGAAGGGCCGCACGGGGCCTGTCGACGCCCAGAAGCTCCGACAATTGCACCGCCAGCGACAGGCAGGCCTGGCGCGTTTCCACGTCCGGGTCCACGTTCAGCGCCGCATCGGTCAGCAGCAGCGGCCGATCGCTGTCCGGTGCGGTGATGTGGAAGACATGCCCGCACCGGCTGCCCTTTTCGCGCAGCCCGGCCGAGGATGGCAGAAGGCCCTTGAGGAAGGTCGAGGTATGGACCTGTCCCTTCATGATGGCATCGACCTCGCCGTTGCGCGCCAGTTCCGCGGCCTTGGTGCTGGCCTCGGCATGGGGCGCGTGGATCAGGCGCATCCCGCCGATATCGTAGCCGATCTGCGCGGCGGCGGCCTCGATCTTGGGTCGATCGCCGATCAGGACCGGCTCGGCCAGCCCAGCCTGGGCGGCTTCGCGTATACCGTCAAGTGGGTGGGCCGCCCCGGCGTTGACCAGCGCCACGCGAGGGCACGGGAGGCTATGGGCCTGATCCAGCAGATGCTGCGGCGTATGCGGCAGGGTTCTGGACAGGAAGGGGTAAGGGTCCGTCATCGCGGCTCCGTCGTGAAATGTACCAAGCGCTATCCTTGCCCGGCCGGATCATTGGTCAATGACAGGGGTCATGGTTCGCAGGGCATCATGCGGTATTCCGCCGGGGTGACGCGCGCAAGCGGCGAAACGTTCGGCAAGCGGGCGGTGACTTGCACTGTGATGACGCTGGCCGCTCATCCGAAGACCCGGGTCAGCGCGGCATCGGTGGCCGCGACGATCCGGTCGATATCGTCGCGCGTCGCAATCAGTGCGGGCGAAAAGCACAGCGTGTTGTTGCGCCCCGGGACCGAACGGTTGGTGGCCCCGATGATCACCCCTTGCGCGTTGCAATCGGCCACGACCTGCGCCGCCCGCCTCTCGTCCACCGGCGTGCGGCTTTCGCGGTCGGCCACCAGCTCCGCGCCCAGGAACAGCCCCTTGCCGCGCACGTCGCCGATGACGGCGTGCCGCTCGGACAGGGCGTGCAACTCGTCCAGCATGTAGTCGCCCATCGCGGTGGTGTTCTCCAACAGGGCCTCGTCCTCGATGATGGCCATGTTCTCCATCGCCGCAGCCGGGCCTGCGGTGCAACCGCCGAAGGTCGAGATGTCGCGGAAATAATTCATCGGGTCCTCGGCATCGTCCTTGAACATCTCGAAGACCCGTTCCGAGGTTACGCAGCAGGCGATGGCGGCGTAGCCGGAGGCCACGCCCTTGGCCATTGTCACGAAGTCGGGTTCGATCCCGTAATGCTGGTAGCCGAACCAGGTGCCGGTGCGGCCCACGCCGCAAACCACCTCGTCGATATGCAGCAGGATATCGTATCTGCGGCAGATCTCCTGCACGCGCTGCCAGTAACCCTCGGGCGGGACGATCACGCCGCCCCCGGCGGTCACCGGTTCGAGGCAGAGCGCACCAATGGTGTCGGGGCCTTCGCGCAAGATGACCTCTTCGATCTGGTCGGCGGCCCATTCGCCGTAGTTGTCAGCCGGGGCGCCGTCCTGTTCGTGCTTGCGATATTCCAGGCAATGCGGGACGCGCACGAAGCCGGCTGTGAAGGGGCCGTATTGTGCGTTGCGTTCGTCCTGTCCCCCGGCCGACAGGCAGGCGATGGTGGTGCCGTGGTAATCGCGGTCGCGATAGAGGATCTTGTGCTTGCGCCCGCCATGGCGCTTGTGAGCGATCTGGCGCACCATCTTGAAGGCCTTCTCGTTCGCCTCGGACCCCGAATTCGTGTAGTAGACGCGGGACAACCCCGGCATCTTCTCGATCAGGCGTTCGGCGAACAGTGCGCCGGGCACCGACCCGGCAGCGCCCGCGAAATAGGGCAACTGGATCAGCTGGTCGCGCACGGCATTGGCTATCCTTTCGCGGCCATAGCCCACGTTCACCGTCCAGACCCCGCCCGAGACGGCGTCAAGGTGTTCCTTGCCCTTCTGGTCCCAGACGCGCATGCCGCGGCCCTCTATGATGATGCGCGGCTCACCGGTTTCGAACGGCTTGTGCTGGACCAGATGGTGCCAGACATTGGCGCGGTCGGCCTCGACCACCCGAGAAATGTCGTTGGGACTGAGCGTACCATCCATGATCTGTTGCCTTTCCGGTTTGTGCGCGGCCATCCCGTGGCGGTTCGGGGCGAAGCCTGACCGGTAATCTGCGCAGGGCGCGGGGGCGGGTCAAGGTGATCCCGTCGCGCCCGGGCGTCTGTTGCGCCGCAATGGTGGTGCTTTTCGCGCGAATCTGGACGGATGGGTCTTGACCTTCCCATTACTGGAACCCTTATGTCGCCCGTGAAAGGGGACTACCATGACCGTTCAACGACTGGATTTCGAGATCGACGGGCTCAGCTGCGCTGGCTGCGCAGGTCGGGCCGAGAAGGCCATCACCTCGGTCTCCGGGGTGACGGGGGCCGAGATCAACCTGGCCACAAAGTCGGCGCGGGTGGCACTGGAAGGCGCGGATGCCCGCACCATCAGCAGTGCATTGAACGCTGCCGGTTACCCGGCGGTGCCGCACCGCCAGCGTCTGGAGATCGCGGGCATGACCTGCGCCTCCTGCGTGGCGCGGGTCGAGTCCGCTCTGGAACAGGTGCCAGGGGTCACCGAGGTAACCGTGAACCTCGCCGACGGCGTGGCCTCGGTCAGGACACTGGACAAGAACACCGGACCACTGATCGAAGCGGTCAAGGCGGTTGGCTACGAGGCGCGGCCCGTGCAGACGGGCACCACCGCGGACGACACCGTCGGCACCGAGATCCAGCACCTGCGGCGGTCCTTCCTTTTGTCGGCGGTCCTGACCCTGCCGATCTTCCTGGTCGAAATGGGCGGGCACGCCGTGCCCGCCTTGCACGACGTCATTGCCACCACGATCGGGATGCAGGCCAGCTGGATGATCCAGTTCGCCTTGGCCACGCTGGTGCTGGCCGTGCCGGGGCGTATGTTCTTTGCCAAGGGGTTTCCCGCGCTCATGCGGCGCGCGCCGGACATGAACTCGTTGGTAGCCATCGGGGCGGGCGCGGCCTGGGCCTATTCAAGCCTTGCCACCTTCCGGCCCCAATGGCTGCCCGACGGCACTGTGGCCGTCTACTTCGAAGCCGCCGCGGTGATCGTGACGCTCATCCTCCTGGGGCGTTGGCTGGAGGCGCGGGCCAAGGGCCGTACCGGGGCCGCGATCAAGCGGCTTGTGGGCCTGCGCCCTGATACCGCTCGGGTCGAACGCGACGGCGATGTGCTCGACCTTCCCGTCGATGACATCCAACGCGGCGACCGGGTGCATCTGCGTGCCGGTGACCGTGTGCCGGTCGACGGGGTCGTGCGCGAGGGCAGCAGCTTTGTGGACGAAAGCATGGTGACCGGCGAACCTGTCGCGGTCGAAAAGACTGAAGGCACCGAGTTGGTCGCGGGCACCGTCAACGGCAACGGCGCGCTGGTGATGCGTGCCACAGCCGTCGGCGCGGACACGATGCTGTCCCGTATCATCGAGATGGTCGAAGAGGCACAGGGCAGCCGCTTGCCGGTTCAGGACCTCGTCAACCGCATCACGGCATGGTTCGTGCCCGCCGTCATGGGCGTGGCGCTCATGACCATTGCCCTCTGGCTGGTCTTCGGGCCTGAACCGGCTTTGCCCTTCGCGCTGGTTTCGGGCGTGTCCGTGCTGATCATTGCCTGCCCCTGCGCCATGGGGCTGGCGACGCCAATGTCGATCATGGTCGGCACCGGGCGCGCTGCCGACCTGGGCGTCTTGTTTCGCCGTGGCGACGCGCTGCAATCCCTGCAATCGGTGGATGTTGTTGCCTTCGACAAGACCGGCACCCTGACCGAGGGAAAACCACGGGTCACGGATATTGACTGCAAGAAGGGTGAAGGCGCCTTCCTGTCCACCGTCGCCGCAGTCGAGGCGGCGTCGGATCACCCGCTAGCCGGGGCCATCGTGGCCGAGGCCAAGGCAAGGGGGCTGGATCTGCCGCGGGCCAGTGACGTCCAGGCGGTGCCGGGACACGGCCTGTCAGGAATCGTGAACGGCCGGTCGGTCGCCATCGGCAACGCCCGCATGATGAAGGAGGCCGGAGTCGATGCAGCGGGGCTCACCACCCGGGCCGATGCACTGGCCGACCAGGGCCGCACCGTCGTCATGGTCGCCATCGACGGCCTGCCCGCGGGGGTGTTGGGCCTGGCCGACACGCTGAAATCCACCGCGAAGGCCACCGTAGCCGCCTTGCACGCGCGCGGCGTGCAGACCGCCCTGGTCTCGGGCGACAGCGAACCGGCCGCCCGTGCCATCGCGGCGGAGCTGGGAATCGATCACGTGGTGGCCGGAGTCCTGCCCGACGGCAAGGTCGACGCGGTGCGTGCCTTGCAAGAGGGGGGCCGCAAGCTGGCTTTCGTCGGTGACGGCATCAACGACGCGCCCGCGCTGGCCGCCGCCGATATCGGTATCGCGATGGGCTCTGGCACCGATGTCGCCGTGGAAAGCGCCGACGTGGTGCTTGTCTCGGGCAATCCCGGCGGCGTGGCCGAGGCGGTGGAGATCAGCCGTCGCACCCTGCGCAACATCTGGCAGAACCTCGGGTGGGCCTTCGGCTACAACGTGGCCTTGATACCCGTGGCGGCGGGCCTGCTCTACATCTTCGGCGGGCCGTTGCTGTCGCCGCAACTCGCCGCCGGGGCCATGGCGCTGTCCTCGGTGCTGGTTGTCACCAACGCCCTGCGCCTGCGCCGGGTGAAAACGGAGGCCTTGCAATGAACATCAAGGAGGTCGCCACCCGTACCGGCTTGCCCGCCAAGACCATCCGTTATTATGAGGACATTGGCCTGGTGACGCCCGACCGTGCCGAGAACGGCTATCGCAGCTTCGAGCGGACCCACCTCCACAAACTGGCCTTCCTGGCCCGTGCCCGCGGCCTTGGCTTTTCGATCGAGGATTGCCGCGGGCTTCTGGCCCTGTGGGAGGACCGCGAGCGTGCCAGTGGCGATGTCCGCGCCATCGCTACGGCCCATCTGGCCGAGATCGAGGAAAAGATCGCCGGACTGGAAGAAATGCGCGCAACCCTGTCAGACCTCGTCAGCGCCTGCCACGGCGATGACCGCCCGGATTGCCCGATCCTGAAAAGGCTGGAGGCCGGCTGAAGTGTGGGCCGAGCCGACGGTATGGCCCGCCCGCTTCGACGGGTCAAGAATATCGCTGGGCGACGCGATTGCGTGACAGTGGCGGCGCCCCACCAAGATTTACAACTTGCGCGTCAATTTGGTCAGCATTGCAAGGCAGGCCTCGATCTGGTCCACCGCCACGAACTCATCGGGCTTGTGTGCCTGGGCGATGGACCCCGGCCCACAGACAACAGCGGACGAGCCCAGTTTCTGGAAAAGACCCGCTTCGGTTCCGAATGGCACCAACCCGCAGCCATTGGCCCGGGTCAGTTCCATGCAAAGATCGCGCGCGGCGTTGTCGTCCATGGGCTCCAACCCGTCCACCTCGGCAATGGTCTCCGTCTCGATGCGGGCGCGCGCATCCACCTGCCGCATCGCGGGCAGCAGCGTTTCAGCCACATAGGCGGCAAGGTCCGATTTCACGAAATCGGCATCGGATTTCTGCACCGGGCGCATCTCCCATTCCACCTCGGCGGTGCCCGGAATGACGTTGTGCGCGATACCACCATGCAGCGCGCCGGTGTTGATCGTGCTCCAGGGCGGTTCGAACTGTGATCCTTCCGGTGCCCGGTCGCGCAGCCGATCGGACAGTTCGATCAGGCGAGTAACATAGCGCACCGCGTAATCCACTGCATTTACACCCAGATCGGGCGACGAGCCGTGCCCTTCAAGCCCGGTGAACCGGGTAGTGTATTCATAGCAGCCCTTGTGCCCTTCGATCACGCGCATCTCGGTCGGTTCGCCGATAATCGCCATGGCCGGGCGCAGGCCCTTTTCGCGCAAGTGATCGACCAGCGCCTGCCCGCCGAGGCAGCCCACTTCCTCGTCATAGGTAAATGCCATGTGCAGAGGGCGGGTCGTCGCTGCCTCTGCGAACCTTGGCGCCAGCGCGATGCAGGCTGCGATGAAACCCTTCATGTCGCATGTGCCGCGGCCATGGAGCCTGCCCTCGGCCTCGGTCAGCTCGAAAGGGTCGCTGCTCCAGGGCTGGTCGGCCACGGGAACGACATCGGTATGCCCCGACAGAACGATGCCGCCGTCACGGTCGGGCCCGAAGGTGGCCAGGACATTGGCCTTCTGCCCGCTGGGATCGTGCTGCACCTCGACCCGGGCGCCGTGGTGTTCCAGCACGCCGGCAATATGATGGATGAGCCCGAGGTTGCTGTCCGCCGAGACGGTCGGGAACCCAACAAGCGTGCGCAGCTCGTCGATGCAGGTGGTCAGATCAGTCATACACAAAGCGATGGACCGAGGCGCGCGGCGCGTCAATCCCGGTTGCGCGCGGGCGACGATTCGCGCTGCAGGCGATACCCGCTGCCGTAACCGGGTTCACGGCCGCCCTGGACAACAATCCAAGGTAGAAGGTGCGAAGTCCGGCCGTCGGAATTACACGCCAGTCGCGCGCTGAATTGTCCGTGCCGCCGCTTGGTCCGGGGCTTGTTACAAAACCGTCATATATCTGTTGCATAAACATCATCAGTCACCCGTAGCCCCGCAGACAAGGTCAGTCGGCTCGCGGCTGACCGTCTGCAAGACAATATCAGGAGTTTCCCATGACGCTTGCAAAACTGACCGCCTCTGCTCTGGCGATCACCGCTGTTGCTTCCGCTGCCTCTGCCCGTGACAACGTGCAGGTTGCCGGCTCCTCCACCGTTCTGCCATACGCCTCGATCGTCGCCGAATTGTTCGGTGAAAACACCGACTACCCGACCCCCGTCGTCGAATCTGGCGGCTCCTCCGCTGGCCTGGCCCGCTTCTGCGAGGGCGTTGGCGAAAACACCATTGACGTGGCCAATGCCTCGCGTGCCATCCGTGCCGGCGAGATCGAGGAATGTGCGGCAAACGGCGTGACTGACATCATGGAAGTTCGCATCGGTTACGACGGCATTGTCTTCGCCAGCCAGAAAGACGGCCCGGCCTACACAGAATTTCAGCCCTCTGACTGGTACCAGGCCCTGGCCGCCGAGATCCCCATGGACGGCGAGATGGTCGCCAACCCCCACACCACCTGGGACGACGTGAACGCCGATCTGCCGGCCGAGGAAATCCTGGCCTTCATCCCGGGCACCAAGCACGGCACCCGTGAAGTCTTCGAGGAAAAGGTCCTGCTGCAGGGCTGCGAAGACACGGGTGCCATGGCCGCTCTGGAAGAGATGGGCATGGACGAGGATGGTGTCGAACAGGCCTGCATGAACGTGCGTGCCGACGGCGCCTCCGTCGACATCGACGGTGACTACACCGAGACCCTGGCCCGCGTCGACTCGAACGCCAACGGTATCGGCGTCTTCGGCCTGGCCTTCTACGAGAACAATACCAACGTTCTGAAGGTTGCCACCATGGGCGGGGTTGCCCCCTCGACCGAGACCATTTCGACCGGCGAATACCCAGTGTCGCGTCCGCTGTACTTCTACGTCAAGGCAGCCCACATCGGTGTGATCCCGGGCCTGAAGGACTTTGCCCAGTTCTTCATGGCTGACGAAGTCGCTGGCCCCGGCGGCCCGCTGGCGAACTACGGCCTGGTCCCCGATCCGGAGCTGGACCAGACCCAGGAAATGATCGCAAATGAAGTGACCATGCAGTAAACACTGTTCCTGGCTGGAAGGGCGCCAAGGCGGCGCCCTTCCAATCCGCCCGCGGGGGGCGTACGTGAAACCCGACCATTCAACTGGGGACACTGCCATGCCCACCATCTGGATTGCCCTGCTGGCCATCGCCATCGGCGTGGCGGGCTATTTGATCGGACGCCGCCGCGCCATGTCGTCCGCCGGCGGACGTATCCGGAACCTGCATTCACTTCCCAATTTTTACGGCATGTCAGCGGCGCTGTCCGGTCTGGTGCCGGCCCTGCTCGTCCTTGGCCTTTGGACGCTGGCGCAGCCGCTGGTCCTTCAGAACACGATCTCGGACATGATCTCGCAGGACCAGCTCGAGTCGACGGGGTCGCTCGGGCTGGCCATGTCGGACGTGCGACGGGTTGCCGACGGGCTGGATCTGGCCGTGTCCGAGAGCGCGCTGAGCGCCGAAGAAGCAAGCAGCATCGGTACCGACCTGTCCGAAGTGCGTGCGCTTCTGGGCGAGATTGGCGTCGCCCTTGGGTCGGACGTCTCGCAGGAGACGCTGCGCGCTGCCCAGGCCTATCGCGGCCAATCCGCGACCGGGGATCTGTTCAAGACGCTGGTGGTGCTGGCTATCGCCCTGGGCGGGACCGCGCTGGCCATCTGGCGCATCACGGCCGCCTTTCGTGCCCGCAATTTTGTCGAGACGGGGGTGCGGATGCTGCTGATCGCCGCGGCCTCGATCGCGGTCCTGACCACGGTCGGCATTTTTCTGTCGCTGATCTTCAACACGGTGGAGTTCTTCCGTCTCTACCCGGCTTGGGATTTCTTTTTTGGCACCACCTGGCAGCCCAGTTTCTCGGGCCGGGGCGGGGCGAGTCAGCTGGGCGTGGTGCCGCTCCTCTGGGGCACCCTCTACATTTCGCTGATCGCCTTGGCCGTGGCAGTACCGATCGGCCTGCTCTCGGCGATCTACCTGTCCGAATATGCCTCGCCGCGGGTGCGCGCCTTCGCCAAGCCAATGCTGGAAGTGCTGGCCGGCATTCCGACCATCGTCTACGGCCTTTTCGCGCTGCTGACCGTCGGGCCCCTGCTGGTCACGGTGTTCGGCGACAATACTGTGGGTTGGATGCGGGGCGGCACGGCGGTGATGACGGCCGGCCTGGTGATGGGGATCATGCTTATTCCCTTCGTCAGTTCCCTGTCCGACGACATCATCAACTCGGTGCCCCAGGCCATGCGGGACGGGTCGCTCGGCCTTGGCGCCACCCACGCCGAGACCGTGCGCCAGGTGGTCCTGCCGGCGGCCCTGCCAGGCGTCGTGGGCGCGATACTGCTGGCGGCCAGCCGCGCCATCGGCGAGACCATGATCGTCGTGCTGGGGGCTGGGGCAGCCGCGCGACTCTCGCTCAACCCTTTCGAGGCAATGACGACCGTGACCGCCAAGATTGTCAGCCAGCTGACCGGTGACAGCGATTTTTCCTCGCCCGAGGCCCTGGTGGCCTTTGCCCTTGGCATGACTCTCTTCGTCATCACGCTCGGGCTGAACGTCGTGGCCCTCTACATCGTGCGCAAATACCGGGAGCAGTACGAATGACCGACGCGACCGCACAGCCCCTGCCGCAGCCCGAGGGCAAGAAATCCTCGATCCTCGTGGCTGACGCGCATACCGCCAAGCGCAACGCCGCCGAAGGCCGATTCAAGGCCTACGGGATCATCGCTATCTTGATCGGCCTGCTTTTCCTGGTCGCGCTGCTGGGCTCGATTATTTCCAACGGAGCCCCGGCCTTCACGCAGACCAGGGTGACGCTGGATATTCCCCTGAACGAGGACGAGATCGAGGCCGCCGAAGCCTCGATCGTGAAGACGGCAAAGTACAACGATCTTGTCGGCACCGCGGTCGCAAAGGCCCTCTCCGATGCCGGGATCGAGACCGACATGGAACCGGATTCGCTTTTGCGGATGCTTTCGGGGTCAGCCGGGTCCAACTTCCGCAACCGTGTGCTGGACAACCCCGGCCTCGTCGGGTCCACACAGACGTTCGAGTTTCTTGCGTCGTCGCGGGTCGACGGCTACCTCAAGGGGCGTGTCACCCGCGATGCCCTGGTCGACGACAAGAACCTGGATGCCGCACACTTGGATCTTGTCGACCAGATGCGCGAGGCCGGGCTGGTCAACCGTGGATTCAACCTCGATTTCATCCTTGGCGCCGATGCCTCGGACACCCGGCCCGAGGCCGCCGGGATGGGTGTGTCGATGCTGGGCTCGTTCTTCATGATGCTTGTCGTCCTTGCCTGCGCGCTGCCCATCGGTATCGCAGCGTCAATCTACCTCGAGGAATTCGCGCCCCAGAATCGCTGGACCGACCTGATCGAGGTGAACATCTCGAACCTGGCGGCGGTGCCCTCGATCGTCTTCGGCATCCTCGGGCTGTCAGCTTTCATCCAGGTCATGCACCTGCCGCAGTCGGCGCCGCTGGTGGGTGGGCTTACCCTGACGCTCATGACGCTGCCGACAATCGTCATCTCGACCCGCGCCTCGCTCAAGTCGGTGCCACCCTCTATCCGCGACGCGGCGCTGGGCGTCGGGGCCTCGAAGATGCAGGCGGTCTTCCATCACGTGCTGCCCCTGGCCATGCCCGGTATCCTGACCGGCACGATCATCGGGCTGGCGCAGGCGCTGGGCGAGACCGCGCCACTGCTCCTGATCGGCATGGTGGGTTTCATTGCCTCCAACCCGCCCGAGGGGCTGACCTCTGGGTTCATGGATCCCAACTCGGCCATGCCTGCGCAGATCTACGAATGGGCCAAGCGCTCGGACCCGGCCTTTTACGAAAGGGCCTGGGGTGGCATCATCATCCTGCTGCTGTTCCTCATGACGATGAACATCATCGCCATCCTGCTGCGGCGGAAATTCGAGCGCCGCTGGTAAGAAGGACCGGGCAAATGAACGATATGCGACTGATCGAGAGAGCGGTGAACATGGACGACATCAAGATTTCCGCCCGCAAGGTGCAGGTCTATTACGGCGATAATCACGCCATCAAGGACGTGAATGTCGATATCCAGGACAAGACCGTGACCGCCTTCATCGGGCCGTCGGGCTGTGGCAAGTCCACCTTCCTGCGCTGCTTGAACCGGATGAACGACACCATCGACATCTGCCGGGTCGAGGGGGACATCCACCTGGACGGTGAGGACATCAACGACAAACGGGTGGACCCGGTCCAGCTGCGTGCAAAGGTCGGGATGGTCTTTCAGAAGCCCAACCCGTTCCCCAAGTCGATCTACGACAACGTGGCCTATGGCCCCAAGATCCACGGGATGGCCAGTAACAAGGCCGAGCTGGACGAAATCGTCGAGAACGCGCTGCGCCGTGCCGCGCTCTGGGAAGAGGCGAAGGATCGCCTCGACACTCCTGGCACGGGCTTGTCCGGCGGTCAGCAGCAGCGCTTGTGCATCGCGCGCGCGGTCGCGACCGAGCCCGAAGTCCTGCTCATGGACGAACCCTGTTCGGCACTGGACCCTATCGCGACCAGTCAGGTCGAAGAGCTGATCGACGAGTTGCGCACCGATTACAGTGTCGTCATCGTGACGCATTCGATGCAGCAGGCCGCCCGCGTCAGTCAGAAGACGGCCTTCTTCCACCTCGGCCACCTCGTCGAATACGGCGAGACCGGGAAAATCTTTACCAACCCCGAGGATGAGCGCACCGAAAGCTACATCACCGGGCGGATCGGGTGATATCATGAACCAGGAACACATTTCCTCGGCTTTCGACCGAGACCTCGAGGCGATCCAGGCCCTGATGGTCAAGATGGGCGGACTCGTGGAGGCCGCCATCCTAGACGGGGCCAAGGCCGTCACCACGCGCGATATCGAACTGGCCGAGAAGGTGCGCAAGGGCGATGCCGCCATCGATGAACTCGAGGAACGCATCAACGAGGAAACCGCTCGCACCATCGCGCTGCGGGCGCCGGTGTCCAGCGACCTTCGGGTTGTGCTTTCCGTTCTCAAGCTCGCGGCGAGCCTTGAACGCATCGGGGACTATGCGCGCAACCTGGCCAAGCGCACCGAGGTCCTGGCCGACCAGCGGCCGATCAGCGGCCCGGACAAGGCGCTCAAGCGGATGTCCAAGGAAGTGCAGAGGATGCTCAAGGACACGCTGGATGCCTACGTGCGCCGCGATGTCGAACTGGCCGAGGACGTGCGGCAGCGCGACGAGGAAGTCGACGAGATGTACAACGCGCTGTTCCGTGAATTCCTGACGTTCATGATGGAAGACCCGCGCAACATCACGGCTTGCATGCACCTGCATTTCATCGCGAAGAACGTCGAACGCATGGGCGATCTCGTCACCAACATGGCTGAACAGGTGGTCTATGTGGTTACCGGCGAAATGCCCGATGACACCCGCCCCAAAAGCGACGAGACGGCCTTCATCTCCGGCGAGACGTAAATCCCATGTCCCCTGCCACGCAGCCACACGTTCTTGTGGTCGAGGATGAACTGGCGCAACGCGAAGTCCTTGCCTACAATCTCGAAGCCGAAGGCTTCCGTACGACGAGGGCCGAAGACGGTGAGCAGGCCCTGATGATGGTGGAAGAGGATCTCCCGGATGTCATCGTGCTGGACTGGATGCTGCCGACGGTTTCCGGAATCGAGGTCTGCCGACAGCTCAAGACCCGGCCCGAGACGCGCGGCGTGCCCATCATCATGCTGTCCGCGCGGTCCGAGGAGGTGGACAAGGTCCGTGGCCTCGAAACCGGCGCGGATGACTACGTGGTCAAGCCCTATTCCGTGTCCGAGCTGATGGCGCGTGTTCGCACCCAGTTGCGGCGCGTGCGGCCCGCGACGGTAGGGCAGGTCCTTGTTTTCGACGACATCGAGCTGGATGGAGAGACGCACCGCGTAAAGCGGTCCAACAGGCTGCTTAAGCTGGGCCCGACCGAATTCCGGCTGTTGACCACCTTCATGGAAAAGCCGGGGCGGGTCTGGTCACGCGATCAGCTGCTCGACCGGGTCTGGGGCCGTGACATCTATGTCGATACCCGCACGGTCGACGTTCATATCGGCCGGTTGCGCAAGGCCCTGACCCAGCACGGCGGCGATGATCCGGTGCGCACCGTGCGTGGTGCGGGCTATGCGCTGGGGTGACCGCGCCGACCATCCCAAGAAGGGTCGGGCTTTCGCTCCGGACCGTGCCCGCCATGCCCGGCACCGCAAACGCCGGTCAAGTCACCCTCCCCACGATCGATCCGGGCTGGGGCCCAACCAGAGGGCGCCCCATGGCTCACTTTTGGTCATCACGCTTTTTCTTTGCCACCCGTGTTTGACCAACCTCAGACTGCGCGCAAGCACGGTGGCAAACGGCCCGCGCGCGGCCTTGTAAGCCCGCTGACGCTAACCAATAGTCCCACGGCAAAATCGGTGCGCCATACGCAGATGGACGTGATCACCATACCGGTACATGCACCGGGGACGGGCAAGATTCACAAGGATTATCCCCGGTCGATACAGACACAGCCGGGGGCACGGACAAGATAACACAACCGCCATGCGCTGGAATCTGTCAAAGCCCATCGACGATCCGTTGCGGCCATGGCTGGAAGCGGACCTCTCGTCGGTCAGGTACTTGGCGCGGCACCCGCTACAGGAAAACACGATGGGAAACGGCCACACCGGTCTTCAACGATGGCTGGCTGAAGATGGATCGCAACGGGGGCGCGCACGGAATGCGATCGACCTCCCTTGGGAGGAAAATACGCTCTTTGCAGGCTCGCATCACGTCGCCGA
>Ga0102928_1000285_pt1 | contig 31770 bp, 30 predicted proteins | sample SalPonR1_B_D1_MG_FD_78504 | JGI IMG/M metagenome (GOLD analysis project Ga0102928, IMG submission 78504) | Salt pond soil microbial communities from South San Francisco under conditions of wetland restoration - Salt Pond MetaG R1_B_D1_MG | ecosystem: Environmental > Aquatic > Marine > Intertidal...
GAGGGGCGCACTGCCATTCCTTGTTTCAGAGATGAACCGCGCGGCGGCGTGCAAGCACGCGTCGATTCCGCGCGCTGGTGATGAAGCTCAGGGGCCGCGCGTTGATGGATGAAGCAAAGCAGGCCCAAGCAACCAAAAAAGCCCCGCCATGAAAGGCGGGGCAGAGGTAAGGTGCCCGTGATGTCAGGCCACGGGCACCGGCGGTGTTCGAATGTCGTGAAGATCAGATTGGGCGGTCGGCCATTTCGGCGCGGATCTGTTGGCGCAGAAGGTCGATCGGGACCGTCTTGCCGTCGCGCTTGAAGCACCAGTATGTCCAGCCATTGCAGCTGGGCGCGCCTTCGAGGGCGGCGCCGACCTGATGGATCGAGCCCTTGACGTCATCGCCGATCAGCGTGCCATCGGCGCGCACCTTGGCCTTGTGACGGCCATTCATACTGAGCAGTTCCTCGCCGGGGCGCAGCATGCCGCGCTCGATCAACTGGCCGAAGGGCACGCGCGGTTCGGCGCGTTTGGAGGCCGAGACCTGAAGCGACTCGCGGTCGTATTTGCGGGTATTGGCAAGTCGTTTCTCGGCGACCTTGCGATAGGCGGCCTCGCGCTCGATGCCGATATAATCGCGGCCCAGCATCTTGGCCACCGCCCCGGTGGTGCCGGTGCCGAAGAACGGGTCAAGCACCACGTCGCCGGGATTGGTACTGCCGACCAGAACACGGTGCAGCAGGCTTTCGGGTTTCTGGGTCGGGTGGGCCTTGTCGCCATTCTCGTCCTTGAGCCGTTCATGGCCGGTGCAGAGCGGCAGCACCCAGTCAGAGCGCATTTGCACGCCGTCATTGAGCGACTTGAGCGCCTCGTAATTGAAGGTGTATTTCGCGCCTTCCTGCTTGCTGGCCCAGATCATGGTTTCATGGGCATTGGTCAGACGCTTGCCGCGGAAATTCGGCATCGGGTTGGATTTGCGCCAGACCACGTCATTGAGGATCCAGAAGCCGTTATTCTGCAAGGCCGCGCCGACGCGGAAGATGTTGTGATAAGATCCGATCACCCAGATCGCGCCATTGGGCTTGAGCAGGCGGCGGGCCGCCTTGAGCCAGTCATTGGTGAAGCGGTCATAGACCTCGAAGCTGGCGAACTGATCCCAGGCATCGTCGACCGCATCGACGGCGCTGTTGTCGGGACGATGGAGATCGCCGCGCAATTGCAGGTTATAGGGGGGATCCGCGAAGATCAGGTCGATGGACGCCTCGGGGAGGCTGTTCATCGCCTCGACGCAGTCACCATCGAGAATCGTATTGAGGGGGAGCGCATTCGCGCCCTTCGACTTGGTCATCGTTTTCATTCTCTGCCTCTGTCCCCGGCGCTTTTTGCGCTCTGGTTGGTTGAGGACAAAGATGATTCAAAGCCGATTCGCCGTCAATTTCTTTTTTGAATCAGTCACTTATTGATTTTGCTTGATACAATATATTGTGGACGGGTTTGAACGAACGTCTATGGTGAGGGGTCAGCCCGATATTTTGAAGCGCCTCTCTGTGGCTTTTCGACGGATATCCGGCGTTGGTCTCCCAGCCGTAGCCGGGAAACTGTTGCGCCAAATCCCACATCATCCGGTCGCGGGTGATTTTTGCCACGATCGAAGCCGCCGCGATGGAGAGTGATTTGCCGTCGCCCTTTATCACCGCCTGCGCCGGAACCATCAGCCCGCGCGGGATCATGTTGCCGTCGATCAGGGCCAGATCGGGCACCACCGAAAGCCCCGCGATGGCGCGTTCCATGGCAAGATGGCTGGCGCGCAGGATGTTGATCATGTCGATCTCTTCGACGCTGGCATGGGCGATCGACACCTCGGCGACGGCGAAGATGGCATCATGCAATTCGGCGCGGCGCTTGGCGCTGAGGCGCTTGGAATCGTCCAGCCCCTCGGGAAGGCGCGCGGGATCGAGCACCACCGCTGCCGCGGTGACCGGCCCGGCAAGCGGTCCGCGCCCGACCTCGTCGACACCCGCGATGCGGCGCGCGCCGCCAGCCTGCGCGGTAAGTTCAAGCGAAAAGTCGGGACCCATGATCATGTCTTTTGATGGCATGACGGGGCGCGAAATGCAAAAGGGAAGGGCCCTGCCCCGCCCTTCCCTTTTGCCTGCCCGGTTCTTGTGCCTGGGTTAGCGATAGCCGTGACGGCGCAGGCAATGCGCGTTGTAGACCGAACGCTGCCCGCCACCGCGCACGAGACAGGCATTGGGCAGGGCGACGCGGTTGCGCGACGTGCTGCGCGGCTGCTGATATCCCTTGTGGCGCACGTGATGTTGCGGCGCATTGAACCGGCGGTGGGGGATCACGGCGGCGCGGCCCACCGGCGCGTGGCGATAGACGGTCCTGGGGCGCTGGTAGCGCTGCGGCTGAGTCCGGTAGACCGTCACATTGCGGTTCGAGCGCGAGTCGGCGACGGCGGCGCCGATGATAGCCAGGGCGGCGGCCCCGGCGATGATCTTGGCGGTGTCGTTACCGGCACGGGCCGGCGCGGTCGTCATTCCGGTGATGGCCATTGCAGAGGCCAGAATCGCTGCGATGAATTTGCGGTGAACCATGGGATGTCCTTTCAGCTGTCATGGGGGCCGGTTGTTCCTTTGATGATCCGGCAGCGCCCGCCCCGGCATGGGACAGGCTGATACCCAAGACTGCGCCCGGCACGAAAGAACAGGCAATAACGCCACGCTGTTATCGGATAACGCACCCGAAACGGCCCTGACCGGCGCCTCGGATATTGAATAGCCAAGCGGTTGCGCGCATGGTCCTGACATGAAACGGAATATAATCATCCTCGCGACCGCCATGGTCATGACGCTGGGCGGCGCAGCCACAGCGCAGGCCGCCTGCTTTGCCGAATACAAGGCCAAGCGCGACAATCCGCTTGAACTGTTCCACGACGTGGCGCAGATCAGCGGCCCATGCACCAAGGCCAACGCCCGCGCCCAGCTGCAACAGATGCTGGCGCGTCAGGGTCTGACCCTGCTCAAGGTGCTGTCTGTGAAGACCAACTAGAAAGGACAGGCCCTTGAAGGAGACAAGCGCAACGGCCGCAGATGCACGCCGCTCGGGCAACCGGGTGGTGGTTTTCGGTGTCTTCGCGATCGTGGCGATCCTGTCGCTGGCCGCGATCTTCCTGTTCCTGAGCCTGCCCGACGCCAATGCCTTCAATGCGCGTGTCGAGCGCATCTTCGTCGAGAACGACACCCTGACCACCGACTCCGAGATCAAGCTGCTGGAAATCCTGGCGCTGTCGGGTACGGCGTTTTCCGAGACGCTGACCAGCTACCGGATGGTGATGTTCGTGTTGCTGGTCTTTGCTGCGGCGCTGCTGGTGGCGGCGCTGGTGTTCCTGGTGATGCTGGTGGCGATGAACCGGCGCATGGCGCAGATCGAGCGCTCGGGCATCCAGGTCAGTTCGCTGCTGATCAGCCGCGACGAGAACGCGGTCTACCTCAACAACATGGGATTCACGCTGACCGCCGCCGCGATGGAGACATTGGCGGTTCTGGCCGAGGCGCGGATGGATGACGACGTGCTGACCGGCGCCGAGATCGAGGCGGTGATTTCCGGGCGCAATGCCGCCGACTGCGACGAGGCGGCGGGCGCGACAAGGATCAAGCGGCTGCGCGACACGCTGGGCAATCAGATGGTCAGCGAATTGCTGGTCAAGAACATCGCGCGGCGCGGTTACATGCTGTCCATCGACAAGGATGTGATCCAGGTGATCTGAACGCCGCGCATCCCGTCCCCGGTCAACCGGGGCGCAGGATGATCTTGGGCGCGTCGACCTCTCCGCGCCGGATATCGGCAAAGGCCCTTGGCCCCTCGGAGAGCTGGCGTGTCTGGGTCCAGTCGAGCGCGCCAAGACGGCCATCGAACATCGCCTCTGCGGTCTGGCGGAAATCCTCGGCGGTATAGGTATAGGTGCCGATGAAAGTGATTTCCTGAAGGGTCATGCGGCGGATATCGAGCCCGCCCGCCGCATTCCCGAGGCCGATATGCATGATCACGCCGCCGGGGCGCACCAGGGCCGAGGCCTGCGCGCGGGTAGCCTCGTAGCCCACGCCGTCGATCACGATGTCGAAAAGCGCGCCGGGGTCGACAGTATCCGGCGCCAGCACCTTCTGGTCGCAATGCAATTCAAGATAGCTGCGGCGCGGAGCGTTGGGTTCCAGCATGGTGACATCCCCCACCCCTTGCGCCGCAAGGCTGAGCGCCGCGCCCAGCCCGATCGCCCCGCCGCCGATCACCAATGCGCGCGGGCTGTGGCCGGTCGCAAGGCGCGCGAGCCCCAGCCGCACCGCATGCCAGCCGCAGGCGATGGGTTCGGCCAGCGCCGCCTGATCGGGGGTGATATGGTCGGGCATCGCCACGAGGTTGGTTTCTGGCATCGCCAGCCATTCGGCAAAGGCGCCTTCGCGCGGCGGCATGGAGATGATCTGACGCGCGGGGCAAAGATTGTCACGCCCGGCAAGGCAGGCGGGGCACGCCCCGCACGTCACCAGAGGGTTGATGGTGACGCGGTTTCCCTTGCGCGGCCCCAGGGCGATCACCCCCGCCGCCTCGTGCCCAAGGATCAGCGGGGCGGGGCGGCGTTCGTCATGGCCCAGATAGGCATGCATGTCGGAACCGCAGATACCGACGCTTTCGACGCGGATCAGCGCCTCCCCTTCGTCTGGCCGGGGTTCGGGCGCGTCGCGATAGATCAGTGTCTCGGGGCCGGTATAGACAAGCGCCTTCATCGTGCTGTGAACCCCCCGTCGACCATCAGCACCTGCCCGGTCACGTAATCCGACGCGGGCGAGGCCAGGAACAGAAGCGGGCCGTCGATATCCTCGACTTCGCCATTGCGCCCGATACAGGTGGCCGCGGCGTTGCGCGCGGCGCGCTCGGGGTCGTCAAAGACCGCTGCGGTCAGTTCGGTGCGAAAAAAGCCCGGCCCGATGGCGTTGGCGGTGATGCCATGGGGCGACCAGGCTTCGGCCATGGCGCGTGTCAGTTGCGCGATGCCGCCCTTGCTGGCGCCATAGGCGATGCCGGCGGGAAAGGCGCGGAAGGTCTGAAGCGAAGCGAAATTGAGGATCCGGCCCCAGCCTTTCTCCTTCATCGCCCCCACCAGATGCTGGCTGAGAAAGAACGGTGTCCCTAGGTTGAGGCCAAGGGTGATGTCCCAGCCCTCGGGCGTCACGTCGTCGGCCGGTTCGCGGCGGTTGATCCCGGCGGCATGGACCACGATATCGGGCGGCCCGAAAGGTTCGGCCACAAGGCGCGCAAGATCGGGCAGCGTGTCGCGCTGCGAGACATCATGGGCGACGATGGCGGCGCGGGCGCCGGTTTCGCTTTGCCAGTCCTGCAGCGCGTCCTTGCGCCGGGCGACGCCGACCACCTCGGCCCCCGCCGCTGCAAGCACGCTGGCCGCGCGACGGCCCAGCCCTGCGCTGGCCCCGGTGACGCAGGCGACACTGCCGGTGAGATCGAACAGGCGCGCCGGATCAGCCATTGGCCGAAAGGTCGAAATTCTGGCCAGGGAAATACTTGCGCAGCCGGATATCGGCGCTGCGCGCGTGCCCCTCCATCCCTTCGAGCCGTGAAATCCGCGCGGTGGCTTCGGCGACGGGTCGGCATCCGTCGCGGGTGGCGCGCTGCCAGGTGACGATCTTCATGTATTTATGCACGCTGAGCCCGCCGGTATAGCGCGCCGCGCCCGAGGTCGGCAGAACGTGGTTGGTGCCGCTGGCCTTGTCGCCGAAAGCGACGGTGGTTTCCTCGCCCAGAAAGAGCGAGCCATAGCAGCTGAGCCGCCCCAGCCACCAATCGAGATCGCCCGCCTGAACGGTCAGGTGTTCCGGGGCATAGGCATCCGATGTCGCGGCCATCTCTTCGCGGTCGGCGCAAAGGATCACCTCGGCGTAGTCGCGCCATGCGGCTTCGGCGTTCTGGCGGTTCACCTCGGGCAAGTCTTGGATCAGGCGCGGGACCAGGTCCATCACCTGTTCGGCCAGCGCGCGGTCATCGGTGACCAGCCAGACGGGCGAATTGTAGCCATGCTCGGCCTGACTCACGAGATCAGTGGCGACGACTTCGGGATCGGCACCGGCATCGGCGAGGATCAGGCTATCGGTAGGTCCGGCGATCATGTCGATCCCGACCCGGCCGAACAGGATACGCTTGGCCTCGGCGACGAACTGGTTGCCGGGGCCGACAAGGATATTGGCGGGCGGCAGGCCGAAAAGGCCGAAGGTCATCGCCGCGATGCCCTGTACCCCGCCCATCGCCAGGATCGTATCCGCGCCGCACAGATCGGCGGCATAGATGATCGCCGGGTTCACGCCAATGCCGGGGCGCGGCGGCGAGCAGGCGACGATATGCGAGCAACCCGCCACCTTGGCGGTGGTGACGGTCATGATCGCGCTGGCGATATGGCTGTAGCGCCCGCCCGGCACGTAACAGCCCGCGCCCCTCACGGGGATGCTTTTCTGCCCCGCGATCAGGCCCGGCACGACCTCGACCTCGATATCGCGCAGCGTTTCCTTTTGCGCGTCGGCAAAGCGGCGGACATTGTCATGAGCGAAGGCGATGTCGCGGCGCAGTTTCTCGGGTACCTTTGCCTTGGCGGCCTCGATCTCGTCGCGGGTGAGGACGATATTGCCCTCGTACTGGTCGAACCGCGCGGCATAATCCAGCGCCGCCTGATCGCCGCCCGCCTCGATATCGTCAAGGATCGTCTGGACGGTTTCATGCACATCCGACGCCCCCGATTGCGAGGTCAGAGCGGCTTTCTTCAGATACTCTTGGGCCATGTGAGAAATCCTATTTGTAAATGTCAGGCAGAAGGCTGGTGGAAAGTGCGGGCACATAGGCGATCAGCAGCACCACCAGCAGCATGAAGAAGACGAAAGGCACCGCACGGGCGGCGATGCGCAGGATGGATTCACCGGTCAGCCCTGAAACCACGAACAGGTTGAGGCCCAGCGGCGGGGTGATGAAGCCGACACCCAGCGCGGTAATCATCATCACGCAGAACTGGATCTCGTTCATGCCGATATTGTCGGCGAGCGGCTTCAGGATCGGGGCGAGGATCACGATATTGGGCGTGGTTTCCATCACGCAGCCCGCCGCGATCAGGATGGCGATCATCAGCAGGATCAGGATGGCGGGTTCGTCGGTGATCCCGGTGACCGTCTGCACGAAACCCTGCGGCACGCCAAGGATCGCCAGCGCCTGCGCCAGCGGCAGAGAGAAGGCGATGATCGGCAGAATCACCCCGTTCACCTTGGCCGAACTGACCAGCATCGCCGGAAAATCCGCCAGCTTGAGCGTGCCAAGGACCAACCCCATGAAGATGGTCACGACCACTGCCGTGGCACCGGCCTCGGTCGGGGTGAACTTGCCCGAAAAGATGCCCCCGAAGATGATCGCGGGCACGATGAAGGCATACCAGCCCGATGCCAGCGCGCGGCTCAGATTGTGCAGCCAGTCGCGAAACGAAATGCCGCCGCCGCCCTCGTATCCATAGATGCGATTAACGACGATATTGGTCACGAGGATCGACAGAAGGATGGCAAGCCCGGGCACCACCGCCGCCAGAAACAGGGTCGAGGCTGATATCCCCAGCACGAGGCCGATGATGATATAGGCGATCGAGGGCGGGATCAGGATGCCGGTGCAGGCGCCCGCCGCGACCAGCGCGCAGGCATATGGGCGCGGATAGCCCGACTCCACCAGCCGCTCGATCGTCATCCGCCCCACGGCCGCCGCCCCCGCCGCATCAGATCCCGAAATCGCCGAGAACATCCCGCAGACCAGCACCGTGGCCGAGCCGAATCCGCCCTTGGCAAAGCAGGTCAGCGCCTCTGCCACGTCCAGGAACTTGCGGCTGAGCCCGGTGCGCACCAGCACGTCGCCGGTCAGGATGAAGAGCGGCACGGCGGTCAGGGCAAAGGCGTCGATCCCGTCGAACAGGCTTTCGCCCACAAGGCTCAGCGGCAGCGCGCCCGACATCAGCAGCATCACGATGGCCGATGCGCCGATGGCCGCCCAGACCGGCACCGCCAGCGCGCACAGCACCACGAAGAGGATCATGGGCGTATAGAAATCCCAGCCCAGTTCGACCGAATGATTGAGGGTCTGCCACATCGCGCCGCCCCCTTCAGTCGAACATCTTGTCGCCCTCGTAGACGGGGGTTCCGTCACGAAGGGCGCGCAGGTCACGCAGGAAAGACTGCACAAGGCGCAGGAGCATCAGACCGAACCCCAGCGGCACCGCCATCAAAAACCAGATCATCGACACCCTGAGCCCGTGACTGACCGAGTCGAACCGGTAGGATACGGTCACGGTTTCCCATGACCAGTAAAGCGCCACCAATGCCACGGCGGCCATCACCAGGTCGCCGAAGATATAGAGCAGCGCCTTGGCGCGCGGCCCGAGGTAATGCATCAGCACATCGATGCGGATATGGCCACGTTCGCGTACAGCCGCCGCCGCGCCGATCCAGGCGAGGTAGATAAAGCTGTAGCGCACGATTTCCTCGCCCCAGATCGAGGAGTAGGAAAAGAGCTCGCGTCGCAGCACCTCGACCGCCATGGTGACGACGAGCATGACGTAGAACACCAAGAGCGCCCAACGTTCCGCGTTCCTGTCCAGCGTCTTGAGCATGCGGACCCTTCCAGCCCGGACCCTGACTGCGCAGGGCCGGTGCGTTCATCGAGAAATCGGAAGGCCGGGCGCCGGCTGTGCGCCCGGCCGGTTTCAGGTGTCAGGCATCATGCACGTAATAGCGCCCCTGCGTTCCGGCGGCTTCGGCCAGCTTGTCGAAGGTGTCCATCGACCCGGCCAATTCCGTCTTGAACGGGTCCCATTCCGAGCGCTGGAAGCCTGCGGCCTCTTTCCACTCGGCAAGCTGATCGGCGCTGAGCGAATGGAATTCGACGCCCGACTTGGCCATTTCGGCCATGGCGAATGTGCGCGCCGACGGAACCTTGGCCAGGTTCTGGTGGAAGGTCATTTCCGAGGCCCAGTCGATCGCATCCTGCACATCCGACGGCAGCGTGTTGAACCATTCGAGGTTGCAGGCATAGCACTGGCTGTCGGGCACGGCTTGGGTAAAGGTGACGTGGCTCAGGATATCCTTGAAGCCGAAGGCATAAAGCGCCCCGACCGCCGGATCGAGCGCATCGGCCACGCCCTGCTTGATCGCCGAAGGGGTCTCGCCCCAGGCGACCGGCGTGGGGTTGGCACCTGCCATGCGGTAGAACTGTTGCAGCATCTTCGATCCCGGCACCCGGAACTTGACGCCTTCCAGATCGCCCGGCGTCATGATCGGGCCGCCGCCGCCCTTGCGCACAGCCATCACGCGCGGGTCGATGCAGAAATAGAACATCGGGCGGAAGCCACGCTGCTCGACCATCGCGTTCACTTCGGATTTCCAGATATCCGAGGTCACGAGATTCACGAAACGCTGATTGGCGCCGCAGAAATAGGGCAGGTTGATCAGGTCGACCGCAGGCGCGAAGGGCGCGAAATTCGACAGCGAGAACTGACCGGCATTGACCGTGCCGCCCTGCACCTTCTGGGCCAGCGCCGAGCCGACGCCAAGCTGCCCGCCCGGTGCCAGCTTGACATAGATCTTGCCGTTCGAGGCGTTCTGAAGGTTCTCTTTCAGATCGAGCTGCATCATAGGGTAGCTGCGCGTGGTGCCGATGACATATTCGGTGGCCAGCGTCAGCACGTGATCGGCGGCCTGTTCGCGCTCGCGTTCCTCGCCGGCGGTCTGGGCGGTTGCCCGGGACGACCACAGCAGGCCCCCCGCCCCGGCGACCATCGCCGCGGTAAAGCTGCCGGTGGTGGCCAGCTTCATGAAGTTGCGCCGTGTCTCTGACGCGAGTTCCTCGTGTTCTTCAGACATTTCCATTCCTCCCTTGAGTGTCCTGTTTTCTTCGCTTCGCCTTGCGGGCCGCTTCGCTGCGCAGGACAGCCACAACGAAGGCGCTGGACGCACCAAGCAGCATGAGCATTTCTCCCACATCGCTCAGAAACGCAGTGCCGCCAGACGACCCGACCAGGACGTTGGCCGCGAAAACGCCAAACAGCGCAGCGGCAACCAGCAAAAACATCGAATCCTCCCTCTCGCCGGGCGGGCCGACGATTCGCCTCGAATGTAAGCGCTTACAATTTCTCATGCAAGCGCTTACACTGCGTGGTATTGATTGCAGGAACCAGCTAAGGCCATCCGTCAGCGCATGGTGAAACGAGATGTCACAAGGTAACGATCACTCTGGTCAGTCGGACACCGCAGCCGGGATTGCGACGCTGGCTGATGTGGCCGAGCGCGCGCAGGTTTCGACCGCGACGGTGTCGCGCTGCCTCAACGCGCCTGAGAGGGTCGCCAAACCCACCCGCGAGCGCGTGCTGGCGGCGGTGCAGGAGCTGGGATACTCGCCCAATTTCGGCGCCCGCGCGCTGGCGGCGCGGCGCACCGGCACCGTGGGCGCGGTCATCCCGACCATGGACAACGCCATTTTCGCCCGCGCGATCCAGGCCTTTCAGGAAGAGTTACGCACCCATGGCGTCACCCTTCTGATGGCCTGTTCATCCTATCGCCCCGAGATCGAGGACGAGCAGATCCGCGCTCTTGTGGCACGCGGCGCGGATGCGCTGTTGCTGATCGGACATCAGCGCAGCGATGCGATCTACCAGTTCCTGGAGCGGCGCGGCGTGCCTGCTTTGGTGGCCTGGGTCCATGACTCCGACGCCCCGCGTCCCTCGATCGGGTTTGATAACCGCAAGGCCATGCAGGAGCTGACGCGCGAGGTCATCCGGCAGGGGCATCGCCACATCGCCGTCATCACCGCCGAGCAGCGGGACAATGACCGTGCCCGCGCCCGCGTCGAGGGAATTTGCGATGCGATGCTGGCCGCGGGGCTTTCGCCCGACGATCTGGCGCTGGTCGAAACGCCCTATTCAATCGAGCACGGGCGGCAGGCCTTTGCCCGGCTGATGCGGCGCAGGCCAAGGCCCGGCGTGGTGATCTGCGGCAATGACGTGCTGGCGGCCGGGGCGCTTCAGATGGCGCGCGAAATGGGGCTGCATGTGCCCGGCGACGTGTCGATCACCGGGTTTGACGACATCGAGGTCGCCACATTGGTCGATCCGGCGCTGACAACGGTGCATGTGCCGCATCGCGCCATGGGCCGGCAAGCGGCGCAATTGCTGATCGAGATGGTGCGCAGCGGTGCGCCCTTGGCTGAGAATGTCGAATTGAAGACCGATCTGCGGCTGCGCGGCACGTTGGGGCCGCCGCCGGGCTGAGGCAATGGCGGTTCAGGCCGGTTCGCCCTGCGCTTCGCGCTGCTGGCGCAGATCCGCGCCCGATTGCTTCACGATCCGGGCGATTTCCTGCAATTGATCGTCGAGCGGGCTGCTTTTGCGCCAGATCATGCCGACCGTCCGCGTCGGCTGTGGCGCATGGAGCGGCACGACCGATACTTCGGCCGAGCGGGTCTCGACGGGGGCGGCCATCTCGGGGATCAGGGTGACGCCGATCCCTGCGCCCACCATCTGCACCAGCGTCGAAAGCGAGCTGCCATCCAACCCGTCGCGCGGGAGGGCCGATTGCAGGTTGCAAAAGGACAGCGCCTGGTCGCGAAAGCAATGGCCTTCCTCGAGCAGCAGAAGGCGCATTTCGCGCAGCATGTCGCGGTCGGGAACGGGCTTGTCCGCATCCCCGGCGGGGCGCACGAGCATCAGATTCTCGGTGAAAAGCGCCACCTCGCTGAACGAGGGTTCCGATACCGGCAGCGCGACGATGGCGGTATCCAGGCGCCCTTCGGACAGTTCCTGAATAAGCCGCGGGGTCAGGGATTCGCGCACATGCACGTCCAGCCCCGCATGGGCCGCCGAAAGGTTGCGCAAAAGCGTGGGCAGAAGATAGGGCGCGATGGTCTGGATCACGCCGATGCGCAACCGCCCGACCATGCCGTCGCGCGACGCGCGCGCCAGATCGCCCAGTTCATCCACCGAGCGCAGGATCGTGCGCACCCGCAGCGCGATTTCCTCGCCAAAGCTGGTTAGGCGGATCTGGCGCGCGCCGCGCTCGAACAGCACCATGCCAAGCGTTTGCTCAAGCTCGCGGATCTGGACCGACAACGCGGGCTGCGAGATCGCGCAGGCCTCGGCGGCGCGGCCGAAATGTCCGTGCCGGGCCAGAGACTCGAAATAGCGAAGCTGCTTAAGGGTCAGATTGCTCATAATCTGAAATTATCATTCCGATCAATAAATGCAACTTAAACCAATGACGAAGATTTGCTACACAAGGGCATCGTCACCAGGCGGGTGATTCTGCGATCATGTGCGGCAACCTGCGCGCACGCGCGGTCTGGACTAAAGAATCGCCCCGGTGCATCACAGCTTAGCGACGCGAACGCGGTTCAAGTCACGCAGCCAGAATCGGAGAGAGAAATGGACGGAAACGACATCGGCAAATGCCCCATCATGCATGGCGGCAACACGGCGTCCGGCAATTCCAACATGGATTGGTGGCCCAATGCCCTCAATCTGGACATCCTGCATCAGCACGACACGAAGACCGACCCGATGGGGCCGGATTATGACTATCGTGAAGAGGTGAAAAAGCTCGACTTCGAGGCGCTCAAGAACGACATGCGCGCGTTGATGAAGGACAGCCAGGATTGGTGGCCCGCCGATTGGGGACATTATGGCGGCCTGATGATCCGCATGTCCTGGCATGCGGCGGGCTCCTACCGCGTGTCGGACGGGCGCGGCGGCGGTGGCACCGGCAACCAGCGCTTCGCACCGCTCAATTCCTGGCCCGACAATGTCAGCCTCGACAAGGCCCGCCGACTGCTGTGGCCGATCAAGAAGAAATACGGGAACAAGATCAGCTGGGCCGACCTGATCGTTCTGGCGGGGACCATCGCCTATGAGGACATGGGCCTCAAGACCTATGGTTTCGCCTTTGGCCGCGCCGATATCTGGCACCCCGAGACCGACACCTACTGGGGGTCGGAAAAGGAATGGCTGGCCCCGAGCGACGAGCGCTATGAAAACGTGGACGATCCTTCGACGATGGAAAATCCGCTGGCCGCCGTGCAGATGGGTCTGATCTATGTGAACCCCGAAGGCGTCAACGGGCAGCCCGATCCGCTCAAGACCGGCGCGCAGGTGCGCGAGACCTTTGCCCGAATGGCGATGAACGACGAAGAAACCGTCGCGCTGACCGCGGGCGGCCACACTGTCGGCAAGTGCCACGGCAATGGCGATGCCTCGCTGCTGGGGCCAGACCCCGAGGCGGCGGATGTCGATCAGCAGGGCTTTGGCTGGGCCAACCCGAATGAGACCGGCAAGGGACGCCACACCGTGACCTCGGGCATCGAGGGCGCCTGGACGACCCATCCGACCAAGTGGGACAACGGCTATTTCTACCTGCTGTTCAACTATGAATGGGAGCTCAAGAAATCCCCCGCCGGCGCATGGCAGTGGGAACCCATCGACATCAAGGAAGAGGACAAGCCGGTCGATGTCGAGGATCCTTCGATCCGCTACAACCCGATCATGACCGATGCCGACATGGCGATGAAGATGGATCCGATCTATCGCGAAATATCGGAGAAGTTCTACAAGAACCCGGATTACCTCTCCGAGGTCTTCGCACGCGCCTGGTTCAAGCTGACGCATCGCGACATGGGCCCCCGGGCGCGCTATATCGGCCCGGACTCGCCGCAAGAGGACCTGATCTGGCAGGATCCGGTGCCGGCAGGCAGCTCCAGCTATGATGTCGACGCGGTAAAGTCCAAGATCGCAGCATCAGACCTGTCGCTGGCCGACATGGTCGCGACGGCATGGGACAGTGCGCGCACGTTCCGCGGCTCGGACATGCGCGGTGGGGCCAATGGCGCGCGCATCCGTCTGGCCCCGCAAAAGGACTGGGAGGGCAACGAGCCCGAGCGCCTGGCGCGGGTCCTGTCGGTGCTTGAACCGATCGCCGCCGAGACCGGCGCAAGCGTCGCCGACGTGATCGTCCTGGCGGGCAACATGGGTGTCGAACAGGCCGCCAAGGCCGCCGGTGTCCAGATCGACGTTCCCTTCGCACCGGGTCGTGGCGACGCCACCGACGAGATGACCGATGCGGAATCCTTCGACGTGATGGAACCGCTGGCCGATGGCTATCGCAACTGGCTGAAGAAGGATTACATCGTCAGCCCCGAGGAACTGATGCTGGACCGCACCCAGCTGATGGGCCTGACCGCCAATGAAATGACCGTTCTGGTCGGCGGGATGCGGGTGATGGGCACCAACCACGGCGGCACCTCGCATGGCGTGTTGACCGACAAGGAAGGCGCGCTGACGACCGATTTCTTCGTCAACCTGACCGACATGGCGAACCGCTGGCAGAAGGCCGAAGACGGCACCTATGAAATCCGCGACCGCAAGACCGACGCGGTCAAGTGGACGGCGACACGGATGGACCTGGTGTTCGGCTCGAACTCGATCCTGCGCTCCTATGCCGAGGTCTATGCCCAGGACGACAACAAGGAGAAATTCGTCAAGGATTTCGTTGCCGCCTGGACCAAGGTGATGAACGCCGACCGCTTCGATCTCGAAGCCTGATCGGTCACAATAATCGGGCGCGGCGCGGGTTGATCCCCGCGCCGCGCTTTTTTGTGGCGCAGGGCGGCCAGCTTTTGCGCCGTGGTGCTGGGAAAGAGCGGCGCACAGACGTGCCAAGCGGCGCGCCGCTTGCTTTGCCTTGCAGGTCGCTCATCCCGCTTGTGTCAGCATTTCACCCGCTCCATCGCCGGATCGTAAAGCGGGTCGAGCCGCACCGCGCAGGGCACGCGCTCGGTTGCGACCTCGAGCTCGTATTCGCCGCTCAGCACATGGGCGCGGTCGATGGGGTCGGGGCTGCGCACATAGCCATACCCGATCGACTGGTTGACCGTGTAGCCAAAGCCACCGCTGGTCAGCCAGCCAACGCGCTCGCCGTTGCGATAGATCGTCTCGCGCCCCGAAAGCACGATATCGGGGTCGGCGGTGAAACAGGCGAGGATCTTCTTCACGCCCTGGTCGCGCTGCGTCTCAGCGGCCTCGCGGCCCTTGAAATCCATGTTCTTCTTCAGCTTCACCGCCCAGGCAAGCCCGGCCTCGGCGGGGGTGTGATCGGCGCCGATATCCGAGCCCCAGGCGCGATAGCCCTTTTCGAGCCGCAGGCTTTCGATGGCGCGATAGCCCGCATCGCGCAGCCCGAAGGCGCGCCCGGCTTCGTTCAAGGCGTCATAGACCGTGGTGGCGTATTCGACCGGCAGGTGCAGCTCCCAGCCCAATTCCCCGACATAGGTGACGCGCAAAGCCCTGACCGGGCAGCCGGCAATGCCGATGGTCTGCGCGCTGCCGAACCTGAAACCCGCGTTGGACACATCATTTCGCGTGACCTGTTCAAGGATGTCGCGCGCGCGCGGACCCATCAGCGAGAGCACCGCGTAGGCCGAAGTTACATCGACAAGCTGCGCATTCATGCCTTGCGGGATGTTGCGCGCGATCCAATCGAAATCATGGGTCGCGAAACCGGTGCCGGTGACGATGTAATATTCATCCTGCGCCACGCGCACGCATGTCAGGTCGCATTCGATGCCGCCGCGGTCATTGAGCATTTGCGTATAGATCAGCGAACCGACCGGCTTGGAGACATCATTGGCCGCGATCCAGCTTAGCGCCGCCTCGGCATCCGGCCCCTTGAGGGTGAACTTGGCGAATGAGCTCTGGTCGAACAGGACGGCGGCCTCGCGGCAGGCCTTGTGCTCCTCACCGACGGGATCGAACCAGTTCTGGCGCCCGAAGCTGTAGATATCCTTTGCCTCGGAGCCATTGGTCGCGAACCAGTTGGGCCGTTCCCAGCCCAGCTTTTCGCCGAAACAGGCGCCTTTTGCCAACAGCCGGTCATAAAGCGGTGACTTGCGGCAAGGGCGGCCCGAGCTGTGTTCTTCGAAAGGCCAGGCCATCGTGTAATGCTTGCCATAGGCTTCGACGGTGCGGGTGCGAACCCAGTCGGTATCGAAATGCGGGCGGCCAAAGCGGCGGATATCCACCGGCCACAGGTCGAAGGGCGGCTCGCCCTTGGCGACCCATTCCGCCAGCGCCATGCCCGCGCCGCCACCAGCGGCGATGCCATAGGCGTTGAACCCCGCGCCGACGAAGAAATTCCTGAGCTCAGGCGCCTCACCCAGGATGAAATTCCCATCGGGCGTAAAGCTTTCGGGGCCGTTGACCAACTGCTTGATCCCGGCGGTTTCCAGCGCGGGCACCCGGCCCAGCGCCAGTTCGACCAGTTGCTCGAAATGGTCGAAATTGGAATCGAGCAGCGTGTAGTGAAACCCCTTGGGAATGCCGTTCACCGCCCAGGGGATCGGGTTGGGCTCGTAGCCGCCCATCACGAGGCCACCCACCTCTTCCTTGTAATAGGTCAGCCGGTCGGGATCGCGCAGCGTCGGCATGTCCGATGTGACGCCCTCGATCTGCTCGGTCACCATGTATTGATGTTCCATCGGCACCAGCGGCACGTTCACCCCGACACTGGCGGCGAAATCGCGGGTCCACTGGCCGCCGCACAGGATCACTTTTTCACAGGCGATAAAGCCCTTTTCGGTCATCACCCCCTTGATGACACCGTCCTCCAGTTCGATCTTCGTGACCTTGGTATCCTCGATGACGGTCGCACCCGCCTTGCGCGCCCCCTTGGCCAGCGACAGTGTGATATCCGACGGGTTCGCCTGCCCGTCGGTGGGCATGTAGGCCGCGCCGACCAGATCGTCGGTGGTCATCAGCGGCCACAGTTCCTTGGCCTCGGAGGGTGTCAGAAGCTGCATCTCGAGGCCAAAGGAATGCGCAGTGGTGGCCTGCCGCTTGACCTCGGTCCAGCGTTCCTGATTGCAGGCAAGCCGCAGCCCGCCATTCATCTTCCACCCTGTCGCCTGGCCGGTCTCCTGTTCCAGCGTGTTGTAAAGATCGACCGAATAGCCCAGCAACTGCGTGATATTGGCGTTCGAGCGCAACTGCCCCACAAGCCCCGCCGCGTGGAATGTCGTGCCCGAGGTCAGCTTTTTGCGCTCAAGCAACACGACTTCGCTCCAGCCCAGTTTCGCAAGATGATAAGCGGTCGAGCATCCCACGATGCCGCCGCCGATGATGACGGCCTTTGCGCTTGCCGGAAAAGTGCTCATTTTGGTCCTCGCATAGATTGAAAGCCGGACAGCGCCGTTTCGAACCGCGACAGGTTCTTGTCGGTATAGGCGGCGTAGTCGAAGTCGATGTCCGAATGGATTTCCGAGACCATGCTCCACATCGTTTCCCTCAGAAGCGATGCGCATTTCATGGCGTGATAACGATGGTTCAGCTCGTCGGTCAGATCGGTCCCGAAATAGGTTTCAAGCAGCCAGCGTTCCTGTTCGGGATTGAGTTCGCTGTTCGAGGCCAGACCCGCAAGATCAAAGAGCGGCGAATTGAACCCGCCATATTCCCAGTCAAGCAGCCAGAGCCGCTGGCCGTCATCAAGGAAGTTGGCGGCCAAAAGGTCGTTATGCCCCAGCACCAGCCGCACCGGGCCGACCGCGTCTTCAAGTTCACCCGCAACGCGCAGCAAGCCGTCAAGCCGCCCCAAATGGCGCGACCCGGCTTCGCGCAGCGTGGCGGCATAGTCGCGCAGCACGTGAAAAACCCAGAAGGTCAGAACCGGCCCGCGCAGATGCGCCGCCGCCTCGGAGTGGCAGCGCTTGAGCATCGGCACGATCCGCGCCAGCATCGCATCATCGCGCACATCTCCCTCGTCAAGCGTGCGCGCCTCGATATGCTCCAGCACCAGGATTCCCGGCTCGGTATGGATGATCGCAGGGGCGATACCGATGGCCTGCGCGGCGCGATGCACCGCCTGTTCGTTGAAGCGCATGATCTGGTGCAGCAGTATATCCTGCCCGACCCGCACCACGTAGCGGCGGCCCTGATCGCTGAGCGCGACATTGAAATTGGTGATCCCGCCGCCCAGCAGTTCGGCCTGCTCGGGCGCTGTCCAGATCGACAGGGATGTCGCCCGCTCAAGGGCGGCTTTTTCGGCGTCGTTCATTGTTCAAGTCCCATTTTTCGGCGCATGCGGCTGGCCGTTGCCGACAGGATGCGATCCGCGACAATGGCGATGAAGGCGACGGCCAGACCCGCAACGATGCCCTGGCCGGTATTGGCCTTGGTGAGCGCGATATAGACCTCCTGCCCGAGGTCGCGCGTGCCCACGAGAGCGGTGATCACCAGCATCGAGAGGGCCAGCATGATGGTCTGGTTCAATCCCAGCAAAAGTTCGGGAATGGCCATCGGCAGCTTGATGCGCCAGAGCACCTGGCGCGGCGTGCAACCCGAGACGAGCCCGGCCTCGACAAGCTGCGGATCTACGCTGCGGATGCCGTGGGCCGCATAGCGCACGGCGGGCGCCATCGCATAAAGCACGACCGCGATCATTGCCGAGAAATCCCCGACCCGGAACAGCATCACCACCGGGATGAGATAGACGAAGCTGGGCAGCGTCTGCAGCGTGTCGATGAAGGAGCCGACCACGCGGTTGGCCGTGTCATTCTGTGCCGCCATGATCCCCATCGGGATACCGATGGCCGAGGCGATCAGAACCGACACCCCGCAAAGGTAGACCGTGATCATCGCCTTGTCCCATAACCCCACCATCGCGATCAACGCGGTCAGGGTCCCTGTCAGGGCCGCCAGCCCAAGGCCGCCAGCGCGCCAGCCGATCAAGGTCATCACCATGATCCCCCAGGGCCATGGGATGCCCACGAAGAACCGTTTGACGGGCAACAGGAGGTAAGACAGAAGCGCGGTCTTGATCGCTTCGAAAACATCGAAGAAATGCACGTTGATATAGCCCATGAAGTCGGACCAGAAGGCACCGGTCGAAACGGTCGCCGCGTCGGGATAAGCCTGCAGGGCAGGCGAGACCTGCGACAGAAGGTAGGTGCAGATCACTACCATCAGCACCGTCGCCGTCCGGGGATGGCGCTGGAACAGGTTACGATTTGGGTCGGACGCGGGTGTCGCGACATTGCGGCTGGCGAAAGCCTGGCTCAGCCGGTCGAGCGCGATCGCCATGACGACGATCGCCAGGCCCGCTTCGATCCCGCCGCCGATATCAAGTCGCCGGAGCGCGCTCAGCACGTCAAAGCCAAGTCCGCCGGCGCCGATCATCGAGGCGATGATCACCATGTTGAGCGAGAGCATGATCACCTGGTTCACGCCCACCATCAGCGTCGGCGCTGCCGAGGGCACGATCACTTTCCACATCATCTGGCGACGCGTGCAGCCGACCATCACGCCGACATCGCGGGTTTCATTGGGCACCCCGTGCAGAGCAACGATCGTGACCCGCACCATCGGCGGCATCGCGTAGATGATCGTCGCCACGAGAGCCGCCACCGGACCAAAACCGAACAGGAACAGGATCGGCACAAGATAGGCGAAGACAGGCACTGTCTGCATGAGGTCCAGCAATGGGCGCAGCAGCCGCTCGAACAGCGGCGAGCGATAAGCCATGATGCCCAACAGCAGCCCCCCGACCGACCCGATCGGCACCGCGATCAGCACCGACGCCAGCGTCACCATCGCGCTGTCCCACTGGCCAAAGACCGCAAGATAAAGAAAGCATGCCCCGATCAGCGCCGCCAGTTTCCAGTCGCGCGCGTAATGGCCCATCGCGACCAGCGTCACGATGATCGCGATCCAGCTCAGGGGCGGCGCGATCTGGACGGCGGCATTGCCAAGCCCGGTTGAAAAGCCGTCGATCAAAAGGTCGCGCATGAAATCATAGGGAATCTCGATCAGCGTCGAGATGAATCGTGTCACGTCGCGAAAGCTGAACAGACCGAAACCTGCATCTTCGACCAGCCAGCGCATGAAGGCGCTGATGCGGGCCTCGACCGGCAGTATGTAGGCGCTTGGATACTTGATGATCCAGCGCGCATCGTAAGCCTTGTAGAGATCCCAGGAATAGCGCGACAACAGCCATGTCGCCGCGAACAGCGCCAGCCAGAACCACCCGTTGCGCCCGGGAAGATGATCGCGCAGCCCTGTCATGGGGCCGGTTTCCGACCGATCAGCACATCAATGACGGCCTGCCGACCGATACTGCCAACCACGTCGCCTTCGGCGTTCACCACCCGGAACGGCAGGGGGCTGGCCTCGACCTTGTCGGCAACGGCCTCGATCCGCTGCGTTTCGGGCAGATCGCCCGCCGTCTCGCCCTCGGGCGCCCCCGGGGTCATCACGCTGCGCAGCGTCAGCACCTTGGAGCGTGGCACATGGCGGGTGAATTCGCCGACATATTCGGTGGCCGGGTTCAGCACCAGTTCTTCGGGGGTTGCGACCTGCACGACCCTGCCATCCTTCATCACCGCGATATGGTCGGCCAGCCGGATCGCCTCGTCGAAATCATGGGTGATGAACACGATGGTCTTGTGCAGCATCCCCTGAAGGCGCAGGAACTCGTCCTGCATCTCGCGCCGGATCAGCGGATCGAGCGCTGAAAACGGCTCGTCCAGAAACCACAGGTCAGGCTCGACGGCCAACGAACGCGCGATCCCGACGCGCTGCTGCTGCCCGCCCGACAGTTGCCGGGGATAATAGGCCTCGCGCCCCTTGAGGCCGACCAGTTCGATCACCTCGCGCGCGCGGGCCTCGCGCTTGGCCCTTGGCACGCCCTGCACTTCCAGTGGAAAGGCGGCGTTCTGCAAAACGGTCAGATGCGGCAAAAGGGCGAAGTGCTGAAACACCATGCCCATCTTCCGGCGCCGGATGTCGATCATCTCCTTGTCGGTCATCGACAAGAGATCTCGGCCCTCGAACAGGATTTCGCCTGCGGTCGGCTCGATCAATCGCGACAGGCAGCGCACCAGCGTGGATTTGCCCGAGCCCGACAGCCCCATGATCACGAAAATCTCGCCCTGGCGGATTTGCACGGTGGCATCGCGGACCGCCCCGACAAGCCCCGCTGCGCGGATCTGCTCGGAACTCAGCGCGCCGCCATGGCGCTTGTAGGCATCCTGAGCACCGGCGCCGTAAAGTTTCCAGACGCCCCGGCAATCCAGCAAGATCGGTTTTTCCATCTTATCCTCGGGCACTGGCGCACAACCCCGGTCGCGCCGGGGAAAGGGCGGTTGGTCGCGAATGGAAGGTCCGGGCGCAGGCGCAGCAAGGCCCGCGCGCCGGTTGGGTCATGCGCCCGTTCAGTCGGCGATCCAGGACTGCCAGGCCGAACTGTTGTCGGCGAGCCATGCATCGCTGACCTCGTCCAGCGACTTGCCCTCAAGATCGACGGCGGCGACCATCGCGCCCATGTCTTCGTTGCCGATGGTAAACGCCTCGACGGCCTTGGCTGCACCCGGCCATGTATCGGCAAGACCCGACCATGCCACTTTCCAGATCGGCCCCGTCGGCTTGCCGCAATCATAAGCCGCGTTCGGATTGATGCCCGCCGAAGGGTCATTGTAGCATTCGGACGAATAGGGCGGGAAGGCCACGAAACTGCCCTCGTATTTGGTCGGCGCCCAATGCGGCGCGTAGATCCAGAGCACGATGGGCGCCTTGCGCTGATAGGCGCTTTCAAGTTCGGCGAATAGCGCGGCATCAGTCCCGGCATGGACCACTTCGAAATCAAGACCCAGGGCCTCGATCCGCTCTTCGTCGAAACCGCCCCATGTGACCGGCCCGCCAAGGTAACGGCCCATCGGCGCGGTCTCGGGCGTTGCGAATTCACGCGCGCAATCGTTGAGCGCCTGCCAGTCGGGAAGACCGGGGCAGACATCCTCCATGTAAGAGGGATACCACCATTCCTCGATCGCCTGCATGCCGGTCTCGCCCATGTTGACGACCTGCCCCGTGCCGACGGCCTCGTCCATCGCCTCGCGCCCGGTGGTTTCCCAGATTTCCATCGCCACATGCAGATCGCCGCTTTTCAGCCCGGCGAATTGCGCGATGTAATCGGCCTGCACGTATTCGACGTTGTAACCGGCCTCGGCCAGAACCTTGCCCATGATGGTCGTGGTCAAGAGCTGACCTGTCCAGTCATGCATGGTGAGCTTGATCGGCTCTTGTGACTCGGCCTGGGCAAAGGCCCCACCGGCGATCGCCAGCCCGGCGCATGTTGCCGCCGCAAATGTTGAAAGACGCATTCTAAGAACTCCCTGTGTTTTTGCTTATTGGCCGACGGCCTTTTTCACAGCCTTCGATTCGCCGCGCCATACCAAACAATTTTCAACAGCGTATCTTAGTTTTCAATATTTATTTTTGTTTTTTGTGGTTTTTGTGTTGGTATTTGATGGATTTTGTGGTTTTTTGCCTAAAAATCCACAGGGTCGCAGCGGAGTCCGACATGACCAACCCCTCGACGCAGACCCCCGCCGACGCCCGCGTCCTGCCCGCCTCGCAACGCGGCGCCGAGATCATCGACCTCGTGACGCGCGCCGGGGGCAGCATGCGCATCCAGTCGATCGCCGAGGCCCTCAACGTCTCGGAGGAAACGGTGCGCCGGAACGTGCGGCGGCTTTCCGACGAGGGGCTTGTGCGCAAGGTACATGGCGGGGTTCTGCTCCAGCATGGCTCGACCGAGTTGAACTTCGCCCAGCGGATGGCCGAGAACCCCGTGCCCAAGCAGCGCATCGCGGCCCATGTGGCAGGGCTGATCAGCGACGGCAGCTCGCTGTTTCTGGATGTCGGATCGACAACCGCCTTCATCGCCGAGGCGCTCAGGGCGCATCAGGAACTGCTGGTGGTGACAAATTCGGTCGCCGTCGCCTACAGCCTCGCGGCGCGCAACAACAACCGGGTGTTCATGCCCGGCGGCGAATTGCGCGGTCATGACGGCGGCGTGTTCGGCGCGAATGTGCTGGATTTCGTGCGCCAGTTCCGCACTGATTTCGCCGTGCTTTCGGCGGCGGCGATCAATGCGCGCAACGGGTTCATGCTGTTTGACATGGAAGAGGCGCTGTATTCGCGCGCGATCATGGCGAATTCGACCACAAGGATCCTGGCGGCGGATAACAGCAAGTTCGGCCGCACCGCCCCGATTGCCATCGGCCCGCCCGCATCGGTCGATTTGCTGATCTGCGACGCCCCGCCCCCCGAGGACATTCGCGAGGCCGCGCAGGGCTGGGGCACCGAAATCGCTGTTGCCGACATGGCCGGGGGAAAAGTGCGTGACTGATCTGGACGACCTGCGCCGCCGTCTGTCCGCCGCGCTCGACATCACCGAGGCAGCCAGCCGCATCTCGCTCGCGCATTTCAACCACGCGCTCGACATCATCACCAAGGACGATGAAAGCCCCGTCACCATCGCCGACCGCGAGACCGAACAGGCAATCCGTTCCCGCTTGCAGGCGGACTTTCCCGATGACGGCATATATGGCGAGGAATTCGGCAACCAGGGTCTCGACAAGGCGGATATCTGGGTTGTCGATCCGATTGACGGCACCCGGTCGTTTATCGCGGGTGTGCCGCTTTTCGGCATGTTGCTGGCGATGACCCGTCAGCGGCAGCCGGTTCTGGGGGTCTGCCGCCTGCCCGCGATCAAACAGGTCTACGCCGCCGCGCGCGGGCTGGGCGCCACCCGCAACGGAGCGCCGATCCATGTGTCGCGCCAGACCGCGCTTGAGCGGGCCATGCTGTTCATCAACGAGGGCGAGAAGATACACGCCGATGCGCCGCATGTGTTCGAGCGGCTGATGGCGGCGGGCAAGCTGCGCCGTCTCTCCTATGACTGCCAGCCCCATGCGCTTGTCGCCAGCGGGCAAATCGACGCCGTGGTCGACTATGACCTCAAACCCTATGACTATTTCGCGCTGGCCCCGATCATCACCGAAGCGGGCGGCATCATCACCGATTGGCAGGGCCGCCCACTCGACTACGATTCCGACGGGCGCGTGATCAGCGCCGCGACCCCCGAATTGCATGGCGAACTGATGGCCCTTCTGGCATGAATACGTGCGCGCCCGCCTCTCAGCGCCGACCCAGCGCACAAGTGCCGCGCACCTTGCGACCATCGCGAAAATAATCCTTCATGCCAGTGGTGTCGTCACCCAGTATCAGTGCGTGGTCGATCCAGGTGACATCCATGTCCAACGCCTCGGCCATGAATTCCGTCGCGCGGCGGCTGGGTACGCCGACCACAGTATGCGACTGCCCGGCAGAGGCGGGCACGGCATTGAGTGGATTGGACACCTCTTCGCGCAACAGCTGAATCATGGCGTTGTCGACCATGATGAATTCGCTGTCGATGATGATGATTTCCGGCTCAAGGCGCTTGGCAAGCGACAGCAGCCGCAGGTGATCCATGACGTGATAGAAGATGCCGTAGACCGCAACCACATCGAACCGCGCGCCCTGTGCGACAAGCGCCTCGAGTTCATCAAAGAGATCATTGCAATGCAGCGCGACCCGCTCCTTGAAACCGGTTTCAGGAAAGGCCGCAAAACGTTCGATCAGTTCGGGTCGGGCCTCTACTCCGTGAACATGCGCGGCACCCGCCCCAGCCAGCGCATAAGACCAGCGCCCGTCATGGCAAGCAAGGTCCAGAACGCGGGCACCTTCGATTTGCGGCAGGAACGGACCGATCAGCAGGTCATGGCGACGATTGAGCCGATGGACGGTGGTCTCGTTTTCCGAATAGGGCGGGATATTCCCCATGAAATTGAAAAAATCCACCATCCACACACTCCCCAGTTTGCAAGAAACTTTAGACGCATACTGCAAGTATAAAAGCAACTTTGGCGTGCACGGCCAGACAAACCTGCGCTCCGCTGCGAAAAAAACGGGCATGGAGGCCAAAAGCCGCCACGCCCGCCAGTCGGAGAGAACAGGTTCAGCCCGCGCGCACCGCGGCCAGATGGCCCGCGAAGGCCGGGTCGCTCATCAGGGCCCTGCACCGCGCGAAACGGTTGACGGCGTAAGCCCAGAAATCCTCGGCCGGGTTGTTGTCGGCGTGCTGAATCAAACCCCAGAGCGTCCACAAAAGATCGCACATCGCCTTGTAGATCACTGTCCGCCCGATCTGTTCCGCGCTGGGGGGCGCGCCGAAATAAGCGGTCAGCATCTCGATATCCTGCGCATCGCTCAGCCCGGCCTCGACCGACAGGTCGCCAAGATCCCAGAGCGCATCATTCATGCCGGAATATTCGAAATCCACGATCCACATGCGCGCGCCATCATCAAGGAAATTCTCGCAAAGCGGATCGCAATGGCTTGGCACCAGATCGCCGGGATTGTCGGCCAGAAGCTGCTTGATCGGTGCTGCCTCGGCCACCACGCGCTCATAGCCCTCGGGCAGCTCGATATCCTTGGTCGAGAGAACTTCGAGATAGTCGTCGATCATCGAAAACAGCTCGAAGCGGAACTGAAAAGGCGTATCTGCATCATGCAGTTGCCTGAGCGCCGCGCCCGCGCGCGCCGCCGCACCTGGGCGGCTGGCAAAGAGATCGGGCGTCATGGTGACGATCCCCCCAATGCATTCGCAGACCATGTCGCCGGTTGCTTCATCCGCCCAGATCACGCGCGCGCAAACCCCGGTTTCGGCGGCGATGCGGGTGTTGTGGATTTCGACTGCCCGGTCGATATAGGCCTCGGTCCCCTCCCCAGGAATGCGAACGATCACGCTCTGCCCGCCGGTCTCGACCCGGTAGACAAGGTTGGTCATCCCGCCCAGCCGTTCGATCTGACAGGTTTCAGGCGCAACCTGTTCAAATCCCGGGACATTGCGCAGAACCGCGATCACGTTTCCCTCATTCTCGTCCCTCATTGTTTCGTCTCCCCTGTTGTGTCACGCCTTGAGGCGTTCATTGGCCGGGTCGTAAAGCTGTCCATCGACCCGGCGGATCGCATGACGCGCGCCGAAAAGCTCCAATTCGAAATCGCCTTGCTGCGCCAACGCATCGGGCAGATAGCCAAGGATAATCGTCTGGCCGACCGTGTGACCATAGCCCGCGCTTGAGGCGACGGACACGGTCTTGCCCCCATGCAGGATGGTCTCGCCGCCGGTGATGGGCAACTTGTCGTCGCAGACAAATGTGCAGAGCCGCTGGCGCGTACCCTCGGATTTCTGTTTCTCAAGCACCGCGCGGCCGGTGAAATCGCCCTTGCTTTTAAGATGCACGCGAAATCCCAGCCCGGCCTCGATCGGCGTGTAATCGGGGGTGATATCGGCGCTCCAGTAGAGATAGCCCTTTTCGAGGCGCAGCGATTCAATCGCGCGATATCCGACATCGCGGATGCCATGCGCCTGCCCCGCCTGCCAGAGGCAGTCATAAACATGGCGCGCGAATTCGGTGGGGATATGCAGCTCCCAACCGAGTTCGCCGACATAGCCGATCCGCACGGCCTGCACATGGGCGGCGCCGACGATGATCTGCTGCGCGGTCGCGAATGGGAAGGCAGCGTTGGAAACATCGTGCTCGCTGACCGCTTGCAGCACCTCGCGCGCTTTCGGCCCGCAAATGTTGATCACCGCCCGCGCCGACGTGACATCGTTCAGATAGACCGAGCCGTCCTGCGGCAGCGCGCGGCGGATCCAGTCACTGTCATGCACGCCAAAGCCCGAGCCGGTCACGATATAGAACCGGTCCGGGCCGGTGCGGGTGATGGTCAGATCGGCTTCGATACCGCCATGTTCATTGCAAAGCTGCGTGTAGATCACGCTGCCGACGGGCTTGTCCATGTTGGACACCGCGAGGCGCTGCAATGCCTCCAGCGCGCCGGGGCCGACCATCTCGAATTTCGAGAAGCTGGACTGGTCGATCAAGGCGACGCCCTCGCGCACAGCCTTGTGTTCCAGGGCGGCATATTGCTTCTAGCCGGGGTCGATGAAGGCAAGCTGATCGACGGGCTCGACACCTTCAGGCGCAAACCAGAGCGGGCGTTCCCAGCCATTCTTGGACCCATAGACCGCGCCATGTTCCTTCAGCCGGTCATGAAGCGGGCTGAGGCGCAGGTTACGGGCGCTTTCGGCCTCCTGCCCCGGATAGCGCATCTTGTAGTGATGCGCGTAATGCTCGACGGCGCGCGGATACATGAAGGCGCGCGTCGCGTGATGCGGGCTGAAGCGGCGCACGTCGAGCGGCCAAAGATCAAGGCTGGGGCGCCCGTCGACGATCCATTCGGCGATCATCTCGCCCGCCCCGCCGCCCGCCGCGATCCCGTAAAGGAACCCGGTCGACAGCATCAGGTTGTCGAGTTCCGGCGCCCAGCCCATGACGAAATCGCCATCCGCCGAATAGGGGATCGGACCGTTGATGACCTGCCGGATGCCGACCTCGTTGACCACCGGCGTCACTTGTCCCGCCATCTCGGCCAGCGGGGCGAAACGATCAAGATTGTCGGGCAACAACTGGCGGATGAATTCTCCGGGGATGCCGGTATCGCCGAATGGCAACGTGCCCTCCTCATAGCCGCCGATCACCAGCCGCCCGCCCGCATCGGGCTTGTAATAGACTAGCCGTTCGGGATCACGCAGGGTCGGCAGCCCCTTGACCAGCTCGGGATTGGGCAGCGGTTCGGTCACGATATACTGATGCTCGACGGCGCAGGCGGGAACCGTGATCCCCAGCTTTACGGCCAGTTCGCGGCTCCACATCCCAGCGGCCAGGATCACGTTCCCGGCCTCGTAATCGCCCTCGGATGTCATCACCCGCGTGATGCGGCGGTTCACGATCTCGAAATCGGTGACCTTAACGCCCTGACGGATCTGCGCGCCATGTTTGCGCGCACCCGCCGCGATCGCCTGGCACAGGCTGGCGGGATCCACATGACCGTCCGAGGGAACGAACGCCGCTCCCTCAAGGCCGGTGGTGGCGATATCGGGAAACAGCGCCTTCGCCTCGTCCGGAGTGATGATCTGCATGTCGAGGTCGAAGCTGCGCGCCATCGTCGCCAGCCGCTGCGCCTCCAGCATCCGCTCTTTGGTGGCGGCCAGCCGCAGGCTGCCAACCTTCTTCCAGTCGAACGCCATGCCGGTTTCGGCCTCAAGCGCATCATACATCGCCACCGACCGCTTGAGCATCCGCGTCGTGTTGCGCGAAGAGCGCAGCTGCCCGACAAGTCCTGCGGCATGCCATGTGGCGCCCTCGGTCAGCGCGGCCTTTTCCAGCAGAACGACATCCTTTTCACCCGATTTGGCAAGGTGATAGGCAATCGAGCAGCCAATGATACCGCCTCCGATGATCAGGTGCTTTGCCGCATGCGCCGTCATGTCCGTCAGACCTTTCGATGAAACTCGCTCATCGAAATACAGCGTCAATTTCAACATAAATCAACATATTTAATCGCATTTATTTGCTTTTTGTTGATTTAAATCGCCAATTTCCGCTCAACTTCCCCCAGAAAACCACCTAAACTGAAGCTGTCATGTCAAAATACGAACACGATATTCTCAGCACGGTGAACCTGCGCGGCACGGTTTCGGTCTCGGAACTGGCGCAGATTCTCGATGTGTCGGACCAGACCATCCGCCGGATCGTCAAACCGCTCGTTGAACGCGGCGAGCTGCGCAAGGTGCATGGCGCGCTGGTCAGCACCCAAAGCGTGATGGACCCGCCCTTTCTGGCGCGGATGCATGAAAACCGCGCTGCCAAGGCCGCTATAGCCAATAGCGTCGCGCGGCTGATCCGGGACGGCGATTCATTGACCATCGACACCGGCTCGACCTCCGCCTTCGTGGCGCAGGCGCTTGAAAACCGGCGGAACCTGACGGTGGTGACGAATTCCGCCTTCATCGCCAGCAAGCTCGCCATGATCGAAGGAAACCGGGTGTTCATGGCCGGCACGCAACTGCGCAATCACGATGGCGCGGCCTTTGACCGTAACGCCTTTGACGTGATCGCCAGCGCCTCGGTCGATTACGCGATCCTGTCGGCCTCCTCGGTGCATCCCACACGCGGCTTTCTGGCCTTCGATCAATGCGAGGTCGATATCGCCCAGGCGATGATGGAGGTCTCGGCCAGCACGGTCATGGCCGTCGACCACACCAAGTTCAAGGAAAGCGGCGCCAAGGCATCGCTGCGCATTCCAGCGCTTTCACCCGAAGACAGCGTGGTCTGCGACAAGCGCCCGGATGCGGTGTTCGACGACCTTCTGAACACGCAGAGTTTCATCGAAGCCAATGGCAGCTGAACCACTGGGCCGCTACCTTGGCAGGCGATGCAGGATGCCGCTTTCGGCGCACGGCACCACAGCCTCCTGCCCGCTTGCCCGATTACTGCCGACGTAGTCTCTGGATGGCTTCGATTTCGGCAGGGCTGACACCGGTCATGTTGGTGATCCGATCATGGCTCAGGCCCTGCCGCGCAAGATCGACGGCCTGTTCGATCATGCGATCGCTGACCAACCAGTCGAATTTCCGATGGATATCATTCATGCGCGTGGACAATGTATCAAGCGACGCTTCGTCGCTTGCGCCCAGCTTCACACCGAGCTTCTGGGCGATGGCATCCAGCTCGGGCTCACTCAGGCGGTTTTTCTGCACGACAAGCCGCTTGAACCTGCGCCCGTTGAGCATGAACAAAACCAACAGCAAAGACACGGAGACAGCGCAAAAGGCCGTGAAACCGATCAGCAGAATTTCGATAGATGTCATGTCAAAGCCCCTTAGTCAGCGCATCAAGGCGCTGTAATCCTGGAAGATGCTGTCGGTGATGCGTTGCGCATCGACAGGATAATGCCCATCCGCCACCGCTTGCTTGAGCCGCGTGACGCATTCCGTGTCCAGGGGCGGACCAGCCTCGGTCAGCCGCTCGGCCATCTTGATGGAGGCCGTATCGCTTAAACGAACCTGGTCGATCGACTCGACCGGCTGCCCGGATGGGGATGCGACATGCGCAGTCGTGCTGCCTTCTGGCTGAACCGGATTCGGGCGCAGCCTTGCAGGGTTGGATATGCTGATCGGATCGACCATGTGACTACTCCGCTTTTGCGCCGACGGACGGCGTGCTTATTCCCTCAAACGACAGGACTTCAACGCATGTTAGGCCTGACTGTCACTTTGTTCGGCCCGGTCACGACCACATGCACAATTTGGCCGCTCACCGCATTGCTGACGCGGATGTCCTGGCCCAGCTGTCCGGGTTCGAGAGCGACGCCAGCGGTCTTGATACTGATCGGCCCCGTGCCGCTCACGATCGTAACCGACGCGTCTTTCTGGACTTGCCAGTTGTGGTCCAGATGTCGCCCGAGCAATGCCTGGCCCACCCCCAGATTGACCTTGAGCCGCCGCCCGATTGCTGTCTCGACAGACGCGACCAGATCCGTCTGTCCTGTCGCTGGGATGCTGGCCTTTTCCAGATGCCGATCTCCGAGAATGGTGCCGCGCGGCAGGCTTTCATTGAGCACGAGCGCGAACGTTTCGAGAGCCTCATTGCCTTGCCCCCCGCGACGTGGCGCGGCTTGTCCCTGGTGAATGCGAATGACCCGTCGCCATCCGCCTGCTTCACAGGACAAGAGCACCGCCTGCCAACCGCCATTATGCGAGGAGACGCGCGGCGATGTCGGACAGGCGGGAAACCTCCGATGCTGGGAAAGCACGGCATGTCCTGGCTGCCGGGCTTCCGTGAGCGCCTGTGCGACAAGCGCCTCGACACGATCCCCATCGAGGGCTGCAGCCGCAAGGGGCGCCGTGAGCAGGGCCATCAGCAGCGATATCCGGATCACAGCCCCGCCTCCAGAAAGTAGACGCGCAAACCGTCGAAAGCCTTGACACTGCGAGATGGATCAAGCGGGCGCAGGGCAACGTGGCGCTCGCCCAGCTCGACCACTTCCAGAAGGCCGAAACGGTCATTTGGATCATCGACAAAGGCCAGGCTTGCACGAGTCAGGCCGTGTCGGCGCCCCAGTGGCACCTTGAGCCCGCCCGCCTGATGCACGATCCGCGCCTGCGCCGGCTTGCAGGCCAGCCCGTCGAGCATGGTGCGCAGTTCGGCCATCATCCCCTTTGTCAGCGCCTTTTCGGCGCGGCGACGGCTCTGCCCCGAAAGCAGGCCGATGACACCGCTCGAAGGCCGCACCGTTTCGCGCACAAAGTTCCGCTCGATCTTCTGACCGTCTGGGCCAAGCAACCTGAGAGAGAGCACCAGGCGAAACCTCTGGCCGACGGCCTCGACATTGATGCTTGGGCGCAACCGGTGATCACCGGCCCCGATGGATGCACGCCCCTGAGTGAGTGCTGTGTAATCAAGACCTGATGCCACCGGCCTTGCCGTCTCGGGCGCGAGACTGACAAGATCGGTATCCGGATGATGGCGCAAGGTCGCGATCAGATCATGTGCCAGGCCCTGGGCAAGCGGTTCGGCCCAGGCGGCGACTTCAGGTGCCACACGGACCTCGGGCGGCGTCGCGCTGATCGTGAGGCGACGACGCCCGCCACACGTATCGGCGGCCATTGGTCCAACCTGCGCCGCGACATGCACATTCCAGCGGCCATCGACCAGTTCAGCCGACAACAAGCGATGCGCCAGCACGCGCCCGGTCGGTCGAAGGATCGCCAGATCGGATGTGATCCGACCCTTGTTCGTGACCGTGTGCCCGCGCAGACTTGCCCCGCCCGCCAGCGCAGCCGACACAAGCGCCTCGCCGATTGCACGGCGGCGTGCCGCATCGCGGTCCGCAGCCGAAACCGGATAGGCATGGCCGCGCGCCTCGATCCAGAGCGTGGCGGC
>Ga0102928_1000286_pt1 | contig 31729 bp, 27 predicted proteins | sample SalPonR1_B_D1_MG_FD_78504 | JGI IMG/M metagenome (GOLD analysis project Ga0102928, IMG submission 78504) | Salt pond soil microbial communities from South San Francisco under conditions of wetland restoration - Salt Pond MetaG R1_B_D1_MG | ecosystem: Environmental > Aquatic > Marine > Intertidal...
AACCGCCGCCGAAACGATGTTCTCCGAGGCGATCAGCTCAATCTCGTGACGCTGACGCCCGAGCTCCTGCTCGATCGCACCCCAAATCTCAGGATCACGCGAAGAAAGCGGATCGGTGAAGAAAGGGTCGGGGTTGGTCGAATGGGTCATGATGATCCTCCTTGACGGACGCCGGCCCGTTCCCGGCCGACAGGTGTTGCCGGGTTTGATATGGGGCAAATCCGTGGCAGGAAAGGCCCAAAGCGACGCAGGACGATGCTTTGGCGTCCGAATAGCGGTATCCGCTGGGGGATTGCCTTTCCCTTCGGCGCGTCGGACAAGGGAACGGACAGACAAGGGACGGACCCATGGCCCCCAAGCTCGCCTTCGTTGCCAGCGATGCGCCCATCGCCCGTCAGGCCGCCGCGGCGCTGGCACGTCGCTACGGTGCGGTGGACGAGCCCGAGGCCGACGTCATTGTGGCCCTTGGCGGCGACGGCTTCATGCTGCACACCCTGCACCGCACCCAGCACCTGGACACGCCGGTCTACGGCATGAACCGGGGCACCGTGGGCTTCTTGATGAACGAATACGCCGAAACCGGCCTGCCCGGGCGGCTGGCGGCGGCAGAAGAAGAGGTGATAAACCCGTTGCGGATGCAGGCTGTCTGCACCGACGCTACAACCCATGACGCGCTGGCGATCAACGAGGTGTCGCTGCTGCGCGCGGGGCCGCAGGCGGCCAAACTGCGCATCCACGTGGACGGCAAGATGCGCATGCCCGAACTGGTTTGCGACGGGGCACTGGTGGCCACGCCTGCCGGGTCCACCGCCTACAACTACTCGGCCCACGGGCCGATCCTGCCCATCGGATCGGACGTGCTGGCGCTGACGGCGGTGGCGGCCTTCCGGCCGCGGCGCTGGCGCGGCGCGCTGCTGCCCAAGAATGCGCGGGTCAGCTTCGAGGTTGTCGACCCCGAACGGCGGCCGGTCATGGCCGATGCCGACGGCAAATCGGTGCCCGACGTGGCCGAGGTACGAATTCACTCGGCCGAAGACGTGAGGCACCGGCTGCTTTTCGACCCGGGCCACGGGCTGGAGGAACGGCTGATCCGCGAACAGTTCGCCTGAGGCCGCCGGGCGCCGCTCCTTGCCGGGCGGACCCCGGCAAGATCGCCCCGCCCGCCGTCCCGGTCTCAGTCCGCGCCGATCCTGGACACGCGCAGGTCGGCCTCATGCTCACGGCCATAGGCAACGAGCGCGACAGCGCGGATATCGGCCGGATCCAGCGGTGCGAGCCTGCCCCCCGACGGGCGAAAATCCTCAAGCGCGATGACGACGTCGGACCAGTCGGGCGGCGCTGTGAAACTGGCCTGGTAGAATTGCCAGGGCAGGCGTGTCGAGCTGCTGCGCAGGTGGACATAGTAGGTCTGGCCATCGCCGCGCACGGTGAGTGTCAGCCGCGTGACCGTCGCGGGAAGACCGTCCAGCTGCTGGCGTGCCTGGATGAAGCCACCGTTGTTGGCCGTGCTCACGGTGCCGGTCAAGTGCAGATGTGGCGGGGTTCCGCCGATCACGGCCTGCCCGTCTGACCGGCCGCCCATGACCCGGTCGGTGAAGAACGACCAGCGCGGGGCAGGGTCATCGGTGAAATCGTCGATCAGCATATCCGCCTGTCCCGGGGACCCGGCGAGCGCAACAAGCATCAAGACGACCAACCCCTTCATGCGGGGCAGGATAACACGTCGCCCGGCCCTGTCACCCCTTGGGGTATCCGATGGTTCCCAGCGCCGTGGTGATCTCGTCCAGGATGGCGGGGTCGTCGATCGTGGCGGGCATCTTGTAGTCCTTGCCATCGGCGATCGAGACCATGATGGCGCGCAGGATCTTGCCCGAGCGGGTCTTGGGCAGACGGTCGACCACCACCGCCAGCTTGAAGGCCGCGACGGGGCCGATGCGCTCGCGCACCAGGGCGACGCATTCCTGTACGATATCGGCGTGCGGGCGCTCCACCCCCTTGGAGAGGCACAGGAACCCCATCGGCAACTGGCCTTTCAAATCATCGCTGACACCGATCACCGCGCATTCGGCCACGTCAGGGTGGCTGGACAGCACTTCCTCCATGCCGCCGGTGGACAGGCGGTGGCCGGCCACGTTGATGACATCATCCGTGCGCGCCATGATCCAGACATAACCGTCCTCGTCGATCATGCCCGCATCACCGGTCTCGTAGTAGCCGGGGAAGGTCGACAGGTAGGATTTGCGGAACCGGTCCGCGGCGTTCCACAGCGTGGGCAGGGTGCCCGGCGGCAGAGGCAGTTTGACCGCGATGGCGCCCAGCTCGCCATTGGGCAGGGGGGTGCCATCCTCGCCCAGAATGTGGATGTCATACCCCGGCATGGGCACCGTGGGGCTGCCCAGCTTGACCGGCAGAGGCTCGACGCCGACGGGATTGCCCGCGATTGTCCAGCCGGTCTCGGTCTGCCACCAATGGTCATAGACCGGTTTGCCGGTCATCGCCTGGGTCCATTCGATGGTGTCGGGGTCGGCGCGTTCCCCGGCCAGGTAGATCGCGCGCAGGCTCGAAAGGTTGTATTTCTTGACAAATTCGCCCTTGGGATCTTCGCGCTTGACCGCCCGAAAAGCCGTGGGTGCGGTGAAGAAACTCTTCACGTTGTGTTCCTCGATGACCCGCCAGAAGGTGCCTGCGTCGGGTGTGCCCACGGGCTTGCCTTCGAACACGATGGTCGTGTTGCCGGCGATCAGCGGCGCGTAGCAGATGTAGGAATGGCCCACGACCCAGCCGACATCCGAGGCGGCCCAGAAGACCTCGCCCGGGTCGACGTTGTAGATGTTCTTCATGGTCCAGTTCAGCGCCACCAGGTGCCCGGCGGTCGGGCGCACGACGCCCTTGGGTTGGCCCGTGGTGCCAGACGTATACAGAATGTAGGCCGGGTGGCTGCCCTCCACGGGGACGCATTCGGCAGGTTCCACCCCGAACTGGAAGCCGTGCCAGTTGAAATCACGACCCTCTTCGAGGTGCGCGACCTCCTGTTCGCGCTGGAAGATCACGCAGAAGTCGGGCTTGTGGTCGGCCTGTTCTATGGCGCCGTCCAACAGGGGCTTGTAGTGTACGACGCGGCCCGGCTCGATCCCGCAGGAGGCGGCGATGATGGCCTTTGGCTTGGCGTCGTCGATGCGCACGGCCAGTTCGTGCGCGGCGAAACCGCCGAAGACGACCGAGTGGATCGCGCCCAGCCGCGCGCAGGCCAGCATGGCCTCCAGCGCCTCGGGGATCATGGGCATGTAGATGATGACCCGGTCGCCCTTGCGCACGCCCTTGGCGCGCAGGGCCCCGGCGAGATTGGCGACGCGGTTGCGCAGTTCCACATAAGAGATTTCGCGCTTGGTGTGGGTGACCGGGCTGTCGTGGATGATCGCGGTCTGCTCGCCCCGGCCCTGTTCCACGTGGCGGTCCACCGCGTTCCAGCAGGTGTTCACCCTCGCGTCGGCGAACCACTCGTAAAGGTTGTCACCCCGGTCGAAGAGTGCCTTTTTCGGGGCCTCGTCCCAGTCGATGGCCTGGGCCGCCTCCATCCAGAATCCTTCCGGGTCGGCCTTCCAGGCCTCATAGACCTCGCGGTATCCCATCGTGTGCCTCCTCCTCATGCGTTGCAAAGGGGATAGGGCAGGGGGTGGCCGTGCGGCAAGCCTGTTGGTGCTTGTCCGAGGCAATCGGACCCGAAATATTTGCAGAATGGACATCTAACACATCCGCATATTTGCAAAGTGCGCATATCCGGGCCGATGCGGGCAAATCTCCGTCCCGGCGTGCAAATCTGCAAAGCCGCGGGGCGGGGAATCACCCGTAGTGCTGCACCGGGGTACCGGCGATGGCGGCCATGTTCAGCAGCCCGCGCGCGGTGATGCCCGGCGTCACCACGTGGGCGCGGTTGCCCATGCCCATCAGGATCGGGCCGACTTCCAGTCCACCGCCCTTCATCTTGAGGATGTTGCGCACCCCCGAGGCAGCGTCGGCATGGCCGAAGATCAGCACGTTGGCCGCGCCGTCCAGCCGCCCGCCGGGCAGCAGGCGCTCGCGCAGTTCGGGGTCGAGCGCGGCATCGACGTTCATCTCGCCCTCGTACTGGAAATCCGTCTCCATCGCGTCAAGCAGGTTGATGGCCTCGCGCAGGCGTTTGCCAGAGCCCTCGGCCTGGTTGCCGAATTGCGATTGCGAGCAGAAGGCGATCCTTGGTTCCACGCCGAAGCGGCGGGCATGGCGGGCGGCGCCGATGGCAACCTCGGCCAGGTTGTCCGGCGTTGGCAGGGACCAGACGTGCGTATCGGCCAGGAACAGTGGGCCGTCCTCAAGGATCATCATGGAAAGCGAGCCATGCGGGCGATAGCTGCCGTGGCCCAGCACCTGGGTGATGTAATTCAGATGCCACCGGAACTCGCCGAAGGTGCCGCAGATCAGGCTGTCGGCCTCGTCGCGCTGGACCATGACGGCCCCGATGGCGGTGTTGTTCGTGCGCATGATGGCGCGGGCCAGGTCGGGCGTGACGCCGCGCCGCGCCATGATCTGGTGATAGGTGCCCCAGTAGTCGCGGTAGCGGGGGTCGTTTTCCGGGTTCACGATCTCGAAGTCGCGGCCCGGGCGCACGACCAGCCCGGCGCGTTCGCAGCGGGCTTCGATCACCTCGGGGCGGCCGATCAGGATGGGCCGTTCCGGGGTCTCTTCGAGGATCGCCTGCGAAGCGCGCAGCACGCGCTCGTCCTCGCCCTCGGCAAAGACGATGCGGCGCGCGGCCTGGCTCGCGGCAATGAAGACAGGACGCATCAGCAGCGCGGATTTGAAGACACTCTCGTTCAGCTTCTGCTTGTAGGCCTCGATGTCGGCGATGGGCCGGGTGGCAACGCCGGTTTCCTGCGCCGCCTTGGCCACGGCACTGGAAACCACCGCGGAGAGCCGCGGATCGAAGGGTTTCGGGATAAGGTAATCGGCCCCGAAGGTCAGTTGTTCGCCCTTGTAGATGCGCGCCGCCTCGGCGCTGGTGGTCTGGCGCGCCAGATCCGCGATCCCTTCGATGCAGGCGATCTGCATCCGGTCGTTGATCTCGGTCGCGCCCGCGTCCAGCGCGCCGCGGAAGATGAAAGGAAAACACAGGACGTTGTTGACCTGGTTGGGAAAATCGCTGCGGCCCGTGGCGATGATGGCATCGGGCGCGACCGCGCGCGCGGCCTCGGGCAGGATTTCCGGCGTCGGGTTGGCCAGGGCGAAGATGATCGGCCGTTCGGCCATCTTGCGCACCATCCCGGGGGTCAGCACGCCGGGTCCGGACAGTCCGAGGAACAGGTCGGCGCCCTCGATCACCTGGTCCAGCGTTGCCGGTTCGGTGCCCTGCGCAAAGGCAGCTTTTTGTGGGGTCGTGTCCACCTCGCGGCCCTCGTGGACAAGCCCCTCGATGTCGCAAAGCCAGACGTTTTCGCGTCGCAGCCCCAGTTTCAGCAGCATGTTGAGACAGGCGATACCCGCGGCCCCGCCGCCTGTGCTGACAACCTTGATGTCCTCGAAGGACTTGTCCGCGACGCGCAGCGCGTTGGTGGCCGCGGCCCCCACCACGATGGCGGTGCCGTGCTGGTCGTCGTGAAAGACGGGGATGTTCATCCGTTCGCGGCAGATCTGTTCGACGATGAAACAGTCAGGCGCCTTGATGTCCTCTAGGTTGATGGCGCCGAAGGTCGGTTCCATCGCGCAGACGATCTCGGCCAGTCGCTCGGGATCGGGTTCGTCGAGTTCGATGTCGAAACAATCGATCCCCGCGAACTTCTTGAACAGGACCGCCTTGCCTTCCATCACCGGCTTTGCGGCGAGCGCGCCGATATTGCCCAGCCCCAGCACTGCCGACCCGTTCGAGACCACGCCCACCAGATTGCCGCGTGCGGTGTAGTCGCGGGCGGTTGCCGGGTCTGCCTTGATCTCGAGGCTGGCCTCGGCCACCCCGGGGGAATATGCGCGGGCCAGGTCGCGGCCGTTGGCCAGCGGCTTGGTGGCGCGGATCTCCAGCTTTCCGGGCTTGGGGTCCCGGTGATAGGCGAGCGCCGCGTCGCGCAGCGAAGTCTCTGTCTTGTCGGCCATGGCGTGCCCCGTCCTCTCGTCCCTGGTCGGTGCGATATTTTGTTTAATGTTAAACAATATTTCCGGCGGTGATGGAAGCCGCCAATGCCCCGACATTGCCATCAATCATGAAGAGGCTCTGTCTTGCAAATCCGAATGCGAGGAATGGCGCCGAACATCAGGTAAGACATGTCGCAAACAAGACATAAACCGTCGTTTTATGTTTGATATTCGCCCACTGGCCCCTATGGTCGGGCGACGATCGGTTTCCCGCATATCCAATCCCCAGCGCCCCGGCATGGCCTAATGCGGGGCGCGCGGGCAGTGTCGCGGGCAGCCAGAACGCGAAAAACCGGATACCGAAAGGTCTATATTCAGCCATGTGCGGCTTTGTCTGTCTTTACAACATCGGTGACGAGGCGCTTGCCGCCTCGATGATCGAGAAGATTTCTCATCGCGGCCCCGACGCGGTCGAGGTCATCCGTGGCCAGGGCGCCCCGGTGGTGATGGCGCATTGCCGCCTGTCGATCATCGGCCCCGAGGACGGCAAGCAGCCGATCTACCAGGACCGCGATTTGCTGGTGGCCAACGGCGAGATCTACAATCATGCCGACCTGCGCGCGATCCTGGGCGAATCAGCCTTCGAGACAGAAAGCGACAGCGAGGCGATCCTGCACCTGTTCCGTGACGGCGATTTGCGCTGGATCGCGCGGCTGGACGGCATGTTCGCCTTCGTGCTGGCCACGAAGACCCGCATCATTGCCGCGCGCGACCCGCTGGGGATCAAGCCGCTTTATCTGGCGCGTATCGGCGACGGCATGGCCTTCGCGTCCGAACTCAAGGCCTTCGACGGGCTGGCGCTGGACAGCGTCGAGGCCATCGAACCGGGCTGCCTGTTCGACAGCATCGACGGGATGCGCCGCTGGTATCGTACGCCCCACGGCGCCGCCGAACCCGAAGAGGGGCTGGATGTCGAGGCGACCGCGCGCGAGCTGCGCCTGGTGCTGGAGGAGGCCGTATCGAAATGGATGGTTGCCGATGTCGAGGTGGGCAGTTTCCTGTCGGGCGGGCTGGACAGTTCGATCATCGCCGCCCTGGCCGCGCGGCAACGCAAGATGCCGCTCAAGACCTTCGCAGTGGGCACCGAGGGCAGCCCCGACCTGCTGGCGGCGCGCGAGGTGGCGGCACATATCGGCTCGGACCATCGCGAATACGCCTTCACCGCGCAGGACCTGGCTGCGGTTCTGCCGCATGTCATTTACCACCTCGAAAGCGCGGACGTGGATCTTGTCCGGTCGGCCGTGCCCACGCATTTCGCCACCCGGCTGGCGGTGCAGCACGTCAAGGCCGTGCTGACGGGCGAGGGCGCGGACGAGCTTTTCGCGGGATACAGCTACCACCACGACTACGTTGATCACCCGCAAGAACTGTCGCAGGAGCTGACCCGCAGCCTCAACGCCATGCACAACATCAACCTGCAACGGGTGGACCGCGTGACCATGGCCGAGAGCCTTGAGGCCCGCACGCCTTTCCTCGACAGGGACCTGATCGACTTCGCCCAGTCCATTCCGGCCACGCTCAAACTGCGCCGCACCGACCCCGCGGCGGTGGAAAGCACCGGCGAGACCACGGAAAAGTGGATTCTGCGCAAAGCCTGCGCAGACCTGCTGCCCGCCAGCCTGGTCTGGCGCAAGAAGGCGCAGTTCGATGAGGGGTCCGGCACCGTGGCCGCGCTCGACGCGGCGCTGATGATCGTCAGCGGATCGGACAGGCCGCTGGATCGAGACGCCGAAGCCGCCCTTTACGAGAAATTGCTGCGACAGGCTTACACCGACCCGGAGTTGATCCTGTCGAACGCCGGCACCTGGGACAGCGCGGACCGGATCACCGCCGCCTGACCCCACGCCGAGGCTTGCATCCCCGAAGCCCTCGTCACAATCTGGGGGCCGGAGGGTTGCTCAATGCCGCTTGTCGATGATGCCCGCGCCGTGCGCGCGAACGCCTATGTGCCTTATTCCAACTTCAAGGTCGGCGCGGCCATTCGCGCGGCCAGCGGGGCGGTCTATAGCGGCGTGAACGTCGAAAACGTGGCCTATCCCGAAGGCACCTGTGCCGAGGCAGGGGCCATCGCCGCCATGGTCGCCGCCGGGGACACCGCGATCACCGAGGTCGCAGTTATCGCCGACAGCCCGGTGCCGGTCTCGCCCTGTGGCGGCTGTCGCCAGAAACTGGCCGAATTCGGTGCGGCGGATGTGCCGGTGACACTGGCCACGACGGACGGTGTGACGGTCCAGACCACCATCGGCGAGATGCTGCCCGGCAGGTTTGATGCCCATCAGATGAGTCGGACCTGAGCGCATGAACGCCCGTGCCATCATCGCCAAGCTGCGGCAGGGCCGCAGCCCGGGACGGGAAGAACTGGCCTGGTTCGCAAGGGGGCTGGCCGACGGGGCCGTCTCGGACGCGCAGGCCGGGGCCTTTGCCATGGCCGCCTGTCTGAACGGATTGGGCGAGGAAGGCCGCGTGGCCCTGAGCCTCGGCATGCGTGACAGCGGTGACGTTCTGGACTGGGACCTGCCCGGTCCGGCGATGGACAAGCATTCGACGGGCGGCGTGGGTGATTGCGTTTCTCTGGTGCTGGCGCCCGCGCTGGCGGCCTGCGGTGTCTTCGTGCCCATGGTCTCTGGCCGGGGGCTGGGGCATACCGGCGGCACGCTGGACAAGCTGGAAGCGATCCCAGGCCTGTCGACCAGGGTGGAAGAGGCGCGGTTTCGGGAGATCACCGGCGATGTCGGCTGCGCCATCGTCAGCGCCACCGGCAACATCGCTCCCGCCGACCGCCGCCTTTACGCGATCCGTGACGTGACCGCGACGGTGGAAAGCGTTGACCTTATTACCGCCTCGATTCTCTCAAAGAAACTGGCGGCGGGATTGGATGGCCTGGTGCTGGACGTCAAGTGCGGGTCCGGCGCCTTCATGAAGACCGCCGAAGAGGCCCGCGCGCTGGCCGCTGCGCTTTGCGACACGGCCAATGACGCCGGGACCCCGACGGCGGCGCTGCTGACGAACATGTCGCAGCCGCTCGCCCCGGCGCTGGGCAACGCGGTCGAGGTCGCTGTCTGCATGGAGGTTCTGGCGGGCAACCGTGCCGCGGCGCCGCGCCTGCACGACTTGACCATCGCGCTGTGCGCGCGGGTGCTGGCCCTGACGGGCGAGGACGAGGCCGCAGCGACGGCCCGCGTGGAAACCGCCATTGCCAGCGGCCATGCAATGGAGCTTTTCTCCGCGATGACACACAGCCTTGGTGGTCCGCCAGACATGGACTCCGACTGGCGTACGCATCTGCCGAAGGCTCCCGTCGTGGGCGAGGTCACGGCCCCGCGTGCCGGGCACGTCGCGGTGATCGACGGCGAGGCGCTGGGTCTGGCAGTCGTCGCCTTGGGCGGTGGCCGGCAGGTCGAAACGGACCGGGTGGACCCCGCCGTGGGCCTGACCGAGGTCGCGCCGCTTGGCGCCAAGGTCGCGGCCGGTGACCCGCTGGCCGTGATCCATGCCGCCGACGAGGCGCAGGCCCATGCCGCCGCGCGGTCGGTTCGCGCTGCCATCACCCTCGGCGAGGCCCCCGCTCCCGCCGACCTGATCCTGGAAAGGATGGACCCGTGACGCGCGCTTTTCTGATCGTCATCGACAGCGTCGGCATCGGCGGCGCACCCGATGCCGGTGATTTCTACAACGATGGCGTGCCTGACAGCGGCGCCAACACGCTGGGCCATATTGCCGGCGCCTGCCGGGGGGGACATGCCGAGGAGGGGCGCGCCGGCGCGCTGCAGCTTCCGACCCTGTCGCGGCTGGGGCTGGGACATGCGCTGGAACTGGCCAGCGGCGTGACCGCCCCCGCCCTGATGACCGACCCGACCGGGGCCTGGGGCGCGGCGACCGAGGTCAGCCCGGGCAAGGATACCCCCTCGGGGCACTGGGAACTGGCCGGGGTGCCCGTGCCCTGGGATTGGCACTACTTCGACAAGCCGACCCACAGCTTTCCGCCCGAAGTTGTCGGCAAGGTCATGGAATTTGCCGGGACCGACGGGATATTGGGCAATTGCCATGCCTCGGGCACGCGGATCATCGCCGATCTGGGTGAAGAGCATATCCGCACCGGCTGGCCCATCTGCTATACCTCGGCCGATAGCGTGTTCCAGATTGCCGCGCACGAGGACCTCTTCGGCCTGGACCGGCTTCTGACCCTGTGCAGCAGCCTGGCGCCGACACTGCACGCCATGAAGGTGGGCCGGGTCATCGCGCGGCCCTTCGTGGGCGAGGCGGGCAATTTCACCCGCACGGCCAATCGTCGGGATTTCGCCATCGCCCCGCCAGAGCCGACCCTGTGCGACTGGGCACAGGCCGCCGGTCGCAAGGTGCATGCCGTGGGCAAGATCGGCGACATCTTCTCGATGCAGGGCATAGACGAGGTGCGCAAGGGTGATGACCGCGCCCTGATGGGCCACCTGTCGGACCTTGCCGCCGAGGCCGCCGAGGGGGCGCTGGTCTTTGCCAACCTGGTGGAATTCGACAGCCTTTACGGCCATCGGCGCGATGTTTCGGGCTATGCGCGGCACCTGGAATGGTTCGACGCGCAGCTGGGCAAGCTGCTGGGGCGGCTGCGCGACGGAGACCTGTTGCTGGTCACCGCCGATCATGGCAACGACCCCACCTGGGTGGGGACCGATCACACCCGCGAACGAGTGCCGGTGCTAGCCCATGGGCTGGGCGCGCGTGCGCTGGGGCAAATGACATTCACCGACGTGGCGGCGCTGGTTGCGGCTCACCTCGGGCTGGAAAAGGGCAGGGCATGACGTATCGCGACACCCCCAAGGTGGAACTGCACCTGCACCTCGAAGGCGCGGCGCCGCCAGCCTTTATCCGCGGGCTGGCGCGCGAAAAGAACCTCGACCTGAGCGCGATATTCACTGCCGACGGCGGCTATGCCTACCGCGACTTCGACCATTTCCTGCAGGTCTACGAGGCCGCTTGCACCGCCCTGCAAACGCCCGAGGATTTCCACCGCCTGACTTTGGCCGTGCTGGAGGAAAGCGCGGCCCAGGGCGTTGTCTATTCCGAGGCGTTCCTGAGTCCCGATTTCTGCGGGGGCGGCGACCTGGAAGCCTGGCGCGACTACCTCGCCGCGATCGAGGAGGCCGCCGAGGAGGCCGAGACGCGTTTCGGCATCACCCTGCGCGGCATCGTCACCTGCATTCGCCATTTCGGTCCCGACAAGGCCCGTCCCGCGGCCCGTTGCGCGGTGGAAACGCAGGGCCGGTTCCTGCGCGGCTTCGGCATGGCGGGCGCCGAGATGACGGGCCGGCCCGGCGATTTCGCCTGGGCCTTCGACTGCGCCCGCGAGGCGGGGATGCCGCTGACCTGTCATGCGGGTGAATGGGGCGGGCCGGACATGGTGGCCGAAACCCTGCGCGATCTGACGCCGGCACGGATCGGCCACGGGGTGAACGCGATCAAGGACGCGGCGCTTGTGCGGACCCTGGCCGAACAGGGCGTGGTGCTCGAGGTTTGCCCCGGCTCGAACGTTTTTCTGGGCGCCACGGGCGACTGGCCCGATCATCCCATTGCCCGGCTGCGCGACGCCGGCGTCAAGGTGACGGTTTCGACCGACGATCCGCCCTTCTTCCACACGACCATGACCCACGAATACGAGATGCTGGCAGAGACATTCGGCTGGGGCGAAGAAGAGTTTCGCGCGTTGAACATGACTGCACTGGATGCCGCGTTCTGCGACGCCGAAACCCGCGCGGCCGTGGCCCGCAAACTGGAGGCCGCATGACCCACCTGCCGCACTTGACCCATGTGGAACACCCGCTGGTGCAGCACAAGCTGACGCTGATGCGCCGGGACAGCACCCCCTCGAACCAGTTCCGGCAGCTCTTGCGCGAAATCTCGCATCTGCTGGCCTACGAGATCACCCGCGACCTGCCATTGACGACCGAGCGGATCGAGACCCCCCTGCAATCCACGGATGCCCCGGTGCTTAAGGGCAAGAAGCTGGCGCTGGTCAGCATCCTGCGGGCGGGCAACGGGCTGCTCGACGGGGTGCTTGAGCTGATCCCGTCGGCCCGGGTTGGCTTTGTCGGCCTTTACCGCGACGAGGAGACGCTGCAACCGGTGCAGTATTACTGCAAGCTGCCCGACGCTCTTGAAGATCGCGCGGTGATCGCCGTGGACCCGATGCTGGCCACCGGGAATTCCTCGGTCGCGGCGGTGGACCTGCTGAAAAAGGCAGGGGCAAAGGACATTCGTTTCCTGTGCCTGCTGGCCGCGCCCGAGGGCGTCGCCCGGATGAAAGAGGCCCACCCCGACGTGCCGATCGTCACAGCAGCAGTGGATGATCGGCTGGATGACCGTGGATATATTGTTCCGGGGCTAGGGGATGCGGGTGATCGCATGTTCGGCACCAGATAGGGGAACAATCCCTTTACAAAATTGGTATTCTCCCGCATTCTTCCACAAAATATAGTGGGGGAACCATGGGCAGAGCAGGCCTGATCGCAACCGTTCTGGTCTTGACCGGCATGATGGGCGGCCCCGTCGGAGCGCAGAACCTGCGAAATCCATCGCCGCCGTCCGAACAGCCGCCGCAGGCATTCAGTGGCACGCAATTCGTGGATAGCCGTGGCTGCGTCTACGTGCGTGCCGGGCTTGGCGGAGCGACGAACTGGGTGCCGCGCGTGAACCGCGAGCGCAAGCAGCTATGCGGGTTCGCGCCCACACTGGCCGCCATGGTGGCCCCGGCGCCTGCGCCGCAACCTGCCCCCGCGCCCGAACGGACCCGGACCGCCACCGCCACGCCGCAGACGCGCCCGCCGGCCGAACCGGCCCCGGACCCGACGCCGCGCGTGCTGCGCCAACCCGCGCCCGAGGATGAACGTCCCGAGACTCGGCGCCGCATCAGTCGCGCCGAGGCCTGCGCCGGGCGCAGCGGAGTCCAGTCCAACATGATTTCGGCCCGCACGGGGGAGCCCGTCGATTGCGGCCCGGCGGCCCGGGCCACGGTGGCCTTGAGGCCGCCGCCGGCGTCTGCCCCTCGGCAGGCCCGACCGACCCTGACCCGGGCGCAGGCCTGTGCCGGGCGCAGCGGGCTTCAGCCGACCCTCGTCTCGGCGCGGACGGGCGATCCGGTTGATTGCGGCCCGGCCCCCCGGTCCTTGGCCACTGCCGATACGGGGACCTTGGGCAACAGGCCTGATGTGCCGCCGCGTCGCGCGGGCCCGCGCCGGATGACCATGGCCGAGCTTTGCGTCGAACAGGCCCGCAGCGATCGGCGTTTCGTGAACGCGCGCACGGGGCGGCCCGTTTCTTGCACGATGCCCGGCGCGACCACGGACCCCAGGCCGCAGCCGCGCGGGCTGCGGATAGCGCTGTCGGTGCCGGCGGCGCCCTATGCCAACCCGCTTGACCGGGCGCCTGGATCGACTGCCCGGGGGCCGCGGGCCACGGGCAGCCGGACCGGCCCCGCAGCATATTCCAACCCCTTGGACAGCGCACCGGGCAGCACCGGCGCCGGGCAACCCCAGGTCACACGCGCCGATACCGGGTGGCTGCTTGGCGCCCCCGCGCCCTATTCCAACCCGGTGGGCGCGCGTCAGGATATCACCCCCGACCCGCCCGAGGGGTACGAGACCGCTTGGAACGACGGGCGTTTGAACCCCGATCGAGGAGTGCCGAGCCGCGTCCGTTACGCCACGCGGTCCGCCGCGCCCGAAGCCAACCCGGCGCCCGCGCCGCAGCCGTCCGGGGGTGACGCGCTCTCGGGGCACCGCTACGTGCAGGTGACTACATTGACCAGCCGCGCGGCCGCGCAGGACGTGGCCCGTGGCTTGCGTGACCGGGGTCTGCCCATGCGCATAGGCGTCTACACCCGCGATGGCACGGAATACCGCATGGTTCTGGCTGGACCCTTCACATCCGACAGCGGGCTTCGGCACGCCTTGTCCACCGCACGCGGCGCGGGATACCAAGGCGCCTTCACCCGCCGCTGACCGGGTCTCCCGGGGGAGAGGCTCCGCATGGCTGTGCGGGGTCTTTCCTTCTGCGGGCCTTGTGCGGGTGCGGCAACCGGCCCCGGCGCAGGCCGGGGCCGCACCGACTGGCGCGGCCCCTTTTCGTGACCTGGCTCAGGCCGCCTTGCTGTCCTGTCCGGTGCCGAAGCGGCCATAGAAGCTCTGACCATTCTCGGCCATCTCGCGCAACAGGGCCGGGCAGGCGAAGCGGTCGCCGTGGGCCGCCGCCAGCTGGTCACAGCGTTCGGCGGCATATGGCGTGCCGAGCATGTCGAGCCAGCCGAACGGCCCACCCGACCACGGTGCGAAGCCCCAGCCGAGGATGGCGCCCACGTCGCCTTCGCGGATGTCCTCCAGCACACCCTCTTGGAGCGCGCGCACCGCTTCCAGCACCTGTGCGAACAACAGCCGGTGCTGCACCTCGGTCAGGTCGGGCTGCGTCTCGGCCTGCTCGTATCGTTCGGTCAGACCGTCCCAGAGGCCTTGCCGCTTGCCCTTGTCGTCATAGGCGTAGAACCCGGCGTTGGCCTTGCGGCCCAGGCGGCCTTCGTCGGCCATCCAGAACAGGACCTCGTCCACCTCTTCATTGGGATAGGCATCGCCCATGGCGGCCTTGGTGGCCTTGGCGATCTTCACGCCAAGGTCGATCGAGGTCTCGTCGGTCAGTTGCAGCGGGCCCAGCGGCATGCCCACCAGCTTGGCGGCATTCTCGATCAGGGCCGGGGTGACGCCCTCTTTCACCATGCGGATCCCCTCGTTGATATAGGGGATGATGCAGCGGTTCGCGTAGAAGAAGCGTTCATCGTTCACGACGATCGGCGTCTTGCGGATCTGGCGCACGTAATCGAGTGCCTTGGCCACCGCGCGGTCGCCCGTTTCCTTGCCCTTGATGATTTCCACCAGCGCCATCTTTTCCACGGGGCTGAAGAAGTGGATACCGATGAACTGGCCGGGACTGTCGGAGGCCTTGGCCAGTTGCGTGATCGGCAGCGTGGAGGTGTTGGAGGCGAATATGCAGTCCGCGCCCACGGCATCGAGCACCTTATTCGTCACCTCGGCCTTGACGCCCATGTCCTCGAACACCGCCTCGATGATCAGGTCGCATCCTTCCAGCGCGGCATAGTCATCCGTGGCGGTGATCAGGTCCAGCGTCGCGGCCTTCTTTTCCTCGGTTGCCTTGCCGCGTTTGATCCCTTTGTCCATGTAGTCGGCGGTATGGGCCTTGCCCTTTTCGGCGGCCTCGGCCGACTGGTCGACCAGCACCACTTCCATCCCGGCCATGGCCGAGACCAGCGTGATACCGGCCCCCATCATGCCTGCGCCCAGCACGCCGACCTTCTTGACCGTCTGGTCTTGCACGTCGGGGCGGTTGGCACCCTTTTCCAGCGCTTCCTTGTTGATGAAGAGGCTGCGGATCATGTTGGCCGACGAGGGGTTCATCAGCACGTGGGTGAACCAGCGCGCCTCGATCTTGAGCGCGGTGTCGAAAGGCACCATGGCGCCTTCGTAGACCGCGCTCAGAAGCGCCTTGGCCGCGGGATAGACACCCTTGGTGCGGCCGTTGACCATGGCACTGGCGCCCACGAAGGTCATGAAGCCCGCCGGATGGTAGGGCGCGCCGCCCGGCATCTTGTATCCCTTTTCATCCCAGGGCTTGACGATATTGGGCTCTGAAAGGACCCATTCCTTCGCGGCTGTCACGGGGTCATCCACGACCTCGTCGATGACACCGGCCGCCTTGGCCTTTTTCGGGTCGTTGAGCTTGCCTTCCAGCAGCAGCGGGCTGGCTGCCATGGCGCCCATCTTGCGCACCAACCGCGTGGTGCCGCCAGCACCGGGGAAGATGCCGACCATGATTTCCGGCAGGCCGATCTTGGCCTTCGGGTTGTCGGCGGCAAAGATGCGGTGGCAGGCCAGGGGCAGTTCCAGCCCGATCCCCAGCGCAGTGCCGGGCAGGGCTGCGGCGATGGGCTTGCCGCCCTTGTTGCGTTCGTCCATGCCCGCGCGCTCGATCTTGCGCAGCATGTGGTGGCCGGCCATCGTGAAATCGAACAGCGCCTTTGCGGGGTCATCCCCGGCTTCGTCGCGGATCGAGGCCAGCGTGTTCAGGTCCATGCCGCCGGCGAAATCGAGCTTGGCGCTGTTGATGACGATGCCCTTGACGGCCTCGTCGGCCAGTGCCGCGTCGATCAGGCCGTTCAACTCCTGCATGGAGTCGCGGGTCATGACGTTCATGGACCGACCCGGCATGTCCCAGGTGATGATGGCGACGCCCTCGGCGTCGGTTGTCATGGTAAAATCGGTCATGTCTGCCCCCTTACACGCGTTCGATGATTGTGGCCGCACCCATTCCGGACGCGACGCAGAGCGTGGCCAGACCTGTTTCGAGGTCGCGCCGCTCAAGCTCGTCCAGCAGGGTGCCGATGATGATTGCCCCGGTGGCGCCCAGGGGGTGCCCCAGCGCAATGGCCCCTCCGTTCACGTTGACCTTGTCGTGGTCCACGCCGAAGGCCTGCATGAAGCGCAGCACCACGGCCGAGAAGGCCTCGTTCACCTCGAAAAGGTCGAAATCTGCCGGGGTCATGCCGGTCTCGGTCAGGATCTTGCTGGTCACGGGCACAGGGCCGGTCAGCATGATTGTGGGGTCGGTGCCGATCTTGGCGCTGGCCTTGATGCGGGCGCGGGGGGTCAGGCCCCATTTTTCGCCGAATTCCTTCGAGCCGATCAGCACGCCGGCCGCACCGTCCACGATGCCGGAACTGTTGCCCGCGTGATGGATGTGATTGATCCCTTCAAGGTGCGGGTATTTCATCAAGGCCACTTGGTCGAAGCCCGGCATGACCTCGCCCTGTTCCTTGAACGACGGCCTGAGCGCGCCGAGTGACTGCATGTCGGTGCCCGGGCGCATGTGCTCGTCGCGGTCGAGGATCGGCAGGCCGTTCTGGTCCGTGACGGGGATGATCGACTTGTCGAAACGCCCCGCGTCCCAGGCCGCCTTGGCGCGCTTCTGGCTTTCCACGGCGAGCGCGTCGGCGTCGTCGCGGGAAAAGCCATACTCGGTGGCGATGATGTCGGCGGCAATCCCCTGTGGGACGAAATAGCTGTCCATGGCCACGGTGGGGTCCACCGCAACGGCGGCGCCGTCGCTGCCCATCGCAACGCGGCCCATCATTTCCACGCCACCGGCGATATAGCCTTCGCCCGCGCCGGCACGTACCTGGTTGGCGGCCAGGTTCACGGCCTCCATGCCACTTGCACAGAAGCGGTTGATCGACAGGCCCGGGATGGACTGGTCGAGCCGCGATCCCAGCACAGCCGTCCGCGCAAGGCAGCCGCCCTGTTCGCCGACCTGCGTGGCATTGCCCCAGATCACGTCCTCGACGGCGTGCCCTTCCAGGTTGTTGCGCTCCTTGAGCGCGTCGAGCACCTGCGCGGACAGGCGCAGGCTCGTCACCTCGTGCAGGGCACCGTCCTTGCGGCCCTTGCCGCGCGGGGTGCGTGCCGCGTCATAGATATAGGCGTCGGTCATGGTTCCTCCTTCGTGGCTCCGGGCGACGCCCGGATCATCATGTCACAGGGGGCCTGCCGCCGGGGCAGTCCCTCGGTATTCGGGCTGGCCGGCCGATGCGGGATGCCGCGACGGCGCGGGTCATTTCTTGCGGGCCTCCAGCTCGGCATTGAACAGGCGCAGACGGTGGCCGAAACGTTCGCTGTCGATCACGCTGTCGAAATTCTCGAACAGGAAGGACAGCGCTTCGCCTTCGTCCAGGCCGGCCTCGGTGGCGAACCGGCGCAGCCTGCGATAGCCGTCCTCGGTCATCGAGACGGGAAAGCGGCGGGTCAGGCGAAAGCGTTTGGGCATGGTTTCCTCCGGCTGGTGGTCAGGGGCGAGGGCCACGCGCGCGGTCCCCGCCCCACCGTTCCATCAGAACTGCGCCGCCTCAAGCGCCATGACGGTGTCAGCGCCGCTGTTGATCCGGGCCAGGTGCGTGGCCGTCGCCGGCAGTTGGCGGGCCATGTAGTAGCGCCCGGTGGCGATCTTGGTCTGGTAGAAGTCCTTGTCGCCGTCGCCGGCCTCCAGCGCGGCCATGGCAGCCTTGGCCTGACGCGCCCACATCAGCCCGAGGCAGACATGTCCCATCATGTGCATGAAGTCGTAAGAGCCGGCGAGCGCGTCGTTGGGGTTCTTCGTGCCGGTCTGCATGAAATACATCCCCGCCGCCTGCAGGTCCTTGGAGGCCGCCTTGAGCGGGTCGAGGAAGTCGTCCTTGAGCGCCGTGTCGGTTTCGTTCTCCTTGATGAAATCCTTGACCATGTCGAAGAAGGCCATGATGGCCTTGCCGCCGTTCTGGGCCAGCTTGCGCCCCACGAGGTCCAGGGCCTGGATTCCGTTGGTGCCTTCGTAGATCATGGTGATACGGGCATCGCGGACGAACTGTTCGAGCCCCCATTCGCGGGTGAAGCCAGAGCCGCCCAGCGTCTGCTGGGCCAGAACGCAGGTCTCGAAGCCCTTGTCGGTCAGGAAGCCCTTGATGACCGGGGTCAGCAGCGAGATCATCTGCTCGGCCTCCTCGTCCCCCTTGCGGTTGCTGGCGTCGATCATGGTGGCGCCCCAGTAGGTGAAGGCGCGCGCGCCCTCGACGAAGGCCTTCTGGTCCATCAGGTTCCGGCGCACGTCCGGGTGCACGATGATCGGGTCGGCGGGCCCGTCGGGGTTCTTGGTTCCCGCCACGTCGCGGCCCTGCAGACGGTCGCGGGCAAAACCCAGCGCGTTCTGGTAGGCAATCTCGGCCTGGGCATAGCCCTGCAGGCCGACGCCCAGTCGCGCCTCGTTCATCATGGTGAACATCGCCCGCATCCCCTTGTGTTCCTCGCCCACGAGGTAGCCGGTCGCGCCGTCATAGTTCATCACGCAGGTGGCATTGCCGTGGATGCCCATCTTTTCTTCCAGCCCGCCGCAGGACAGGGCATTGCGTTCGCCCAGGCTGCCGTCCGCGTTCACCAGAAACTTGGGCACGATGAACAGCGAGATGCCTTTGACCCCCTCGGGGCCGCCGGGGATCTTTGCCAGCACCAGGTGGATGATGTTGTCGGCCATGTCGTGCTCGCCCGAGGATATCCAGATCTTCTGCCCCGAGATCCTGTAGGTGCCGTCGTCCTGCGGTTCGGCCTTGGTGCGGATCAGCCCGAGGTCGGTGCCGCACTGCGGCTCGGTCAGGTTCATGGTGCCGCCCCACTCGCAGCTGACCAGCTTGGGCAGGTAGGTCCGCTTCTGATCCTCCGACCCGTGGGCGTGGATCGCGTTGTAGGCGCCGTGGGTCAGGCCTTGGTACATGTTGAACGCCATGTTGGACGAGACGAAAGCCTCCTGCGCGGCGGTGTGCATGACGTAGGGCAGACCCTGCCCGCCGTAGTCGGGATCGCAGTCCATGGCCGTCCAACCGCCCTGCTTCATGACCTCGAAGGCCTCCTTGAAGCCCTCGGGTGTGCGCACCACGCCGTTGTCCAGCGTGCAGCCCTGGCGGTCACCAACGGTGTTCAGGGGCAGCAGCACCTCGGCGGCGACCTTGCCGGCCTCTTCCAGCACGGCGCCGGTGAAGTCGCGATCCAGCTCCTCGAAGCCGGGAATGTCCTGTTCGCTGACTGCCAGGACGTTGTGCAGCAGGAATTGCATGTCCTTCGTGGGGGCGGTGTAGATCGGCATGTCTGGTCTCTCTCCCTTGGGTCTTGCTGTTAGCCGGCGGCCCGGTCGGGCGCCAATTCCTTCAGGCGTTTGGCGCCCCAGGCCATCTGGCCCTTCAATTCCGCGATGGCCTCGTTCAACTCGTCGCGCTGGGCTTCCATCTCGGCCAGGTGCGTTTCGGCCAGCGCATAGGTCTTGCGCAGCTGGGTCTCCTGGCTGTCATCCATGTGGTAGAGATCCAGCAACTGGCGGATTTCCTCCAGGCTGAAGCCGAAGCGCTTGCCGCGCAGGATCAGCTTGAGCCGCGCGCGATCGCGCTTGGTGAACAGCCGCTTTTGCCCTTCGCGCCGCGGGCGCAGCAGTTCCTTGGCCTCGTAGAACCGCAGGGTTCTCGGCGTCACGTCGAAGGCCTCGCACATCTCTCGGATGGTCATGGTTCGGTCCGTCGTCATATCGGGCGTCCTCGTCTTGGGTCGTCTTGACCGCGATTTGAGGAGTTGACCCGAGTCCTACAAGGAAAGATGACGTGAACGTAAACGTAACGCCGCGTCACTCAGAGCATGACGAAAGGTCAGCAAAAGTGACGCCGGGTCAGGCGCAATTTCCTGACGGGGTGGCCGGCTAGTCCAGCGACCCGGCGGTCTCGTCGCGCAGGGCCTGCAGTTCATTCATCATCTCGTCAAGCTGGTCGCGCTGGCGGGCGAGCTCGGCCAGTTGCCTGTCGGCCAGTTCCACGAAGGTGCGCATCTGTGCCTCGGTCCCTTGATGTTCGTAGATCAGCAGCCACTGGCGGATTTCCTCGAGGCTGAACCCCCAGCGTCGGCCACGCAGGATCAGGGTCATGCGGGCAATGTCGCGCGGGCCGTAGAACCGCGACCGGCCTTCGCGCTCGGGGGCCAGCAACTCGATATACTCGTAGTAGCGCAGGGTCCGCGGCGTCACCTCGAAGCGGTCGCACATGGCCTTGAAGCCGAGCCGGGTATCGGTCATGGAATCCTCCGTGGCCCGCAACCTAGACCTCTGCCGGCGTCGGGGCAATCTCGCGGAGGCGGGCTTGCCCCCGCCGGCGTGACAGGCGACCCTTGGGGCCACGGAAAGGACAGATAATGGATGAGGATACGGACGAAGCGCGGCGCGCGAAACTGGCGCGGCAATTCATCGAGGCGATCCCTCATGCCCGGGCGATGGGGATGCAACTGGGCGAGATCGGCGCCGGCAAGGCCGTGCTGACCATGCCATACGACGACAGGCTGGTCGGCGACCCGGAAACCGGGGTGATCCACGGCGGGGCCGTTTCGGCGCTGCTGGACACCTGCGGCGGGGCGGCGGTGATGATCCACCCGGTTGCGCCGATCTCGACCGCGACGCTGGACCTGCGCATCGACTACATGCGCCCGGCCACGCCGGGGCAGGCGATCACCGCGCGCGCCGAATGCTATCATGTCACCCGCTCGGTCGCCTTCATGCGGGCCGTGGCCCTGGACGAGGATGAAGACCGCCCCGTGGCCAGTGCCGCCGGGGCCTTTGCCATCGAGAGGGCCGGCCCATGAAACGCCCCGACCCCGTGCAGGTGGTCAAGCAGCGTCGCGATGCCGCCCTCGAGGCATTGGTCGCGGCGGTGCCCTACATCGGCTTCCTTGGCATCCGATTCGATCGGCGCGGTGACGAGCTGACGGCCGTGCTGCCCTATCGCGATGACCTGATCGGCAATCCCATGCTGCCCGCCCTGCATGGGGGTGTGACGGCGGCCTTCCTGGAAACCACGGCCATCGTGGAGCTGTCCTGGTCGACCCGCTGGGACGAGATCGAGCAGGGCGGCGCCGACATCCAGCTGGAAGACCGCTCGCCGCGCCTGCCCAAGACCATTGACCTGACCGTGGACTACTTGCGCTCGGGCCTGCCGCGCGATGCCTATGCCCGCGCCCGCGTCGTGCGGTCGGGGCGGCGTTACGCCAGCGTCCAGGTCGAGGCCTGGCAGGACAACCGCGACCGCATGTTCGCACAGGCCACCGGCCATTTCCTGATGCCGTCGCGCGAGGGCTGATCGCCATGGAAGAGACGCTGACACACCGCAGGGTGCTGAATATCGCCGTGCCCATCGTGCTGTCCAATGCCACCGTTCCGATCCTGGGCGCGGTGGACACCGGCGTGGTGGGGCAGATGGGGGCGGCTGCGCCCATCGGCGCCGTGGGGATCGGGGCAACGATCCTGACCGCGATCTACTGGGTCTTCGGTTTCCTGCGGATGGGGACGACCGGCTTCGCAGCCCAGGCGCTGGGGCGCGGCGACACAGCCGAGGGCGCAGCGATCCTGACCCGCGGGTTGGCCATCGCGATGCTTGGGGGGCTTGGAGTCATCGCGCTGCAATGGCCGATCTTTTCGTTGGGGCTGATGCTGTCTCCTGCCAGCGCCGAGGTCGAGGGGCTGGCGCGGGGCTATCTTGCGATCCGTGTCTGGTCGGCCCCGGCGCTGATCTCGACCCTTGTCATCACCGGCTGGCTGATCGCGGCCGAACGCACCCGCGCGGTGTTGGTGCTTCAGGTCGTCATGAACGGCTTGAACATTGTCCTGGACCTGGTGTTCGTCCTGCAACTGGGCTGGGGGGTCGATGGCGTTGCAATCGCGACCTTCATCGCGGAATGGTCCGGCCTGGCACTGGGGCTTTGGTTCTGTCGTGGCGCCTTCGCCAGCCCCGCCTGGCGCGACTGGGCGCGTGTGCTGGACTCCGCGCGTCTGCGCCATTTCGCGCAGGTGAATACCGACATCCTGATCCGGTCCCTTCTGTTGCAGTGCATCTTCGTGTCCTTTCTGCTGCTTGGCGCGGGGTTCGGAGACGTCCCGCTGGCAGCCAACCAGATCCTGTATCAGTTCATGGCCATCACCGCCTTCGCGCTGGACGGGTTTGCCTTTGCCGCCGAAACGCTGGTGGGGCAGGCCATGGGCGCGCGCCGCCGGGCAGCCTTGCGGCGGGCGGCGCTGCTCTGTTCGGTCTGGGCTTTCGTGTCGGGCGCGCTGCTGGCGGGGGCCTTCGCAACATTCGGCGGCACGATCATCGACGTGATGACCACGGCGGAACCGGTGCGCGACATGGCGCGCATCTACCTGCCCTACATGGTGCTGGCGCCGGTCCTGGGGGCGGCGCCCTTCATGCTTGACGGTGTCTTCATCGGTGCGACCCGCACCCGCGAAATGCGCAACATGATGGCCTTGTCGGTGGCGATATATGCGCTGGCGGCGGCGATGCTCATCCCGACCTTCGGCAATCACGGGCTATGGATGGCGATGCTGACCAGCTTCGTCGCCCGCGCCGTGACCCTCGGCCTGCGGTATCGCGGGCTCGAGGCCGCGGTGGAGGCATGAAAAAGCCCCCGTCACTGGCGCGACGGGGGCCGGGGTACTGCTAGCTGTCTCGCGTCAATTGCTGATGACGGTGATGCGGCCATCCGTGAAGGGCTCGTAGGGGCTGTTCTCGGCCATGTACTCGGCCGTGACATCGGCCAGGTCGGGGCCGAAGTCATAGGCGTTCTCGGCGCCCACGAACATGGAATAGCCGTCGCCGCCATTGCGGACGTAGTTATTGGAGACCACGCCGTAGGTCGCGCCCATGTCGATCGGCTCGCCACCGACCATGACCTCGGAAATCCGGCTGCCCGGCTCGGCGCCCAGATCAACGGTGTACGACATGCCCGCGATCTGCGGGAAGCGTCCTGCGCCGTCCTCGACCTGGCCGACGCCGTTTTCAAGCGCGGCGACGATGGTCTCGCCGCTGACCTCGAAGGTCGAAAGCGTGTTCTGGAAAGGCAGAACGGTCAGGACATCCCCCATGGTGACTTCGCCCTGGCCGATCGAGGCGCGCAGCCCGCCGCCGTTCTGGATGGCGATCTCGATGCCCTGGTCGGCAACACGATCGAGCATGGCGTCGGCCACGAGGTTGCCCATGGGGCACTCCATGGTGCGGCAGACCTCGCGCGAGCCGATGATCGGGGTCTCGGCTTCGGCAACGACCTGGGTCTTCATCTCTTCGATTGGGGCGCCCATCTCCGCGATGCGCGCGGACATCTCGGGGTCCGGCGTGACCGATGCATCCAGCAGGATCGGATCGCCCGTGGCCTCGATTACGTTGCCCTCGTCGTCGAAGGTGAGGCTCAGCTCGCCCAGGTACTTGGTATAGGCATAGGCCTGCGCGACCGGGGTGCCCTCGATCATCTCGGGATAGGCCGGGGTGTCGGCGTCGCCGTTGGTCATCAGCGTGTGGCTGTGGCCGCCGATGATCACGTCGATCTGAGGCACGGCGGCCGCGATGCGCCGATCAAGCGGCAGCCCGACGTGGTTGAGCGCTATGATGATGTCGACGCCCTGGTCGGTCAGGGTCTGGGCGTCGGCGGCCAGGCTGTCGATCTCGTCCTGGAAGGTGACGTTCGGGCCGGGGCTGGACGTCTCGTCGGCATCGGTGGCCAAGGCCGAGATGATGCCGATCTGCTGGCCGCCCACTTCGAGCACGACGTGGTTCTGCACGCGGTCCCCGAGCAATTCCGAGGAGGACAGGTCCAGGTTGCCCGAGATCACCGGGAAGCTGACCATGTCGATGAATTCGGCAAGCTTGGGCGGGCCGTCGTCGAACTCGTGGTTGCCCACGGCCATGACGTCATAGCCGATATCCTCCATGAACTCGGCCTCGGCCGCGCCCTTGAAGGTGGTGTAGAACAGCGACCCCTGGAACGGGTCGCCGGCGTCCAGAAGGACCACATTCTGGTCGGCCAGTTCCTCGCGCTTCTGGTCGACCATGGTCGAAACGCGGGCGATGCCACCGAAGCACTCGCCGGCGGCCTCGTCCTCGGCGCCGCAGGTGGAATCGAAGGCGTTGATCGACTCGATGCGGCTGTGCATGTCGTTGGTGTGCAGGATGGTCAGCGAATACTCGGCCGCGGCCATGCTGCCGGTCACGGCCAGCAGGGCGGTTGTGGAAAGCAGGCGGAAGGTCATGGGTCTACCCCTCAGGTGTTGGAACGACGACAGCTTGCGCGCAAGCCGGGCGGGAGTCAAAGCCGATGTCGAAACGCGGCGCAGCCGGGCTGCGTGACAGTCGGCCCGCTTGACGGGGCCGCGGGCACGGGCCAAACCAGCGCCATGCTGATTTACAAGATTCTGACCGCCGACCAATGGACCACGCTGGAGCAGACGGGGCGCTTCGACGGCGCCCCCATCGACCTGGCCGACGGCTATATCCATGCCTCGACCGCTGTCCAGGCTCAGGAAACCGCCGAAAAGCACTTCGCCGGGCAGACCGGGCTGATACTGGCCGCACTGGAGGTCGAGACCTTCGGCAAGGACCTGCGCTGGGAGGTGTCGCGCGGCGGGGCCGAGTTCCCGCATATCTACAATCGTCCGCTTCTGCACGCCGAGGTTCTCTGGGCCAGGCCGATCCCGATCAGGGACGGCCTGCCGCAGGTGCCGGTGTCGTGAGCGTGATGGAACAGGTCGGGTTGCGCGCACTGCGCGCGATGGACCCCGAGACCGGGCATGACCTTGCGCTGAAGGCGCTGAACATGGGGTTCGGGCCCAAAGGCGGCCCGGTGACATCCGCCCGGCTCGGGACGCGGATTGCCGGGTTGGACCTGCCCAATCCGGTGGGACTGGCCGCCGGGTTTGACAAGAACGCGGTTGCACTGGAGGCCTTGGCGAAAACCGGCTTCGGCTTTTGCGAGGTCGGGGCAGCCACCCCGCGCCCACAACCGGGCAACCCGCGCCCCCGGTTGTTCCGCCTGTCCGAGGATGCCGCCGCGATCAACCGCCTTGGTTTCAATAATGAGGGGATGGAAGCGATCGCGCGTCGCCTTGCGTGTCGCACCGCCGGGGCCATCGTGGGGCTGAACCTCGGCGCCAACAGGGACAGCGCCGACCGGGCAGAGGATTTCGCCACTGTGCTGCGCCGTTGCGGCCCGCATGTCGATTTTGCCACGGTCAATGTCTCGAGTCCCAATACCGAGAAGCTGCGCGACCTGCAGGGAAAGGCGGCGCTGGCTGGCTTGCTGGAAGGCGTGACGGCCGTGAACGAAAGCGGCGTGCCGATCTTCCTGAAGATCGCCCCGGACTTGACGAACCGCGAGCTCGAGGACGTGGCCGAGGTCGCGGGCGCCGCCGGTGTCGCGGCCATCATCGCCACCAACACGACCACGGGCCGCGACGGGCTGCGGTCGGTTCATCGCGGCGAGAGCGGCGGCCTGTCCGGCCAGCCCCTGTTCGAAACATCAACCCGGATGCTGGCACGGCTGGCGACCCTGACGGAGCTACCCTTGATCGGTGTGGGGGGGGTCGGATCGGCCGAACAGGCCTATGCGAAGATCCGCGCGGGCGCCTCTGCGGTGCAGCTTTACACCGCGCTGGTTTATGGCGGCATCTCGCTGGCGGGCCGGATCGCGCGCGGGCTGGATGCCTTGCTGGTTCGGGACGGCTTTGAAACCGTGGCCGATGCCGTGGGAACCGGAAAACGAGACTGGACATGATCCTGTGGCACAATCCGCGTTGTTCGAAATCGCGGCAGGCGCTGGAATTGTTGCGCGACAACGGCGTGGAGCCGATCCTGCGGCTTTACCTGAAGGATCCGCCGACCGAGGTCGAGATTGAAGAGGTCCGCCGGGCATTGGACGTACCGCCAATGGACATGATGCGGCGCGGTGAGAGACTGTTCAAGGAATTGGGCCTTGCCGATGCGGACGATGCAATGCTGCTCTCGGCGATGGCGGCCAATCCCATCCTGATCGAGCGGCCCATCGCCATTTCCCCGGCAGGCGCCCGTATCGGACGCCCGCCGGAAGATGTGCTAATCCTTCTGGGCGACGGCGGCGAGTAGCGCCGCGTTGCCGCCGGCCGCCGTCGTGTCAATGCAGACATGGCGTTCATGCAGGACATGGGCGGCGTCCGGTCGGGCCGTTACCAGCGGGATGATGGGGCCGTCTCGGTCGGCCAGGGCGACCTCGTAGGCGCGGCCAGTATCTGTATCTCCCCACCAGATCGCCGCCTCGGCGGGCAGATCGCGCAAGGCCTCGGGCGGGACGGACCCGTCCGCCTTCACCGGCTGGCCGCCAAGCGCACTGACCGCCTCGGCCTGTGCCCTCGCCGTGTCGGCCCCGGGGCCGAGGCATAGCAGCGGGCCGCGTGGGATCTCCGAAAGCCGGTTGGATTCGCCGGTTGGGCCGGGCAGGTCCACAGGCGTGCCCGGTTCGCTTGCCGCCGCCCCTTCCAGCGCCTTGCGCAGATTGCCAAGGTCGGCGGCTCTGGCCCATTCGTCCGAATACTCCCCGGCGGCCGGCATCAGGAAACGCGGCAGGTAGTGCGGCCCACCGGCCTTGGGGCCGGTGCCCGACAGCCCCTCGCCGCCGAAGGGCTGGCTGCCCACCACGGCGCCGATCTGGTTGCGGTTGACGTAGATGTTGCCCACGCGCATGGCCTCGACGATTTCCTGGACGCGGTCATCGATGCGGGTGTGCAGGCCGAAAGTCAGACCGTAGCCGGTGGCGTTGATCCGGTCCAGGATCTGGGGCAGATGCTCGGCATCGAAGCCTGCGACATGCAGGACCGGGCCAAAGATCTCGCGCTCCAGCGCCTCGATGCCATCGATCTCGATCAGGGTGGGGGCGACGAAGGTGCCGTCCCCGGGCGCGGCCAGTTCGTGCAGCAACCGGCCTTCGCCGCGGGCCTTGTCGATGTGATGAACGATAGTCTGGCGCGCTTCGTCGTCGATCACGGGCCCCACGTCGACGGACAGGTGCCACGGGTCGCCCATGCGCAATTCGTCCATCGCGCCCCTTAGCATGCTCACAACCTTGTCCTTCACGTCGTTCTGCACGTAGAGGCAGCGCAGCGCGGAACAGCGCTGGCCCGCCGACTGGAAGGCGCTTTGCAGAATGTCCCGGATGGCATGTTCGGGCAGGGCGGTGCTGTCCACGACCATGGCGTTCAGCCCGCCGGTCTCCGCGATCAACGGCGTGCCGGGGGCGGCGTTCTCGGCCATGGCGCGGCGGATTAGCCGGGCGGTCTCGGTTGAACCCGTGAAGGCCACGCCGTTGATGCGGCTGTCCGAGGTCAGGGCCGCGCCCACGTCGCCCGCTCCTGGCAGCAGTTGCAGGGCACCGGTCGGCACGCCCGCCTCGTGCATCAGCTGCGCTGCGTGGTGAGCGACAAGACAGGTCTGTTCCGCGGGTTTCGCCAACACCGCGTTGCCCGCGGCCAGGGCGGCCGCGATCTGGCCGGTGAAAATGGCCAGCGGGAAGTTCCATGGGCTGATGCAGACCCAGCGGCCGCGTGGAGAAGGGGCCTCGGCGTTTTCGATCTGCATGGCGTAGTAATGCAGGAAATCCACCGCTTCGCGCACCTCGCCCACGGCGTCGAGCAGGGTCTTGCCCGCCTCGCGGTGCAACACGGCAAACAGCTCCTCGGCGTTGGCCTCGTAGGCGGCGGCGATGCCGCGCAGGGTTTCGGCCCGGGTCGCGGGGCTGGCATCCCAGGTCTGTGCGGTCTCCAGCGCGGCCTCAACCGCCTCCGGGGTGGCGTCGCCGACAGTGCCCACGGTATCACCCGGCAGGGCGGGGTTTATGATGCGGCGCGGGGCGGACTTCGCCTCTGATTGCCAAGATGACGCCAAAAGCGGCACGGCTTGCCATTGCGCCTCGCGGAACGGGTCGCGGCCGGCGTCGATCTCGGCCAGCGCCGGACGATAAGTCAGGTCCCAGCCCTTGGAGTTGGCCCGGTCGGGGGCAAAGAGCGCCGGGCCGGTGGCCAGGGGGTAGCGTTTTTCCAGGTCGTCGAAGGGGTCCGCGGCGACCTCTTCGGCGGGCACGTCCTCGTCCACGATCTGGTTGACGAAGCTTGAATTGGCACCGTTTTCAAGCAGGCGGCGAACGAGATAGGCCAACAGGTCCGCGTGCGCACCGACGGGGGCGTAGATGCGGCAGCGGGTGCCATGGTCGGCCATGACGATCTTGTGCAACTCCTCGCCCATGCCGTGCAGGCGCTGGAACTCGAAGGCCTCCTTGGCCACGCCCATCCGGTCGGCCATGTGCAGGACCGCGTGAACCGTGTGGGCATTGTGGGTGGCGAATTGCGGATAGATCACGTCCGTCATGCCCAGCATCTTTCTAGCATTGGCGATGTAGCTGACATCCGTGGCGGGTTTCGAGGTAAAGACCGGAAAGCCGTCCAGCCCCATGACCTGGCCGCGCTTGATCTCGGCGTCCCAGTAGGCGCCCTTGACCAGGCGCACCATGAAGCGCTGGCCGGTGCGATGGCCAAGGTCGTGCAGCCAGTCCAGGACATATCCCGCGCGTTGCCCGTAGGCCTGCACGACCACGCCGAAGCCGTCCCAGCCCGCCAGCGCCGGGTCGGTGGCCACGGCCTCGATCACGTCAAGCGAGAGCGACAGTCGGTCGGCCTCTTCCGCGTCGATGTTGAAACCCTGCCCGGCGGATTTCGCCAGCAGGGCGAGGGACCGCAGCCGCGGCACCAGTTCGTCCATCACGCGGTCGCGCTGGGCCTCTTCGTAACGGGCGTGCAGCGCTGACAGCTTGACCGAGATCCCGGGGTTCTGCGTGACGTCATGCGATGTACACGCCCCGGCGATGGCGCTGATGGCGCGGGAATAGGACAGGTGGTAGTGGCGCGCGTCGGCATCCGTGCGCGCTGCCTCTCCCAGCATGTCGTAGGAATAGGTGAAGCCGATCTTCTCCATTCCTGCGGCGCGTTTCATGGCGGCCTGGATATCCTCACCCAGCACGAACTGGCGCCCCATCTCGCGCATCGCGCGGCCCACGGCAGAGCGGATCACCGGCTCGCCCAATCGCTTGATCGCACCCCGAAGATGGCCGGCGGGACCCGGTTTGCGGTCGGCCAGCACCTTCCCCGTCAGCATCAGCCCCCAGGTCGAGGCATTGACCAGGGAAGACGCGGAATGCCCCAGGTGCTTGCCCCAATCGCTGGGGGCGATCTTGTCCTCGATCAGGGCGTCGATGGTCTCGGCATCGGGCACGCGCAGCAACGCCTCGGCCAGGCACATCAGCGCGATCCCTTCTTCGGTGGACAACCCGTATTCGGCCAGGAAGACCTCCATCAGCCCCGGCGAGGCGGCGCCGCGAATCCGCCGCACCAGATCGGCCGCGCCATCGCGGATGACGGCGCGCGCGGCGGGGTCCAGGTCGGCACGGGCCACGAGATTACCCACGAGGGCGGCTTCGTCGGCCAGGTAATGCGCATCGATGGCTTGGCGCAGGTCGGCCGGCGTGGTCATGTTGGTCATGGCGAGGTCCCCGAATCCATTTGTTCCAGGATATACCGTTGCATCAAGTCAATTCGGCCTCTATAATTTTAAAATGAGGTCGAATGGACCAAACTTAGGGGATAAAAATGACCAATCGACCTTACGAATTGGATGCCTTCGACCGCAAGATTCTCGATGTCATCGCGGTGGATGGCCGCATCAGCGTGACAGAACTGGCCCGCCGCATCGGACTGTCCAAGTCGCCGACCCAGGCGCGGCTGAAACGGCTGGAGGAAACCGGTGTCGTGCGTGGCTACCGGGCGCTGTTCGACCCGATCCGTCTTGGACGGGACCACGTCGCCTTTGTCGAAGTCAAGCTTTCCGACACCCGCGAGGCGGCGCTCGCGGCCTTCAACGACTCCGTCACGCAGGTGCCCGAGATCGAGCAATGTCACCTGATCGCGGGGGCCTTCGACTACCTGCTGAAGGTACGCACCTCTTCCATGGGGGCCTACCGGATGGTTCTGGCCGACAGTATCTCGACCCTGCCGCATGTCGCGAATACCTCGACTTACGTGGCCATGCAGGCGGTGAAGGAAGAGGGCGTGACAGCCGTCGCGCAGGCCTGACTTGACCTTGCGCCAGGGCGCGCCACCTTTTCGGTGATGAGATTCCTGCTGCCCCTCGCTCTGATCTCGGGCCCCGCCCTGGCTGACTGCCCGGCTCCGCCGGACCATACCGCAGCCTTCGACGAAGCCATCGCGCAATTGCAGGGCAGCAGCAACGAGATGGAGGCTCGCGAGCACAACGCCACGCTGTGGGGGCTTTGGCTTGATGCGCCGGACGAGCGCGCTCAAACCATGCTGGACGAAGGCATGGCCCGCCGCGAAAGCTATGACTTCCTTGGCTCCATCGCGGTGTTGTCGCGGCTGGTGGACTATTGCCCCGATTACGCCGAGGGTTACAACCAGCGCGCGTTTTCCTACTTCGTCGCGCGCCGCTACGAAGAGGCCCGCGCCGACCTCGAGCGTGCCCTGGAGCTGAACAACCGCCACATCGGCGCCCTTTCGGGGATGGCACTGGCGCTTATCGAGCTGGACCGTCCCGCCGAGGCCATCCCCTGGCTGCGCCGGGCAGTCGAATTGCATCCCTTCCTGGCCGAGCGCGCCCTGCTGGACAGGCTGCCGGGCGAGGATATCTGACTTTTCCCCGGCTGCCATGGCCCCTATGCTGCACGAACCTCTGGCAGAGGCCCGCGTGGTGGAATGGTAGACACAGGGGACTTAAAATCCCTAGGCCGGAAGGCCGTGCCGGTTCGAGTCCGGCCGCGGGCACCACGTAATTTATTTAAATATTTGATTATTAAAGAAAAAATATAAAACTACGCATTCCTATCCCCCCAATTGTCCACCCTTACATGCCTGGTAGTTGGCAACCAGTACGGGCCGATGCGATATGGTTCACTGAAGATCGGCTTGGCAGCGAGGCCAAAAGCGCCAGACGAGGTATATTGGAGCGGCGGACCGGGTTCGAACCGGCGACCTGCAGGATGGAAACCTGCCGCTTCCGTAACAGGGCGGTTGTGGTCAAGTGAGAATTTCAAAGCAAAGCCATTGGCCAACCCGTTTG
>Ga0102928_1000291_pt1 | contig 31659 bp, 28 predicted proteins | sample SalPonR1_B_D1_MG_FD_78504 | JGI IMG/M metagenome (GOLD analysis project Ga0102928, IMG submission 78504) | Salt pond soil microbial communities from South San Francisco under conditions of wetland restoration - Salt Pond MetaG R1_B_D1_MG | ecosystem: Environmental > Aquatic > Marine > Intertidal...
ATCTTCAATCACGTCTTGTTTATGTTGTATCGTTTCCTCCCTCGAGGGAGGACTAAGGAGGGTGTAGACACTCAATCCCTCATCTCACAAATCAAATCCTTCAATTCTCTAATAATGTGAGCCAAGTTTTCTTCAATATCTTCATTTGTATAGCGTATAAATTTCACTCCTAATTTTTCAATTCTTGCTTGACGAATGCCATCTTCTAAGACATTATCCTCATGAATTCTACCATCTATTTCAATAGCCAGGCCAATATCTTTAATTTAAAAATCTACAACATAATCAAGAATAGGCATTTGTCTTCTCATAACAATATCTAATTTTGAGCTTTTTGTTGCCTTCCAAAATAATTTCTCCTGAGGTGTCATCCTTTTTCTTAATCGAGATGCCAATTCTCTAGCCTCTCTAGTATATGGTAGGATGTTATGGTTTCTCATTAGAGATTTTTAGACTAAAATAGAAAAGTTACGTTAGAAACACCCTTTGCCTTCGGCATTTCCCTCAAGGGAAAACCTAAAAACATGTTTTTAGTTCTTCATCGAGGTCCTCCCTTAGCCTGTGCCGAATTGAGTTCGGTAAGGGAGGATTTAGGAGGGTGTTTTTACTATGCAAGTCCTCACCCTCTATACCGTATTTAGTTCGGTAAGGGAGGACTAAGGAGGGTGTTCTATAAGCCAAGCATTTTCTATTACATAAGCTTGACAACCTGCATATTTTCTAATTCCTTTTTTTGCTATATTCGTGCATCGCAAGATAAGTGTATATGAAAACCAAAATCAAAGATATATCAGAATTAGATCTTAGTAAGACTTATACATATGCTGATTATTTAACCTGGTGGTTTGAGGAAAGAGTTGAACTTTTTAAAGGTAAAATTCATAAAGTAGGTAAAACGCCAAAAAGAATTCATAGTGAGGTTCGTGGTAAAATAGTAATGGCATTATGGAAATTTATAAAAGAAAATAATTATGAAGTTTATACGGCGCCTTTTGATGTAAGACTGAATACGGATCAGAATTTACCACACCATGAAATCTATACGGTTGTTCAACCCGATATAGTAGTTATTTGTAACAAAGATATATTAGATGATTTGGGAGCCAATGGTGCTCCCGATTTGATTGTTGAAATCCTATCCCCATCTACCATAAAAAAAGATTACACTGAGAAATTTAACCTTTATGAAGAAAATGGCGTCAAGGAATATTGGATAGCCAACCCTGAGGGCAGATCTCTTCAGATTTTTCATTTGGAGAATGACAAATATATAGAATTAGAAACCTATGAAGAAAAAGTAGAAGTCATTTCATCAAAATTATTTACGGATTTAAAAATTGAAATGACCGATGTTTTTGAATATTAGACTGTCGATTCCAAAACATTATTTTAGAGAACAAAAATACAAAGGCCAAATTTTTCAACACTCAGCAGGTTTTCTTATTGAGTGTTGTTATTTTTGAAGACTAGTATAAATATAATAATCATGAAACCACTTTTTTATTTTTTAGCATTAAACATTTGTTTGCTATGTTATAGTCCGTTGTCAGCACAGGAAAATCAATTCAAAAACACAACTTCAGTTTCTAAATCTGAAAAAGAGAATAATGAATTTGCTGAGAAGTTAGACTTTAATAAAGAACAAAGGGTAAAATTTGAGGCGATAAACAAAGCCTACGAAGAAAATGTAAATGCTTTAAAAATTAAATCAAAATCTAAAAAAACAACCCGAAAGCTTAAAGCCCTCGAAAAAGAGAGAGACAAAGCACTTAAAGATTTATTGTCTAAAGAACAATTTCAAAAATATATAGAATTGAGAAGAGAAGAAAGGGGAAGGTTAAAAACGTTGATCAGAAAAAGTAATGGGCAATAGTCAGATATGAGTGTAGATGCTATAAGCACCAACTTAGAGTTTAATACTCTTTAAAATAAAAAACGCTTCTTTAAAATCAGCAATTTGAAAAATTCATTCAGCTGAGAAGAGAAAAAAGGAACAGCTTAAAAAAAGTTAATTAGAAAAAACTACAGTCAATAGTAGTTAAAATTTAAATAGTTCAATTTAAAATGTTTGTATAAATTAAATTAATTTGTGTATTAGTGGTCTATAATTTTGCCACGAATGCACGAATAAATCATTTTTCATGACAGCAAATTAAGCAAATAGTAAAATTTACTCATTAGAAAAATCATAGAATTTTATTATTTTAAAAATATGGATTAAAGCTACTCCAAACGTGTTACTAAATTGATAATCATTAGTGCATTAGTGGCTGATTATTTTGCCACGAATGCACGAATAAATCTTTATTCATGACACTATATTAAGCAAATAGTAAAATTTACTCATTACAAAAATCATGGAATTTTATTATTTTAAAAATATGGATTAAAGCTACTCCAAACGTGTTACTAAATAGATAATCATTAGTGCATTAGTGGCTCATTATTTTGCTACGAATGCACGAATAAATATATTCTCATGACACTATATTAAGCAAATAGTAAAATTTACTCATTACAAAAATCATGGAATTTTATTATTTTAAAAATATGGATTAAAGCTACTCCAAACGTGTTACTAAATTGATAATCATTAGTGCATTAGTGGCTCATTATTTTGCCACGAATGCACGAATAAATCTATTTTCATGACACTATATTAAGCAAATAGTAAAATTTACTCATTACAAAAATCATAGAATTTTATTATTTTAAAAATATGGATTAAAGCTACTCCAAACGTGTTACTAAATTGATAATCATTAGTGCATTGGTGGCTCATTATTTTGCCACGAATGCACGAATAATTTTTTTTCATGACAGCTTCTTTTTAAATTAATAAGCGCCCACAAATTCAGCTTCAAAACAAGTTTCAAAATGTTGTTTTAATTTGGTCTTGACCTCTTCTTCATCAACTCTGGTCTGTCCCAATTCTATGTTGAGTGAAGTGACGGCTTTATCCTTTATTCCGCAAGGTACAATATTATCAAAATACCCTAAATCTGCATTCACATTAAAAGCAAACCCATGCATGGTGACCCAACGTGAAGCGCGAACACCCATGGCACAAATTTTTCTGGCAAAAGGCGTATCAACGTCAAGCCATACGCCGGTTTCTCCTTTACTACGTTCTGCTTTTAGGCCATAATCTTGTAAAGTGAGAATAATCACTTCCTCGAGTAGCCTTAAATATTTATGAATATCGGTAAAAAAATTGTCCAGGTCTAAAATGGGATAACCTACAATTTGTCCGGGGCCGTGATAGGTTATATCGCCACCGCGGTTAATTTTATAGAACGTAGCACCTTTTTCTTTAAGTTGCTCTTCGTTAAGTAAGAGGTGTTCCAGTTTTCCACTTTTTCCTAAGGTATAAACATGCGGATGTTCAACAAACAAAAAGTAATTTGGGGTGTTGTTATTTTGATCTTGTCTTCGGTTTTGGATTTTAATGTTTAGGATTTTATCAAATATATCCTCTTGATAATCCCAGGTCTCCTTATAATCTTTAAGACCTAAATCTTCTAAAATGACTTGTTTGTTCATAAATAATATTTCGATATATCAGACGTATAATTGCTTTCTGAAAAATTTAACTTTCAAGACTCTATTGATTTTCTAGTCATCATAGGTGTCTTTAAGACCACACAGCTTGGCTTCGGCTCCATTCAGCCACATGTAAGGTCTGATGAGTTTGCCAAACGAAATTAAAATTTATCAAACAAATTATTGACCTGTATAGGTTACAAAGTTACAAAATTAAATACCGAGTCATTCAATGTTAACGGAGCTAGAATGATACTTTAATATATATTATAAAATGAAAAAATCGTTTCTTTGTAAAAAAAAGCATTGAATAAGTTAAAAGATTTTTTATACATTTTATTTATCGCACTGTTCATTTACGGTTGCGCGCAGATAAGTAGACCGGAAGGCGGCCCAAAAGATGAAGATCCTCCTAAATTTGTATCTGCAAGCCCTGAAAATTATTCTTTGCTATTTGACGAAGAAAAAATCGAAATACAATTTGATGAATATGTAAAGCTGAACAACCCTCAGCAGCAAATTATCTTTTCACCGCCCATACTACCAAGACCTGAAATTTCGCCTATGGGAGTAGCATCAAAGGAGGTTAAGATTGAGTTGGCCTTAGACTCAATTCAGGATAATACTACGTATACCATTAATTTTGGTCAGAGCATTGAAGACAACAATGAAGGCAATCCATTGCCCTTTTTTAAGTATGTGTTTTCCACCGGTGATTACCTTGATTCATTAAAGCTTGAAGGTAGGATTAATGACATGAACTATAGAGAAGCCCCGGAATTTGTAAGTGTAATGCTTTACGAAAAAGACAGTCTATATTCAGATTCTATTGTGTTTAAAGATATTCCAACCTACGTGTCTTATGTTATGGACTCTACAAACACCTTTAGTTTAGAAAACATGAGAGCGGGAACCTATAAGCTCATAGCCTTAGAGGATAAGAACAACGATTATAAGTTTAATCCCGGTAGAGAGAAAATTGGTTATGTAGAAGACTATATTGAACTCCCTACACAGGTCAGTTATATTCTAAATATATTTGATACCTATAAAGATTTTAAACCGGTAAGGCCTAAGCAGGTGAGTAAAAATCATTTCATTTTTGGTTACGAGGGGATTTTAGATACGACAGACTTTGAAATCGACTTGCTTTCCAAGGCTCCGGATACACTTGAACATAGAATTACCAAAAGGCGCGATGCGGATACATTAGACTATTGGTTAAATTCTTATTTTAAAACAGATAGTCTGATTTTTAGCTTCAACTATCAAGATACCTCAGATTCATTGGTGGTTAGGACGAAAGATATAGAAGCAGATTCACTACAACTAGAAACCAAACCAAGCAGTATAATAGGGTTTGAAGAGGCTTTTTATATCAGAGCAAATTTGCCACTCACAGCAATAGATACCAGTAAAATTAGTCTAGTAGACGCAGATACGCTAGATGTAAGCTATTCGGCAAAATTGGAGAAATTTCAAAATCAAGTTCGGCTACAGTTTGATAAAAAAGAAAATACCAGCTATAATATCACTATTCTGCCTCATGCACTTATTGATTTTTATGGGCATACCAATGATACCTTAAACGTGAATTTGAGAACTAAGAAAAAATCAGATTTTAGCTTATTAAATCTTACGATTACAAACCTGGATCGTTATCCGGCCATCGTGCAGATTGTAAATGACAAAGAAGAGGTTTTAAAATCTGTGACATTAACCAATACCAACACCCATACCTTTGAATACATTCCACCTCAAAGTGGTAAATCTTATATTAAAGTGATTTATGACGATAATGAAAATGGAGTTTGGGATCCTGGTGATTATTTAAAAAACATACAACCTGAAGAAGTAAAATATGCTGAATTAAAAAGTGAACTCCGCGCCAATTGGGATATTGTAGAGTCTGTTAGGTTAGAGTAATTGAAACCCATCCTGATCTTTCAAGAACCCAAATTTCTCTCTGCTTGTTTCGATGTGTTCTTTAGATAGAACTTGAGTTTCTACAAAGGCTTCTTCGAATAAATCTGTTGTGATTTTACTCCCTAAGGCATCATAAATTGCTGAATGTCCGGAATGAGGAAAGCCATTGCCATCTTGACCAATGCGGTTTACACCAATACAATAGCTCATGTTTTCTATGGCGCGGGCTTTAAGTAAAGCGTCCCAGGCAGCTACCCGCTTTTCCGGCCAGTTGGCGACGAAAATTAGTAAATCATAATCTTCTTTATTTCTAATCCATACCGGAAAACGCAAATCATAACACACCAAAGGGCAGATTTTCCAGCCTTTATAATCTACAATCAACTTTTGTTCTCCTGCTGAATAATAATGTTGTTCCCCGGCTAAGGTGAAGAGGTGTTTTTTGTCGTAAGTCTGGTAGCTTCTATCAGGTTTTACAAACAAAAGGCGATTGTAGAAATGGCCATTATCTTTTATCATGGCACTACCAGTAACGGCGGCTTGTTTTTTATGTGCTTGTTCTCTAAGCCAACCCAGGGTTTTGCCCTGGGGACTATCGTAATGCTGTTGCGAATTCATACTAAAACCGGTGGTAAACATTTCGGGTAATACAATTAAATCTGTATCGAGGTCAATGGCATCAATCAATTCTGAAAAATGCTGAAAATTTGCCGGTTTGTCTTCCCAAGCCAAGTCGGTTTGAATAATGCTGACGGTGAGATTTTTAGTTGTCATAATTACAATAACTTCTATTGTAAAAATAAAAAATCTCAATGATTTCTAAATATGTTCTAGCTTTAATTTAGTGGTTTTTAATGATGATTTGGGCATTTAAACTTAGCCTCTACAATATTTAGACGTATTGTTTTTCGCAATTTCTAAACATCCTGAAAATATACCCTTTATGAGGTATTTTCTCACTTTAAAGGATTTTTGAATATTACCATAAATAATTAAACCTTAAAACTGTGGAAAAATTAATTTTTACAGCCTTGATTGGTTTTGTATTATATTTCAATTCAGATGCTCAAAATTACTCAGTAGCAACTTCTGTAAATCCTGTAATACTTTGCAATTCAAGCACAATTACATCAGTTAATATCGATATAAAGTGCGAAGGCTCTTGCAATGCTATTGTTGAATATTAGAATCGTTTTGGAAAATGGTCTTATCAATCCACAAAATCATATTTATAGAATACATGTGTATAGTGCAAAAGCCTCAGTCAATAGGTTCAATCTCAATGATGCTGAATATACAAACGTTGAAATATACGCTAAGAAAACCAGTAATTAAAAGTACGCAAAACGCGGTATAAAAATCATGACAGACGTAGGTGTAGGTTTTGCAAAAATTTTTGTAGTTATATTTTTTCAGGTTTTAAAAGTCCGGCTCTTTTGAGTAATGCTTCAGGATTGGGTTTCTGGCCTCTAAATCTTTTATATAATGACATTGGTTCTTCGGTACCGCCTTTTTCTAAAATATGGGTTTTAAATGCCCTAGCAATTTTAGCATCAAAAATGCCATTGTCTTTAAAAGCCTCAAACGCATCAGCATCAAGCACTTCAGCCCATTTGTAAGAATAATACCCCGCAGAATACCCGCCTTGAAAAATATGCGAAAAAGCTGTACTCATACAGTTTTCTTCAACATCATCAACCAATTTTGTAGGTTCAAAAGCGGCTTTCTCAAAATCTTTTACAGTTTTAATTTTTTCTGGATTTGTATGATGCCAGGCCATATCGAGTAGTCCAAAACTGAGCTGTCTCAAAGTTTGCATACCTTCGTTAAAATTGGCAGCGGCTTTAATTTGATTGACGTATTCTCCCGGAATGGGTTTCCCGGTTTTATAATGTTTAGCAAACAAGTCTAAAGCTTCTTTTTCATAACACCAATTTTCTAATAATTGACTTGGTAATTCAACAAAGTCCCAATAAACCGATGGTCCGGACAGGCTCCTGTACTTGGTGTTGCCCAACATGCCATGTAAAGCATGACCAAATTCGTGAAATAGAGTAGTGACCTCATTAAAGGTTAATAAAGCAGGTTGGGTTTTAGTCGGTTTGCTAAAGTTACAAACAATAGACACTTGAGGCCTCTCATTTAAAGTCTCGGTTTTAAACTGATTTTTATACAAGGTCATCCAAGCGCCATCGCGTTTGCCTGGACGTGGATGAAAATCGGCGTAGAAAATCGCTTTAAAGTTTTGATGGTTGTCGTAAACTTTATAGGTTTTGACCTCATCATGGTATTTATCAATAGTATTGACTTCTTTAAAATTTAAACCATAAAGCTTATGGGCAATCAAGAATACGCCATTAATAACTTGATTGAGTGGAAAATAAGGTTTTAGTAATTCGTCGTCTAAATTGAATTTCTGTTGCTTGAGTTTTTCAGTATAGAAAGCGATGTCCCATTTTTGTAATTTATCAAGACCGTCCATGTTTTGAGCAAAATTTGAAAGTTCTTCAAATTCTTTTTGTGCCGCAGGTTTTGCTTTAGACAACAAATCTTCTAGGAAGCTATTCACTCTAATGGGAGATTTTGCCATGCGTTCTTCAAGAATATACTCGGCATGAGTTTCATACCCTAAAAGCTGCGCCCGTTCATGCCTCAATTTCACAATAGACTTTACAATATCCTCGTTGTTGTTGTCATTATTTTGGAACCCTCGTTTACCAAAAGCCAGCGCTAATGCTTTTCGAAGCTTTCGATTTTCACAATACTTCATAAACGGCACATAACTAGGATATTGCAACGTAAAAATATAGCCGGATTTATTCTGTTCTTTGGCTAATTCTGCTGCTGTTTCAAGTTGATTTTCGGTAAGGCCTTTAAGTTCAGATTTGTGCTCAACCTGCAATTGATAAGCATTGGTTTCTGCCAAAACGTGTTGACCAAATTTCAAACTCAGTGTTGAAAGTTGGTTATCTATCTTACGTAATTTTTTCTGTTTCTCCTTTTTTAAGTTAGCCCCATTGCGCACAAAACTTTTATAGTGTTTATCTAATAGGGTTTTTTGCTCCGGACTTAAATTGAGCTCCTTTTTTTGCGTGTAAACCTGTTTTACAACTTCAAAAAGTTCAGCATTGGTCATAATGTCGTTTTGAAAATCGCTTAACCACGGCGAAACTTCCTGGGTAATTTGCTGTATGTTTTCATTGGTTTCAGCCGAATTAAGATTGAACAAAATTAATGATATCCTTTCCAATTGATAGCCGGCATGGTCTAAAGCTGCAATGGTATTTTCAAAAGTTGGGGTTTTCTGTTGAGCGATGTCATCTACTTCCCGTTTTGCATTTTCAATAGCTGTTTTAATTGCGGGTTTAAAATGTTTAGGTTCTATTCTAGAAAAATTTGGGGTGTCAAATTCCTCTAATAATGGGTTGTCTGTATTCATAAATTTATTCGTATTTTTTAATTTCTTCTGTGGCTTCTAAGATGTTGTAATTCTTCCAAATCTCAGGATTATAGGTATCTAATTTTTCCTCAAAAATATAGCTATCAGGATCAAAATTGATGTTATTTGGGTCAATATCTTCTGTATTAACCACTAGATATTCGCTCTCTCTTACAGAATTGCTTTCCACATGTAAAGAAATTTTAAATTTAACGCGCTCATCCCTGTCCTCATTATTTTCTTTTAATACAAAACTTCGGTCAAAATACACATACTGATTGGCACTTGACTTATAAAGCAGTGGTGTATATGTTTTATCTCTATTTCTTTTAAAAATGTACTGGTATTTGCTGTCGTACACTCTATATTTTACACCAAGCAAAAATTTGAGATTAACTCCGGCTTCCTTTTTACCTTCAACCAGCTCATATTCCAGTTTTAGTAATCCAAAATCTTCAGCATTAATAAAAGCCTTACCGCGATATTTAGCAGAATTTCTGCCCGGTTCAAAATTAATAATATAAACAATGTCATCATTATAATAGCTCATGTCTTCTAGTCTAAAGTCATACTTTCTGCTTTTTTCAAACATTTCCAATGAGCCGAGACTATGGGCTTTAGATATAATTTTAGCCGAGGTTTTGGAATACCTGTTCTTTATGGTGTCCTTTTTTTTGGGATCATCTTCCACAATAAATTGGGCTGTGCTTAAAGAATCTTCTACTGGTATAATTCCGGTTCTCACTTTAAACGTAGATTCGGTATTCAGGGCCTCAATAAGTTCTTTAAAAATGTTATTTTGGATGTTTTCCATAGAGTTGTCTTTATCTTCATTGATAAGATAGGTGTTTTTTATATATTCTACGGCAGAAGAATCCTTAAGGTAATAAGTGTTGTAAAGCACATCTCTAAAACTGGAAGATTTTTTTCCTTTAATTTTGTTGAAATAGGCTTCAACTTTTTCATTAAATTTTTTCCGTTTAGACCTGGACATGAATGAAGATCTGTCGAGTTCAATTCCATTTTTAACAGGTTCATCAGTGTATTTACTTCTTGAAAAAATTTGAAATTTTGCCGGTGATACACGATGTCTAAGCTCAACACTGTCTTTAAAGATTTCAATGATTTCTTCGGCTGAATATTTATTGGCCGATACCACTACCTCATCTAACATTTCTTCCTGAACCTTCAGAAATACAGTATCTAAAGGTTTAAGTTGATCGGCTGATAATTTCAGCTTTTTGTACCCCAAACTGGAAAACGTCAGGCTATCTGTTTCGTTTAGGTTTTGTAAATTTATTTTAAAATAGCCGTCAGTATTTGAAATTACACCAGTGTTTTGAGTGGTATACACATTTGCAAAAACAACCGGAATGTCATTTTTTTGATCATAAATAATGCCTTGATAAGACTGGCTAAGTAAAGATTGAAATGATAATAATACTAATACCAGGAATAAAGTTTTCATGGAGTTTTTTTTAAAAATTAAATGTATAACTTGAGCAAGTAAGCAGGATTTAGATTAACTAAAGCTTAATAGAAATAGCGCTATTTTGTGTAGGTTTTATTGTCTTTTAACTTTTTGTTTTTATAGCTTTCACAATAAACAGCAACAATCTTACTACCATCTCTCAAGACAAAATGCTAATGAGGTCTAGATGAAAAACCAGTGTTACAATTTTGCCCCCATCAACTCCACTTTTTTTATATTTTGCCCGACTCCTACTTAGTGAAGCCTTTGGCTTTAAGAGTAAGTCATGTGCAAAGGTGTTAGCCTCATCTTTGATGATAATTGTAAGGATAAGGCTCTGCAGCTCCCGACCACGAATTTTGCTAAAATAGTCGATATTTTTCACTACTTTACCCAATCTTGCATAGGCAGGGGCTCACAAAGAAGACATATATTTTTAAGTAACTGAATATCATAATATAAATACATGTGTGAAACGCCTATGTCAGATAAAATGGGTATGCTACAAAAATAATTTAGTGTTGAGCAATACAAAACAATCTCAAAGTTATTTTTTCATTTTTTTAGCATTTGACTTGTAATACTTCTTGAAATAATCTAAATTTAGCACAAATTAAAATATTATGAAATCAATTATTTACATAGCATTTATTGTTTTTACCACAATTGGCGTATATGCGCAGGACAATAACGAAACTGAGATGGCAGAATCTTCAAAAGCCCTCGCTACCAAAATTAGTCAGGAGTTGAATTTTGACGATAATGAAACTTTGTACCTTTACAGAGCAATTTATTCAATAGAAAAAACGCGTCATAGAGCAGAAGAGCAATTAAGTGATAATCCGGAGCAACTTAGTGCCACCAATCAAAAAATAAAAAAAACATTTCATAAAATGCTAGCCGCAAAATTTTCAGAAAGTGAAATTGCTAGTATAAAACAGTTGGTAGGTAAAGCAGAGTAACATTATTAAAAATAAAGTTTAAACCTGTTGTTATCCAACAGGCTTTTTATGAGTATATTTTATGTTTTAAACCTGCTTTGAGATGGTGTATTTAAAAAAGTGAGTTGAACAAACTCCGTTTTTGTTTTCAATATAGGATGCTTTTGTTGAAGCCCGAACTAATCCTTGATTACGCATTATGCAATTGAAAAATCTAATACTTTAGACTTGTGTCTAATATAGCATTAATAGTCTGTCGACACGGCTCTTAAGCTCAACATCTGGTATTAGGTAAACCTTCTTATTATCTGCTTTGCCTGATTGTAATACGATGACCCAAAAAGATTAACGTGAACTAATACATAGTAGAGTTGCCACAGTGAAATTCGAGATTCCCAATGTTGTTGTAGTGGAAACATATCGTTATAAATGTCAAATATTTTCTGAGGATACCCGCCAAATAGCTTCATCATAGCCAAATCCATTTCTCTTGGAGCGTGAGCAATAGCGGGATCGAAAATACAGGCATTTTCATCCGTTGTAATAAGATAATTGCCGGACCATAAATCGCCGTGAATTAAGGATGCTTTTTCTTTTGGAATTACGTTTTCTAAAGTCTTATAAAATTGATCAATGTCTTTAAAATCGAAACCTTTTTCTCGAGCCCACTTAAACTGTGGCTCTAGCCTTAGGTTAATGTAAAAATCGAGGCTGTTGTTTTCTTGAGGTAAATTGTGCTGTGGTAAGCGACCAATGTAATTATTAAATTCAAGGCCGTAACGATCTGATTGATGTTTATGAAGTTTTGCTAATGCTCTTGCGAATGCTTCTGAAAAATTGTAACTGCTATCAGATGCCATATACTCTAGAATTAAATAGGTTTTATCATTATATTCTCCATATCCTATAACTTTTGGTATGATAAAACTTTCAGTCTTCGATAGCATGTCAAGAGATTTGGCTTCTACTTCAAACATTTTTGGAAACATATGGGCCACATTGAGCTTAATGACATAATCTCCATCTAAAGAATCAACTTTATAAACCTGATTGATGTCGCCACCTGCCAGCGGTTTAGCCTTGAGAATTTTAATCTGGTGTTGCTTACAAATCTCTTTTATGTAGGACATCATCAAGTATTATTTCGCACATAGGTTTCATAAGTAAAGCTATACTTATGCTTTTCATCTTTTGGATGTACTTGACTTTCAATTAATTTCCAAGTTTCAGGTTGAATTTCGGGAAAATAAGTATCTGCCTCAAATTTAGCCTGCACTCTGGTCAATTCTAATATATCGACATTTTCCATAAATTGACGGTAAATTTCACCACCGCCAATCACATAAGCAACATCCTGATCTTTAACTTTTTCTAGAGCTTCTGGTATACTTTCAACAACGATACAATGCTTATCCGGATAGTTTTCCTGTCTTGTGAGTACAATATGCGTTCTGTTAGGGAGTGGTTTGGGAAAAGATTCAAAGGTTCTTCTTCCCATAATAATATGATGATGGCTGGTTAGAGCTTTAAAACGTTTAAAATCATCAGGTAGATGCCATAATAATTTATTGTCTTTACCGAGTTCATTTAGTTCTCCAATAGCTGCAATACTAATTAATTTCAATTTTTATCGTTTTTCTTAGGGGTTTCAATGGCTTTTTTAGGGATTTCTGCATCTCCGGCATTCGTTTCTTCGAGGGGATATTTTTTGTCAACTTTAGCCTGTAGTTTTTTTAATTTTTTCAATTGCAATTCTACGAGTTTGTTCATGTATTTTTCTTCCCAGGCTCTGCCCATGAGTTTTTCAACAAAAAACACATTAATAGCATGAGCAATAAGAAAAAATGACCAAATTAATGTTGCTGACACATACCAGGGTAAACCAAAAGGCCTGAATTCATTTTGGTATTGTAAGACCAAATTTAGAAACATTAAAACTAAAGCCCCGGCAATGAAAAAAACCAAATGATACACCAATCGTTTCTTTTGCCTGATGCGACGATTTGCATTTTTAAACAATTCTTTTTGGTCTATATCCAAATCTTTTGTTGACATAATGTATTTTTAGTCTTTCAAATTTAAGCTAAATGTCTTTGAATATCAAATCTAATTTTCCCCAAACTAAAAATTTAACTTACCTCAATACAGCGGCTTGCGGTCTGTTGTCCAAAACAGTTTTAAATTTTAAACAGAAAGACCTTCAGCGGTTTTACCACCACGGAAGTGAATATCTAGCTGATGAGCACGAAATTTTACAACGAACCAGAGCTAAAATTTCAAATATATTTAATACTGATGTTGAAAGAATAGGTATGACGCCAAATTTCAGTTTGGCTTACAACGCAGTTTTAGACAGTCTTCCTTCAAAATCCCGTTTTTTATGTTTAGAAGACGACTATTTTTCGGTAGTGATGCCTATTAAATCGCGAGGATTTCAGCATCATAGCTTACCTATAACCGCTGAAGTAGAATCTGATATTTATGATTATGTCTCGAGGCATAAGCCCGATGTTTTGGCCTTGAGTTCTGTTCAGTATTTGAGCGGTATTAAAATAAGTTATGATTTTTTTTCAAAACTAAAACAGGACTTTCCTCGATTAAAAATCCTTGTTGATGGCACTCAACATTTAGGTACAGAAAAATTTGATTTTAAACAATCGGGGATTGATTTGTTGATTTCCAGCTGTTACAAATGGTTGAATGCTGGTTTTGGAAATGCTATTGTTTTAATTTCTGACGACCTTTACAGGAGTTTATCACCACAACAAGTGGGTTCTAATTCTTATGTAGATAAAGCAAATTTCAAACAAAGTCCAATGGGTTTTTTGGAACCGGGGCATTATGATTTAAATACAATTGGAGCTTTGAAAACCGCATTAGATTTTCATTACAATACAATAGGCATAGAAACAATTGAAACGCAAATAAAGTCAATTTCTGAAAAAGCTATTGGTGAATTAAAAGACTTAGGTCTTCTTGAAGAAAAGGTGATGCGCAGAAAATCACATTCAGGCATTTTTATGTTGAATATAAGTCAGGATAAATTTGAATATTTTCAAAATGCTAATATTATTTTATCAAAACGCGGTCTAGGTTTACGTATTAGCTTTCATTATTACAACACATTTGACGATTTGGAACGATTAATAAGTGTTTTAAAGGCTTAATATTCAGTTTTATAAGGTTTTTGGGTTTTGTTTTTTTAGAAATTCTTTAAAAATTTTGCAACTGATAACGTTTGCGTAGTAAATTAATGTTGTGAAAATGTTATCAAACCACGATTATTCATAAAAAAACCATGATATCTATAAAATATGTTGACAAAATGCTTATAGTTATTAAATTTGTAGCAAAAAAACCATGGCAATTAAGAAACAATTTTTAAAGACAAAGCCTATTTGTAAAGTGACTTTTACAATAGAGGCTCCAGATGCAAAGAACGCATTTGTTTGTGGCGACTTCAATAATTGGAGCGAAAAGAAAAACGAACTTAAAAAGTTGAAAAACGGTAACTTTAAAGGCACAATTGACCTTGAGAAAGACAACACTCATGAATTCAAGTACTTAGTAGATGGTAATTGGATGAATGAGGAGCAGGCAGACAGTTTTAAATGGAACGATCTAGGTTCAGAAAATAGTGTTTTAGAAGTATAAGCACTTCCGATTTAAAACTTCAAAACAGGGCTAAGTGTCATTACTTGGCCTTGTTTTGTTTCATAAATCTGACTTTTAACCATTAACTGTATAAGACTTTATAATAGTTAATGATCTCAATCTCCTTAACTTCTTAATCTTGAAATAGGGCTTAGCCGCTTTGAGATTCAGTAACATAATACTTTTCTACCTCAATGTTTGCAAAGTTCGCCAAGTCTTGCGCTTTGCATAAGCTGAATTGAGAAAACCAGAGGGTTCAAAATAAAAAAAGCCAAGCGAAAAATTCGTTTGGCTTTTATGGTTAAAATTGAAATGCTGTTATACAATCATTCCTGCAGCAACTGTTTCTTTAGTAGTATCGTCTATAAGAATAATACTACCGGTGTTTCTGTTTTCTCTATAAGTATCAATCATTAAACGATGTGTTGTTCTAATTTTAACACGAGCAATATCATTCATGCTAAGGCTTTTGTCCTCTTCGTCTTTTTCGAATTTATTGATGTCCATCTTATACACCACATCTTTAATCATGGCTTTCTTTTCATTGCTGGTATGCATAATGGTGTACTTGGTTCTTGGTTTAGAGGGTGCTCTGTTTAACCAGCACAGCATGACATCAAATTCCTGGGATGTTTCAGGTTGATTGTTTTTTCTCACAATCATGTCTCCACGGCTAATGTCTATATCATCTTCTAAGCAAACCGAGACAGACATTGGCGCAAAGGCTTCCTCAACAAATTCTGTACCTACATTAATGCTTTTTACTTTTGATACAAACCCGGAGGGTAATACCGCAACCTCTTCACCAACTCTTAAAATACCACTTTGAAGTCTTCCGGCATAGCCGCGATAGTCTATAAAGCCCTCTCGCTGTGGGCGAAGAACAGTTTGTACGGCCAGTCTTGTGTCAATTTTATTAATGTCGCTGCTGATATGAAGCGTTTCAAGGGCATGAAGAAGGGGTGAATCTTTGTACCATTTCATGTGTTTTGAACGGTTTACAACATTGTCTCCATTTAAAGCACTGATGGGGATATAGCGCACATCTTTAATGTATAACTTTGAAGAAAATTTTTCAAATTGTCTTACAATTTTATTGAAGACCTCTTCGCTATGGTCAACCAAGTCCATCTTATTCACACACACAATGATATGTGGAATTTGCAGCAGAGACGCAATATAAGCGTGTCTTTTAGTTTGCTCGATAACACCATGTCTGGCATCTATGAGAATAATAGCTGCATTTGCAGTAGAGGCTCCGGTGACCATGTTTCGGGTATATTCCACATGACCAGGTGTATCTGCAATAATAAATTTACGTTTTGGTGTGGTAAAATACCTGTAAGCCACGTCAATGGTAATGCCTTGCTCTCTTTCGTCTTTAAGACCATCAGTAAATAAAGCTAAATCTACGCCATCTATACCTTTTTGTTTACTGGTGTTCTCTACGGCACTCATCTGATCTTCAAATATAGATTTTGAATCGTAAAGTAGTCGACCTATTAAGGTGCTTTTTCCATCATCTACACTTCCTGCAGTAGTAAATCTTAAAAGTTGATTATGTTTAATATCCATGTTAAATGTCTTTTTTATAAATAAATAATTAATGCGTGGTTTCTAGAAATAGCCTTCTTTTTTTCGATCTTCCATTGCTGTTTCAGAACGTTTGTCATCAGATCTGTTGCCGCGTTCTGTTTGTCGCATGGTAGACACTTCCTGTACTATTTTTTCTAAAGTATCTGCATCAGACTCCATACCGCCTGTTATGGTAATATCACCAAGGGTTCTAAAACGAATTTTCTTAGTAACAATCTCTTCATGGTCTTCTAATTTGAGGAACTCAGAATTTGGAATCCAGGAATCATTTCTCCATACCACTTCGCGTTCGTGAGCAATATATAGTGATGGAATAGAAATGTTTTCTTTTAAGATGTAATTCCATACATCCATTTCTGTCCAGTTACTAATGGGGAAAGCTCTAAAGTGTTCCCCTTCAAAATACTTACCATTCAGTTGGTTCCATAATTCCGGTCTTTGGTTTTTAGGATCCCATTGGCCAAAATCATCTCGATGCGAGAAGAAACGTTCTTTAGCTCTAGCTTTTTCTTCGTCTCGTCTGCCACCGCCAATAGCACAATCTATTTTGTTGTCCTCTATGGCATCTAAAAGGGTTGTGATTTGTAGTGCATTTCGAGTGGCGTTTTTTCCTTTTTCTTCGGCCACACGCCCTTTGTCAATAGACTCTTGAACTAAGCCTACAATGAGATTTGCGTCGAGTTCTTTGACTAAGTCGTCTCTAAATTTTATAGTTTCAGGAAAGTTATGACCTGTATCTACATGCATTAGAGAAAATGGAATTTTGGCAGGATAAAAGGCTTTTTTGGCCAGATGTGTAACCAAAATAGAATCTTTACCTCCTGAAAATAAGATGACAGGATTCTGGAACTGTGCCCAAACTTCTCTGAGGATAAATATCGCTTCAGATTCTAGTTCATCGAGATAATTAAGATAGTATTTATTCATCATTAATAATTTTAAAAATTAGATTTAATATAGTCAAAGACCTCTTTTGCGGATTCTTCAATGCTTTTGTTTTCTGTTTTAATTTGTACTTCCGGGTGCTTTGGCGCTTCATAAGGTGCAGAAATTCCGGTAAAGTTTTTGATTTCACCTTTTCTGGCTTTGGCGTAAAGTCCTTTAACGTCTCTTTGTTCACAGACTTCAAGCGGCGTATCTACAAAAACCTCTATAAAGTCTTTTTCGCCAATGATGTCTTTTACAATTTTTCGGTCTGCAAGCCTTGGAGACACAAAAGCAGCCATACAAATTTGGCCTGAATCGACAAACAACTTTGCAACTTCTGCAATTCTTCTCAAATTTTCGGCACGGTCTTCAGCTGTAAATGTGAGGCCTTTATTGATACCTTGTCTTATATTGTCACCGTCTAAAGTATATGTTTTATACCCTGATTTAAACAATTGTTGTTCAACAGCGTTGGCAATGGTCGATTTACCGGAACCGGAAAGCCCCGTAAACCATAAGACAAAACCGCGCTGTCCAAGTTGTTTTTCACGATCCTGCCGAGTAATGTTATAGTGATGAAAAACAGTATTGTTATTCATAAATCAAGCTTTAGACACTAAAAAGTGTTTGTTTAATAAATCTTCTCTGTTGTAAACCATAGGTTTTTGCGTCTCCTGATCTATCACCTGTAAACCTACTGCTTCACAAATGGCTTGGCCGGCAGCAGTATCCCATTCCATGGTTGGTGCAAACCTGGGGTACACATCGGCTAAACCCTCAGCGACCAAACAAAACTTTAAAGAGCTTCCTTTAGAAACAATTTCAACAGGTTTATGTTGTTTGTTTTTTAAGTCGCTTATGAAGTTTTCAGTCGCTTCATTCATATGAGACCGGCTGCCAACTACTCTCATTTTATCAGCACCAACCGGATGAAGTACTTTTGCATTTTTGAAGTTTTCTTCAAAATTTTTACTGTGATCCCAAATGAGTTTGTAAGAGACATTTTCATCTACAAGTCCAACGAATAGTTCTTTGGTTACAGGGACATAAATGACCCCAAAAAGAGGCTTTTGATTGTCGATTAAAGCTATATTGACGGTAAATTCACCATTCTTTTTTACAAATTCTTTGGTGCCGTCGAGTGGATCTATAATCCAGCATTGCTTCCAGTGTTTGCGCTCGTCGTAAGTTTTGTTTTTATTTTCCTCACTAATCATGGGAATGTTCAAAGGGTCTAAAACGTCAACGATAGCCTGATTGGCTTTTTGATCTGCTAAGGTCAAAGGAGAATCATCACCTTTATACTCAACTGAAAAATCGGTGTCGTAAACCTCTAATATTTTCTCTCCACCCTTAATAGAGGCTAATATTGCTTGTATGTATATATTTTTCATCTTATTAATTTCGATGCAAACATACAATATTTTTTATTCCCTACTAATTTGGTAGAGATTAAATTAAGGTTAAGCCTATTTTTTTAGAACTATTATTAATTTTTCAATTTTTTGTCACGTATTTTTTAACTATATTGGTCAATAATAAATCTTTTAATCATGTTTGATAATATCATTAATATAATCATTGCGATACCCATCATCTTTTTAATTCTAAAAAGTTTTTTTATCGTCAAGCAACAAACTTCAGGAATTGTTGAGCGTTTAGGCAAATTTCAAAGTGTCCGGGGATCTGGATTCCAACTCAAAATTCCTATTATTGACAGCGTTGTAGGCCGAATTAATCTCAAAGTACAACAGTTGGACGTTTTGGTTGAAACCAAAACTAAAGATGATGTTTTTGTCAAGTTAAAAGTTTCGGTACAATATATGGTCATGAAAGACAGTGTATATGATGCATTTTATAAATTGGAAAGTCCCCGCGCACAAATCACCTCCTATGTATTTGATGTAGTGCGGGCTGAGGTGCCAAAAATGAAACTCGATGAGGTTTTTGAACGCAAAGACGATATAGCTGTTGCCGTAAAAGGTGAATTGAATGAAGCAATGCTAGATTATGGTTACGATATCATTAAAACACTTGTCACAGATATCGACCCTGATGAACAGGTAAAAGAAGCTATGAACCGAATTAATGCCTCAGAACGCGAAAAAGTAGCTGCTGAATTTGAGGCCGAAGCAGAACGTATAAAAATTGTTGCTAAAGCCCGTGCCGAAGCTGAAAGTAAACGCTTACAGGGCCAGGGAATAGCCGACCAAAGACGTGAAATTGCTCGAGGTCTTGAAGAAAGTGTTGATGTCTTAAATAATGTAGGAATTAACTCTCAGGAAGCCTCGGCATTGATTGTGGTGACTCAGCATTACGACACTCTGCAATCTATTGGCGAAGAGACAGATACAAATTTGATTTTATTGCCTAATTCGCCTCAGGCCGGAAGTGAAATGTTGAACAATATGATTGCTTCTTTTACAGCTTCAAGCCAAATAGGCGAAGAGATGAAAAAGAAAAACAGAGAAAAAGGAATTGGAAATCAGAATGATGTGTAAACAATCAAAATCAAAATTTCTTTTCTTTAACCTTTTTTTAATAGTGACCCATTTTAATTTTTTTTAAATTGAAAATTGAAATCAAAAATTTAAATATCATGAAATCCTTAAAGTCCATTTTTAAATTAGCTCCTTTTGTCTTAGTTTTATGTTTGGCATTTAATACTAACACAATTGCACAAAATGAAAAAGCCACCTCACCTCAAATTGCCGGTAATCAAACTGAATTTATCATAAATGAGCTAGATCTTGACGCTGCAAAAGCTAAAGATTTAAAATCTATTAACGATGCTTATTCAGATAAAATGAAACAACTGATGAAAAAGGGTTCAGGGGCTTCTGAAGAAGAAATTGAAGCCTTAAAAAGATCTCATACTAATAAAATTAGATCTGTTTTGGATATAGAAGAATATGAAAAGTATTTGCTGATGACGGCCAAACTTAAGAAAGAAAAAGAGGCAAAGGCTATGGATAAGAAAAATAAATACTAGTTAATCAGCAGAGACCACACAATTTTGAATGCGAAAATTTTAGGTTAGAAATTAAAACGACCACAGCAATATGTTGTGGTTTTTTTGATTTATAGGGCTACTTGAAAAAAAGCTTTATGACATTCTAAACGCAGACACTCCTCTTCAGCATTGATAATGTCGAACCCGCATTATGCATTAGAAATCATTCTAATGCATAAACGAATACCGAACGTTATTTTAATCCCGATTCTCGGGACAAGTTGTTTCTCGTTTCTACGAGTTACTTAAAATTTACATCGGCACAAAGTAAGAATACTCTACCCGCTGTCCGAAGTTTGTAACTTCAGACTCTCCCTTTATTTCTGCTTAGCGAAGCATACAACTATGCTCACTCCTTTTCATAATTAAACCTCTGTAGATTCAAACTTCAGAAATAAAGACACCTAAAATTCAAATCTAAAAAAGTTCGCTTTAAGTTGCATTTGAGCAATTTCACCGTTTTTTTTATATTTATACATTAAGAATTAAACGACATTGCAAAAAAAAACATCATGAAACCAATGCAATCTACATTTCGTATCTTATTTATTTTTTCCGTTTTACTATGGTCATGCCAATCGGAAGCGCAGAGACCAAAATTTCAAAAGCTTTCACCTGAACAGATTGCAGAAAAACAGACTGCTCGCCAAATTAAAACACTGGATTTAAATAAAGAACAGGCTCAAACATTAGAAACTATAAATTTTAAATATGCAGAATTATTACAGGCAGAAATAAAAAGCCGTCAGGAAAGCAGAAAAGCATCTTTTGCTAAAATGAAAGACATTATCGAAGCACAAAATGAAGAGGTCAAAACCATTTTATCTGAAAATCAGTACAGCAATTATATTGCACTAAGGAGACAAAATTTAGCTAAATTGAGAAAAAGACGAATTGAAAAAGCTTTAGCAATACAGGATAATCGAAAACAAAGCATAGAAGCCCTTAATCTTTCAAATACACAAAAGGAGAAACTCAAGTCTATTAAAACGAAGTACGCCAAAGAAATGAAAGCGCTTAGAGCGCAAGACAATGTTCAAGGTAAGTTAAAAGAATTTAAACGTTTGTCTGAGGAACAAGATAAAGAAGTAAAAGCTATCTTGTCTGAAGAGCAATTTGAAATGTATTTAAGAATAAAAAAAGAGAAACTACAAAAGCGAAAATCTAAAATGAGAAAAAATAAAAATTAATTCATTATCATGACACCAAAAAGTAAATAGTCCTGAGCATTTTATTTGTTTCCTAATTAATTCTTCAAATACTGATAATCACTCACCAATTCGTTTTCTATTTTTTCCTTTGTAACGTAAATGCATAAAACCATGTAGAAGGAGATGATATCTTAATACAGCCCGCGCTTTCAGTCGAGGGCTTTATAAAATTTCGGGATAAATTTTCTGCATTCACTTATAACCTTATCTAACAAATTGTATATTTGGAATATATAAACTTCTTATAGATGTTCCTTTTACTGGTTTACCTGTTTATTGCGCTTTTTACATCGTTTTTATGCTCAATTATGGAAGCTGTTTTATTATCCTTACCCATTTCCTATTTAAAATCAAAAGCAGAGCAAGGGGACAAAAGTGTCATAAAGATGATCAGCTTTAAAGAAGATGTAGATCGGCCGCTATCAGCCATTTTATCTTTAAATACTGTGGCACACACGGTTGGTGCTGCCGGTGTTGGAGCTCAGGCTACTGTTGTTTTTGGTGAAGCCTATTTTGGAGTGGTGTCTGCTGTGTTGACCATTCTTATCTTAGTATTTACTGAAATTATTCCTAAAACAGTAGGTGCTAATCACAATAAATCTTTGATGAGCGGAACCACAAAGCTTATTCAAATAACCATTATTATTACTTACCCTTTGGTCTGGTTATCTTCAATAATCACCAAATTGATCACTAAAAAGAACCCGGAACCCACCACGAGTCGTGAAGAAATTTCAGCTTTAGCAAGCATTGGTACTAAAGAAGGTGTTTTTAAGTCTAATGAAAACACCATCATTCAAAACTTAATTAAGCTCAAGAACTTACAACTCGAAGAAATCATGACCCCGCGAATAGTTGTAGAAACAGCAGATGAGAATCTTAGGCTCGGGGAGTTCCTGGAACAAAAGGAACGCTTTCATTTCTCAAGAATACCAGTTTATGAAGAGCATAAAGATAATATAACTGGATATATCATCAGGCAACAGGTATTTGAACGCCTTATAGAAGAAAAACATGATTTAAAACTCAAAGATATCAAGCGACCTATTTTAAGTTTTTCTAAAGACACCACTTTATTTGAAGCCTGGGAAATTATGCTTCACAAGAAAGAACATATTTCTACTGTTCTTGGTCCTTATGGTGGATTAAACGGCATTGCAACTTTCGAAGACATCATAGAATCACTCTTAGGTTTCGAAATCGTAGATGAGACAGATAAGGAAGTCGATATGCAGGAATATGCCAAAGATCTTTTGAAAAGAAGAACAGATAAAAATCCAGAAAAAAAAGACAAAACCAAGAAAGACTAAAACTACCTTAAAATAGTGGTTAATCTAAAATTTTAAACACGTGAAGTTTGCAATCTCTATCATTTTGTTTTAGGCAGTATTGATTTTCATGCGCAAACTACCGTAGAAAAAATAGGTGAACAGTAGACTCTAAAAGTTGAAGGAGAACCATTTAAGGTTAAAGGTGCCACTTTTGGTTATGATGAGGATGTCAACAATTACGATAAATATTTTCAAGAGCTCAATTTTTTGGGTGTAAATACCATCAGGACTTGGGGTGTTGGAGAACATACAGCTTCACTTTTAGATGCGGCTCAAAAATACAACATTAAAGTGATGCTTGGCATTTGGATGCGTCATGGCAGACCGGGCATGGAGGCTGATGATAGTTTTGATTACCTTGAAGACAAAGCCGGTAAGGAAGACATGTATAATAATGCTGTAAATATTGTTAAGAAATATAAAGATCATCCGGCTGTACTGCTTTGGGGCGTAGGTAACGAAGTTTACCTCAACACTGCGACAGACGAAGAAAAAATGGCTTATTCTAAATTGCCGGAACGCCTATGTAGCCAGATTAAAACTTTAGACAACACCCATCCGGTGGCTTGGGTAGCAGCTTGGACATTTGGTCTGAAGCGGTGGGAAGAATATGTACCGCCTCTGGATATTTATGGTTTAAATAGCTATGGACCGGGAGTCGGAGTCTTGTCTTCTGAACTGAAAAAAAGAAATATCGACAAACCATATGTGATAACAGAATTTGGAGTGATTGGAGAATGGGATATGCCAAAAGATGAAAACAACATCACCGTAGAGCCCTCAGATCAACAAAAGTATGATGCTATTGCCAAAGGCTATCATAATTGGATTGAGAACAAAAACAATTGCCTTGGCGTTTACGTGTTTCACTATGGAGACAGCGACGAATTTGTTGGACCTTGGTTATTGACACATTTTAAGGGCAATACACGTCCACAATATTGGGCGATAAGAGAAGCTTATACAGGAAAACAACCCATTAATCAGGTGCCGGAGATTGAAACTTTGGAATTATTAGAAAACTCAAAAAAAAGTGGCAAATGGGTTTCAGTTAATCTTAAGGCCAACGATGTAGAAAGCGATACACTTTTAGCAAAATTTTACTATAACCAGCGTACCGGAAGCAGAAAAAGACCTGACCAGCTTACAGCTTTGGAACATAAAGGAGATTTTTCAAATGGATTTGAAGTAGAACTACCGCCGGAGCACGGCGCCATAAAAGTTTATGTTGTTATTACGGATGAATACAAGAATGCAGGAATTACCACCACTTCAATCAATGTGGTTGATAAAACCACCGAAAAGCGTCAATACCTGGTACCACGAGTAGAACTTCCTTTTTACGTTTATAAAGATAACCGGGATTTACCTTATACGCCGTCGGCATATATGGGTGATTACGAAGCTTTAACTGTAAATTTGAACCATAAAGAAGTTACCCATTCGGGAGAAACAGCGATAAAAATCAGTTACAATGCGTCTACGGGTTGGTACGGTATTGGGTTTGTTAACCCCGCCGATGACTGGGGTGATATTCTTGGAGGTTATAACATTAGTGGTGCTGAAACCTTTGGTTTTGTGCAAAGGCTAATATTACAAACCTTAAAATTAAAGTGGGCTTTGGTTTAATTGATGACGATAAAACATATCCGGATACAGCAAAACAAATGCAGGAAATCGTACTGACTAAAAGTTGGCAGGAATTTACTATAAAGACAAAAAGATTAGATTTGAGTTGCATTAGATCCGGTTTTGTGTTATTTTCAAGCCCGGAGGGTTTTGACCATGAAATTTATATTGATGATATTGTATTTAAATGATTAAATTTGGAGTAGAATACGTTTTCTTAAGCATTGAATCCATAAAAATGAAAGCTAAAGATTTTTCCGATCTATCTGATGATGCCTTATTAAAGCAGGCTAAGTTTCACAAAAAGACCAAAATTTACGATGCAGTCATCGTTGGCTTTTTGATTGGAGTTTCCATTTATAGTATTATCAATAATGGGTTTGGAATATTGACTTTTCTTCCACTGGTGTATCTCCCTATTGCCAACAGAAATAATAAATACAGAGCAAAACTTAAGAAGTCTGTAGAGGAACGTGGAATGGAATGGTAAACCAATAGCGAGCTGTTTATAGATTCTGTAAACTCAACCTTGGTATTTAGATAAACTTCGAAACCAGGCTCTAAAAACTTTCAAAATTGAAAAATCTTACTTTACAATTATTTATGCTAAATTTTAAATCCAAAAATCAACTTATGAAAAATTTTACCATCCTTTTCGGCTTTGTGCTGTCTTTACAATTACAAGCTCAAAACCTTACGGGATATACTTCAGAAGATGCCAATGCGCAATTCCAAATAGAACAACAATTTCGCGCTTCTATAGACAGTGCCCGATTTAAAATGCACTTGAAAAAATTAACGACAAAGCCGCATTTAGCAGGAACATCCAATAATGAATTGGTGAGAGATTATATGTATGAAAGTATGGCTAAAGCAGGTTTGAAGGTAAAAACTTATCCCTATGAAGTCTACATGCCTGATGGCCCCGGAGAATCTTTACTCGAAATTATTACTCCGGAAAAGATTGTATTACATCAACAGGAAGATGTGTTGGCAGAAGACCCATTTTCAGACCATCCGGACTTGTCCAAAGGATGGAATTCTTATTCAGGGAGCGGTGAGGTTACCGCAGAGGTAGTTTATGCCAATTATGGCACCAAAGCCGATTTTGAAAAACTCAAAGCACTTGGCGTTGATGTGAAAGACAAAATTGTGATTGCCAGATATGGCGGAAACTTCAGAGGCTATAAAGCCAAATTTGCAGAGGCTCATGGTGCTGCCGGCCTTATCATATATACAGATCCCAAAGATTCAGGATTCACCAAGGGTCTTGTATTTCCGAAAGGTATATATTATAATGATAGTGCTATTCAACGCGGATCACTGCTCACTGTTGACTGGACAGGCGATCCGCTAACCCCTTATGAAGCTGCTCTACCCAGAAGTGACAAAAACTCACCAAAGCGCTTAGACCCTAAAAACGTAGGTTTACACAGTATTCCGGTTACCCCAATTTCATACGGTGCCGCAGATCATATTTTTAAATACATGAGAGGCGAAGCCGTTCCTCAAAATTGGCAGGGTGGCTTGCCCTACACCTACAGAGTCCAAGGCGGAAAGGATTTGAAAGTTCATTTAAAAGTCAATCAGCCCAAAGCTTTTAAAACGGTTTATAATGTCGTAGGCACTCTCAAAGGAGACACCTATCCTGATGAATGGATAATCTTAGGATGCCATTACGACGCCTGGGCTTTTGGAGCAACTGACCCAAATTCCGGGACAGCCATGCTGCTCAGTTTGGCTGAAACTTTAGGCAAGATGGCTAAGGATAAAAAACGACCCAAACGCTCTATTCTCATTGCCCACTGGGATGCAGAGGAACACGGTGTGATTGGCTCCAGCGAATGGGTAGAACAATTTAAAGACGAGCTTCAGACCAAAGCTGTAGCCTATATTAATCTGGATGGCGCGGTGTCCGGCAAAACTTTTAGTGCTGCTTCATCACCGAGTCTAAAGACAATTTTAGCTGAGTCCACCAAAGCAGTCAAACACCCTTATACCAATCAAAGCGTTTACGAGCAGTGGTCGAAAGACAAGCCGGAACCCCCTATTGGAAATCTCGGTGGCGGTTCAGACCACATCGCATTTTATATGCATGCCGGTGTACCTTCTTTGAGTGCTGGTTATCGCGGGCCAACCCAATACCATACCAATTACGATGATTTTTACTTTTATGAAAACTTTGTGGACCCTCAGTTTCAAATGGGGCCAACTTTAGAGGCGGTGATAGGAACTTTAAGTCTTCGCCTGGCAAACGCCACTTTTCTACCCTATGATGTTGTAAAATATGCAACAGATTTAGAAATGCATTTTCAGAATGCTGAAAAGCAGGTTGGAGAAATAGATAGTAATTTTGAAGGTTTTCAAGCTTCAATACAAGCCATTACAGAACTTAAAAGGACAGCTTATGCAGTTGAAGAATTACTGCAGGCGCAATTGAATGCAAAAGTATTGCAAAAGAAAGCCATCAAAATGCTTAACCAAAAGCTAATGGCTTTAGAAAAAAGCTTTTTGGATGAAAAGGGTTTGCCGTTTGGCGATTGGTTTAAATCGCTTTACGTCTCATCGGACCCGTTTAGTGGTTACGCTTCTTGGATTTTGCCGGCTATTCAGTACCAGATTGAAACCAAAGACAATTCAAAGCTCAACTATTGGGATGAAAAGTACGCTGAAGTCATTATGGATTTGAATGCTAAGATGGAAGCGATTCTGAAGTTGTAATTGAGGATTATTACTTTGAGGCCATTCCGATTGGTATCTCAACGAATGAGGCAGTCCTGGATTATTTGGAAAACTTATTCACTGTTTAGTAGAACAGTTTCCTGCAAATTGATTTGATGGGGATCTCGATACAGTTTTGTTCGTGCCTCACAAAACCACTCGATCTGACGGGGTTTTTTGGAACAGTTTTGTTCGTGCCTCACAGAATACCTTGGTTTATCAAAGATTTTAAGATAACTTCAAGCACCTAATATTTCAATATGTCATATAAAAAATTCTATAAGGATGCTGGTCTTGGTTTAATTTGTTTAAGCCTCACAATACGAGTCGATTTTGGGAATATATGTTGTTGCCTTCACATCGAGCCCGCCTGCAGGCAAGGGCAGGTGATTTATTTTGCGACCAGAAGAGCATAATAAATTGTATCGGGATGTAGTTATGTTTTCATTCTTTCTAAAATATAATGGCACAGGCGTTTCTGTATAGATAATTGAAATTTGTTAACATACTCTTTTTCTAGTTTTCCTTTAAGCCGAGGCGATAAACTTTCCAAACTATTTTCAGCTCAAATTGTCAGAGGTTGCTTCGTCGCTCCTCGCAATGGCGTTTCCAGAAGTCAGTCCTTCAAACTTCTAACTTTTACCAGCTTGACGCCAGAGTATAACAAATATCCCAAAGGTCCAAACATAAAGCAAATAAACAAACAGGGAATAATCAGATAATGATTAATCTTATGCTTTTGGGCATTATTTACAATCCAATTGCCAACCAGTAAATCAAATACTAAGTAATGCACCCATCCTGTGAGTACAGCTTTATCAGAGGAAAACATGGCTTTTACACCCTCCAATTTGCTAAAGGCCTCCATGTCTATATCGCCTAAACTGATGATGACATAAAAAGTATATACCAATGCCATTAAGATTGCAAACCCATATATCACCGGATTGCGCCAGGATTTTTTATAAAAGAAAATTAAAATAATCCAAGCAGGTAATACAATGGTATTAACGATTTGAAATATAATTGGTGCACTCATTTTTAAATTAATTTAAATTAAACCTTGTCTTTTGCTCGTCTTTTGCAGATACAATTAATATAAAATAGTAGAAATTACTCGTAACTTTAAATTTCAAAATATAAAAATGGCGAATACTATTGCATTTTGACATATTAACCCTCTTTAATCTGCTCATTTTTTTGATTCTGAGTTTGCTTTATACTATCGGCTTTGATTTGGTCTTTAAATTTGAGCTGGAGTTTTTTAATTTCTAAACTATCTAAATCTTGTTGCAAACTGTCTTTTTGAAGTTCAAGGTATTGTTTGTAACTCAACGTTTCTAAATCTTTGGTTTTTCGACCAAGTTTAATTTTGGGGTCATCGCTATCACCAACAACTTTTAAAGGAATACCAATAATACCAAATGGTGGTAACCCTAAACGCATCCTCAGATTTAAATCCCCGTCAAAGCTGGTTTGACCTTCGGTTTTGAGTCTAAAGCCACGATGCTTGATTTTAAATTCGTCTATATTGATAATGTTATCCTTTATTCGTGTGGGAATGATGACTTCATTGAGTTCCGGGGCTTCAATCGCTGAAATATCAGTTGATTTTGAAACTTTACCCAAAAGTTTATAGCCTTTAATCTGACCGTTTTTAACACGAATCACGCCGCGGCCTTCGAGTGAAGGATAAATTGGGGCCATTTCAGCATCTAAAATTCCTTTGAGTTGATATTCTATCCCTGCAATTCCTTCAGTATATGCCGCTGGCTCTGCTATTGTTCTAAATAAAGGAAGCTCCTCGTAGGCACGATGAATATCAAAATGTTCTAAGTTAATATTAAATTGAAATTGGGCTTCTGTCGGGCTAACAGCTCTATACAACCCCTTCATTTGGGCTTTGGCATCAATCAAACTCAGGGTTGAAGACTCCAAAACAAAAGTGGAATCTCTTATCGCTAACTTAGCACTAGAGTTGTATAGGTTTATAGAATCGTAAAGTATATGTTTTACATCTATTTTTGTTTTTAAATTGACTCGGCTTGGCACTCTAAGCACGCCATAATTGTCAGTATCTGTGCTATCAATTATTTTAGAATTATCTTCAATCGATGGATAACTTGGAATAAATGCATTGAGATTAATAAAGTCTGATTTTAAATTAATATCACCTTGAAGCGCTTTTTTTGAAGATACCAGGTATGAAATCAAATTTTTAAAATCTCCATCAAGACTTACGTCTGAAGAATCATATTGAATTTTAAAATTTTTAAATGAAGTTTTAGTATTCGTAAACTCAAGTTTACCATCTTTAAGTAGAATTGGTTTAGGATAATTTTCTGATTTAAAGCTAATATTTCTAAAGACCATATTACCGGAATGCTCAACTTGATCATAATTGGCATTTTCTAAATCACTTTGCTGCCCTTTTAGGTTTAAGTTTGCTGTAATATAACCTTCAAGTTGTTGATGGTCTAATCCAAGTAGTTCATAAAAGTGATTTAAGTTAAATTGGCCTTTGGCGGTAATATCGTATTTTAAATCTTCAAAGTTTTCAAAGCTGCCTTGAGCTGTAAAGGGTTCGCCTTCAAATATAAAATTCAAATCATTTATTTGTAATTCTGCATCTTGATATGTTCCCGATGGGTTTTTAAACACCATATTAGCGTTTAGACTATCAATAGGTTTAGGATAGAATGGCGTTTTAATTGATGCATTGTAAATATCAAATTGGCCATTGCTTTTTGGAAATATATTTTGTTCTGGAATTTGATAGCCTTTAGTTTCTAAATATATACCAAGATCTCCAGTCATTTCTAAGCCATCAACACCAATTGCATTAGACATATCTTGTAACGTGATGTTACTTTCAATTTTACTATCTATGTATTTTCCCTTTTCATCATAAGTTTCTTTATAATAGCCAACCAAATATTCATCATTAAGGTCAAAACGAAAATTGTTTATGTTGATATCTGTTCTGTCTAGATTGAATTGTGGTATAAACACACTGGCATCAATATTGATATTTTGAAGCTTTTCGGTAGTGACCTTGCAATCTATCTCACCTTCATCATATGTAAAGTCTAAAGCCAAATCGGGGTAAATATTTTGTTCAGCAATATAATTCCCTTTGAGTTGAATACTGGTAGATGAGACGCCTTTTATATTGGTTGTTTCTCGCCACGCATTGTATTTTGGTGGTAAGGCTGTAATAAAATCCCTAAGCTTTACATTATCAAAATTGGTAACAATATCTATAAAATAGCCATCTTTTAAGATACTGAATTCTCCTTCAAAATCAAAGGGAAGTTTGTTGATTTTAATTTTATTTTTTTCAAATAAAAACGTCAACTTATCGGTATTGATTATACTTTTGACTTCGGCATCAATAGATTTATTTTCAAAATAAACGATGTCATCATACTGCATTTTAAAAGCCTTAGCATAGAAAACCGAGTAAATATCTGCTTGAGATGTAAACATTGATCCGTCACCGGTAAAATTAAATCCATTGAGCTCAATTTTAATTTTTGAAGCTTGGTCGTCGTAGTACAAATCTGAGTCGTTGAGTTGAATTTTATGAATTTGGAGAAGAAAATCTTGATGAGCTTCAGACCCGGTGTTTGATTGATTTGATGTTTTGTAAATATCGTAATTTGATTTCCCTAAAGGACCAAACTTTAAAGCCACATCAGCATTTTCGCCTACAATAGCATTGATATTAACATCATTTGAAAAAATCAAATTAAAAATATCGACTTTACAATATAATTCATCAGCTTTTATGAGATGTTCATCTTCAAAAGGAGCAGAAGCATCAATTTTGATATCGTATATAGAAAAAGTAAGGGCCGGAAAATGTTTAAAAAAAGAGACTTCGGTATAAGAAAACGTAAATTCGCTTGTTAAAAGTGAGTTGAGGTTGTTCTGAATGGCCTTATCAATATCATCAGCAAATATTTTAGGGATAATGAACATTAAAATCAGTAAAAGTACGACGAGTCCACCAATACTAAACCCCGCAATCTTTAGCCACTTACTTAGGCTTCTTGCACCTTTTTTCATAAATAAATAATATAGTTTAAATCTATAAAATATTTATAAAATCAGTTTAAAGAAATTGTGATTATTTAATTCAAATTATGTATTAGAGCATAATTTGTACGAAGTGCCGACGAAAACCATGTTTTATCGGGGTTTGAAAATACTGACATTTATCGTCAGTACCTGTGCTGACATTTATCGTCAGTA